>Ga0187892_10002989_pt1 | contig 32016 bp, 35 predicted proteins | sample MA1701073metaG_FD_139345 | JGI IMG/M metagenome (GOLD analysis project Ga0187892, IMG submission 139345) | Bio-ooze microbial communities from a basaltic lava cave in the Kipuka Kanohina Cave System on the Island of Hawaii, USA - MA170107-3 metaG ...
CGCGGTGCTGGCCTACACGCTGGCTTACCACCTGGACTCCACGGAGGGCTGACAATGGACAGTCTGACCATCAGCTTCCTGATGATCGGAGCCGTGCTGCTCCTTGGCTGGGGCTTGCTATATTTGCAGGAGCAGAAGAGAAAGCACTAACCAACGGCGCTTGGCATTTTCCCGATTCTCCAACATCACTTCCCCCGATCGGGCTCGCCCTCACGGCTCATTCCTTCCACGCCAGCAAAAAAGGAAGGAAAGGGGGCCTAGCTCAGGCTGCTTTTCTGTTATCATCTCGCCACACCATGGACGGCCGGACGATGGCGACGGCCGATCACCTCGATTCCGCCCCACACGATCCGACTCCACACTCGCCCGCGCCAGTCCCTGCTTCCGAGCTTGAGAAGGCTCTGGCCTTTCGCGTGAGTTTTGTATATACTTAATCCGTGTTCGAATGGGATCCGCTGAAGGCTGCCGCGAATCTCGCCAAGCACGGAGTCTCATTTGAAGAAGCCGCGACGGTCTTTCAAGACGCCCGGGGACTCGATGGTCCCGACATTGAACATTCCGCTTCGGAGGCACGACGGCTCCATCTAGGTGTTTCCATCTTAGGCAGACTCCTGGTGGTAGCTTATACCGTGAGGAGGCAAGACGATGAACAAGAGGCGATTCGGCTCATCAGCGCGAGGCGCGCGAGTCGGAAAGAGAGGCGCCTTTACCAAACGGCGCAGGATTGATTTCTCCGACATCCCGGAGATGTCCGATGCCCAGTTGCGAGCCATGCGGCGCGTGGGCCGCCCAACGCTCGGCGAGGTGGCACGGCAACTGATCGCGATCCGCATTGATCCCCAGGTGTTGGAGGATCTTCGGAACGAAGCAAAGCGACGGGACATCGGCTATCAAACGCTGATCAACGACATCCTGACGGAGCACACCAAAAAGAAAACGGCGTAGTCGGGCAGAAAACCTGACAGCTTGCCGATGGCGACGGCCGATCGGATTGCTCCCACGCTCGCGCGTCCGCGGATGTGAGAAATGGTGTCTGCCCCTTTGCTTGCTGTGGTAGCATCGGTGAACAATGGATGCCTGTTGCACTGATAAGTCTTCTGCATTGGCGCATCTGAGCGAGCGGCAGACCTACACCCTTCGGGTCGTCCTGGTCCTGAACGCTGCGATGTCCGTCGTAGAGTTCAGTGCTGGTCTGCTCGCCGGCTCTGTGGCATTGCTTGGCGACTCGCTTGATATGTTGGGTGATGCCTTGGTGTATGGCTTCAGCCTGTATGCCGTCGGTCTGGGCTCTGTGTGGACGGCCCGCGCCGCTTTGACGAAGGCGGCGGTTATGGGTCTTCTGGGCGCGGTCGTCTTGGGTCAGCTTGTCTTCAAGCTCCTTCATCCCCAAATTCCGGTCGTTGAGGCCATGGGTGCGATCGGCGCGCTTGCACTCATCGCCAATGGAGTTTGCTTTGCGCTGCTCTGGCGTCACCGCGCCGAAGACATCAATATGCGCTCGGTCTGGCTGTGCTCAAGAAATGACCTGATCGCCAACGTGTCAGTGTTGGTTGCCGCGTGGGCGGTTTGGGTGGTGCAGTCGCCGTGGCCGGACGTTCTCGTTGGGGCACTCATCGCCACCGTGTTTCTTCGTTCGGCACTCGTGGTTGCCCGAGAAGCCCGCGATGAGCTCAGAGCAGGCGAAAAGGTGGCAGGGACCGTTTCGGCTCCACGCCACTGACGGTCTGCCGATGGAAAACACGCATCCCGATCAGCCTCACGACCATGATCACACTCATGGCACACTTGATCCAGCGCTTTTGACGACAGAGAAAGGGCTTTGGGCCGTCAAGTGGTCCATGATCGGGCTCCTGCTGACCGCTCTAGTCCAAGCGGCCATCGTTGTTGTTACTTCAAGTGTCGCCCTTCTGGCCGATACGATTCATAACTTTGGCGATGCGGCTACCGCAATCCCTTTATGGGTCGCCTTTCTGATGGCTAGGAAGAAGCCTAACAAGAGATTCAATTATGGATATGGACGAGTCGAGGACGTTGCCGGAATCGTCATTGTCTTTATCATGCTGGTAAGCGGAGTGCTGGCAGGCTATGAATCTGTCATCGCACTCGTGCAGCCTCATGAGGTTAAGCACCTGGGAGCGGTGGCTGCCGCGTCTCTCATTGGCTTTGCCGGGAATGAACTTGTCGCGATCTTTCGGATTCGCACGGGAAGACAGATCGGGAGCGCTGCCCTTGTCGCGGATGGCTACCACGCCCGGATTGATGGCTTCACAAGTTTAGGCGTACTCGTGGGAATCATCGGCGTATGGTTTGGCTATCCGCAAGCCGATCCCATTGTTGGCCTCGTCATCACTCTCGTGATTTTCAAAATAGTTTGGGATTCCGGAACATCCCTCTTTACTCGCCTGCTGGATGGAGTTGATCCCGAAGTGATCGATGAGGTCAGACACGCGGCCCACCATGTGGCAGAGGTGTCAGAGGTCACCGAAGTGAGGGTACGGTGGTTGGGCCATCGGCTGTTGGCGGATGTCAATATCGCGATCCAGTCCGATCTCTCGGTCGACCAAGGCCATCAGATTGCCCGTGAGGTTCGGCATCAACTCTTGCACCACCTGCCGTACCTGGCCAATGCCACCATCCACGTTGATCCTGTCAGTGCTTCAGGTGAGCATCATCATCGGATCGTCGATCATGAGCATGACGAATTGCCGAGCCATTCACACTAGTAAGTCAATACTCATGCCTGACCCCCAAAATCTGCCTGCCCCCCCTTTAAGCGTTCCGTCGGTGCTATACTTGGAAAGGTTTTGGGGAGCGAGCCTCAGGCAAACTCCAAAGGTCATGGTGCGTAGGCAAATCTCCAGGTTATTCCTGTCTGGACTGATTCTCCTGCTTGGAGTACAGCTGACGGGAGTGAGCTGTCTTGGTGACTGGCAGGATCTCCTGCTCGTTCCGGGCCACCAAATCCAGTCCCAGGTGGGAAGTGGAACACCTGGAGATGTGGGGCTCGGAGACGACGGGTGCCCCTGCCATTTGGCTTTCATGTCTGTTCCTGGCAGCGCTTATGAGGTCAGTGCTCCTCCTTCTTTATTAGACCTTGGTGCTCCTGTGACGAATCCATGCGCATACCCTCTGTTGCCCTTCCGTCCTCCGCTCAGCCAGTAACCCCCTTCACACACTCGTTCGCTTGCTCCTGCTTGCGTAGCAGGCCTCTTCGCTAGGTCTGCTCGCAGCTGGGCGCGCGGGCCTGTCCATCACATTCCGCTGGTTCACGACTCTAGAACAGCCTCACCTTAAGAAGGGAGTGTGGCAGTGCCTTTGAATTTTGCGAAGCTCCAAATTCGCTCTTTCAGCACCGGTACTCTCGCCGGAATCTGCCTGTCTCTTCTGTTCTCCGGCTGTGCCACGCTGACCGGAACGCCAACCAATGCTCAGAAGATCCCTCTCAAGGTGGTGGTGGGTCCCGTCAGTCTGGAGGCTCCGATCACGAAGAGCACGCAGATCCATTCCTTTGAGGAGGCCCCGTCGCCAGAAGCCGAGCCAGTGATCCTGACTCAGCTGATTGACGAGATCCAGACGAAGGCTCAGCAACTCCTGACTGAGAATCTGGCACGTCAGGAGGGATTGAGGGTCGTGCCCTTCGCCGAAACGCGCCGTCTCCTGGCTGATCTGGCACCCTCTGGCACCAAGTTAGAGGAGACCCAACTGCGGGAACTTGCCAACCAGACTGGTGCGGAGTTTGTGATTACGGTGGTGATCCATGATTATGGCGTTGTGCGCTGGCAATATTGGGTCACTGGCTGGCTGTTGCATGTTTCCATCGCCACTACGATCGTCGGGGTTGCGACAGCGTGGAATCCCATTGCCGTTGGCGCCTATCTCGCCGTGGACGCGACTACCGATTTTCCGCTCTGGTGGGGCGGAGCCTCGGTGTTCGGCTGGGCGTTCCGGCCCGTGCGGGTCCATGTGGATGCGCTCCAATTCAACGGGTGTGAAGGGCTGGTCTGGACCGATGATGAACTCGCGGTAAAAGTTCCGGGCAAGATCCTCGCGGAGTATTCGCCGGAGGACCGGAGGAAAAAGGAAATCCAACTGGAGGCGAATCTCAACCGTGCCATGGCAGAGCTGGCAGAAACCGTGGGGCAGAAGCTCCAACTGCAACCCTGCATCGATGACGGACGCCCCACCAAGATAGGAGGCTTCTCCATCATGTCTCTGCTTGACCTTCTTCTCTGAAGAGAGACGGGAGCCCTGGGTCGCGAGCGGGGGTTGTCGAGAGGACTGTGCTCATTATGTGGAGGAAGAGAAAAAGGGAACAGGCTACTTTTCTGAGATAACCCCGCTACGTCCTGACGGCTTGCCGATGGCGACGGCCGATCGGATTGCCCCCACCCTCGCGCGGACGCTGCTTTTTGAAGAAACTGGCTACCGATAGACGTCTTTGCGGTGTTCGAGAGACAGGACGTCAAGCCACTCGGAGCCGACGCGCCGGTACAGGACCCGGTAGGGCCACACGCGGTAGGACCAGACCTTCTCCTTTTGGAACCTTCCTTTGAGCGGCTTGCCGTCCAGCTGGTTTCGGGCAAGATGGCGGAGGGCTTCCTTGATTTTTTCTTTCGTATTAGTGTCGAAAGCTTCGAGATCCTTGAGCGCCTGCGGGGTGAGGCGGACCTGTCTCACTGGTCCTCACCGAAGGCTTCCTTGAAGGAACGGACCTTTCCGGCCTTCGCTTCCTTTAGCCCCTGCTCCAATGCCCTCACTGCCTTCGGATTGGACATGAATTCCAGGGTTTCTACCCAACTCTCGAATTCTTCCGCGCTCATCACTACGGCCTTGGGCACACCGTTCTTGGTGACCACGTAGCGTTCGGAGAGCCGATCGACCTTGTCCACAATCTTGGAGAACCGGTTCCGGGCATCCTTCAGTGAGATTGTCTTGCTCATGGCACGGCTCCTTTCACGATCGAGTGTACACAATTATGGCGACCTCTTCAACTACCGCCGGCTCATACGTTCCCACCCTCGCGCGGCTTGCTTTTTGAGCTTGTCGAGGCTACTCTGTTCTCACGCGCAATGTTGCTGGGAGGAACCCCCTAAATGGGCCAGACGCGATTTCAGATCGAGCTTGAACAGGAAGAGGACGGCCGTTGGATTGCCGAAGTGTCGGACCTGCCTGGGGTCCTGACCTACGGAGCGACTCGTGAGGAGGCTCTAGCGGCGGTTCAGGCGCTGGCCCTGCGCGTCCTGGCAGACCGCCTCGAACACGGCGAAGCCGTCCCTGAGCAACTGCTGAACGTCTCCTTCGTGGCCGCGTGAGTCAGTGGCCGGCTACGCAGGCCTCCCGTGTCCTTGCCGCCCTGCTCCGCATCGGATGGCGCATTAAGCGTGAAACCGGATCGCATCGCGTCTTGGCACGTGATGGGTGGCCCGACGCGGTGTTCGCCTTCCATGATCGAGACGAGATCGGTCCCCGGATGCTCGCCCGTCTCGCCAAGCGGACAGGGCTCAAGCCTGAAGATCTCTGATCGCCCTGCCGATGGCGACGGACGGGCCGCCCTGCTTCCCACGCCCCGTTCTGTTCCGGAACTATAGGCTATACGCTCTTCGCAGAGCCACCGCCCCCGCCCGCGCGCGTCCGCTGATGCTGGATGAGCTGTTCGATGTGTGCCGGTGTGGGAATTGGAAAGAAGTCCGCCGGTCGCCATGACATACCTTCGGCTTTTCTCGAACGATCAGAAAAGGTATTCAACGCCGACCGAGAACAGCGTACTGTTGAAAGGAAACAGCGGGTTGGTGGACGTCCGCTGTGTCCGGCGAAACCCGAGCATCAGGGAGGTCCGGTCATTGAAGTTGTGGCTGAGTTCGGCGTGTCCCTGATGCGTCATGTCCCGACGCCCTAGGTGTTCGGTATCCCCAACAAGCTCGCTCGTGAACTGTTTTCTCCCGTAGATATAACTGAGAGACAGCTCCCAAGACCGAGGCAAGGGGACAGTCACGGCCAGCTCTGCCAGATGATACTGATACGAGACGTCGTCGTTAAACCTGGTATCGCCTCGCCCGTCTGCGAGACCGCGTTCATACAAATATTCCACCGTGACAGTCATTCCTAACCCGCTGGTCCATTGGACCGCTGGTCCAATGGACCACAATCGGGTCTCACGTTGCGCAAACGGATCGTTATAGAGGCGAACGCCGTAACGACTCTCGATAAGGAACTTCCAACGTTCTCCCAAGGATCGGGCGACTTCCAGGGACCCAATATGGGACGTCACGCGCTCGTCTTTGATCAGATGAGCGCCAGTGCGCTGTTCAAAGTTTTCCTGAATAAAGACATCAGGCTGGGTTTGGTACCGCAGTCGCACCGAATTATGCTCTGAAAGCTTCTGCCGTAATTGAACGCGAAAGTCTCCATGATTAAAAATCGGTTTGTCCGTATAGATCAATCCGACAGCTTTCACGTCTATCTCTACAGGCCTTGTGCCTACTCGAGGAGACCAGGAGAGCTCCGCAGACGGTTCCCAGATGACATCCCCCCCTCTGCTTACTAGGGCCGGCGAAGGAAGCGTGGGATCATCGAGCAATTCTCGCTCGAACACGGCAGAGTACGTGAAGACGTTATCTGTATAGTTGACCTTTGCCCCCCACGAAGCGACCAATCAGCCCAAGCTGGCATGACAAGAGCCACAGATGCGAGAACCGTGAGTTCAATACTTGCCCCTATCCTGGTCCTCACATGCTCGATCACTCCTGTAACCAACCAGAGAAGGATTTGACTAGCAAGGAGATTATATAAGAAAAGGGGTAGGCTACTTTTCTGCCAGCATCCCGCCACACCACGGACGGCCTACCGATGGCGACGGCCGGTCCACGCAATCCCACACCACACAATCCCGCGTCTGCGCAACACCTACCAGACCTCTCGATTTATTTCGCCATCCGGCATATGCTTTCTAAAGGTTTAGAAAGAAATGATTCAGATAGCCACACATCGCTTCCTGACTCAACGGGCAAGGTCTGGCCAGTGCACAATTTGGATGATTGGTGTCCTCATTGCCCTGTTCCCAAGCACCACCCGCTGCCGAAGGATTTCTAGACTTCTACGGTGGATGGGCTCTTGCTGGGAAGACAGATGCTGTTCATCAAAGGTTGGTGCCACCGCCTCCGCCTGGGACTGTGACCAAGCACTTGAACTTCGACGCCTCCGGCACGTTCGGCGTCCGCGGGGGGTACTGGTTTGAACCCTTCCCGTGGCTCGGATTTGCAGTCGACTTGTCTTTCTTTCAACGGAAAGCGGAGGCCGCCCATATTGACCTCGTTCCCCTGTCCCTCTTGCTCATGCTCCGCTATCCGTTGCTCACCAGCGAGCAATTTCCCAAGGGACAACTACAGCCCTATGTTGGCATCGGGCCGAGCGTCTTTTCCTCGCACACCTCGATTGACTTTGGACCGCCCTTCGGGGGTGTGAATCATGGCAACGTATTTGGTGATGGTGGAGTAGATGTCCGCGCAGGCCTGACTTGGCAGGCCCACAAATCGTTCGGGCTCTTTTGGGAGTATCGATTCACCCATGTAAACTTGGATTATCAGCTAGAGACGTGCCCAGGCCTTTTTACTTGTACCGGGCCTACGACGACTCATAGTACAACCGATCTCAACCTAGACACACACCATTTTCTTGTTGGGATACGTTTCTAGCAACGTGGAACAGAGTTCCCGAACGAGTAAAAGGAGACGTTCTGCTTTGCTGCTAGAATCCCGCCACACAACGGCCTGTCGATGGCGACGGCCGATCGGATTGCCCCACCCTCGCGCGGATGGTGATGGCGGCGGGTTGCGGATGAGGCTCCGGCCCTTCTGGTGATTGGCGCTCAGGGTCTGTCGCAAATTCACGACAGCCTGTTGTGATTAAGTCACGCACCTCGCGGGCGCAGTGAGTCATCCGCAGTTGCGCAAGCCCTCAAGCAGTCGTGCTAACAAGCTCAAACCCTTTGGTAATTTTCACTGTTCCCCGGTCTCGATTCCATTGCCGTGCCCAAAGGCACATACTTTGCTGAGCACAGGAGCCACGGGAAGGAGGGACGCTCATGCACAACCCGACTCTCTGGGCCTGGTGGTATCTCATCTTTCTCGTGCCTCCGCTTGCGCTCCTCGTACTCGCCGTGAAGGAATGGCTGTCGAGGCGCAGGGTCCCGTCTCATTCCCACTCTCGCGCATCCGCTCACAGTAAATCCGAAGCCGCGTGACGTCGAGGGATCTGACCAAATAAAAAGGCCGCCGGAGTTCGGCGGCCTTTCATTTTCATTGGCCTTGCTGGAGCAGCGCTCTCGCTAGCGTTTTCCCTTGCCCTTGTCGGCGCGGTGAAGATCGATCACGGTGCCCGCCTCGTTGAGCTCCACGGTCACCATGGTGCCTTCGGGGATCCCACCGGTTTTCACTTCCAGCCTCTCTAGTGGGAACTCTTTGTCGCCTTCAGAAGTCTGGAGCTTGATTTCCTTCTTCATCTTGCCGACATAGATTAGCTTCCCGGTCACGAATTGATGCACGGCCTTCTGGCCTTTGAGATGCATATCAATGACGATATTGTTCTCGTCCACCAGGACGCTGACTTCATCACCTTCTTTGAACGGTTCCTGTCCGTGCCGCAGCTCTCTGTTCGGGTTGAGCTGGTAGGTCGCACCATCCGGTGTTTGGACCGCGAGCGCGCCTGCCTTTTGGACCACGACGCCGGTGGCCTGCTTGTGGCTTCCATGCCGCTCTTCAGCCGAATTCGAAACAGCCGGAATGCCGACCATCGTTCCGACGAGCATCGAGGCCACAAAGTAGCGATTCAGTTTGCTTTGCATGTCTTCCTCCTCAGTTATTGGACTCCTGTACCGAACCTGACCTGTCAGAGACTGATGTGACGGAGGCGTATTATACACAGCTTTCGAACCGACAAACAGAAGAAAAATAGGACATTCACACCCCCTCGCGCGTCTGCTGATTCAGCTGACTCCCCGCTTCTGCTATAATCTCGCCCCACCATGAAACCGCGAATTACAGTACTTACCTTGGGCGTGGATGACTTGGAACAATCGCTTCGGTTTTATCGCGATGGGCTAGGATTTCCGACGGAAGGGATTGTCGGCACAGAATTTGAGCATGGCGCCGTGGTCTTCTTCGATTTACAGCCAGGGCTGATGCTTGCCCTTTGGCCTCGCGATGACATTGCTCATGACACGAACCTCGCCAAAACCGCTGCCAGCCCGACCGAGTTTACCATCGGCCATAATGTCGGCAGTCGAGGCGAAGTTGACGCGGTGATGGAGCAAGCGAAAAGAGCTGGTGCAAAGATCATCAAACCTGCCGACAAGACATTTTGGGGAGGCTACGCCGGTTATTTCCAGGACCCTGATGGTCATTTGTGGGAGATCGCATGGAATCCACGAATGGAAATAAGTGATTAGAGCTGTTCGCCCTGTCATCCAAAAGTCTGTTCTTCGTTGAAACCAAGTACAAGCTGAGCTATCCTTCATGGCCGACTCAACGACCTGGCTGACGTTCAGCCACTCTGTGAGGACATGAAATCAGCTGGAACGGCATGAACAAGCTTGTATGGCTCAGTCAGGGAACGTGGGTGTTGTTGGCTGGAGCCATCTGGGGCTGCATGACGGTCAGCCCCCCACCGCCGCCTTCTGCGCCATTCTTTCTCGCGGATTCTGCAGAGCTCAAAATGCTGCAGACCTTGGCTCGGAAACAAGACGCGTTGGCCGCAAAGTGCGTGGAACAAAGTTCCTGCGACCAGGTCTACTTCACCCGTGCGCTCGTCGCACTGTTTGAAAGCCGAGAGGCGGCGGTGAAATCCTTCCAACGGGTCATTACCTCGGCCCCGAACAGTCGTTTAGCGGCCTCCAGCGCTCTCTGGATACAGATCCTACGGGGCGGGGCGGCTGGCTCCTCTTCCTCCGACGAACAGAACGCCGCCCTGACTCAGTTGGCTCAGCGGTTGGTGTGGCAGTGGCTTGATCGAGAAAAGAACATCGAGGAATTGACCCAGCAGCTGGAGGCCTTAAAGCTGATCGAGCAAGAGGCCCAAGAAAAGACCAAGCCGATTCGGCCGTCGCCACAGTGAGATGAAATGACGACGGCCGACCACCACGATCCCACGCCGCACGCTTCCACGCTCGCGCGGGCGCTGATTCTGGATGAGCTGTTCGCCTGGCCGTGAGGCCGTTCTCGCTATGCGGCGACGCTACGATCACATTGATCTCCGGGTGCGCAATCTTTCCGAGGCGCGACCGTTCTACGAGACGCTCTTGCCGGCGCTCGGATTCACTCGCGAGGCGAAGATCGAAGGGTGGCTACAGTTTGAGGCTGCCGGCGCGGATGGCGCCACCGAGTTTTTCGGCGTCACAGAGTCGCCGCAGCACGTCGCCAATGAGTGCCGGATCGCGTTTTGGGCCGACAGTATCAGCGAGGTTGACAGGCTGGCTGAGCTCGCCGTCCGCGCAGGGGCTCGGAATGTTGAAGGGCCCATGATGTACGAGGCTCCGCATTACTACGCCGTCTTTTTCGAGGATCCCTGGGGAAATCGTTTTGAGGTCTGCTACCGCACCACAAACTAAGCGAATAACCTTCCTCTGCTATCCTGGGCTAAACACTTCCTCTAGAACCTCGAGAATTTTTTTCTCAACCAAATCGGTCGTGATTTCCGATATGGCATAATTCCCTCGCGGTCCCGCAAATCCACTCCTGTGTTGAAACGGAGTGCTCGCATGAATAGAGATCGTCGTGTGCCCCGTGTGAGAGAAGGAAACCAACACAGTGTTTTCGGGTGTGTAGACAGAACTGGGCACTCCACCGATCGTGATGCTCATGGTTATTTTTGCATCTCGTTTGCTTCTCTCATCACCGACTTCTGATATTTCAAAATTATGGCCCCTGGCTTTAAGCTGGTTTCCAATATCTTCCATCGCAGGACGAATCACCTGTGCACGAACTCACTTAAACTCCATGTCGAAGGCATCTTCTTCAGATTGTCTTCGTTCTTGTGCGTCTTTAGATTTCGCCAGCTTCTGTTCAAATGTTTTCATGATGGATTCTAAATGTGATTTGTTCTCCTTCTTCATTTCTTCATCTCCTTCACCATGGGACGTGCTTTTGCAATGACTTACAGGGGCCATAGAGCCAAAAAGAGACGGGCGCGACCACCAATGAACCGGTGGCCCCCACTCTCTTATGCTCCGTTCCAAGTGTTTCCGCAAGAGGCATGGGCAGGTCTTTGCTGCTGGACGCTAATTGCCCCAAGCCCGTTCGATTCTTGATTTACCTTGACCTACTCCTCATTGAACGGTTAGGCTGAACCATGTCACATCACAACAATTAAGGCAGACATTGCCTTGCGCAAGAACTCCTAAAGAAGCCCCATCCTAGGTCCTGCTCTGGGCCTATTTTCCTGTTCCTTGCTCTCCAAGACAATGCCTACCTCTCACTAAGGAGGGTTAGGCATGACAACCCGAATCCATATAGGTGGGCTCCAAATGTCCTGCCCCGAGGAAGTGGAGAAAGTCTTCAGTGCGCATCAGCGATTCGAAATAGCGGGCGCGCCTGTGGATATATGGGAACCCCCAGACCCAGATAACTCGAGCGATATTACTCATTGAACACATCCAGCGACACGCCGGCCTCGGGAATGGCAAAAGGGGTCAGGCTGGTTTTTCAGGAACTTGATGAGGGCCTAGCGGGCGTCGGGCGGTGGGTTTGCGGATGAGGTTCCGGATCAGGTTCCGGAGAGGCCGGGGCGTGAATCGCGCCCCCAACCTACCTGGCCCGAGGATTCTCCGGACCGGACGGAGGTGGGTCTGCTTGTTCTGGCTGTTTCAGGATTCGTTGTAGCGCTGCCCCGAGCGCATGCAGGGAGAACCCTTTTTTCAAGATATCGGTCACCCCCAGTGCCCGCGCCTGCTGCTCCAAGTCCTCTGTCCCAGCTCCTGTCAGGATGATGACGGGAGCGTGGGGATCGACCGAACGAATCTCCCTGAGCACCTCGATGCCGTTGATGTCGGGCAGGTTCAAGTCGAGAATGGTCACATCCGGGCGATCCTGCCGAAACAGCTGGATGGCCTTTCGGCCGCTCTCCGCTGTCAACACTTCATGGCCCTTGTGAGTCAAGGCCTTCTTGAGCAGGTCGAGCATCATCGGCTCATCATCCACCACGCGGATCCTCGCCATCAGGAGCCTCCCTTCTCTCTCTTCCTTTGGCGCTCGCTATCTCAGCAAATAGCAATACTATGCCAAACCCTGTGTTTTCCCTATGAAGTACGTCACACCTTGGCCACTTTCCTTGACTGGTCTGAGCGCACTTGTATACTTGTTTCAGCACATGCGTAAAGGTGTAAGAGCAGGCATTCACTGGAAAAGGGCTGCTGCTGCTAGCGGCAGCGTGCTGTTGGTCATCTGTGCTGGCATGGCACTGTCCAATCCAACTCTGCCCCAGTACCGGAACTCCGTCTTAATGCCGCTGGCCGAACTGGAGGCCGAGAAGCTGGCCCAGGCTGACCGGCGTGCCATCGAGCAGGAGGAGGCGAAGATCTCCGCCGCATTCGCATCCGTACACTTCGATGCCCACAAGTTGGACGCGGCGGTCCTGCAAAACAATTCTCCGTGGTTAGGTCCCTGGCTTGCCAACCAAAACGAGACAGAGGGCCGAACTTTTCCCGAGATCTTAGCGCTCTCCAAACAGCACGCGCTTTCACGAGTGGAGCTAGTACGTAAAACTGTCTCTTATGAAGTGGTCGCAAAATTAAACACCCACACGACGCGCACGTCACACGGGCTTTGGTCGACCTTTGCGACCTGTGGGGCTGGGAAGGCGCTCACCTATACAGGCGTCGCCGGAATGTTCTATGAGCAGCCCGAAAGTACCTGCTTGGTAAAAGGATCAGGGAAGTAAGTGTGGACTAGTCCAGCCAGTCTTTCTCTTTGAGCTTTCTGGGAAGGTACTTCTTGGTCAGGTACTGAAAGTCCTTGTTGGCGAGTGCGTCCAGTTCGTACTTAAGCCCGCTCGAGAGCATCTGCTTGATTTCCTGCTGCCAGCCCGTTTTCTGGAACCACGGATAGTTGAGGAGCTCGCGGGCACGGGTGGTGTCTTTGTCGTTGAGTTTGATGCCCACGTTACGGGGGAGCCCGTAGCGTTCGGGGTCCGCGCTGGAGAGCCCGATGAACTTGGCCTTCGGAATGGCCATCCGCTGACTTTCGAACGCGAGATTGATCGAGCCCTGCTTGATGACTGAGTAAATGTAGTAGCCCCACGGGTCGTTGTCCACGAGCACATAGACGGGAAGCCGCCGTTCCTCGTGCAGCCTCCGCGCCAGGCGCCGGACGCCGCGGGGCGGCTGGCCGTTCCCGGTCAGGAGAATGCAGTTGTACTTTCGCCAGAACTTGTCTTCTGAGAGGCGGTTCCACTGGGTGCCTTTCTCCACGAGGAGGACGAAATCGGCCGTGCATTTCCTGATCTGCAGGTATTCCGGCTCGACGATGGAGGGTACCGAATAGCCGCCCTTCCCGAGCTTGGCGCAGTCCACCCGGTCGCCGTCGTCGGCCAGCACCAGCGGCCCGACTACGGAGCCGCCGTTCTCGGCACGCACGTGCAGCTCCTCCCGAAGGGCCTCCAGCGACACCTCCAGGTCCTCGATGACCGGGTCTGATTCGTCTTGGGCATCGAACGTGTTCTCGTGCGAGTCCTTGATCGTGTGCTTGGTCCGGTAGTAGATCTCCCTGAGCGAGGTCGTGAGGTCCGAGCGCTGGAGCTCGCAGAGGGCATCAGCCACGAGGACCGTCTGCATGAACTTCTTGGCCATCCCGACGTTGAAAAACGAGCGGGCCTGTTTCCCTTTGCCCATCTCGATCAGGCCCTTGTGCTCGTTGAACGTGACGTTCGAAAGGGAACGGACGGGGATCGAGAGCGTGGGATCCTGGCGCCGTTGGGCGGCCGTGATCACCACGTCGGCCACTCCGATGAGCTTCCTCTCGACCGGGCTGCTTTTCGCTCGCTGTGTTTGCGCCATAGTAATTGCTATCTCCTCTTCCGCGTTTCACGTTTCTCGGGTTTGCCGCCTGCCTTCCTCGCTGTCGTCTTGCGTTGAGGCTTCTGGACGCGCCGCGCGGGTCTGGCGGCCTCCTCCTCGTCTTCGGGAGTTCCTTTCGGGGGTGCGGTCTCAGTTGGCGCCTCGGCGATCGGAACCGACACCTCTCCTTCAATGCCCTCCGGGGTGATGATGATCGAGTGCGGGAGGCCTTCCGGGCCACCTCCCTTCTTTCCCAGCAGCTCGTCGGTCTTCTCGCCACCGGTCCGCTTCATCGCGATCTTCTGAAGCTGCTCTTTCAGCTTCTCCGTGGGCAATCGGCCGCCCTTGAGGCGATTGCAGGCTTCGACGACTTCCTCGATGTACAGTTCGAAGATGTTGCGCCGCCGGTACTCGCTCTGGGCCCGCTCTCGTCGTTTGAGAAAGGTTCCGAGCCGGCGACCGCATTCACGCAGGGCCAGCGTGATCTCTTTGCGGATCTCATCGTAATCGGCGATCGCTTCCTTGGATTCACTGGTAAACGGAACCCAAACGGAGGCCATATGGACGAGAATCACCATGGGGCCCGCCGGAAGCGCGCCTTTGGACTGAGCCACGCCGTAGTTGCGCCAGGTGGTGTCGAGCACCGACTTGAAGATGGCGCAGGCGGACTGCTGGTAGAGCAGCGGCACGCGGTTGGCATAGCGGATCACACGGGCCAGCTCGTGATTGCCTTGTTGATCTTCCCCTTCGGCCAGCGGAATCTTCTTCTCTTCCTGGTTTTCCGCGGCCTCTGCCAGCCCTTGGCCATAGGCCAATCCCGCCTCGATCACGAAGGGGTTCCCGCGGTACACCGCCGGCGGCCGGCTCACTGCGGTATAGAACTCCCCCTTGATTTGCTGATACAGGCCGGAGAGGATGGCCTTCTCGCCGATCGGTGAGAGGCAGTTGGTCGGTGGCGCCATGATCTTTGTGGACTGGATGACTTTATACAGCGTCTCAGCAGCCTGCCCGTGGATGTCCCGGGGGCGCTTGCGGGGCGAGATCCCCGCCGCCTTGCAGATCTCCTCGGCGAGCCGAGGAGAGACGCGGCTGAAATCGCTGGCCAGGAACCCCGAGAGCCAATGGCTCTTGGTGTCCTGAAGCATCTTCAGCAGCATCCCGAGTTCGATGCCGTAGGGGTGCGGCTTGATCTCGCGCGGCGACGGAGGGAGTTCGTGGTACGTCCGGGGATACTCCTTGGTCTCTCCCTCCGGAGTGATATAGGTGAGCTTGACGTGCGGATTGGTGATGATGGTCTGCTCGATGTACTCGTCCACCGAGGCACGTCCCTTCTGGTAGCGCCCTTCGACCTCGATGGTCACCTGAGTCCCACGGTGGCTGTCCCAGTGGATCTGCTTTTTCTCAAGAATCCGAGGCTCGTTCTTCTTCGTATCGATCTGAACCTCAAAGTAATGGGCGGGCGTCCTCGCGCTGGTGCGGGAGATAATCTGGACTGGTTTGCCCGTTGTCAACTGTCCATACATGCCGGCGGCTGAGATGCCGATCCCCTGCTGTCCTCGGCTCATACGCAGCCGATGGAACTTGGACCCGTAGAGGAGCTTCGCGAAGATCCGTGGAATCTGTTGGCGGACGATGCCGGGGCCGTAGTCGGTGACCGTAATCCGAAAGCGGCTCGCCTGGCTGGGAGGCGGCGGGGGTTCGCCATTTGAGACGACCTCCAGCTTGACGACCACTTGAGGGAGGATTCCGGCCTCCTCACATGCATCAAGCGCGTTATCGACGGCCTCCTTGACGCAGGTGAGCAGCGCCTTTCTCGGGTTGTCGAAACCCAAGAGATGCCGGTTCTTGGTGAAGAACTCGGACACGGAGATCTCCCGCTGGCGAGCCCCCATCTCGACTGCGGAGACGGTCGCCTCAGGTCGGGATGCAGGGGGACTAGCCTGTGGGGGTTCGGGCTTCCTGCCGCGTGTAGACATGTTTCATCTCGACGAGGTGCTCATACCCTCATAGAGGGGTGATACAAAGTCTGATGCAGAGAGTCAAGTCTTTCCTTTGCATCACGACATCTGTATCAGGCGCTTCGAGAGGTCACGGAGAAGAAGCCGCTGGGCAGATCGGGATCAGACGGCGGGCTGAAGTGATCGTCCCTTCATCCCCTTGGTAGTTTTCGCCACTTCCACGGCGGGATTGGATTTGGATCGACCCAGAGGCCGCGTCTGGCCTCGCGGGCTTTCGCTTCGAGCTGTTTCAGACCCGTATCTTTTGGCGCATATTGCCTGTACCACCAGCACATGCCAGCACCGACGAGTTGCTGGTTGAGGTTTTTGCCGCCCGGAAGGATCACCTCCCCGATCGTGCGGCCATACTTATCAACTGCAAAGACTTTCACGGTGACCTCTTTGCCAAAGGCTAATTCGGAGGTCATTTGCTTCGCTCGCTGACCAAACGCTTGACCTTTCTCCGGGCAATCTATCCCGTAAAGCCGGCCCCGCTCACCTCTCCCATTGTGAAGGACGGTGATGGTGTCCCCATCAGCGACACGGACCACCTTGCCAGTGAATTGAACGGATGGGAGAGTCGGCGGAACGGCGGTATAACTTTCCTGACGCGCCGCCAACATCTCGGCTCGAGAAGGAAAGGCTCGCCCAGCGAACTGGCCTTTGTGGCAATGATAGCCGCCCTGTTTGCGGTCGTGATGGCAGCCATAGGCATCGAGTCTTCCGCCATCGGGAGCCGCAGAGTATGGAGCGAGGACAGAGATCAGGAGGGTGAGGAGAAATGAGAACCTAAACTGGTGCGGCATGGACACCTCCGGTTGTGATGGGGAACTACGAGGATGGTACTTCTAAGACAAAGGCTAGGCCGTCGGGAGCGGCTCTTCGTGCCAAGCGCATGAACCATGGAGAGGGTGCGGACAGAACGCCTCAACCTTGGACATCTGTCCGTACCCTCCAGACCCCAGACGCACTCTGTTCATTACTGCCCTGCGCTGCTCGTCTTCTTTGCGGCTTTGGAGACGCCCAGCAGCATCTGCCCACGCCGATTCTTCTGATAGCACGACTCATCATGCTCTTTGCAGAAAGGCCGTTCCTTTCCGTAGGAAACGACCGCCAGCTTATTGCCTCCCACGCCAAGCTCAGCCAGATAGTTCCGAGTCGTCTTGGCCCGCTTCTCACCCAACACCAGGTTGTAGGCCTGGGTGCCGCGCTCGTCGCAGTGCCCTCCAATTTTGATGCGAGCATTCGGGTTCGCCTTGATCCAGTCAGCATTCCGCGCCAGAGCCTGCATGCTCTCTTCCGTCAGGGTCCAGCTGTCATAGGCGAAGAAGACATCGTTGAGTCCTGCTGCTGCCGCAGCCGCTTCTTCGCGGCGGATTTCTTCCTCTTTCTTGCTGGTACGCTCGGACGGCTGCGCCTTGGCAACCGTGGTTCCCCCGCTCAGTCGCTCTTCGGACGCGGTCTGCCCCGGGCGGAGAGACTCAAACCCTCTCAGTGGACCACCTTCGGCTGAATCAGAGCCTGTCTGAACTGATCGCATGCTGCAAGCCGGTCCGATCAAGAGGATCAGTCCGACCGCGCCTACGAGGCACGGTGTGATGTATCGAGGATCCATAATAGGTACTCCTGGTTGGTGGTTGTGTGATGCGGTGCCCTTTCTAAACAAATATAGCACCGACCAAGGACAGGCCTTCTGATGCGGAACACGCGGCAGATCTTCTGCATCTTCAGCTACTTGTGCGCCTTGGCTGCCGCATATCTGCAATAGCGTCATACGTTTCCTCTCTTCAGGAGGATTCCTTCTACTACGCGTGCGGGGCGCAACAGCAATGGGGGGCAGCCTATTTTTTCAGAAACTCGATGAGGGCTTGGAGGATCAGACTGCGGCTTTGCGGATGAGGTTCCGGAGGAGGCCGGGGCCCAGCTCGCGGTGCAGCGGGACGGTGAGCACCACCGGCGAACCAGGTTTGGTCAGCGTGACGTGGCTGCCCCGCTGACGATCCTGGACCCAGCCGGCCTGTTCAAAGGCTTCGATAGCCACCTCGCTCGAGCAGACGGACGGTTTCTTCACGAACCGGCGACCTCGACTTGTGTGACTTCCAACTGCGCCGGTAATCCCTGCACCCGGCGGGTTTCCAGGCTCAGCTGGATCGCTTCCTGGATATTGGTCAGCGCCTCCTCGCGCGTCATGCCCTGGGAAACGCAGCCAGGCAGGGCTGGACATTCGACCACGTAGTACTTGGCTTCGTCCTGTTCAATCGTCACGAGAAATCGCATGGGGCCCCGCTTCGGGCCTAACCCTAGCACACGATTCCATTCCTGACAACTCTTGTAAGAGAAAAAGGTGGGCCATCTGCTATAATCCGCCCAACTTTTCGTCATCTTTCAGCAGCAGCTCACCCACTTGGGCGATTCGATGACGACTCCACAGCAACACGATCCGAAACTCGCGCGGACGCTGATTCTGGATGAGCTGTTCGACCTGTCGCTGTACAAGGCCCTCCGCAATATCACGGACCGCGATTCCCAGAAGGTGCTCGACGAGCTGATCCTGGTTGAGACGCAACATCTGGCGTTCTGGCAGAAATTCTTCGACTCCAAACTCATCACCCTTGATCTGGGACGACGCCTCAAACTCTGGTTCTTTGTGCTGGTTTGCCGCATCTTCGGAACCACCGCCGTGCATCTGGCGCTCGAAGCGATTGAAGTGCATGGCGTGCGGAAGTACCTATCGCTCTGGAAGGTGTACAAGGACGCGCCGCTGGGCAACGCGCTCAAGGGGATCCTCTTAGACGAATTCAAGCACGAGGATGTCCTGGTCACCCAACTGACGGAGCGGAAAATCAACCCGGAGAAGATTCGTAACATCTTTCTCGGACTGAACGACGGGCTGGTCGAGATCCTGGGCGCGGTGAGCGGCTTTTTCGGCGCCTTCGGCGATGCGGTCACCGTCTTGATCGCCGCCTCGACCACCGCGGTGGCCGGTTCGCTCTCCATGGGCGCCGGCGCCTATGGCGCGCTGAACTCCGAGAAGGAGGTCAAAGCGACGCAGTTCGACAAGAAGCAATTCCTGGGCGAGGAGACCGGCTCGTCGGAGATGGAGGAGCAGCCCTTCAGTTCAGCGGTGGTGGTCGGGTGCAGTTATTTTGCGGGCGCGATGGTCCCTGTGCTTCCGGTGTTGCTCGGCGCGACGAACGCGCTGTTCTCACTCGTGGCCGCCGGCAGCATGGTCATCCTGGTCTCCACGCTCCTGGCCTTCCTGTCCGGCATGAACGTCAAACGGCGCATCCTGCTGAACCTGGTGATCATCACCGTGGCAGTCAGCGTCACCTACCTCATCGGGATAGTCGCCAAGAATCTGTGGGGGATTTCGGTCTGACGGATTGGGCGCCTACCGAGTCGAGACCATGGGCAATTCCCGCGAGCCCTCCGCCTCTTCCTGAATGCGGAGGCGTTCGGCCCTCGACTCCTGGAGCACGTGTTCCAGTACCTCGTCGGTCAGTTGGGTCAGGTGCGCGGCAGCGTCTTTCATCGCCCCGTGCTCGATGGCGCGCGACAGTACCTCGGCCTTCGTGGCCCCCTTCTTTTTCCCAAGGAACGGCTTGATGATCAGATAGACCACATCCCGCACGGGCATATACCGCAGGAAGCGCCGCAGCAGCCTGAACGTTTGCACCGGATAATGCAGCAGCTTGTAGAGGAACAGGCGCCGCAAGCCTGCGCGGCGTTCGTCGTTGATCATCTCACCGGGGAGGCAGGTCGGATCGATTTCCGAACACTTGAAATACTTGTACCAATCGGTCAGTTCACTCACCAGCCCGCGTTTCACGTACTCCTGCCACAGCGGCGTGCCGCGATAAACGCACAGGCGGTTGAACCCGAAGGTATCCAGCGGGAGCCTGGATGCGAACGCGAAGGTCGCTTTCATATCCTCGACGGTTTCATCCGGATTGCCGACCACGAAGAACCCATGCACGATCTCGATGCCGGCCTGCTTGGCATTCGTCACAGCGGTTTCCACCTCCGCCAACGTCTGCTCCTTCTTGAGCCGATCCAATACCGTCTGACTCCCGCTCTCGATCCCGAACATCAAGGTGCGGCAGTGGGCCTTTGCCATCAAGGGAAACAAGTGCTGCGCCACGGAGTCCACGCGACCCTCACAGCCCCACTGAATCGTAATGCCGTTGTCAATGATGCCCTTGCAGATGGCCTCGATGCGCTTGGGCTGCAACAGAAAGTGGTCGTCAACGAACGCGACGGATCCATAGCCGAGCTCCTGGAGATACTTGAATTCCTCCACGACGTGTTGCGGACTACGGGAACGCCACTTCCCCTCGTTGAAGATCGGAATGTCGCAGAAGACGCAGGGCCAGGGGCATCCGCGCGAGGTCTGCATGGTCGTGAACCGCTCCATGGAGAGGACGGCCGGCACATCCAGCGGCATGGACTCGACGAAGTCCAACGGCAGGCCTTCCCGATCGGGAAATGGCCACTGATTAAGGTGACGCTCCATCGTTCGGTTGGGGTTGTGGATCACCCGACCATCCTTCGCCCATGTGATTCCCGCGACGTCGGCCACGTCGTCCAATCGCTCGACGAGATCAAGGATGACCTGCTCACCGTCCCCGCGGCAGACAAAGTCTACTTCCGGGCATTGGTGTTTGACCATCTGAGCATTGAGGCTGACAAACACCCCTCCGAACGCCAGCTTCACCTTTGTATTGACGGCGCGGATCTGGCGAGCGAGGATCTTCGCGTACGGGTAGCTGGTTGTGCTCAGGAAACTCAAGCCGACGAGGGCGGGCTGCCGCCGATTGATTTCCGCAACGATGACCTCGTTGGGCGTGTCCGGATTCGCCTGGTCGAACATCACACACTCGTGGCCTGCGCGCTTCAACACCGCAGAAAGGGACATGATCCCGATCGGTGGGAACCCCATGACCCGAACGTGTCCGCTCTTGGCGCGAGTCTTTGCTGGAAGGGCGTAAAACTGGGGATCGCGGATGTGGACCAAGAAGACGAGCATGGGAACCTCCCGTCTGCTGCACACAGTGACCGGGGCCCCTTTGCTCGCGACCGAGCCTCTTAACGGAGGCTGATCCTATCTTACTGAGGCGCTTCGTGCAGCTGACACGATGAACATATGCTTCAGCCTATCACGATCGTACTGAGGAGGGAAGGAAATAATGTGGGGCGACTCACGACAAGGAGACGGCCTAGCGGCCGAGTGCGGCTTGGACCGTGGCGCCGATTTCGGCGGGATTGCGGACGACGCGGACGCCGGCGGCCTCCAGCGCCGCCATCTTTTCAGTCGCGGTGCCTTTGCCGCCCGTGATGATGGCGCCGGCATGGCCCATGCGGCGACCCGGCGGGGCGGTGATGCCGGCGATGAAACCGATGACAGGTTTGCGAATGTTCTGCTTGATATAGACCGCGGCTTTTTCTTCCGCGTCGCCGCCGATCTCGCCGATCATCACAACCGCTTCGGTTTCGGGATCCTTCTCGAACATCGGCAAAAGATCAATGAAACTGGTCCCATTGACGGGATCACCCCCGATACCGACACAGGTGGTCTCGCCAAGCCCCAGATTCGTGAGCTGATTGACCGCCTCGTAGGTCAGCGTCCCGCTGCGAGAGATCACGCCCACTCGCCCCTTCTTGTGAATGAAACCCGGCATGATCCCGATCTTGCATTCATCCGCAGTAATGACACCCGGGCAGTTCGGCCCGATCAGCCGGACATCCCGGCTCCGCAGGGCCCGTTTGACCTTGACCATGTCGTTGACGGGGATGCCCTCGGTGATGCAGATGATCAATTTAATACCGGCGTCGGCTGCTTCCAGAATCGCATCAGCAGCGAAGGCCGGTGGCACAAAGATCAACGAAGTGTCGCACTGAGTCTTTTTCACCGCGTCCCGTACCGTATTGAAGACCGGGATGCCTTCCACCTCTTGGCCCGCCTTTCCCGGCGTCACCCCCGCCACGACCTGCGTCCCATAGGCCTTGCACTGGGTCGCGTGAAATGACCCTTCTCTACCCGTGATCCCCTGCACCACCACCCTCGTACTCTTATTCACCAAAATACTCACGTCTCTCCCCTTTTCTTTTTTCTATTACTCCTATCAATCCCTCTTCCTCCAGGCAGAAGCGGCCTCACATTCCAGGGGCGGCTGGGCTGACCCTCTATTGCGCCCATCGAGCGAGCACTTCCGACGTGCGCGATCTGGGAGCACGGAGGGTCGGCCCTGCCACCCCTCTTAAGCCGTCGCCACTGCCTTTTTTCTCTTTTTGCCCGTCATCGCCACAATCTTCTGCGCCGCCTCCCAGAGATCATCCGCGACATCCACCTTGAGGCCGGACTCCAGCAACAGTTTCCGACCCTCTTCGGCATTCGTCCCCTGCAACCGTACCACCACCGGCAGCTTAATGCCCACTTCCTTGGCCGCCTCAATGACGCCATGCGCGATGCGCTCGCAGCGCACGATGCCGCCGAAGATGTTGATGAAGATGCCTTTCACGTTGCGATCCTTGAGCAGAATCCTGAATCCAGCCGCGACAGTCTCCTTCGTCGCCCCACCGCCGACATCGAGAAAGTTCGCCGGCTCGCTACCAGCCAGCTTGATCACGTCCATGGTGGCCATGGCCAGCCCGGCTCCGTTCACCATGCAGCCGATGTTGCCGTCCAGCTTCACATAGTTCAGATTGTTGTTGGTGGCCTCGATCTCCAGCGGCTCCTCTTCATGCAGATCGCGGAAGGCCTGCACGTCTGGGTGTTTGAACAGTCCGTTGTCATCAAACGAGACTTTCCCGTCCAGCGCGATGAGCTGCTTGTCCTGGGTGATGACGAGCGGGTTGATCTCGACCAGCGACGCGTTCTTCTCCATGAAGAGCCGGTAGAGATTGCCCAGCATCGCCACGAACGGATTGAGAAGCGTCGGCTCCATGGCCGGCAGACCAAGGCCGAAGGCCAGATTGCGGCCGTTGTACCCCTGGAATCCCACAGCAGGATCGATTGGTTCTTTGACGATCTTTTCGGGGGTATGCGCAGCGACTTCTTCGATTTCCATCCCGCCTTCCGTGCTGGCGATGAACACTGGCCAGCCGGAATCCCGGTCCACGAGCAGACTCAGGTATAGCTCTTTGGCGATCCCGGCTCCCTCTTCGATCAGCAGTCTGCGTACTTTTCTGCCCTTCGGGCCAGTTTGATGCGTGACCAGCGTCTTGCCGAGCAACTCTTTCGCGAGGACAGGCACTTCGGCTTGATTTTTCGTGATCTTCACGCCACCGGCTTTGCCCCGTCCCCCGGCATGGATCTGAGCCTTCACCACGCACACGGGGCTATTCAGCGCCGCCGCCCACTTCTCAGCCGCCAGGGACGTCTTGATCTCCTTGCCCTTCGGCACGGGGATGCCGAACTGCGCAAACAATTGCTTCGCTTGGAATTCATGGATGTTCATCAGACTCCTCTTTCCCCCATTATAGGGGTGGATGGGACGAGACCCACTGCGCCCGTCATCGACCCGTCGCATTCTCACGGGTGGTAGGTCTGCCTCCTACTGCGCGCGTCCAGCGAGCACCTTCCGAGTGTGCGCGCTGCGCGAGCACGGGAGGCAGACCTGCTACCCTGATCCTGCGCGCTCCGGGAGCGCAGGGATCGTTCCCTCCATCCCCATTACCCTTCTTTTTTTGCGTAGGCGGGAAACAGCATCGGCGAGGTGATGTCGGATGAAACGCCGTGTTTGCGGGCGTCTTCCCTGAATCGTTTCACGTGCTCGAGGGTCAGCTTCCCTTGTTTCATTGAGGCGGCTCGTGCAGCGGCCGTGAGCCCGGCACGCTTACCGAACACCATGAGGTCCAGGAGCGAATTGCCCATCAACCGATTCCGTCCGTGGAGCCCCCCGGAGGTCTCTCCAGCTACGAAGAGGTTTCGCACGCCGGACTCGCTATCCACGTCGATCTGCACGCCGCCATTCTGATAATGCAGCGTGGGATAGATGAGCACCGGGTCCTTGGCGATATCGATTCCGTAACGCTTGTATTGGCGGACCATGGCGGGGAAGTGCTTTTCCAACGTGCCCGGCCCCTGTTCGACCTCCAGCAGCGGCGTATCCAGCCAGACGCCGATGCGCCCCGACATCGTGCGGATGCCGCGCCCTTCCTCGCATTCCCTAATGATCGAGGAGGAGACCACGTCTCTCGTGTCCAGCTCGTTCACAAACCGCTCGCCTTTGGCATTAACCAAGTGGCCGCCTTCGGACCGGATGCCTTCAGTCACCAAGGCGCCGATCAACTGCTCCGGAAACACAGCGCCGGAAGGATGGTACTGAAAGGTGTCGATCTGCAGGAGCTTTGCGCCCATTCGATAGGCCATGGCCAGCCCATCTCCGGTTGCCCCGTAGTGATTGCTGGTCGGGAAGCCTTGAATGTGGAGCCGCCCGATGCCGCCAGTCGCCAGAATCACCGTCTTGGCCGCCACCACCACGAAGCGCTTATTGTCCAGATCCTGCAGCACCGCCCCAGTACAGACTCCGTTTCCATCGCTGAGGAGCTCAACTGCGGCGCTAAACTCCATAAGCTGGATCTTCTGATTCAGGACTTCATCCTTCAGCACCCGCATGATCTCGAGGCCGGTGTAATCGGAGCAGGTCAGGAGCCGAGGCTTGGAGCTGCCGCCTCCCTTCTTCACATGCAGGTTGCCGTCAGCGTCTCGATCGAACAACACTCCCAAGTCCAACAACCACTTGGCAATGGACGGTCCTTCCTCCACCATCACCTTGAGGAGCTGGTGGTCGTTTTTCATGTGCCCACCCTTGAGGGTATCCAGGAAGTGTTGGATGGGAGAATCCTCGTTGGTAATGGCCACCTGAATCCCGCCCTGGGCCATGACGGTGTTGGAATCGCCCAAGCGGAGTTTGGTGGCCAGCAAGACCCTCGCTCCCTGGGAATGCGCGTGCAGCGAGGCCGCGCAGCCGGCGCCTCCGCCACCGACCACCAGCACGTCCACCGTGTGAGCCGGAGTCAGGTCCACATCGGCTGGAACCGGGCTGTCGCCTTCAAGTAGGGTGGCCAACTCGCGCACAGTTGACTCACCCTTGTTCGGACCGAACTTAATCGCTCGATAAGCGTTCTCGCGAAAGTCCGGGTGGTATTTCTTGATCAGCGTGTCGCGTTCAGCCGGCGAATATTTCGGCAGGGTCTGGGTACGCCGCGCATCACGGGTTTTGTGGACGATCTGCTGGAGTTGATGGATTTCCATCGTCTATTTCAGCTCAGCGCAGGCTTCCTTCAACTGCTGCTCATTCATGTGCAGGACACGGTCCCACTCCTCGGCATAGCGGCCTTCTTCGATCTCCTTGATGCGATGAAAGAGCCGCTGCGGCTTGTCTGTGAAATGGACGCCCTGGGCCCGACTGGCATAGAGCGCCACCAGGTTCGGCGCGATATCGGCGATGCAGACCGGCACGCAGAGGCCGCACATGACACAGTCCATGAACATCTCGGACACGGCTTTGAAATCGCCGAACACTGCCCGCCACACCCCTTCCCGCACATCAATGGTCTGCGGACAGGCTTCCGTGCAGGCATTGCAGTTGCGACAGAGGGGAGCTTCTGGATAGAGCGTGAACAGATCCTGCTTGGGGTCCTTCAGCTCGGCCATCTGATAGGTGGCCTTGCGGGCCGGGAAGGGCGGCACCATCGAGAAGGACATGCCGTCCTGCACCGCCGTTTGACAGGCCAGGCAGGTCTTGACCTTCGGATCATCCTTCGTCCGGTAGTACGTCGCGCAGGCCCCGCAGAACCCGCCCAGGCAGCCGGCGCCGCGGATCACCTCTTGGCCCGTATACCACAGGGCCTTGATCACGGTGATCCCCTCCGGCACCTGATAGGTCTTGCCGGCGATCTCCACCGAGACCATCTTCGGCCGCAGGACCTCTTCCTGATCGATGACGTTTTCTTTGTCGACCTCGGGCATACCCAACCGCCTTGCCGTTCCTTTATGCAATCGCGTTCACGATCGCATTCAAGGTTGGGCTTGGACGCATCGCTTTTGTTGTCTTTTCCGTATCGGGATGATAATACCCGCCCATATCGACCGGTTTTCCTTGGGCGCCGAGCAGCTCGGCCGCAATCTTGGCCTCGTTCTGTTCAAGCTCTTTTGCGACTTTGGCGAAACGGGTTTGCAGGTTCTTATCTTCGGTCTGCTCAGCCAGGGCTTGCGCCCAGTACAACGCGAGATAAAAATGGCTTCCGCGATTATCAATCTCACCCACCTTGCGGGCCGGCGACTTGTTGCTCTCCAGGAACTTGGCGTTGGCTCGATCGAGTGTATCCGCCAGAATCCTTGCGGTCGGATTGTTGGATACTTTGCTCAAGTGTTCCAATGAGGCGGCCAGCGCCAGGAATTCGCCTAGGGAATCCCACCGTAAATACCCTTCTTCCTGGAATTGCTGCACATGTTTCGGTGCCGAGCCACCGGCTCCGGTTTCAAAGAGGCCGCCGCCGTTCAGCAGGGGGACGATCGAGAGCATTTTTGCGCTGGTCCCAATTTCGAGAATCGGGAAGAGATCGGTGAGGTAGTCTCGCAACACATTCCCCGTGACGGAAATCGTATCTTTCCCCTCTTTCATCCGTTCCAGCGAGAACCGCATCGCCTCAGCCGGAGACATGATTCGGATGTCGAGGCCCTTCGTGTCGTGATTCGGCAGATAGCGATTGACCTTCTTGATCAGCTCCGCATCGTGTGCCCGGTTTTTGTCCAACCAGAAGACCGCGGGTGCTCCCGTGGCTTTCGCGCGATTGACCGCCAGCTTGACCCAATCTTGGATCGGCGCATCCTTGACCTGGCACATCCGCCAGATATCCCCTTCTTCCACCTTGTGCTCCAGCAACGCCTTCCCTGACGCAGCGACCACACGCATCGTGCCGTTACCCGGCGCTTTGAAGGTCTTATCGTGCGAGCCGTATTCCTCCGCCGCCTGCGCCATCAGACCGACGTTTGGAATACTTCCCATGGTCCTGGGATCAAAGGCGCCGTGCTTTTTACAGAATTCGACGACCTCGTGATAGACCGGGGCATAACTGCTGTCGGGGATGACCGCCTTGGTATCGTGCAGCTTGCCGTCAGGGCCCCACATTTTCCCGGAGTCGCGAATCACAGGCGGCATGGAGGCATCGATGATCACGTCGCTGGGAACGTGCAGGTTGGTGATGCCTTTATCGGAGTTCACCATCGCCATCGCCGGCCGCTTCTTGTACACCGCCTGAATGTCGGCTTCGATGGCCCTGCGCTGATCGTCCGGCAAGGTCTTGATCTTGGCGTAGAGGTCACCGAGGCCATTGTCGGGATCAACGCCCAGCTTTTGGAACACGGCTGCGTGTTTGTCGAACACGTCCTTGAAGAACACCGACACCGCATGACCGAAGATCTTGGGATCCGAGACCTTCATCATGGTGGCTTTCAGATGGATCGAGAACAACACGCCCTGCTTTTTGGCATCCTCGATCTGTGCTTCGAGAAACTCGCGCAAGGCGCGGCGGCTCATGAAGGTGGCGTCGATGACTTCGCCGGCCTGAAGAGAGAGTTTGGGTTTCAGCACCGTGGTCTTGCTGTCCTGGCCGACAAACTCGATGCGCGCGTCGGTCGCCTCCGTGAGCGTGAGCGATTTCTCATTGGAATAGAAATCCCCGCCGTTCATATGGGAGACATGGGTCTTTGAGTCCGGGGTCCATGGTCCCATCTTGTGCGGGTGTTGTTTGGCGTGTTGTTTGACCGAGAGCGGCGCTCGGCGATCCGAGTTCCCTTCCCGTAATACCGGGTTGACGGCGCTCCCTTTCACTTTGTCGTACCGCGCTTTAATGTCCCTTTCTTTGTCGTCTTTCGGGTCCTCGGGATAATCGGGAACCTTGTACCCCTGACTCTGCAATTCCTTGACGGCCGCTTTGATTTGAGGGATCGACGCGCTGATGTTGGGCAGCTTGATGATATTGGCCTCCGGCGCCGTGGCGAGCTTCCCCAATTCGGCCAAATCATCCGACTGTTTTTGGCTCTCCATGAGATATTCGGGAAAGACGGCAAGAATTCGCCCAGCCAGAGAGATATCCCTCAATTCGACGGATACGCCGGCCGCCTTTGTAAACGCTTTGACGATCGGGAGAAAAGAATAGGTGGCCAGTGCCGGCGCTTCATCGGTTTTTGTATAAAGAATTTTGGAGGCTTTTGTCGCCATGGTTGTCCCCTCCCAGCGTGTTCTCAGTTCAGCGCATTTAACGCCGAACCGGCCTTGAACCACGCAATCTGCTGCTCGGTCATGCTGTGGTTCGCCTGGATGGTGAGCGCGTGGCCATCCACCTTGTGCATGGTCACCTGCACCGGTTTGCCGGGAGCCAGGCTCTCTAGCCCCGTCACGCTGATGCGGTCTTGCTGCTCGATCTTCTCGTACTCCTTCGGGTCAGAGAAGGTTAACGCCAAGATCCCTTGTTTTTTGAGGTTGGTTTCGTGAATCCGTGCAAAGCTTCTCACTAGCACGACGTTGACCCCGAGGAACCGCGGCGACATCGCGGCATGCTCACGGCTACTGCCCTCGCCGTAGTTCTCATCACCCACTACCACCGATCCGATCCCCTTCACCTTGTAGCGCCGGGCGATCTGGGCGATGTTCAGACCGGTCTCACCGGTCAGCACATCGGTTCCTTTGCCAAGCTCGGTTGAGAACGCATTGGTGGCGCCCAGGAACATGTTGTCGCTGATCTTGTCCAGATGGCCGCGGTACCTGAGCCAGGGGCCAGCCGGCGAGATATGGTCGGTCGTGGTCTTGCCCTTGGTCTTGATCAGGAGCGGAAGCTTGGCGAAATCCTTGCCATCCCAACGCGGGAAGGGCTGCAGCAACTGCAGCCGTTCGCTGTTTGGTGGAATCTCCACCACCACGGCATCGCCGTTGTCAGCCGGCGGGACAAAGCCCTCTTCTCCCTTGGCAAATCCCCTGGCCGGCAGTTCCTCGCCTTGAGGCGGTTCGAACTTGAGCTCCTTCCCATCCGCCGTCTTCAGCGATCCATGCACCGGATCGAACGTGAGATCGCCGGCAAAGGCATAGGCGGTCACGACCTCCGGACTCGTCAGGAAGGACATCGTCTCGTTGAGCCCGTCGTTCCGCCCAGGGAAGTTGCGGTTGAAGGAACTCACGATCGAATCGACGCGACCTTTGACCGCATCTGCGCGCTTCCACTGCCCGATGCAGGGCCCGCAAGCGTTCGCCAGCACCGTGGCGCCCATCTGCTCAAAGGTCTCCATAAACCCGTCCCGCTTCATGGTATGAAAGATCCGCTCCGAGCCCGGCGTCACGAGGAACGCCGTCCTGGCCTTGAGCCCGGCCTTCAGGCCTTGTCGCGCGACATGCGCCGCTCGGCTGATGTCTTCGTAGGAGGAATTGGTGCAGCTTCCGACCAAGGCCGCTTTGAGTTGGACCGGATAGCCCTTTTCCTTGGCTTCAGCCGCCATCTTGGAAATCGGCCTGGCCAAATCCGGCGTGTGCGGGCCGACCACGTGCGGTTCCAGTTTCGACAGGTCAATCTCCACGATCTGGTCAAAATACTTCTCCGGCGACTGCAGCACCTCGGGATCAGCCACCAACAGCTCGCGGTTCGCCTGAGCCAAGTTGGCAATGTCCGCCCGATCCGTGAGGTTGAGGTAGGCCACCATCTTCTGGTCAAAGGGGAAGATCGAGGTCGTGGCGCCCAGCTCGGCGCCCATGTTCGTAATCGTGCCCTTGCCGGTGCAACTGATCGTGTCGGCGCCAGGCCCGAAATACTCCACAATCTTGTTGGTGCCGCCTTTCACGGTCAGCAGACCGCAGATGTAAAGGATCACGTCTTTCGGGGACGCCCATCCGCCCAGCTTGCCGGTGAGTCTGACGCCGATCAGCTTGGGGTGCAGGACCTCCCAGGGCAACCCAGCCATCACTTCACCCGCATCAGCCCCTCCCACCCCGATGGCCAACATACCGAGCCCGCCGCCGTTCGGCGTATGCGAGTCGGTTCCGATGATCAACCCGCCGGGAAACGCATAGTTTTCCAACACCACCTGATGGATGATCCCGGCTCCCGGCTTCCAAAACCCGATCCCGTATTTCTTGGCCGAGGAGGCCAGGAAGTTATAGACCTCCCGGTTCTCGTCCATGGCGCGCAGCAGGTCTTTCTCGGAACCGATTTCGGCGCGGATCAAATGGTCGCAATGGATCGTGCTGGGCACGGCCACTTTTTTCTTCCCGGCCTGCATGAACTGCAACATGGCCATCTGCGCCGTCGCATCCTGCATGGCCACCCGATCGGGGCGCAGCGCCAGCATAGCCTTGCCCCGCTCCCAGACCTGGGTGTCGAAATTGTCCGTGTGCGAGACGAGGATCTTTTCACTCAGGGTGAGGGGACGGCCGAACTTCTTGCGTGCCCTGGCCAGCTTCTCCGGCATCGCAGCGTACAATGTTTTGGCTATCTCTAATGACATGGCATCTTCTCCATCTCTTATGCTAGCGTAGGTTGTCGGTTCTCATGTGCTCTCGCCGTTCGTATCTCGTGAAGCGTATCTCGTATTCCTTGCTCGCGCGCGACGCTTCACGCGTCACGTCATTTCAAAGGCGGCACTTCTCTCCGCTTCGGGGCAGCGTAGTTGACGAGGTAATCAAAGAGGCGAATGAGGCGGCTTTCCTGGCGCTTCTGATCCACCCAGTGGCCGATCAACCCGATCGTGCGCGACAGGATGAAGAAGCCGTTCAGACTGTCCACGGGGAACCCGATATCCACCAGCACCGCCGCCATCGTCCCGTCCACGTTCAGAATCAGATTGTCTTTCTTGGCCGAGGTCACTTTCTCGACCGCCAGCGCGAAATCCAGGTGGGGTGTCGGAATGCCCAGGCCTTTGACGTACGAGACCAGTTCCGTCACACGCTTGTCCGGATTCCTGACGCTCTTCACGCGGTGGCCGATGCCGGGGACCGGGCCGACGTTCTTTTTCATGTAGGCCAGAAAATCATCGACCGTCATCTTATTGTCCACCGCATGCTTGAAATAGCGTCCGGCGTCGGTCACCGCGCCACCGAATCGAGGACCGATCATAATCAGTCCAGCCGCCACAGCCTGAGACATTCCGATTCCGGCGCAGGCAGCGATGATGGTGGTAAGCGCGCCGCTCACGCAGGGACCGTGGTCAGCCGACAGCATCATGATCCGCTTGATGATCTCGGCTTCCTGCTTGGAGATCAGCCGCTTGTCCCAGAGTAGACCGATCACGTGGGGGATCTCGTACCCCTTGTTGATCAACTCAGAGGCAGGATACCCGTCGTAGCACGGTTCGTCGCCGCGATCGTCGCTGATCGTAGTCTTGATCAGCGGTGCGACCATCACGTCACCGGCTTTCATTCCCTCTTCGACGCTCTTGGGCAGCTTGGGCAAGTCGGCGGGACTCAGGTCAGGAATCGGACGCACCTGACCACTCTTGACTAGATCTTCATAGACCTGCTTAATCGCCGGCCCCAGGGCGCCGAACGTATCCGGCACGATCGCACCGGCTTTCTTCAGCGCATCGGACTTGGATCGAGCCGAGCCCTCACCCTTCATCCCTTCCTTCGCGCCGGCATGGCCGAACTTCATCCCTTTGGGCAAACTCTCCTGGCAGAACCCGGACACGACAGCCAATAGCTTAACCCGGCGCTTCTTCGCCCCGTACCATTCGGCTGCGCGCTCTTCCAAATCGCCACCCATCTCGCCGACGATCACGACGGCTTTGGTTTGCGGGTCCTGCTCGAACTTCTCCAGGTAAGTCACGTAGTCCGTGCCGGGGTAGGCATCGCCGCCGATCCCGATTGCCGTGGTGATCCCGTCGGCAAACTGCGAGCAGATCCAGATGATTTCGTTGGATAAGCCACCCGACTTCGTAACGACCCCAAAGGAGCCTTCTCGATAAAGCTTGCAGGCAACAAGATTGTCAAA
>Ga0187892_10002990_pt1 | contig 32014 bp, 42 predicted proteins | sample MA1701073metaG_FD_139345 | JGI IMG/M metagenome (GOLD analysis project Ga0187892, IMG submission 139345) | Bio-ooze microbial communities from a basaltic lava cave in the Kipuka Kanohina Cave System on the Island of Hawaii, USA - MA170107-3 metaG ...
CTCTCCCGGCGCCAGAATTTCATTTTTCAACTCCAAACCTTTATAGAAAACAATTAGCGAAAAATTTGTTACAAAAAATTAATTTGTCCAAAAGCATAGATTAGTAATAATGAAAAAGGCTTTTTGGTGCAAAATTGGCTGTCATGATATGTGCTCAAGTGAGTGCAAGTGTTCTTGTCACGATCAATAAAAATTATCTGGTCTAGAAGACTAAATGTTACGTTAATTTTTATTAATAATAACTGCATATACAGTTATCTTGAAATTCTTAAAAGAAAAGATCCAAAAATATAATGAAAAAAAACTAGTTGATGCTTTAAAAGAAATGAAATTTCATTTAGATAAGAAAAAACAATTTGAATCGCAATTAAAGATAGCAGAAAATGATGAATCAAAATTGAAGATAAAAGAGAGAATCGATAATCAGAATAAGAATATTGCTATTTGGAAAAGGAATATTGAGATAATAAATAAACAATTAAAAAAATTTGAACAGTGAATTTTTATTTTTAGAATAGATAGTTTTTGATTTCTAAGGAGGAGTTATAACATAATTGTTAGCTGACGATGCAAGGTAACCAAATATTGCCATAATTGCAGCAAAAACTACTGAAATAAATATTATTTTTCCACCTTTGCCTCCTGACGACATACCTGATTTCATATGGTATATTTTGTATTTCAATCAAACTATATTCTTTTCTGTTTTAGAACAAAAAAAGTTACATAGTTACTACTTCATGTCTTTTTATCAATATTTTCGTTAAATTCTCTAGTCCACTTTCTTGCAAAATACATCGGTAATAATATTGTCATAAAAAGTGCAACTGCGTAGGGAATTGTGAGTATAATCTCTTTTTCGTAAGGTCTAATTTTAAAAAATTCACCATTTATTACTTTATCATGAATCATAAAGTCCGTTATTGCCATTCCAAGTATCATAATTAACAAAAAACACCTTTCCAAAATTTTTTAATCCTGTAAAATGCATAAATAGGAGTAACAAAGATTGGAATAGAAGCCAATATCATTTGTTCTGCGATGTTAATCTTTCTTTGCAACATTCGTAATTAGAATCATTGCCTATAAGATGCTTAACTAGAATTTGTTATAATACACCAAACCCATGTTTATAATACATAGAATTTAGTTGAAAATATATGCAAAAGCTAGTCCTAAAATTGGTTTTTTCTAACTTTATCTACATTTTGTTCTCAATAGGAATTTTTTTGGGGATGCTAATCTCACTTTCTATTTTTTCAGGATATATTTTTCTTGAACCATTCTGGGTTTTTTATATTCCATGGGAGGAAACATTTAATTTTTCATTGCTGGTAATAATTTCTGTTCTTACTGCATTAACTATGCCAATTGGAATTTATCGTGTGAAAATACTTAGATCTAGTTCTAAAAAGATGAGTCCAGGTTTGGTTGGTTCTATAATTGGTGCAGGTGCTGGAGCATGTGGCTGTTTGTCAATGAATCTTACAATTCTCTCAATATTTGGAACTGTTGGCAGCTCAATACTTTCATTTTCCACAGAGTATGCGATACCATTACGCTTAATTTCAATAGCGATCTTGGGTGCTACATTTTACATCACTGTTAGAGGAATAACTTCTGAATGTAAACTTAGTAAAAACACAAAGTCAAACTAAATTAATTATCCAAAAACAACTATGTGATTGGTTTTCAAGAACGGCTCTGAACGGTTGCGTTCGGTTCGCTCTCCCGGCGCCTGGATTTTTTTCTTTATATAGTTTGAACCTAAATTTTTGTAAAAATAAAAATGGTCTGAAGGGCGCCGAACGCTTGAGTTTCGTTTTCTCTCATCTTAATTCCATTCACCAAATTTTTTGGAGATTCGGGTATGTTGGATTTATCAGAAAGAAGAGGTATATAATTTAATGATGAACGCAAAATTTGTTCTAACTTCATTAACAATAATAGTTTTAATTGTAATGTTTTCCTCTACTGGTCCAGCTTTTGCACCATACACAAGGACCAGATGCCCATGCCAGTATCCACTGAAATATCTGATTCATTAAAAGTTCTATTCCCCTAAATAGAACCAAAAAATAGAACAATATGTTTATGGACCTTGGCAGGTTAGAAAAATTTTTGAGAAATGATCTTAGGGTATTAATGATTTGGTAATTACAGGAAATGAATACCGTAGGGATATTCCACAGATGATTTGTCATTATACGTTTGGAATATAATAGAAACGGTATTCAAAAACTGAGAAAATTCGAATTACTTTTATGAGCCCTTGGTGTATCAAAAATAATGCAAATTAAGACTACAAGAATTTCTTTTTTGCTTTTTGTAACTGTTGTAGTAATAGCTGCAACTGCCCCAGCTGCTTTTGCCGATCATTCGACTGCCTTTATTAGTAACCCTGCAGGAACCTCCGTTCCAGGATGTGAGGAAACTAATGAGTGTTTTATTCCATATGAGGTAACAATCGATGTAGGTGGAGAAGTAACATGGCAAAATGATGATTCTGCTGCACACACTGTAACCAGTGGAACAGCTGCAGAAGGTCCTGATGGATACTTTGACAGCAGTTTGTTCATGGCAGGAACAACCTTTTCTGTCATGTTCGATGATTTTGAACCAGGTACATATCCATACTTCTGTATGGTACACCCATGGATGACAGGAGTCGTCATTGTGGGAGAAGCAATGGCTGAAGAAGTACCTATGATGGAAGAAAAAATGATGGACGAAGCTATGATGAGCGGTGTAAACTTAGATCTAACTATAGAACCTATGTTGCCATTTGACAATACAGTAAATGATATGGTAACACTTTCATTCACAGCAAAATCAGATGCTTTGAAAGGAGCTGGAGCAATTGATCATCTAGACTATCAAGTCGTGATATCAAAAGGTGGTAACGAAATATGGAGTGACCAATTCCATGATCATGATGGCAATCTAGAACTTCAAGTAACACCTTCTGATGGTTCATTTGCCGTAACAGGTGGCGAAGCGGCTGGAACTAGTGAAACCAAAGCATTCATGGTAAAAGGACCAGTTTTTATGGACAACGGTAACTACGGCATAACTGCACAAATAGTTGGAATCGAATTCAATCCTTTACCAACTCCACTCACAGATGAATTTAACATGCAAGTTGTTCCTGAATTTGGTCCAATTGTGATGATAATTCTTGCTGTTGCTATTGTAGGCACTATCATTGTAACTACAAAATCAAGAGTTATACCAAAACTCTAACTCTTTTTTCTTTTTATCAAACAAAAAAAGAATTATGTTTTTGCGTCTTCTATTAACTTACTAAACTCGATTTTTACTAAATGCATTATAAGTAAGCCACCCTGTTAAAAGAGCTAGACCAATCGTTTGATGGTTATTTGTAGGTGGAGCTAATGCAACAAATGCAAATAATAGGAATGCCGTTACAGCTATCAACGAATATTTTGTTATACGAATTTTACCATATGCAATCATTCCTCCCAGGAGAATCTCTGTAATGAATATAGATATCAATAGCAATTCTACTTCATTGGGAGACATGGACCCTATTATCGGATTTTGGAGTTGCCACCAGCCTATGTGTCTATCAAAATTGGTTATATGATCTACTGCCCAGAGGATAAGAACTGCCGCTATGGAATACCTCATAATAGGCAAAAATTTCAGAAATTTCTCTGTTTTGGCTTTGTTCCAAGTAACATTTGTTAAAACTAACACTGTTGCGATCCCCAGTAAACCAATATCCTGAGGATAACTGGATGGGTACTGGGCTGTAATTAAAATCAGAATTAGGAAAACAATTACTGCTAGAGAAACCCAACGTATCTTAACCCCAGAAAATAATAATGCTGCAAAGACTAGTTCTATTAATCCTATACCATAAATCGATAAACTTAGATCTTGTGTGGGAAGTAGGATTCTTACTCTTTCCGTTGCAGAAAACCACGACAAATAAAAATCGTGAATGACGAATTTGTCGATGCCAAACCATAAAAAGACAATTCCTAGACCATACCTTGGAATATCATTAAAATAAACAACATATTCATTAACAGACATTGCTTGCTAAGAAAACCAGACTAGAATTTAAATAAAAATTAGGCAATTAAATAAACTCTATAAGATAATAGTAATTATGTTAAATGAATTATGAAACATTGTACAAGGATAATTAATAATGCTCTAATTTAATGAAGACTAAAGCTATATCGAAATACCCTTGTACTATTTAAATATGTTACTATATTATTTAAACAATCCTGCCAGCCTAGCTAAAAACAGTTCATGAAACATTTGTTATGAAAAATTAATTTGTCCAAAAGCATAGATTAGTAATAATGAAAAAGGCTTTTTGGTGCAAGATTGGCTGTCATGATATGTGTTCAAGTAAGTGCAAGTGTTCTTGTCACAATCAACAAAAATTATCTGGTCTAGAAGACTAAATGTTACGTTAATCTTTTTTAATAATAACTTCATATACAATTATCTTGAAATTCTTAAAAGAAAAGATCCAAAAATATAATGAAAAAAAAACTTTGATGCTAGGAATTATACTCTTTGGATTTGGACTTTTTACTATTCACATATGGGTATTATGCCTATTTTGGTGTTACAGATATGATTCTTCTATTTCCATTTGCGGGCACAAAATCAGGAAATGTTCCAGAACCCATTATGGATTTAACAAGATGTGATTCTTGTATCATATTGAATGATTTAATTTTAGAATTTGGTAGAAGTGGAACACATGCTGGATTCAATGAAGGATATCCTTTTAGTTTGTGGGAGCTATCTTGGTCGCTTTCATTATACATTGGAATTATTTCTCTTATAGTTTGGAAAATACGAAAATAGGATAACTTTAGTAGAATAATTATAACATTGAAGTAACTAAAATTATCTAGATGCAGATAGTTAGCCATTGAAAAGCATCTAAACTACATATTCTACTGAAAAAAAGATAACACCTCAATTTTGATTATCTTAGAGTACATATTACTAGCAAGTATTTTTCATTTATTGAGCCTTGACGAAATACTTTAAATCCTCCCGGCGCCTGGATTTTTTTCTTTAAATCAGATAAAGAAGTATTAAAGGTGATTCAATGAGTGAAACTTGGAGACAAAGACTCAGTAGAAGGAGATTGGAAATAGGAATAGAAGGGCCAGAATATGATTACATACAAAGTTACATTGAGTTTTATTGTTCTGAGGCTGATCGTAGATGCAAAGAAATTGATATGAAAAAAACTGTAGATGAAGTCATAAATTCAATGAAAGACGAAGATTTTGATAGATTTACAAGGAAAGTCATTGATTCTGTTCATAAGAAACAAGGATATGATGGACAGGTCCCTGCTCAAATGGCTTGATGATATTAAAAAATTATTTCCGGAATCACGTACTAAAAGAATAGGAAATTATTTGAATTAAAATTTGATGCAAACAATTAGAAAGAGAATAACAATGAAATAGTAAGAAAATAAATAAAAAACATGGTAGCTGTTATTATTATCCCACTTGCTATCGTTGCTGCCGTTGGGATTGCAGGCTATTTGATATATCGCTTTGTTTTGTTTGATTATTTTTGTAATAGAACCGTTAATGAAACTCTTCGAAAATACAACATTAAAAAAACTCAATTTCAAATAATAAAGGAATATCACGAAAATAAAGGAGAAAAGATATCAGAAAAAGAAATCTCACAACTTGAAAAACATTACAGGCAACATGAACCAGAACAGTTTCTTGCAATGTACGATGCTATAAGAGATAAATCAAAAAATAACGAAAAGTGCTAGTCTTAATTTTGGAAAAAATAGTTAGGGTGTAGATGGTATCTGAATGAAAGGCGTTCCACCTTCACCTACTACAAGGGGCAGCTTACCATCCCATCTTTGTGTTTTTAACCATTCCAAATAGTTTGGATTTTGTGCCAAGGCTTCGTTAATAATTCTAATCGCTTCTGCTTCACCTTGAGCTTCGGCAATGTTGGCTTTTGCGACACCCTGTGCTTCTGCTTCACGTTGTTGGGCTTCTATCTGAATTCTTCTAAGATCGTTTTGTGCTTTGAGTGCTTTTTGTTCTGCTTCTACTTTAGATTCAATTGCTTGCGCAAAAAGTGGTGAGAATTGAAAATCAGTAATTGAGACTACATCGGTAATTATGTTAAATGCATTTAGACGTGTGATAATTTCCCCTTCAATGTCGGACTTTACGAGTGGTCTTTGTGTGATTAATGCCTCTGCGTTATAGTTTGCCGTCACTTGTTTTACAACCTCTTCAATAGCTGGTTGAATAATTCTATTCTCATAATCTGGACCAACTTCTTTGTACAGGAGATTAACTGAATCTGGAGAAGGGCGATAGTTAACTGTAACTTCGGTAGAAACGGTTTGAAGATCTTTAGAAGCTGATGATGTTGATTTTACAAACTTTAATGTCCTTACTTCAGTATTTACTACAGTATCTTGAAATGGAACTACAAAATGAAGCCCCTCTTCTAGAGGTGGAACGCTTGTATCAACTGCATTCCAATGGAGCAACACACCCCTATAGCCAGCATCTACTATTTGTACAGATGCTGTTGCTATCACTCCAATAACAATCAGTGCTATAATGGCAAGTGTAATCACTTTGGCCTTGCCAACATTGATGTTTATTTTTGGTGCTTCGTATCTGGACAACTTATTATCACTATTTTGGCAATATCTAGTTATATCATTGTATCCCAAAAGATTTTTACAATATCTTTTCAATTGCCAAAAAAGATGTAGAAAGAAAATCTTAAAACGTTTAAAGCTTTTTTCACAAAAAATGGAACTCAAAAAAATGACATCAAAAGGACGGTTCCCATCAGGTCCATTAATTTTTAATTTCTTTACTTTCTTTACAATCTTATGAGTGAGGATCTCATAAAATCCATCTTAGTTCTAATACAGAATGACAGAGGGGATAGGGAGATTTTAATGCGAATTTTAAATGATCTCAGGAAAGATAAAAAGACTTTTGGTCCAGATAAATCCTATCTCAAAAACATTATTGAGAAATACCTACCAGAAGACGAACATCTTCTGAAATTTTTGGATTAATTAAGTGGACCATAAAAATGAAATATATTGTTCCAAACTCCGTCCTATTTGAACCCAAATTTTTGTCCGGCTCTGAACGGTTGCGTTCGGTTCGCTCTCCCGGCGCCAGATTTTTTTTACCATTGATCTTCAATTCCGGTAACTCCCTTGATAATCCAAAAATTCTCAAAATACCATCCTGGTTCTGCAAGACAAATGATCCAAGCAATGAGGAATTACAAGGAAAATGTAGGTGACAAACTAGAATTGTAATCTTATTTTCTATTATACAATTTTTTTAATTCTTCAAGAGGAACCGGAGGATATAATAGCAATTCATCTGAAATTTCGTTTTCTTTTTCACAGAGGCTCAATCCTTTTGTTCCAATTGTTATCCATTGTTCAGACTCTGTCTCATAAATGACAGACTCTTCATGAGATGCAGGTCGTAACCTTGCTTTTACGATTTCTTTAGTTAACATTTCATCTGTCATTGTTGGCAACAAATACCAAACAGGGTTTCCATCCTGATCTTTGATTAAAATAGCGGGATACCCATACATGAACTGAATTTTCTCATCCTCCACTATGATTCCGGAATTGGAGCTGCCTGTTTCTTTTTCATATTGAACCTGAATGCTCCGTGTCCTTGCGTTTGAAAATTTCTCAAATCCTTGATTGAAAGTAACATATGCTTTTCTTTTTTCATCGTACCAGCAGTCATTCCACACATTATGATCTGCAATGATATCAGGAGTCTTTTGTGATCTTACAGCTTGCATATTTTTAGAACATTTCAGATTCGTTTCATGACGACGTATCTCTTCTTGTGTGTTTCTTATTTCAGTTAGAATTGCTAGCACTACTTTTTGTTTTTCTGGGTGTTCATTAATTGAATTAAGATTTTGTTCTAGCTCAGCCAGTCTGCAATTCAATGGTTTTAGAATATCTTCAAACCTTGTAGCATATTTTATGCTTTTACTACGCGAATAGTTATTCCCTATCATTTTATCTAGGTAGTATTGCGCGTTCGTTTTCCTTCCATGCCTTTTGAACAGGCTCATCAACAAGACATAGTTTTACTTGCTAAAACTTATATAAGAATTACGGTACTTTACCGTCTAATACCGTATTTTTGGTACAAAAATTGTAGAGAGTTTTTAAAATAAATCTATTATTGACGCCTATAGTATTTACATAGATCATCCAATATGTAATGAAATTCTACCATATGGAAACTATTTTATCGTGCGGAAGACCTCTGTCTCAAAATTAGGACATATGTCTTAAATATAGGATATATGTCATAAATACAGGACAACATAATGAAATTTCGTAACTATCTAGAACAAGTACTAGGCAACAAGGTGGCTATTAGCCTGCTTAGGACAATGGTTAGGTATCCGGCCAAAATCTTCACAATAAGAGGTCTTGCCAGAACAGCAAATGCCTCTGTTAATGAGACTGCCCTTACAATTAGTGATTTTGAAAGGCTTGGTATCATCAAAGTTCAACCAATTGGAAGAGCACATCAGCTATCTCTGAACAAAAAAAATTATATCTTGAATAAAATAATTGAACCGAGCTTCAAGGCAGAAGAAAATACACTTTCTGAATTACTCAAGGTTCTAAAAAAGAATCTTGATAAAAAGAAGGTCATCATCTCTGCTGCTCTCTTTGGCAGCGTTGTAAAAGGAAAAGAAAAACAGGATAGCGATATAGACCTTTTGATAATATCAAATGATTTTGATTTGGCAAACGAAATAGTCTCAGGTGCGGTAATAGAAGTAACAGAGATGTTTCAGACCGATCTTGCACCAATAATATTTTCGCAAAAAGAACTTGTATCAAAGAAGAATGGTAATCTGGTAAGTTCAATTATTGCAAACCATATCATGATTTGTGGCAAGGACTTGGAGAGTATAATAAAATGACAAGAGATATAGATTTTCAAAAATATGCTAATTACATCACAAAAGCAGAAAAGTCGCTGCAATTAGCAAAGATTGCACTAGAACGACAAGCGTATGATGGTGCGGTGATGAATTGTGTTCACAGTGCAATAAATGCATTGGATGCTTTGACCACTTTTCACCTAAACAAACGCGCCTCAGAATCTCATACTGAGGTACTGTTATTAGTAAAGGAAATACTTACTGGTTCAGAATTCAAAGACATGGAAAGACAGTTTAGCTCATTGCTTAGTCTAAAAAATACATCAGAATATCAACCAGATTTCATGACTAGCAATCAAGCAGAGAATTCCATAAAGTGGGCAGAAAGAATTCTTAACAAAGTCAAAACAAATCTGAAAAGATAAGAATAGGAAATAGTCCTAAAAATTTTTTAATAAAATGTCCATAGTCCAAATCCTATAAGTTCCATGACTCCAGAGGGATGAACCATCAATAATTTATCCAAAAAGGGAATCATCTTTGATCAGATGAGGATTTTAGGTACAATTTCCATATATTGTATGAAGTCTCTTGAACGAGAAAAAATCAAGGGATTCGTTACTTGTGAATAATAAATAACATCGAGTCCATCATATCATCAACGTTTTTTTTATTTATTGGGCATATACGAAATACTTAAAATCCTCCCGGCGCCTGGATTTTTTTCTTTAAATAGTTTGAACCTAAATTTTTGTAAAAATAAAAATTGTCTGAAGGGCTTAACAAAATTTACTCAAGACTATAATGTCATATCTGGTCCATTTCTTACACCGATGGTAGGTTGAGAAACCTTGAATTTTTTTCCACAATGAAAACAGAGATGGAGCTTGTGTGGTTTCATGGCATATTTTCCTTCATCGATGTGTTGACCGTTGCAATAAGGACAGAAAACTGTGACTTTGATTTTTATAGGCTTCATTTTTTACCTACCACGAGCATAAACATTACATTTTTGTTTTTTGTATGAGGAGAAAAAAATTCCGTTACTGCGTCATCATAAAATGTTAGTCCCGTTGCACTCAGGTTCAGTGCATATGAGGCAAGATAGAACTTGCCTCCCAATATGCTGGCTTCAAGCTGTGCAGCTCTGTATCCCCTATTTCCAAATCTTTTGAGTACTTTCTCCAGATCAGTCATAAAGAATACAGATACGCTACCATCGGAAGAAAGATCTTGGTCCAATCCTAGATAACCTGCAGTTTGTCGAAACTTTCCCACTCTTAGCAATTCAAGTATGTAATGTTCCCTATTGTAGAAATACGAACCTGACTGCAAACCGTCAACTGCATTAATAATCAAATACAAATTAATCAGAGAGCTGCCGTATGGTTCAACAAAATCTGCTGGGACACCTATTGTGGAATAATAGAGAATGGTGGATAATTGTTGAAATGAGATAGATTCACGTGAAAATTCTCTGGTAGAACCACGGCGTATTATTACCTGTTCTAGGGAAGATGATGGAATTTTATCTTCCTTAAAGGGATCTAACGAAATTGAATTTTCCTTAGGAGATGGGTTTTTTATTTTTGGAGTAACGCCTAACCAATTCTTAACCTCTCTTCCTGATGTTAATGATGAAGCTTGATGAATCGTCTGAATTTCCTGATCATCAAAATCATAGTTTGAAAGTGGTTCGGTTTTCAGGTTCAATGATGAAATGACTGGCATTTCTTGTGTAGGAGCTTCTTTAGTGAAACCTATTGGTACCAATGCTAAAGAAACTTCCTTTTCCGTATTCAAATCTATAAGAGAATTTACCAAATCATCAACATACCCCAAAATGACTTTTGCTGGCAATTTGTGTGCAGAACTTATAGCTAAGGTGTTTGCAATGATTGTGCCACAGTCCCAAAAGGCATGACGGTATTCTCTTGTTTGGTACTTTATTGAGTTTCTAGTAAATACATCTGAATAAATCAAAATCAGAGGCGCATGTTGTATTGGTATATTATTGGAGCTAGCATTAATCAAAACACGACGATAATCACCTTTACGTAAAAGTTCCAGCATCATATTTTTTGGATCAAAATGATAAACGCCAGCGGCAAGACTAGGAATGTTCCCAGACACTACATAAATTTCAATGTGAAAAAGAGCTCCAGTACAGGCAGCAGCCCGAAACTCGACGTCACCTAGTCTAGTATAGTTAATTGTCTTGGTTATTCCGTTTGAAAAGTAAAGGATTCTTGCAAGAGAATTCAAATCAGGAACGAGATTTTTTCCTTCTTGTTTGATATTTCTTGAAATTGATATCAATGCAGACGTGGTCATTTGTGATTTGTCTAAAGGTAAAACTGTAGTTTGTAGATCTTTGTATACTTTGTATGGATTGGGTCTAAAAGCGGGATCATAGGTGTGAAGTTTACCAATTAACTTACCATTGGGATGCTTTGTGCCATTATGATAATGCCAAGTTGCATCAATATCGTTATTCAATTATCCTCATTTTTCTCTGTATCTTCGTTTGTATACTTGCTTGTATCTTTGCTTCTTTTTTCTAATCAAATCTTCTTCCAGATATTGTTTTCCTTTGGTTGTCGTGGGCATTGCAAAAGAGAGCTGATAATTATCTGGATCTCTTATGTGAAAGAATCGTTCTCCCCAATCAGCTGTGGTTGGTTCATTTTCAAAAGTGGTAAGTTTGGAAAAATCAATGTCATTTGTCAAGTAAGAATAAAGCTCATCAACGTCATCTGTGTAAAAAATCACCCTCCCAAAATCTCTTTTTTTTGTGTCAGTTTTTAATTCTAAATTGAGGTAGGTTCTTTTAGTATTTCCGATTTCAAAAGTAGTAAAATCGTTCGTATGTCCCCCGCAAGCAAGTCTAAAACCAGGTATTTTGGAATAAAACTCACACGACTTTTTCATATCGCTAACAAAAAGTGTTACAGCTGAAATTCCCTGTGTTTTCATTTTATTCTCTCCCAATCTGATATTTCATGACACTTGCAGTCACAATCCTTTACACAAAATTTTTCAGCACATCCAGTACACCTAAGTTACGTTATTCGTATTCCCCCTTTTCTAATACGAAAGTTCTAATCCTGAATTTGTCATCGACTATTTTGAAAAATTTTTTGAATTTATGATTACAGTCAGAACAATGGCTAAGACAAACATACCCTGTGCACCTTCCAAGCTCATCGGTTTTGATGGAGGTAAAATTATCGTAAACTATTTTTTCATGATTACATTCTTTCAAATTAAATTCATCTCACAATTTTTTTCTCAGTTTTTACACATATTTCATCGCCTGTTTTGGTATAAAAACACAATAAACTATTAAGAAAAGAGAACGAAATACCAGTATGGGAAAAATATTGGCAGGCAAAACATCGGAGATACAACCAGGTAAAATGATAAAAGTGGAATCAGACGGAAAAGCCATTCTAGTTGCAAATGTGGACGGAAATTACTTTGCAATGGATGATACATGCACTCACCAAGGTGCAAGTCTTTCTGAAGGAACCATAGAAAGTTCAACTGTTACTTGCCCTTGGCATGGTTCAACATGGGATTGTAAAACTGGTAAATTAATTGCGTTTGCGTCACAGATTAAGGATTTGGCTTCCTACAAGGTCGTCGTTGAGTCTGATAGTGTCTTTCTAGAAACATAAAGATGGTTTCAAACAGAACATTATTGATCTAGAAGAAGAGTTATTGATAAAATGACTCAGACAAAGAAAATTTGCAAAAGATGTGGAGTGGAATATGATGATAATGGCTTTCCTGTTTGTGACTACTGTTTAACTGTACTAGATAATTTTGAGTAATGTTGCATATTTTCATCTTGATTTGTTAAGCAATCTATTAATCTAAAAAGAGGTTATATCAAGCATGGATTTTTTCCAAGAGTCTGAGCCAGATTTGGAAAAACCTATTGTAATTGCTGCAATGCAAGACATGGGAAGTGTGGGAAGCATAGTAGTGGATTTTATCAATGACAATTTGAAAACAAAACAATTCAGAGTTACAAAATCCTCCTATCCAAGTTATGTATTAGATAACGGCGGTTACATTGACCTGCCAGAGGAAAAATGGGAGTATAGATATGCAGATGATTTAATTGTATTTGGAGGAGGAACAGGTCAGCCTCAAACTAGTGAAGAGCTACACGCATTATGTCAGGATGTAATTGATATTTCAAAAAAATATTCTGCTAAGTTTATTTACACATTAGGCGGGTTTCACACCAATCGTCAACTGGGCAAATCTCCACAAACCTTTGTGACTGCGACCTCGGCACAACTTGCTACACAATTAAAAAAATCAAAGTTTGAAAATACACCTCAAAAGTCTCTGATAACTGGTTTTAATGGATTGGTATTAGGCTATGCAAAAACAAACGGTATCCAGGGAATCGGTTTGTATGGAGAATTAAACGAACCTGAAATACCTCAGTATCGAGCAGCTAAAAGCATTATCAAAACGTTAGAAAAATTAACGTATCAAAAATTTGGAGATACCAAAGAACTTGATGTGATGGCAGAGGACATAGATCAAAAAATGGAAAATCGTTGGCCTCCAAAATACAGACAATAAAAAATTTTTAATTTAAAACTTAGGTTTAATACACGATTTAGTTAGTTTTTATAATTCCAAAACTCCTTTTCGTTTTCTAACTCTTGGTCTAAAATAGAACCATAAAAGGTTTGGGTCTTGCCGGATTCGAACTTTGATGGATTCATTCTTTTAGTTCATATCCTAAATTGAGATTTTAATTTCGGTAAATCACTTTACAGTAGAATATTTAATTAACATAATTTTGTAACAAAATCGGTTTCTTGACTAAACCAAAGATTATCGCATGAATAGAGCGCAGACACACCATCAAGCGGTAATCCTTTTTTCGCTAAATCATTTTACGATCTAAACTCGTAATGGGACAAAATTTGAAATTATGTTATTGATAAAGATATCTAAAGATGGATCTTGTAATTTCTGATATTCATGCAGATATTTCTGCCTTTAACACAATCATAGATCTCACTACCTCAGTAGATTTCAAAAAAAAGTATGGTGAAATTTCTCGAATTATTAATCTTGGTGATATATTGGAGAGAGGAACTCATCCAAAACAAGTCTTAGAAAAGATGGCTACTTTGTCCCAAAACTATCCAGTAATTTCAGTTATTGGTAACCACGATGAGGCATTTTTGTATGAAAGACAAGTTAGTGGTAGCTCGACTGACAGTATTTACGCACATCGCTCTTTAACTAACGAAGATCTTGTTTTTTTTAAAAAAAATCAAGATGATACATACGGCAAACAAGAATTCTTGGATAAACACGCTAGTTTGCTTTGTGTCCATGGTGGTCCAATAGATCCCAAAAAGATCACTCCAAAAAACGCAGGCTCAGATGCATGGCTATATCAGAAAAGTTGGCAGAGATTATCGGACGAGGGTTTTGAATTTTTTAGCCATGCTGGATATCACTACAAAGCTTCATCTGCCTTTGAGGAGGCAAAAGCAAAAGTCGAAAATCCTATAATATTATGTGGTCACCAACATATCGAAGCTGCACTAAAACATAACAAGGAAGGAATACAAGAAATTCTTTCCAAAATCAAACTTCATACTGAAAAACTTTCTAACTTTATGGTTGAAAAAAAAGAAATTCAGATTGAATCAGGCACTAACTATTTGATTAGAGTTGGTTTGGCTGGACCTGAGGGATACCATGGAATCAGGGCTGCCAAACCACATTTTGGTATTGTTCAATATAACCCCAAAAATATAATTCTCTTTGGAATAAATAAAACAGAATAGATTTTTGTTAGGGGATTAATCTAATAGTTCAAATCCTAAATAGAGATTTCACTTCCCTTTGAAATTATTCCTAATAATGAAAACACAACTGTTCAAAACAATTCAGGCACAGCATTATTGACAATCAATCTTATTAAAAAAGAGGAATATCTTGGAGATCATCTATATTCAACAGTTACATTAAACGCCTCAAGCTCCATTGAATTAAATGGTGGTTTGGGAAACATGACAGCTAGATTTTCTGCAGATTCATTTGACTTGACAAAAATGAAAGAAAACGAAGGGGTCGATATTTTATTGACAAACATTCCAGCAACAGGGAATTACACAATAGCTGTAAGTGCCATCAATGGAGTGGTAACAAGATCCATCTATTTTGAATTGATTAATGATGAATAGTGATTATAATAAGAATCGATTTGTCCAGCAGAATCCTTTGGTATTATACCTAATCAATGGATTTGAAATGAAGGACTTTTCATAACTTCAACAGGAGTGAGAGGGGGTAAAATTGTAAAATTTTGAACTGTTCCTTCAAGTATTTCATATATGTAATAATCAATTGTTAAATAAAGTAAAAACATAATACGTTCGTGGATAGCCCAAAGGAACAAAAAATTGATCCCATAAAGCATTGTCAAGTAGATGATATTAAGATCTGTACCAAATGCGGCTCAAATAATATCAAAATAGATAGAGATACAATATACTGTAATGACTGCCACGCTATTTTATGCTTTGAACATAAAAAATAAATCGAATTAATTTGAGGAATACATATGTTTCAAGTTAAATGTGCAGACTGCGGATGTCTTCCTATGGAATGTGAATCAAGCAAATCTGCCAAGGATTGTCCTAATTGTACTTGGGATGAATGCTGTTGTTGGCCTACTATAAATGGAAAATAGGCACGGCTCTGAACGGTTGCGTTCGGTTCGCTCTCCCGGCGTCTCTCTTTGATATTGCATCGTATCACTAACAGCTTTTGGCTAGCAATTTTACAAAATCTCTAAACCTAAATCATATGTTATATTTAGAAATCAGCCCGATAGAAATAGAAAGTCATGGAATTTTAATCAAAATCATGGAAAAGATCTGCTGGGCAAATACTACAACCTTTGATGAATCTGAAATAGTTATCGTGGGAATTCCTGATGAATCTCAATCTCATGCATTAAGACAAGGAACTAAAGAAGCTCCTTTTAGGATAAGAGAAATCTCTAATATCCGTGATTCATACAGCCGTAACGGAAAAAAATCACTTGGCTTTCCAATGCATGGTAACAACAAAAGAGTTCATGATCTAGGCAATATTTCAAGAGTAGAAATTGATAAATTGTATGACAAGATTGCAGAAAAAAAGAAAATACCAATATCAATTGGTGGTGACCATTCAATAAGCAGACAAATTATAAAATCGTTATCAAATAAACTAGGAAAAATATCTCTGGTATATTTTGATGCTCATCCTGATTTAGTAAGTTCTACAACAAATTATTATGGTTCAGTATTTTATGATGTTCTTTCAAATATTAATACTGAATCTAGCATACAGATAGGAACACGAACTCCAGAAAAAGAAGAACTTGACAACATAAACAAATACAACATTAAAGTAATTTCGCCATTTGAGATTCAAGAAAAAGGAATCAAAAAAATTTCTGATTCAATTTTAGATACCTTAGGAAATAATGTATACATTTCTTTTGATATGGATTGTATAGATCCTGCCTTTGCCCCAGGAGTTTCAGTTCCTGTACCTTTAGGCTTGAATAGCGTGGATGCAATTTATCTTCTAAATAAAATTGCTGAAAAAGGCATAGTAGGCATAGATATCATGGAAGTTTGTCCAAGCTACGATGTAAAGGATAGGACATCTCACCTTGCATCAAGAATGATTTCAGAAATTATATTTTCCGTTATATCAAAATGAAAAGGATTATTTGGAAAATAATAATGAAATCACAATGAGTATATCGATATGGCAGTTGGAAAATTTGGGACACTAATAAATTGCATTGACGGACGGTCCCTCATTCCTGTCGTTACATGGTTAAAGGAAAAATACAAACTTGATTTCATAGACGCAGTTACAGAACCAGGAATAGATAAAATCATGTCAAATAAAGATGATAATAAAACTGCGCAAATAAAGACCAAAGTATTAATTTCAAAAAGAGCACATGGCTCTTCTTTGATTGCTATTGCAGGACATCATGACTGTGCAGGAAATCCTGTTTCAAAAGAAGAACATATTGAACAAATAAAAAAATCAATTGACACTATAAAATCATGGAATTATCAATCTAAAATTGTAGGAATATGGGTAAATGAGAATTGGCAAGTTGAACATGTTAATAGTTCCGAAATACCTAGCAGTGTTTAGAATATAATATCATGTCAGGGTTAACACTAGCTCAAAAAAAGATCGTCGTAGGATCTTTTCTTGGTTGGTCATTAGATGGATACGATATTGTCCTAATGTTATTAGTAGTTCCATCAATTAGCCAAATGTTTTTTCCATCGGAGAACCAAATTTTTAGCATTCTTGCAACCTTTGCTACATACACTGTGACACTAATCATGAGACCACTAGGTGGAGCAATTTTTGGAATTTATGGTGACAAGTTTGGAAGAAAAAAGGCAATGGTAATAACCATAATGGGATTTTCTTTAGCAACTTTTTCAATAGGACTCTTGCCCACTTATCTAACAGTAGGTATACTAGCTCCTATTTTGTTGATACTAATCAGACTAGTACAGGGAATTTTTGCTGGAGGAGAATGGGGAAGTGGGGCAGTAATTACCATGGAGTCTGTTCCAAAACAAAAGCGTGGTTTGTACTCGGGATTTTTACAAAGCGGATTCTCCTTTGGCTTTCTTTTGGCATCAATCATGTTTCAGATTGTAACCATTAATTTTGTTGGGGATGCATTTGACGAATGGGGCTGGAGAGTCTTATTTTTCACTGGGATTGTTCCAGGATTTGTCGCACTTTTTGTTAGATTGAAAATGGATGAATCAAGTTTATGGAAAGCTGCAAAAGAAACCAAAATTATTGAAAGATCACCATTCAAAAAGATGCTGTCAGATAAAAAACATCGTAATTCATTTTTTTTGTGTGCATGTATAATGACTGGTTTGGTGTACATGTATCATGGCTCAATTAGCATTTTACCAACTTACTTGCATCAGTTTGGAAACTTTGAGCGAGTTGATGTTGCAAGTATAATGATCTATGCTACTATTTTTTCTTGGGTTGGGATGATCTTTACAGGATGGCTTTCCCAAAGAGTTGGAAGAAAAATGGCAATTCTTTATTTTATAATCGGATCAATTGTTGTGGCAATACCAACAGCATTTGGAATCTTAACTGGTAATTTTTCAACTATTTTGTTTGTTATACCTTATGCCTTTGTAATTTCTACTGCGTCAGGTCCAATTCCCGCACTTTTTTCAGAAAAATTTCCTACCGAACTACGAAACAGTGCAGCAGGATTCTCTTATAATGCAGGATTGATTTTTGGGTCATGGTCACCATTAATAGCTCTTAGTCTTATGCAGCTAATGCCACAAGCGCTTGTTCCACTGGCATTGGGACTAAATATAATCATAGGTTCAATTATAGTAATAATTCCCACGATTCTTAGTAGAGAGACCAAAGAAAACGACCTCCATTAGTTTTTTCTATTCGTATAAAACGATATTTCTATCCATACGCTGTAAACAATGGAATCTTCGATGATTCGCTTGGTACTATAGAATAAATCTCCTTCACATTTAGAGCCCAAACAAAGACAGGACCTGCATCGAATTTGAGTTCCTTTAGTTTTTTTGAACACTGGGATATTACATTTTGATCCGTTATCTCCTCCACATCGCCTTTGAGCTGAAATCCGCCTCTGTTGACCTTATCAACTATGGCAACTGCAACCTTTGGCCACCTCTTTATGTTTGTAAAAGTCTTGTTCATGTATACATCTGCAAAGATTAGTTTTTCATCATCTAAAATCATCATGACATATCTTGGTGAAATGTTTGGTATCCCTAATGCGTCAATACTTGATACCACTACCATATTTCCCTCGTGGGCAATTAACCTGACTATTTCATCACAATGTTAACCAAATTCATGCTTTACAAAATATATGAAAATTCAAATTAAATTATGTTTGATTGCAATTTAATCGTCTTCATCGTCATCGTATTTATCTTTATTTTCCTTCTTTGTCTCTTTTTCAAGCTTCTTTAATTCTTTTTTATTTTCTTTTTCGTGGTGTTTTATCTCTTTTTTAATTTGCTTTATGTCTACTTTAATCTCAACTTTGGAGTATATCATTAAATATCCAGCGTTCGTAGATTGTAACACTCCATACCTATACGCCAAAGAACAAAAGAATTTCCACGATGGCTAGAAACGTCTAATTACTCGTTTTAAATTCACTAAAACATGTTAAAATTCAAATGCAAAGATGTTGGATTTGACTGCGATTTTGTAGCAAAAGGAAAGACTGAAGACGAAATTCTCGGTAAATGTGCAGCTCACGCAACAAAGGATCACAACATGAAACCAGAAGATATAACAGACGAATTGAAGGGTAAAATCAAATCCAAAATTCACAAATCATGGTTTTGATATTACACTTGGAATAAAATAACACCAAGACTCATTAAGAATTATTTCTATACGCTAATACAAAGCAAAAACCTCCACAGATTACTCCAATTGCAAGAAACGTGATAAATCCTCCAAGTGGTTCTATAAAAGAATCCATAATAGCAGGATATTTTGGACCAATCTTTCCTTCACTAAAAACTGAGAGTAGTCCTGTTCCAGCTAAACCTGCAAATGTCATGATCATCATTGCACCTGCACCTCCAACATTCATTCCAATTAGATGAATTGATGCTAGTATAGTTGATGTTTTAGAAAATTTTTTCTTTAAAGTGATCTCAATATGGCTGTAAAATAATGCAGTTACCGCTACTGCAATTACCACAATCAAATGAAATATGATTCCCAAAAAGAACCATTTTGCAGTTCCATCAAAAGATAATGATAGATACTGTATGATGTTTACTTGGGTATATATCATCTGTATGCCAACTACAAATAATGACATTACAGTTATGACTCCGCCTTGGATAATAGCTGCAATTATGAATCTGTCTACCCACATGAGGCCCATTTTTCCCCATTCCTATAACTAAATCTAATCATAAGAAGTTTTGAAATTTAAACTATCAAGTAAATCGTTAACATTTTGTAACAATTGTTCAGTATTCAAAAATGGAATTAATCTTTACCCATTCTCTCTATATTGAAAAAACTATAGAATTTAGTTAGCTCTTTCTAGATAAGAGTTCAGGCTTTCATGATAAAGAAGCGTAATATCACTTACATCTGATTTGAGAAGATAAAGGGTATCCCCATCTTGTGATTTTTTCATTTTTCGTATTTTGTATATTATATCTGATGGCTTTCCAGGTTCTACAATCTTTACCAAATCTCCACTTTTGAAAAAAACCACCTTGTGTGAAGGTTTTTTGAAATGTCTTTTAATACCACAATTATTGCAATGCAAATTGTTACCTTCAATTACTATCTGATCGCTACCACATTCTACGCAAATGAGTAGTCTTGGATCTAGGGCAGTACCCTTAAGATTCTTTTTTATTTTGTGAATTATTCCCATTTTTATCGCCTTTTCTATCGAGCTACCATCGATAATATGATATATTAAAACTGATCTTGTTTAATTAAACACACAAACAAATACCTTTCACAAAAGTCGTTTAGTCTCAGATCTTTTCAAAATCAATTAATTGTATATACCTTCAAACAATACAATGGAAAAATATGATATTGCAATTATCGGAGGAGGAATTCTTGGAACTACAATCTCATATTGGTTATCAACACTTTATGATATCAAGGTATGTGTTATTGAGAAGGAAAACGAGGTCGCAAAACACACAAGCAGCAGAAATACTGGAGTTGTTCATGCACCATTTTATCTTGATCCAATAAAAAGAAAAAAATCTGCAGCGTCCTCCCTAATATCACGAGATTTATGGGAAATTCTAGCCAAGAAAAAAAATCTACCATGGAGTGAAGTTGGAACCATTGAGGTTGCAATAGAAGAATCACAACACAAAACTCTAAAAAAATATCTAAAATGGGGAGAAAAAAATGGAATTCCTGATGAGCAGCTAGAACTTCTTGATTCAAAGGAATTGACAAAAAAGGAGCCAAACCTCAAAGCATACTCTGGTCTGTATTGCAAGCGTGATGTGTCAACTGATTATGGAATTTTTACAAACGAACTCAAAAAAGAATCAGAAAAAAATGGAACAAGATTTCTTTTTAATAACCATGTAAAACAAATAGAGGAAAATTCTGAAGTAAAATTAATCTTCGCTGATAATTCAAGTCTTGTTTCAAAATTTGTAATAAACTGTAGTGGTGGTAACTCACTTGATATTGCAAAAAAATTTGGTTTAGCACTAAAGTATAATGATCTTCACTTTCGAGGAGAGTACTGGGTTGCAGACAAAAAATATGCAGATTTAGTTAGAACTAACGTCTACTCTGTAGCGAGATTCTCTGAATTCCCATTTCTAGACCCACACTGGATAAAACGAGCTGACGGAAGAACAGAGATTGGCCCAAATGCAGTTCCTGTTGCAAGTCCTGAAACTTATGAGGGATATACAGGTGAGCTTACAGAGGCAATTTCAAAAATTCGTGAAATCTTTAGCGGAAACGTCATCAAACTTCTAACAAACACATCATTTTTAAAATTGATTTCAAAAGAGTTTTTGAGCTCCGTTTCAAAATCTGCAATGGTATACAGGGTTCAACAATTCATACCCTCTATAAGACCTGAATACTTTACAGAACGTGGTACTGCTGGGATAAGAACACCCGTAATTACCCCTGAAGGTACCTTTATGTCAGATATTTTAGAATTAACTGGCAAAAATTCATTTCATATAATTAATTACAATTCTCCTGGTGCTACAGGCGCTCCTGCATATTCAGCTTTTATTGTAAGGCAGTTACAAGAAAAAGGGTATCTAGACTATTCTCAAAAACAAAAAGAATCGTTTTGGTGCTTTGAAGACATTGTTCTTTAGAATTAGCCATTTTTCATTCACAATATACCAAATTATTCAAGTTCTGTAAAATTCTCTGAGAGCAAAATCAAGCAAATATCCCACGGAGTAATTATCTTATCACCAAATATTACACATGGGTGATCCATTCCATACATTATTTTAGAAACTTCAGGAATAGATAGATCTTCTGATATTTCTCTTATCTTTTCTAGCTTAAACTCTTTTATTGTAATATCCAAAAAATTCTCAATACCCTGAAGATATTTCAACTCTTCAGAAATTTTTTCTAAGATTATTCTATCATTGATAAATTTATTAGATTTTTCAAGAATAAGCCTCCTTGTCTTTTCTTCCAACATTAAATTCAAAACGTATCCAATAGTTACATCTTTAGCAAATGTGACAAGTTTTTTTTCTGGAAGATCAGATATTGAAATATCTGTTTTAATTTTTTTTCCAACTTCAAGCAATTTTTTTGCTGAAATAGCGGAATAATCTGAAAACTCATTTGGAATTGCTGCAAATGCTCTTCTTGTATCCTTCCAAAATTCTATTAATTCTTGAAGTTTGGTTTTTTTAGAGACACTAAGCCATCTTTTTTCCATAATGCGTTCAACGTTAGTTTTATAGAACAAATCTGATGTGGGCTCATCTATCAGCTTAACTATGATATCTTTTCCTCCAACTATCCCTACAGGTTTATCATTTTCTCTTACAACAACAGAATCTGTGAAGGATTCTAATTGTTGTACTAGCATACCGGTAGCAACCCATGTTTTAGTACCTTTTTCAATATTAACACAGAGAGATGAGGTCAACGAATCTCCAAAAAGATCAGAAAGCGACATTTGAGAAATTGGTTTTTTATTCATTTTGATCCATATATTATACGAACTTAAAGATAATAAAACCAATTATTATTTTCAATGTTGAATATTGATTAGCGAAGCTTAATATCGTATTCAAAAAGATTTTGTACAATGATTCCAAACCGATGCTCCATTAAAGAAAAGGGTAAAGACTGTGTTAACCCACCAGAATTTGTCATATCTGTTGCTGAATTTACTGATGAATACATGGTAGGCGTTACTTGTCAAAAACATAAAGATTCTGTGTCTGAAAAATTAGTTACTCTACAAAATGAGGGAAAGATTCCAAAAGGGAAATTAAAGTTCTCCGAGCTCAAGGCTGTAGGAACAGATTGTATACGTTCAGACGCAGATGATTTAATTCAATTGTAGTTTCATATCTATGACTATTTCCCAGCAACTAGGCTTGCAAAGTAACCTGTAAATATCAATTAATTCCACGATTTTTGGGCATGAAACCAGAGGAGGAGCTTTCAAAGAGAATTGATGAGAATTCTCAAATGTTTGAAAAATGGAAAAAAACTACAGAAAAAATATCATTAGATGAATTTAAAGAAGCAATCAAAGCATTTAGAAAAGAAACTGAAAAATCTACTGATCTTTTAGGAAAAAATGTCCCTTCTGATGCAGATAAAATTGCTTACAATCTAGTTGTTAGTCGTAATGCATTTAGTTCCGTCTTACTTTGGGGCGCTTCTTTGGAGCTATATGCAAAAAGATTAGAAAAAGAACTCAAAAAAGCAACAGTGAAAACAAAAAAGAAAAAATCAAAGAAAGCTAAAAACTAATATTAGTTTATTTACAATAGCATAGAAAATTAAACTATGCTCAAAGAACTTCTTTCAGATATAATCAAGATTGATGATGTTTTGATAATTGTAAGATCTGAGGGAGCAATTATTGAAATGCGAAGTGACTCTCTTGAAATTTCTCAGAAGGATAAATGGGTCACATTAGGTGATAATGATGGTCCATGTCACATGCACATTGACTCTAGTATGATTACTGAAGCTAGATTTATCAGGGAACAAAAAACAGATAGAACAAGCTATAGCATTAGATTCCTTGATAAAAACGGAGAAAAACAGTTCTCTACAGTATTTGCAAAAATGTATGATAAAGAAATGAATCTTAATGCTAGCAGAAAAATGCTCTATGACAATTTATTTCAAAAATATGGTTCACTTGAAACTATCAAATTTACTTGCTAATCAAACTGAGTAGATTAGTTTTTTTCCCGCTAGTCCAAGCTTTAAATTTTCAACTGTAATCTCAGCCATCTTTGCTCTTGTAACTACAGAAGAGCTTCCAATATGTGGAGTTAAAACAACATTTTGCATTTTTGCCATAGGATGATTTTTTCCTATTGGCTCATTGTAAAACACATCTAGTGCAGCACCTGCAATAAGATTTCTTTTTAGAGCCAATATCAAGTCATTTTCTTTTATTATCTTGCCCCTTGACGTATTGATTATGTACGCAGTTTTTTTCATTTTATTTATCAATACTTTATCAACGAGCTCGTGGGTCTCAGAGGAATAAGGAACGTGAATAGATACAATATCGCTCTTAGAAAACAACTCATAAAGAGCCACAAATCTTGCTTTTAGAGCATTTTCTTGGCTTGGAGATAAAAGATTTCGATTGTGATAAATCACATTCATTCCAAAGACTTGGGCTTTCTTTGCTACTTCCTTTCCTATTCTACCCAGCCCAAGTATTCCTAAAGTTTTTCCGTTAACTTCATCACCGACATAGGTATCTGCACCAAAGACCTCCTTCCAATCCCCTCTTCTAACAAGCCTATCACCTTCAGTCACTCTACGAAGTACATCTAAAATTAGTGCTATTGTAAGATCTGCAGTAGCTACTGTTAGAACATTAGGAGTATAACCAATTTTTATTTTTCTTTCTTTTGCATATTTTGTATCAATTTGGTCGTATCCTACACTAAATGCACTAATTGTTTTTAGTTTAGTCCCCACGTTAATTACATCCTTATCAATTGTATCATATGGAAAGCAAATCAAACCATCAACATTTTTGATTTTTGATAACAATTTTTTCTTTGGCATTGGGAACGGGCCATTGTAAATCTCTATGTTGAAATGTTTTTTTAACTCCTTTATTGCAAAATCATGAAGAGTACGAGTTAGCAACACTTTCATTTTTTTCGATCTACCTTTTTTCTTCATAAAAAGATCAAATTACATTAAACCATTTATAAGATTCTTGTTTTAAGATAATTGATGGGCACAAAGACCAAAAAAAACGAAGAATTTGCTATATGCGTTGAATGTGGCAATTCAATAGAAAAGTGTGTATGTGTGTGCCCATATTGTGGCGAGCGTGACAAATGTGAATGCGCGTTATTTGATGCTGCAACTGGTGGTTAATTATGGGTACTGATCTTACTTGGTTAATTGGCGGACCACAGGGAAGTGGGGTTGAATCAGGAGCTAACGTTTTTTCTAAGGTTTGTGCAAGTGTTGGATACCAAATATTTGGCAAGCGAGAATTTTACTCTAACATCAAAGGAGAGCACAGTTATTTTGCAGTTAGAATTTCTGACAAAAAAATTCATTCAAATGTTAATGATGTAAATTTAATGGTTGCATTTGATGGGGAAACTCTATTTCGCCATGCTGACGAGGTTATCAAAGGGGGGGCAATAATTTATGATTCTGATTTGGAGAGTGTTAAACTTGACGACGCTCATAACATGGATCAAACTTTTAAATCACGTTTAGAAAAGCAGCTTAAATCTAAAAATAAAGAATTTTCAATAAAAGGAATTTTGGAGAGCGCAAAAGATCGTGGTGTGGCGATTCACCCAGTATCCTTTAGAGAGATACTTGCAAAACTCGCAGATGATACCAATAATCCAAAGCTAAGGGGTATGATTAGGATGTTCAATGTGATTGGAGTTTCGCTATCTCTTGGAATTTTAGGCCTTGATCCTAAACCGCTTTTGGATTCGATTGAATCAATATTTGCCAAAAAACCAAAGATTGCTGAAATAAATAAACAAGCAGCAAACTACGCATATAATTATGCAGTAGCAAAATTTGAAAAAACAAATTTTTTGTTAAACTCTGTAACAAAAGAGCCAAATACAATCTTAGTTCAGGGTCATCAAGGTACTGCCATAGGCAAGATGGTTAGTGGATGTAGGTTCCAATCCTACTATCCTATTACTCCAGCTTCTGATGAAAGTGTCTTCTTGGAGTCAAACGAAATTCTTTCGGTCAAGGAGGACAGGCCTGGCTCTACGGTTGTTGTACAAACTGAAGATGAGATTTCAGCAATCGGAATGATGATTGGTAGCGCATTGACTGGAACGCGTTCATCAACTTGTACTTCTGGACCTGGATTTTCATTAATGGCTGAAGCATTAGGATGGGCAGGCATTAACGAGGTTCCAGTAGTTATAACTAACTACCAAAGGAGTGGACCATCAACAGGCCTTCCAACTAGACATGGTCAAGACGATTTATTGTTTGCAATAAATGCAGGCCATGGAGAATTTCCAAGAATCGTTTATGCTTCTGGAGACATTGAAGAAAGCTTTTATGATACTGGAAAATGTTTTAACTTTTCAGAGATTTTTCAAGTTCCTGTAATTCATATGGTAGACAAATTCATTGCAAGCTCGGTAATAACCTGTAAAAGATTTGATCCTGAAAAGGTTACAATTGATAGAGGCAAGCTACTTGACAAGATTGAAAAAACTCCTTACAAAAGATTTGAGCAAACCTCGGATGGTATCTCTCCCAGGTCTAAACTTGGACTGGAAAACGGAATCTTCTGGAATACAGGTGATGAAAGTGACGAGTATGGACATATCTCTGAAGATCCAGAGGTTAGAATTCAAAAAATGGATAAACGCCTATCGCGCTATGATCAAATTCTTGACCGAATCGAAAAAGATGACCAGCTAGTTTCTCATGGAACTGCAAGTCATTGTATTATTAGTTGGGGTTCTGCAAAGGGACCAATCTTAGATGCTATAGAAATGCTAAAAAAAGAAAATATCAACATAGGCTTTATCCAACTAAAACTTCTTCATCCTTTTCCTTCAGAATATGTAAAATCACTCATAAAAAATGTAAAAACTATCATCGATATAGAAGCAAATCATACTGGGCAGCTTGGAGCTGTGTTTAAACAGAATATAGGACGAGATGTCGACTATTTTATTTTAAAATACACAGGAAGGTCAATGACTTGTACAGAAATTTATGATTCTTTAAAAAAGATTTTAGAAAACAAGGCATCAAAAAGGGAGATTTTGACACATGGCGCTTAAACTTTCTGACTTTAAGACAGAGGTTCACAATGACTGGTGTCCTGGCTGTGTGCTTCCTGATACTCTTATCCACTGTAACCCATCTATAAAACAAATACAACAAGTCAGTGTTGGTGAACGTGTTCTTGGAAGAGATGGTCTTTACCATAAGGTGCATGAAATCATAACCCACACTCATAGAGGAAAATTATTCAAGCTTGTCTCAAAGTGCTTTGGAACTACATATCTTACAGATGAACATCCAGTTTTGATAGTAAGACGCGAACATCAGAAACTACATAATAAAAAATTTGATGCAGTTTGGGTACGTGCAGATAAAATCAATGTAAAAGATTACCTTGTTTATCCTATTCAAAAAGAAGAAGTAGATATTGAATATGTTGAGATTGATTATCAATTAAAGGAAAAAGATACTGTCAGCAAAGAGCTGCCAGACAAGATCCCACTAAATGATGCTGTTCTAAGACTGATGGGATACTTCATAGCAGAAGGATGGGTGCACAAAAGAGAAATCAGTTTTAATTTCAATTCCAAGGAAATCGAATTTTTAAACGATGTTGAAAATATCATGCTGCAAACATTTGGTCTGACTGGAACAGAGACCACAAAGAGAAACTCTACTACAATAACATTCTACTCGGCTCCACTTGCAAGGTTGTTTTTAGATTGGTTTGGTCACAAAGCATACAACAAACGAATACCTCACTTTGCAATGCTACTTTCTATTTCAAAACAAAAAGAGATGATCAAAGGATTGTGGCGGGGTGATGGCTGGCTAAGTACAGAACAGATACGAGGAAGTCTAAAAACAACCTCAAAAACTCTGTCTGAACAGATTAAGACACTTCTACTTAGACAAGGAGCAGTTCCGATAATTACAGTCAACAAGGCTAAGGGCATTCACAGAGAATCATATTCCATTCAGATTGTAAACGATCGTGATTTTGCAATATTGTGCAAAATACTAGATGAAAAGATTATACCAACAAATCATGTTGGAAAACCACCATCTTCAATCGTTATGCCAGAGTATGTCCTAATTCCAGTACGAAAAATTGAAAGTTTTGATTATGATGGGCCTGTATACAATCTGGAAGTTGATGATGTCAACTCCTATGTGAGTGAAAATGCAATTTTACATAATTGTGGAGATTTTGGCATTGTAAATGCTATCCAGATGGCCCTAGCCGAAATGAATATTCCTAGACACAAGGCAGCAATATTTTCAGGAATTGGATGCTCTGGTAAGACTTCACATTTTATCAACACATTTGGAATTCATACATTACATGGGAGAGTTTTGACTTTTGCTCAAGGTGCGGCAATAGCTAATCCAGAAATGACTATAGTAGCTGCGGGTGGTGATGGAGATGGTCTAGGAATTGGAGCAGGCCATTTTGTAGCTGCTGGTCGCAGAAATGTGGATATGACGTACATTATTTTTAATAATGGTGTGTATGGACTCACCAAAGGGCAAGCCTCTCCCACTCTAAAATTGGGAGAGAAAACAAAATCCTTGCCGACTCCAAACACCAATTATAATGTTAATCCAATTGGGTTGGCCGTCGCAAGTGGATTTACTTTTGTTGCACGCGGTTATTCATATGATGTCAGACACTTAAAAGACCTAATAATTGCTGCAGTAAAACACAAAGGACTAGCATTTTTAGATGTTTTACAGCCCTGTCCAACATACAACGATATTAACACTAGAGATTGGTATGCTGGAACAGATATCACAGATGAAGCTGCAATAGAGACACATTCTAGAATATACAAATTAGAAGACACTGGTTATGATCCTCTAGTACATTATGAAGAAGAATCAGAATTAAATGAAAAATTGTCTCAAGCCCTAATCAAATCTCTTGAATGGGGAAATAAAATCCCGACTGGAATATTTTATAAAAATGAGATTATTACCCCATATAGTGGAAGGATAGTCGATAAAATACCTAATTATCTTGAAAATCCTCCAGCCCGCCAAAAAATTTCCTCTCAGGGTAAACCTATTACTGATGTTTCAGCAATTTTAGATTCATTACAGGTTTAAAAAAGCCTTAAGGAACACCTAATGAATTATTAGCAAGTTTAGTCAAAGTTTACGCTATCATTGAATCTAACTGAAGTAAACAAAATATTTAGAAAATCAATAATCAAGGGATATTTTGAGCCTGAGCTTCTTAACCTTGATTTTAAAAAATCTAATGTAAAACACCCAACAATAAGGGACGACGGTCTTATGCAATCAAATCTTTTGCATGTTTTTTTTGATATAGAAACCGGCTCTGATTATCCCGATGGAGATGAATGGTTTATTGTAGATCTTTTATTTCCATACAGTATTAAAATTCCAGATTCGATTAAAGGTCCTGATTATTTTACCACAATTGCAATTGAAGGCGACAAAAACTATTGGCATCATCGAGAAATGATTCGATTCAAGTATGGAAAATCAAAAAAACTTCTCGAGTCATTAAAATTCTTAGAAACTAAATACAAAGACCTTCATGCAATGCTTGAACCATTGGAAAAAGATCTCAAGTAACTAATTTCCAACCGTTTCCAGAAAACACAAATTTGCTGTTCTTTACTATGGCTGTGTTTAATCTCCATCTAGCAGCGTCTGGATCGTATCGATAGATTACTTCAGTAACATCTTTTGGTAATTTTTCCGGATCAAGATGATAAGGTATCAATTCAAGTACAAAATCTATTTTTTCAACTGCATTATTGAACCAATGACTATCTTCAGAATCTAACATGAATCTAATATTAGGAGTACCGCTAAAACTAAGATCAATTTTTAATGCATTACCACTACCACGTCTTCTTTTCATCTCTTTGAAAATCGCTTTTACTTTTTCCCATCTTTTATAATCAAACCATTTGAAAAATTCTTCATTAAACTCTAGTGGAATGGGTACATTTAGCATGCTTACAAAGTCAGGTTCTGTTTGTTCTAATTCTTCTTGCTTTACCTGAAACCTATCCTTGAATATGCCATAAATTACCTCAATCTCCCATGGAGATATTCCATAATATTTTAGATAAGTAACTAACGAATCCAAAGTAGCTTAATATTTTAAAAATTATAATTAAAGGTTCTATTATTTGAAAATTTTTTCGATAATTAAATAAAGAAATTAGGAACCAAATTTCACCCAAACTAGGATAATTTTACATTTGTTGCATGTGGATGGTACTGAATCTCACTTTGCTTCTTGCATGCTGGACAACTTAATCGCAAGGCCTGACCACAAACAGGACATTCTTGGCAGCTCGTGCATGGTGCCATTTCAGTCCCGCAATTTCGGCATGACTCTATTCTCATGTTTCAACTTGACAAAAATTACATATTATATTAGGTCAGGAACTTTGATGACCAGTCATAATCCATTATGACCACATTCTATCAATATCCTATTTCATACTATAACTATGAAAACACAAACACTACAAAGCACAACCCACAGTATCTGGGATAAAATGGTATACGCCACATTCCGCAAGGTAGTTGCCTTTGACCTTTTGTTTATGGGTCTAGGAATTGGAATTGGAGTTGGCATCGGAGCATTCCTAGTATCCTAGGAATCTCATCTTCTTTTTTATTCTAGATAGAACAGTGATTTTGTAATGGTTGACCATTATGAAAAATCAGCAGAACACTTTCTAGAACTGGCAAGCTCTCAAAGATTACAAATATTGTTTAAGCTATCTGAGAAAAAATTAACAATTACCGAATTAGCAAAGGAGATTGGTTCCACAAAGCAAGAGGTTCATCGAAATTTTATACGCTTGGAGGACGGTCATCTAATTGAAAAGGACGTTGATGGTAATTATTCTCTGACCACCTTTGGCAAAACAATGTGCATACAGGTACCTTCACTTGTATTTTTATCACAAAACATGAAGTATTTTGAGGATCATGATTTTGCTGATGTTCCAACAAAATTTATCATGAGATCAGGTCAACTTGCTGGAGGAAAATACATCAAAGGGGTAGTAAAGATACTTGAACAATGGAAATCAATCTACAAAAACGCTGACGAGTACATCTATGAGGCATTGAACGAAGTTCCATTGGATCTTATTGAACCTCTGGTAAAACGAATTAAAAGTGGAATACAATTGTACTATATCTTTTCCGAGTCCGCCATTGTTCCACAAGGACGAAAAGAACTCTTAAAAAAACTTGAATTTGATAAACTAATTGAAAAAGGACTTGTTGAGAGAAAAATGAAAGACAAGGTTCAAACCGTTGTGGTTCTCAACGAAAAAGAGGCATGTGTTTTATTTCCAAATAAAGAAGGAGAAGCAGACATTAGAGAGATGTTTTATGGAAATGATCCAATGTTTCACGAATGGTGTCTTGACTACTTTAGATACTGCTGGTATGGTTCTGATATATTTCAGGAAAGCAAATTGAAAGAATAGTATTGGAGAGTTTTCTAATTCTCTAGGATTACTCTTAGCATCCAAGCAGTCTTTTCATGCTTTTCCATTAGTTGCGTAAGAAAGTCTTCAGTTCCTACATCGGCATATTTGTCACCACATGCTTGTATGTCATTTCTTAGATTCCTAACTATTGCTTCATGATCTGCAAGCAGGTTTGCCATCATTTCGCTTGCTTTTGGATATTTTCCAGGATGCTCATCGAGTCTTGTTATTTTGCTAAACTCACTCAGTGTGGCAGGCGTCTTTCCTCCAAGCGCACGTATTCTTTCTGCAACCTCGTCAATATCAGCCTCTAGAGCAGCGTATTGCTCAGCAAATAGTTTGTGATATTCACTAAAATCTTCTCCAGTTACATTCCAGTGATAGTTTCGTGTTTTTGTATAAAGTATGTATTGGTCAGCAAGTACAGTACTAAGAATGCTAACTACCTCATCAAGATTTTTTTGAGATATTCC
>Ga0187892_10002991_pt1 | contig 31991 bp, 23 predicted proteins | sample MA1701073metaG_FD_139345 | JGI IMG/M metagenome (GOLD analysis project Ga0187892, IMG submission 139345) | Bio-ooze microbial communities from a basaltic lava cave in the Kipuka Kanohina Cave System on the Island of Hawaii, USA - MA170107-3 metaG ...
TATATGCCTGATCTCGATCCAGCACCAAGGATTCGACGCCGCGAATCGAAAGCGCCGCGTTCGCGCCGGCCATGAGCCCTTGCGCAGCCGCTTCCTCATAGCCGGTCGTCCCGTTGATCTGCCCGGCGAAATACAGTCCGCCGATGCGCTTCGTCTCCAGCGTCGGCTTCAGTTGCTCGGGCGGCGCAAAATCATACTCCACCGCGTAGCCGTAGCGCATGATCTCGGCGTGCTCGAGTCCTGGAATCAATCGCAGAATCTCCTCCTGCACGTCGCGCGGCAGACTGGTCGAAATGCCGTTGACGTACACCTCGCGCGTATGGCGTCCTTCCGGCTCGAGGAAAATCTGGTGACGATCTTTTTCGGCGAAGCGGACAACCTTGTCCTCGATCGAAGGGCAATAGCGCGGGCCGCGGGAGCGAATCTGACCGCTGTACATCGGCGCGCGGTCCAGGTTGGCGCGGATGATCTGGTGAACCGCCTCGTTGGTGTACGTGATCCAGCAGGGAAGCTGCGACTGAGCAATCCGTTCAGTCAAGAAGGAAAATGGCTGCGGCTCGTCGTCCCCTGGCTGGATTTCAGTCCGGTCGAAGTCGATCGTGCGGCCGTTGAGGCGCGGGGGGGTGCCGGTCTTGAAGCGCCGCAGCTCGAAGCCGAGCCGCGCGAGCGCCGTGCTGATCCCGGCGGTCGTTCCTTCCCCGGCACGCCCGCCGGCGGTCTGCTGTGGCCCGGTGTGCATAATGGCCTGCAAGAAGGTGCCGGTCGTGAGTACGACGGACGCCGCGCGATAGCGTGCTCCGCCGCGGACGATGACCTCGGCCACGCGCGGTTCGTTGCCGCGGCGCTCTACGTGCAAATCCTCGACCACTTCCTGGCGGAGCGACAGGCCGGGCTGTTCTTCGACAATCCGCTTGATCTCTTGCTGATAGGCCTTCTTGTCGGCCTGTGCACGCGGGCTGTGCATGGCCGGTCCCTTGCGCCGGTTGAGCAACCGAAACTGAATGCCCGTGGCGTCGATCGCGCGTCCCATGGCGCCGCCCAGCGCGTCGATCTCGCGCGCCACCTGCCCCTTGGCCACGCCGCCGATGGCCGGGTTGCACGACATCTGCGCGACGGTGTCGCAGTTCGTCGTCAAGAGCGCCACCCGCGCGCCCATCCTGGCCGCGGCCAGTGCGGCCTCTGTGCCGGCATGACCCGCCCCCACGACGACGACATCGAATTGGTAGCAACGGTCGACCATGCTCGTCATGATAGCGGGCGGAAGCCAATATTCTCAACGGCCGAGCGAATAGGGCGGCGCAGGTTCGGCTGGGCCTGATTCGAGGGAATTTCGCGAAGTATGGGACGACGAACATGAAAGCACCTCGCTCGTACGTTGCGACGCTGGTCGCATCGCTCGGACTCGCCACCAAGGGGGCGGGGGCCCAAGACGAGGCCACCAAGATGGCATGGGCCAGGTGGCGCGACGGGGATGTGCAGGAAGCCGAGTCATTGGCACGGACCATCGAAGAACCTGCGGAGCGAACATGCCTCTTGTGCCTGTGCGCCTTCGTGAGCGGACGGTACGACGTGGTCTTGGAGGCGATCGCGCGCGGCGCGGATCTCGGGCGACATCGAACTCGGATGGAGGAGCTCGCGCTCTTTGCCTACTACCATCAGAACCGCCCGAGCGAAGCGATCGAATTCATCGAACGCTCATCGATCAAGGGCCGCTTCCACGCGGAGGCCGCGCGGCGCGCCGCACGGCCGCTGCGCTCGTCGCTGACCGATCTGTCAATCGCACTATTTGCCGAACACGACCTGACCGATTATTTCCCGGCGTTCAGCGCCGAGATTAACGGCCAGGCGGTCGTCACCCACGTCGATACGGGCGGTTCGTTTCTGCTGATGGGACCAGCGCGCGCCAAAGAGTTGGGCATCGACACGCTCGCCGCCGGAGTGGGTTATCACGGTTCGACGCGAGTCAAGACGTACGCCGGGACTGCGGTTCGCTTTCGACTCGGCGAGCTGCGGCTGGAGAACGTGCCGGTTACCGTGCTTCCATCGCTTAGCGGGTCGCAGGATTTCATCATCTTCGGCACGAACGTCCTTGAGCAGGCGCTGGTGACGCTCGATTATCCGAACAAACGTCTGATCATGTCCCCACGTGGAAATGAGCCGGCGGCGGCGAAGCATCTGGCATTGCTCGCCGAGCAACGCGTGGAAGTGCCGTTCTACCTGTGGGAGGACCACTACATGTACGTCCGCGGCCGGTTCGGCGATCACCGGCGCCTGAACTTCTTTGTCGATTCTGGGCTGGTCCACATTGTCGCGGGCGAGGATGGGGCGCCGCGGCAGGCGGCGTTTCAGAGCACGCCAGAATTGTTCGCAGCCTGGGGAGTTGACGCGGCGCTGACGAAGCGGCGCGAGTTTACTAGTCCAGCCCCGATCGCGATCGGCCCACTCGAGCAGTCCGGCCTGCTTGTCATGACCGAAACGAACCCTTCCTATGCATCACTGGGCGACGTACGGATCGACGGCCTCCTCAGCCACGCCTTCCTCAAACAATACGCCTGGACGCTCGACTTCGACCGGCGCGTATTCGTCTTCTCCGGATACCGATCCAAGTGAGACGCGGCAAGGAATTATTCCACAGTGTTTGCAGGTTTGTAAATGGGGCGGCCCGTGCCTGACCTGGCCTCGTCGACACCGTTGTGGTAACGGACCAAAAATGTGAGGCCCTTATCGCAGGCCTGTTCGGCGGCGCTTTCGGGCACGGGGCGCCTGACCTACCTCTCCATTCTCAGGCGGCAGCGCCGCCGGTCGTGCTGGGGCAGCGGAGCGCGAAGAGGCCGAAGATTTCCTCGCGGCTGAGGCTGAGCGTGGGTCGGCTGGCGAGGTGCGAGAAGATCGTGTCGAAAACGGCGCGCTTTTCGGACAGGATCTGTTCGATCCGCTCCTCGATCGTCTCCAACATGAAGAAGCGCGTGACCGTCACTGTACTCTTGGTTCCGATGCGGTGGGCGCGGTTAATCGCCTGATCTTCGACGGCCGGATTCCACCAGCGATCGAAGAGGAACACATAGCTGGCGCACTGGAGGTTGAGTCCGACTCCGCCGGCGCCGTAACTGATCAAGAGCAGGTTTCGGCCGCGCTCGTCGCGGAAGCGGCCCACGGTTTCCTCCCTTTGCCGAGGCGGAATCTTGCCATTCAGCGCCAGGGGTTGAAATCGCGCCAGGCGTTTGGCGAGCCACTCGAGCGTCGTGACCCATTGGCTGAAGACGATCGCCTTCTGACCGCTGGCCGCGACTTCCTCCAGATCGGCCGCCAGCCGGTCGAGCTTGGCGCTTGAGCCCGTGGCCGGATCGACGTTGCAGATCTGCTTGAGCCGCAGCACAAGCTCGAACACGTGGTGGATCGTGGCGCGGTCTCCCATTTGCGTCAGCCGCAGCACGCCTTCATCCTCGGCCAGCCGATAGGTCTCGCGCTGCGGCGGCGTCAGCTCCAACTGCGCGTCGTGCAAAAGCTTGGGCGGCAGATCGGCGAGCACCTGGTTCTTGGTCCGACGCAACACGTGGTCGCTCGCGGCGCGAGCAATCCGCCGCAGCTTCATTTGCGGGGAAAGATAACCGGGCGCGATAAACTCGAAGATGCCCACGAGGTCGTCGGCGCCGTTTTCGACCGGAGTTCCGGTGAGCGCCCATGAGCGATCGCGCGACAGGCCGCGGACCGCGTGCGAGGTGGCGCAGCGGCGGTTCTTGATCCGCTGCGCCTCGTCCAGGACCACCAGGTCAAAATGCGCCGCGTCGTGCACCAGGGGGCCATCACGAACCAGCAGCTCGTAATTGGCGATCTTCAATGGCGCTCCGGCGAACCGCCATTGCCAGGCGCGCTTCGGACCGCTGCCTTCGATGACCAGGCAGGGGATTTCGGGGGCCCAGCGTGAAAGCTCGCGCCGCCAATTCGGCACCAGCGGCTTGGGGCACACCACCAGCGCCGAGCGGATTTCGCCGGTTCGCAACAAGAGCCGCAGCGCCGTGATGGCCTGCATGGTCTTGCCGAGCCCCATCTCGTCGGCCAACACCGCCGAGACGCGCGGATACAAAAAGGCAATGCCATCGTATTGGTAGGCGAACGGCTCGCTGGGCATGGTCAACGACTGGGAGCGCATCCACGCCTGTAGCGGAGGCTGCAAGACATAAAAGAGTCGATCCTCAAGCTTGATTATGTCCGCGGGCGGCCGAATGCGCGTGACCGACAACGGCCGTGGGACAAGGTCACGCTGGTCTGTTGAGTGTGGCCGTCCGCCGCGCGGGGCGCTTGACGATGAGCGACCGTGGTTGTCGATCTGGGTGTCGGCAAGCGCCTCGGGAAAACGGTAACTGGCGGTTCGCAGGCGCGGAGAGCTCAGCGTCACGGTGGCCACGCCGCGTGGCGCCATAGCGAGGTCGCGCGACGAAATCGCCAATCGCTCGCGCGGCGCCCATTCCAGTGGTACTTGGCATATTTCGACCACCGGCATCAGCGCGATCGTCCGGACCGCGAAATCTGCCGCCACCAGGCGGAGAGAAACGGCGATGTGCACGCGGTCGGTATTCGCCGGGGCGCTCATCGCCCGCTCCGCTGGACTTCGGCAAGCGCCTCGCGAATCCGACCAAAAGGCTCTCGCAGATCGAACTCTGGGCCGAGTGGAGCGAACACGGCAGTCAGTCGCTCGCAGTCCGTCGCGTAACCGGCGGCGACGGCCAACGCATGGTGGCCCACCGCGAACGTGTGCATATTCGTGCCAAGACCATGGGCACTGTCGAAGCGAATGTGCGAGTCGGGCGCCTTGTCATTTGCACCGGAAGCCGGCAAGCACTCCTCGCGCGGCAGCCATAGTGCGATCGGAATGTCTTTGAGGGGGCGAACGGCCAGCACGTCGAGTTGATCGGTGCAAAGCACGACCGGCACGCACGACGCGGCCGAGATAAGCGCTTGCGCGATCTGCTCGCCGTACAAATACGGCTTGAGCGTGGGACCGTACAGGATCTGCTGCGCGCGGCTCGGTTTGAGGGGGGCCGTGCAGTGAAACTCGAGTGGCCGGCCGAGCTGGTTCAGCAGCAAGTAACCGCCAAAGATGCCGTGTTCGGCGTGCTCGACGACGGTGATGAAACCGAGCGCGTTTGACAACTGGGCACCGTGCACGATTGCTTTGGAATTCGATGTTCGCGATATTGGGAGAGTCGCCGACCGCGCCATGGACCGACAATCAGGTCGAATCTTAATTAGCATCGTGTGGCGCGGCGTGCCGGCTTTAGCGACTGTATCGGCGTGGCCAACGGCAGGGCAATCAAACAGGTTGGGCGAGTTGCGTGGATCGCCGCGAATCTGTCCGCTTGGATCATCCCATTCGCGAAGGTTGGGCGAGCCACCCTCGACGGGGGTGATGTCAATATGTATACTGAAACTTGTTGCCACTGACGCTCGGAGCCGCAATTGATGAGCCCCAACCGACCCACAACACCGGCCTTGTTCTCCCAAGTCGAAATCTCAACGAGTTCCAATACCGACCACATTATCAGTGCCGAGGGAGACCAGACGCACTTGCTGCGGCAGATACTGGCCTCGGTGGATCGGCAGAACGAGATTTTGGAGGAACTGGTCTCGCAGCTTAGTTCGGCCCAGCGCCAACGGAACGCCGAGCTGACGCAGTGGAAACAATCGAATCCTCATTTGGCGCGCAATTGCCGCCAGGCGGCCGAGACGCTGAGCCGCGTGCAGACCGAGTTCCTCTCGATCATGACCAGCGAAGTGTGTGAGAACAGCGATGTACTGCTCGACGGCGAGTTCATGCTCAACGAGTTTGTCGACCGGTTTGGTCCACGACTTGCCCACTTGAACGGCGTACTGCAAGTGCTGTCGCAACTGAGCAGCACACCGCAAGCCAGCCAACCCCCCGCTTCCTAGTTCACGCTAGTTCCCGACGATGGATGGTTGGCCACTGCGTTTGTCAGCCCTTTTTGCTGCGGTTTTGGCGCTACTCTTCGGCGGATGTGGTTCACAGCCTGAGCGCTCAGCGAGCGCCGTCGCGCTCCCGGTCGCGAAAGCCGATCCGCTCGAGGAAGGCGTCAGCGGCAGCAACTGGCCTGGCTTCCGTGGGGTGAATACTTCGGGCATTTCGGCCGATAAGCAGGTGGCGGTCAGTTGGGGTCCCGCCGTAGGGCACCGCTGGAAGACGCGATTGCCGGGCCCGGGTAATTCGTCGCCTGTCATCTGGGGCGAGCGAGTTTTGTTGACGTCGGCCGAAGGGGCGGCAGAGCGGCCCAAACTCGTCGTACTGTGCTTCGACCGCCAGCAGGGCGAGCTCTTATGGAAGACCACCGCCACGTCGGCTGAAGGGTCGACGCACGACAAGAACGGTTACGCCTCGGCCAGCGTCGCGACCGACGGGAAGCAGGTGTTTGCGTTCTTTGGCGCCGCGGGGCTCTTTGCGCTCGATCTCGAGGGCCACGAACTTTGGCAACGGTCGATCGGCAATCTCGATCACGTGTGGGGGGCCGCATCGAGTCCCGTGTTGTACGAGGAGACCGTCATCCAGTTGTACGATGCCGATAGCGGCTCGTTTATCGCGGCCTTCGACAAGCAATCGGGCGAAGAGCTTTGGCGCACGCCGCGCGACAGCCACGGAAGCTGGAGCACGCCCGTCTTGGTGGATGCCGAGGTCGACGGCGGAGCACGCCGGCATGAACTGGTCGTCAACGGCACCGGCACGAGCGACGCGGCGGGCGGATTGGTCATCGCCTACGATCCGGCCAACGGAAAGGAGTTGTGGCGCGCCGCGGGAACCACCGACATCGTCTCGCCGACGGCGATCGTCGGCGCGGGCCTTGTCTACAGCACCAGCGGCCGTAACGGCCCCATCCTGGCGATTCGCCCCGGCGGCACGGGCGACGTCACGACGTCGCACGTCGTTTGGAAGCATCACAAGGGCGGGGCATATGTTCCCACGGGGGTTGCCTATCGCAACCGGCTCTTCACCATCTCCGACGGCGGCGTGGCCAACTGTTACGATGCCGGCAATGGCGAGCCGATTTGGGAAGGGCGGCTGGGCGGTGCCTTTACCGCCAGTTTGGTGGCGGCCGACGGTCGCATCTACGCCACGAGCGAGCAGGGGACAACACATGTCTTCGCCGCCGGCGATCAATTCGAGCTACTGGCCAAAAACGAGCTGCATGAACGTTGTCTGGCCACGCCGGCCATTTCACGCGACGAGATCTTCATTCGCACGGACGAACATCTATATTGCATGGGGCCGCAGTCCTCAGCGGCCACGACCGCGCAAAGCGGCGCAGGCCAATCGCGTCGCTGAGGCCGAACAATGTTCGTCGAACTGGTTCACGTAACAACGGCCGACGGGCTGCGCCTTGACGGGGCGCTGCGCAGCGTGCCCGAGGATGCGGCACAACGGCCACTGGCCGTCGACGCCTTCATCTGGGTCCACGGCACGGGCAGCAACTTCTACGGCTCTTCACTGGGCGAAGCCTTTTCGCAGCGCCTGGTGGAATTGGGCGCGGCATGCCTGCTGATCAACACGCGCGGCCACGACCTAATGAGCACCGCGTCGACTGTGGGAGGTGGCCGGCGCGCCGGCGCCGCCTACGAGCGAATCGAAGACTGCCGGCACGACGTGACGGCCTGGGTCGATTTTTTGGCCAATCGTGGATTGCGGCGGGTCGGCCTGGTGGGTCACAGCCTGGGAGCGGTGAAGTGTATCTATGCGCTCGCGCACGAATCACGGTTGCCGGTGGTGGCGCTGGTGGCGGTGTCGCCGCCGCGACTCTCGCACGCGTTGTTCGCCAACGGCGCGAAGCGCGACGAGTTCCTGGCCGCGTACGAACAGGCGGATCGACTCGTTCGCGCTGGCCGCACCCAAGAATTGATCGAATCGACCTTTCCGCTTCCCTACGCTCTTGCGGCCGAGGCCTATCTGGACAAGTACGGTCCACACGAGCGCTACAATGTGCTCAGCCTGCTGCCGCGCGTCACGATTCCCACGCTCGTGACGTTCGGCAGCGTGGAAGTGGTCGATAACCTCGCGTTCCAGGATATGCCCAAAGAGATCGAGCGGCTGGCGGCCGACCGCGCGGTGGAGGTAGCGATGGTGGCCGGCGCCGATCATTTTTACGCAGGCGCTCGCGACGAACTGATCGCTCGAGTCGAGGCCTGGCTGCGGCGGACTCTGCCCGTATAGGTTGCTAGCGCGTCCATCGGCTTGGAAGCGGCGTTGCTGGGATCGCTTTGCTCATTCTCTCGACGTCCGGCGCCAATCGTGTCAAAATAGGCTCGTATCCGCGACAAAAGCCGCCACGCCTACTTGACAGCGCCGGCCGTTTCAGGGATAGGGCGGGTCGACGGGCACCAGCGATAGCTGGTCGGCGAGGCCCGCCATCGAACTTCCGCGAAGCCGCACGCTTGCGGAAATATGAGAACACGGTTTCGCCGGTCACCCCAAATCAGGCGGGCCTCGCTGCGCTCGACGCGCCATACAATCTGTTCACCGTAGCCGCGATTCGCTCCACGCAGCCCGTCAATGCTGGTTGTCATGCCGTGGTGGCTCGTGTATTTTCGATTTGTGACTGATCCACTGCCGGCCCGGTCGCTGGCAGGCGCGGTCCACGTGAAAGTGGATGAATTCCGAGATGAGCATGCCAATCGCCGCCGCGCCACACATGGCAGCCAGAGTCACCGAGGCTCGTGAAACGCTCGACGCACACACATACGAGATCGTCCAGTGGCATTTTCACCCGTCGACGGGCTGCCCGTTTTGGCTGGCTCGAGCAAAGGAGCTGAAGCTTGACCCACTGACCGAGGTGCGCACGTTCGCCGACCTGCGGAAGTTTGGCCCATTTCAGGACGAGTGGCTGCGAGGAGGGCCGGTCCGCCGCTGGGTGCCGCAGGGCTATGCAAATCGCCCCGTTTACGTCTTTGAGACCGGTGGCACGACCGGCATCCCCAAGAGCCGCATCGCGATCGACGACTTTCGCACGGACTATGAGCTGTTCAGCCGCACGCTCCCCGACGAGCATTTTCCGCTCGGTTCGAACTGGTTGATGTTGGGTCCGTCGGGCCCGCGGCGGCTACGACTGGCGGTGGAGCACCTCTGCCAGTATCGCGGCGGCATTTGCTTCTGTGTCGATCTGGACCCTCGGTGGGTGATCAAGCTCATCAAGAAGGGTTGGATGGACCACTTGGAGGCATACAAGCGGCACGTGATCGACCAGGCGCTCACGGTCCTTGAGGCCGGCCACGACATCCGCTGCATGTTCACCACGCCCAAGCTGCTCGAAGCGCTGGCCGCGGCGCTCGAGGAGCGCGGGTCGAGTATCCGGCGTGCCGGAATCACCGGCATATTCTCCGGTGGCACCGAGTTCACACCCCAGTGGACGCGCTTCGCGACCGAGGAGCTGCTCGAAGGCGTGTACATGACGCCCACCTACGGCAATACGCTGATGGGCCTGGCGTGCTCGAAGCCGGTCACGGCTGAAGAGGGATACAAAATCACCTACTACGCGCCCCAGCCACGCGCGGTGATCGAGGTGGTTGATTTCAACGACAACGACCGCGTGGTCGACTACGGGCAAACGGGGCGCGTGCGACTGACGACGCTCACCAAGGAGTTCCTCGTGCCGGGCTTTCTCGAGCGCGACGAGGGAGAGCGCGAACCGCCGTACGAACAATACCCCTGGGACGGCGTGAGCGGAGTCCGCCCGTTCCACGAACTGGCCGAGGCCACCACGGTGGGAGTGTATTGAGGTTTTGTTTGCGCGACAGACCGCCGGCATAAAGCCGGCGGCTCGCCGCGGCGTTTCGGCGGCGCGATGAGAGCCGCCGGGTTGATCCCGGCGGTCGGTCGACAGCCAAGTTGACGGAGACCGCCAGGTGCTGAACATCCCGGCCATGCGATGGGGCAAACCGTACGAGTCGTTGGAAGTGGACCAGGTCATCCACTTCATGACCGGCGAGCCGATCGCACGCGTCAGCCAGGCCAATGGCGGTCTGGTGCAGCGCGACATGCGTTCCGCCCAGTCGGCACGCGACGCGCTGCGCTCCATCCCTTGCGACGAGCTCGTCGAGCGTGTCAAACGCGCCGCCGACTACTATCTCAACGGCCGCTTGCCGATCGGCGACGGCTCGCAAACGCCCGAAGAGTTCGCCCGCGCGCAGTCGGCCTCGACCGGGCTGCCCGAGCACATGTGTCGCGCGAACATGCAAAAGAACCACTTTGTGCTTACACACATGGACGCGATGCTCGAGGCGCTGACGCGCGGGCTCGACCTGTCGATCCTCTCGCAGGGCTATGGCGTGGAGCATCGCGGGGTGGTGGTGAGCTATCAGGCGCAGGCCCCGGCGTTGGGGCTGGTGCTGCCGAGCAATTCGCCGGGCGTGCACACGCTGTGGTTGCCGGTCATCCCGATGCAGATTGGCCTGGTGCTCAAGCCGGGCCCGCAGGAGCCGTGGACGCCCTATCGCATGGCGGCCGCGCTATTCGAGGCGAGCATCCCACGCGAAGCGATCTCGATTTATCCCGGCGGAGGCGACGTGGGGGCCGCGGTGGTGGCGCACTGCCGCCGCACGATGATCTTCGGCGGCACCGCGACCGTCGAGCGGTACAAAGGCGATCCGCGCGTGCAGGTCCACGGGCCGGGCTTCAGCAAGATTTTGCTGGGGGACGACGTGGTCGACCGCTGGGAGGAATATCTCGACCTGATGGCTGATAGCGTCTATCTCAACAGCGGCCGAGGGTGCATCAATTGCTCGAGCATTTGGGCCTCGCGGCATGTGCGCGAGATCGCGGCCGCACTGGCCGAGAGACTCGGGCCAATCGAGGTCAAGCCACCGGACGACCCCACCGCGGGACTGGCCGCCTTCACGGTGCCGGGCGCGGCGTCCGCCATTTGGAAGATGATCGAAGCCGACCTGAAGGAACAGGGTGTCGAGCATTTGACCGAGCGCTACGGGCCGCGCCTGGTCGAAATGGAGCGTTGTGCGTACCTGCGGCCGACGGTCGTTTACTGCCGCTCGCCCCAGGCCGCGATCGTGCAGAAAGAATACATGTTCCCCTTCGTCACGGTCGTCGAGTGTGCGCAGGAGCGAATGATCGACTCGATCGGGCCGACTTTGGTTTGCACCGGCATTACCGACGACCTGGCATTCCAGCGTGCCCTGACCGATGCCACGCATATCGACCGATTGAATATCGGTGCGATCCCCACCATCAAGCTCGACTGGCTGCAACCTCACGAGGGGAACATCGTCGAGTTTTTGTTCCGCGCGCGGGCCTACCAACTCACCCCCGGACGGCTCGCGGCACTGTCACACGCCTGAAGTGTGCGCCACTGGCTTTATCAGTGCCGTATTATTCCACTGGCAGGTCAACGGCCGAAAAGTGACCAAAGCACTGGCAGAGCCAGTGGCACACGAATCACATGATTCCATTCGATTTCCAGGCTCGAACGCGGATCGTCTTTGGTCCGGGGAAGATCGCGGAGCTGGGGCAGTTGGCCAACGAGCTGGGGGCGCGCCGTGCCCTGGTCGTCAGCGATCCGGGCATCGTGGCGGCTGGGCATACGGCGCGGGGGATTGAGTCGCTGCGCGCGGCGGGGGTTGAAACGCACCTGTTCGACCAGGTAGCTGAAAACCCGACGACCGAGCACGTCGAGCGAGGGCTCGAGGCCTCGAGACACTTTCTGCCCGATCTGCTGGTGGGCCTGGGCGGCGGCAGCTCGATGGACTGCGCCAAGGGGATCAACTTCGTCTATTCGGGCGGCGGCCGCATGCAGGATTACTGGGGAGTGGGCAAGGCGCTGCGGCCGATGCTGCCGATGATCGCCGTGCCGACCACGGCCGGCACGGGAAGCGAGACGCAGTCGTTCGCGCTGATTTCCGACGCGACCACCCACGTCAAGATGGCCTGCGGCGACAAGAAGGCGGCCTGCCGCGTGGCGCTCTTGGACCCGGAGCTGACGCTGACGCAGCCGCCGCGCGTGACCGCGCTCACCGGGATCGACGCGGTGGCCCACGCCGTGGAAACGTTCGTCACTCGCCCCCGCAACCCCGTCTCCCTTGCCTTCAGCCGCGAAGCGTGGCGACTATTGTACGCGAACTTCCCGCGCGTGCTCGACGACCCGGCCGGTCTCGACGCACGCGCGGCGATGCAGCTTGGCGCATCGTTCGCCGGATTGGCGATCGAGAATTCGATGCTGGGGGCGGCGCATGCATTGGCCAATCCATTGACGGCGCGATACGGCGTGCCGCACGGCGAGGCCGTGGCCCTGATGCTGCCGCATGTCGTGCGGTTCAACGCGGCCCAGTGCGGCGCGGCATATGAGGAGCTCTGCAGTTGCGCCGAGACCAACGGAAAGTCCCCTTTGGCGACCGGTACCGGGGCCCTTGCCGACTTTCTCGCCGCACTCGCCGCCAAGGCCGGTCTCGCGACGCGGCTGTCGCACTCTGGCGTCGCCCAGGATAATCTGGCGGAGCTGGCCAAAGATGCGGCCAAACAGTGGACCGCCGGCTTCAATCCACGCCCGGTCAGCGAGGCAGACCTTCTGGAGTTGTATCGTGCCGCGTATTAGCCTATCTCGTCGACTGTACGGCGTCCGTGGCCACACTAACGCGAAGCGCAAGCGAGGGATGTTCGCCGCAGCACCTCGGTTCGCGATCTGCCTGATTATTGTCGCGGTGGTTTACGGCTGTGGCCGCGTGACGGACAACAAGCCGCGGATCGATCGGCCAGCACAAGTCGCAAAAGGCGACGCCACGAACGAGCCGTCGGCCCTGATCGTCGGCAACGGGGTCGCGCCCAACGGCGATAACGTTGTCGCCAAGGCCGAATACTCCGGCCGCCAAGACTGGCCGTTGTTTCGCGGCGACGCACAAGCCACCGGTGTCACCGACGCCGAGCTGCGCGAGCCGCTGGAAGTCGTCTGGAAGCTCTCGATTCCCAATGGCATCTTCGAGGCCACGGCGGCCATCGACAACGGCACCGTCTACGTCGGCTGCCTCGACGGGCATTTTTACGCGGTCGACCTCGAGATTGGCAAGGAGCGGTGGCGATTCCCAACCGATTTGGGCTTTCGTGCCGCGACGGCGGTTCGCCATGGCGCCGTCTACGTGGGTGACGAGGATGGGCGGTTCTTCTGTCTGGACGCCGCGACGGGCAAGATGCGATGGACCTTCCCGACCAACGCCGAAATCGACTCCGCGGCCAATTTCCACGGCGAAAACGTGATCTTCGGCTCGCAAGACGCCACGCTTTATTGCTTGAAGGCCGACAGCGGCGAACTGGTGTGGAAACACACGATCGACGACCAGATCCGCTGCATGCCCACCGTGGTCGAAGACCGCGCCTTCGTCGCCGGCTGCGACGGCAAGCTGCACATCATCGATCTGGTGAAGGGTGACAAGATCGGCACCGTCGACATCCAGTCGCCCACCGGCAGCACGCCGGCCGTGATGGGCGACCTGGTCTACTTCGGCACCGAGGGTGAGACCTTCTTCGGCATCGACTGGCGAGCCCAGCAGATCGTTTGGACCTACCGAAATCCGCAGCGCCCGTTTCCTTATCGCTCGTCGGCCGCGGTCACGGCGAAGCGCGTGATCGTCGGATCGCGCGACAAGCTGGTCCACGCCTTCGACCCCGCCTCGGGCCGCGAGCTGTGGACCTTTGCCACCGGAAGCCGCATCGATTCCTCGCCCGTGGTCGTCGGCGACCGCGTTTATTTCGGCTCGGCCGACGGGCGACTGTACGCGCTGGATGTGGAGAACGCCAAGAAGGTATGGGAATATGAAGCCGGTGGGGGGTTCAGCGCGTCGCCGGCGGTTGTGGCCGGTCGCCTGGTGATCGGCAACGAAGACGGCGTGCTGTTTTGCTTCGGCCCGGCACCACGGGAAGGTTGATAGTATGACCGACCATACTAACCCGAAGCGCAAGCGAGGGATGCCGGCGCAACGATTTCGCTTTGCGCGCACCGAGGGGCGCTGCTGGGCATCGCTCGGCTTGCGCCTCGGGTTAGTGTGTTTGGCTTGCCATAGGTTTCCACCATGACCACCGAAACAACCGAAACCGACGTAGGCAGCTACTTCATCGCCAACTATCCGCCGTTTTCGCGGTGGACACCCGATGGGCTGGTCGACGTGAAGGCGGCGATGGATGCCGCGCCGGCCGACGTGCCGCTGGGGCTCTACCTCCACATTCCGTTCTGTCGCAAGCGGTGCAAGTTCTGTTACTTCCGCGTCTATACGGACAAAAACTCGCAGGATGTTGAGCAGTACGTGGCGGCGCTCGCGCGCGAGATCGAGCTGGTCAGCCGGCTGCCGGTCATGGGCGAGCGACCGTTCCGGTTTGTCTATTTCGGCGGCGGCACGCCGTCGTTTCTCAGCGCGCGGCAGCTTACCTCGTTGGTCGACCGATTGCTGGCCAATATCGCCTGGGACGCCGCCGAGGAAGTCACTTTCGAGTGCGAGCCCGGCACGCTCTCCGAGCCAAAGGTCCGCTCGCTCCGCCAGCTCGGCGTCACGCGGCTAAGCCTGGGCGTGGAAAACTTTGGCGATTCGATCCTCGAGCAAAACGGCCGCGCGCACCTCTCGGCCGAGATCTTCACGGCCTGGGACTGGATCGTCGGCGCCGGTTTTCCGAATACGAACATCGACCTGATCGCCGGCATGGCAGGCGAGACGCAGGACAACTGGATCGACACCGTCCGCAAGACGCGCGACCTGGCGCCCGACAGCGTGACGATCTACCAGATGGAGCTGCCCTTCAACACCGTCTATTCGCGCGAGATGCTCGATTCGCACACGGCATCGCCCGTTGCCGATTGGTCCACCAAGCGCGCCTGGGTCTCCTACGCCTTCGATGAGCTCGTGGCCGCCGGCTACAGCGTGTCGAGCGCCTACACACTGGTGAAGGACACGCGGAAGGTCAATTTCAGCTATCGCGACAACCTGTGGCGCGGTTCGGATCTGTTGGCCACCGGCGTGGCGAGCTTCGGGCACATTTCGTGCGTTCACTATCAGAACGCCAGCGAATGGGCCGATTACGTCGGTGCTCTGGAAGCCGGCCGGCTCCCCTTGGCTCGCGGAATGCGTCCCACACGGCACGAATTGCTGGTGCGCGAGATGATTTTGCAGCTCAAGACCACGCGGCTGGACGCCGCCTATTTCCGGAGAAAATTCGGCGTGGAGATTCTCGACCAGTGGGCCGACGTGTGGCGGCGATTTCAGGAGGAAGGCCTTTTGGCAGTCGACGGCGACCGCGTCACGCTTTCGCGCGCCGCGACGCTGCGTGTCGACGCTTTGCTGCCGGCCTTTTTCGAGCCGGAGCACCAGGGAATTCGCTACACATGAGCCACGAATTGGTTTTCATGATGGGCCAATTCGCTGCCCGCTTTCCAACGGACCGAAAGTACGCCAAGAACCACATGTGGGCCCAGACTCGTGGCCCAGGATTCCGCTTCGGGTTTTCAGCCTACGCGGTGCGGCTGTTGCAGGATGTTTTCTTCCTTGATTGGAGCGTGGATGCCGGCGCACAATTACGGGAGCGGCAGACGATCGGCTCGATCGAAAGCTCGAAGGCCGAGAGCGACTTGTTCGCGCCGATCGCGGGCTGCTTGGTCGAGTTCAATCCATCCTTGTTGAAGGACCCCACTCCGATCAACGTCGAACCGTACGGGGCCGGCTGGCTGCTCGCCATCGAGGGAGAAGGCGGCAACTTGCTCGCACCCGACGAATACATGCAACACCTGGAGTCGAGCTGGGCCGTCGCGCAGCGCACGATCAAAGGTCAACTCAACGAGCCGTAGCCACAATCGCCCACTCACGCCGGACCGCGCACCATGACCAAAAAAATCACCGTCGTTCTCTCGCAGGGCCAAAGCGCCAACCCGGCGAAACGCCGCATTGAAGAAGACCTGGTGGCGGCGCTTTTGGTCGAACCGGGCGTAGAGATGACAGTTATCCCTCACCTCTACGATCTGGCGAGCGACGGGACCGGCGTGCTCTGTCTCCAAGGCATCGCGAGCGACATGATCGTCCTGAGCTGGCTCTATCCGCGCGCGGCCCATTGGACGCTCGATCGTCATGGCATTCATGGCCAGCAAGGCACGACGCTCCTGAAGGCTGCTGACGAGGACGAGGAAGACGAGCTGGAGGACGATGATGCGGATGCGAGGGACCGCGAATCGCCGAGCGACACGGACGACGCGACGGCCGACAACCCAGAGCCCAACCGTGTTGATGTGCGGCCCAGCCACGACAAGGTACGGCGGAAAATCTATTGTATCGACCTGCGCATGCACGAGAACGCGGAACCCTACTTAGACGAAATCCGCCGCATCGTAGCCGAAGACAGTGTGCAGACGGTCGACCTGCTGGGCTGGATCGGTGGCTCGCCGCCACCCGAGCAGTTGGCGCGATACCTGCAGCCGACTGCTGTTGACCCCTCTCTCCCTTGGGAAAGAGGGCAGGGTGTGGAGAGTTCGCTCGACGGTTCGTCAACCGGAGCACCACCATCGCAGCCTGCGCGGGTCGACGAGGAAACAGCGCGCCGCTGGTACCCGGTGATTGACTATAGCCGCTGCACGAATTGCCTGGAGTGTCTCGATTTCTGTCTGTTCGGTGTCTACGGAGTCGATCGAGCCGAGGCGATCCTCGTCGAGCAGCCCGACAACTGCCGCAAGGGCTGCCCGGCGTGCAGCCGCGTGTGCCCCGCCAACGCGATCATCTTTCCGCAGCACAAGACGCCCGCGATCGCCGGCAGCAACGACGCCACCAACGGAGCCTTCAAGATCGACCTGTCGAAACTCTTTGGCGCGCCCGACGCACTGGAAGTCGCCGCCCAGGAACGCGACGTCGAACTCGTGGCCGTCGGCCGCGACGCCGTGGGCATGACCATCGGCATGCCAAAACGTCAGGCCACCTCCTCCAACAAACCCAAAGACGACCTCGACCACCTCATGGACGAGCTGGACCGGCTGGACCTTTGAGTCGTTAGGCAAAGGCCATGTGCGGTGGCGAAAACCTCCGGGATAAACCCGGAGGCTCATTGGGCGTCCGCATGATCGATCCGCAGAGACTTCTGGTTGCGTACGAGCAAGCACGTGCCGATTTGCTGGGCGAGCTCGACGAGTCGGGGCATTGGATTGGCGAGCTTTCCAGTTCGCCTCTTTCGACGGCGACGGCCGTCAGTGCGCTTGCAACGTTTGCTCGACGGCTAGAACACGCGTTCGGCGGCGCCGAAACCGCGGCACCCATTGGTATTTGCCTTAGCGAACTAAACGAGAACGTCGAGCGCGGCACGCGATATCTGGCGGCGACGCAGAATTCCGACGGCGGCTGGGGTGATACGGACCAGAGCCTCTCGAACATCTCCACGACGATGCTCGTGCGAGCCGCCTTTCAGATCAGTCGAGCCAGTTCGGCTCATGCCGAACTGATCGCGCGGTGCGACGCCTACCTGAAGCGGGAAGGAGGCGTCGACTCGATTCGCCGCCGCTATGGCCGCGACAAGACCTTCGCCGCCCCGATCCTGGCCAACGCGGCGATCGCCGGCCTGATCTCGTGGCGCGAGGTTGCGCCATTGCCCTTCGAATTGGCCGTGCTCCCGCAGCGATGGCTGCGGCTGGCGCGGCTGCCGGTGGTGAGTTATGCGCTGCCGGCACTTGTGGCGATTGGCTATGCGCGGTTCGTCCATGCGGCGCCGCGAAACCCGCTGACACGCTTGCTCCGTTGGGCGACGGCACGGCGAAGCCTGGCGGTTCTCGATCGTATTCAGCCCGCCAGCGGTGGCTTTCTCGAAGCGACGCCGCTGACAAGCTTCGTGGTGATGAGCCTCGCGGCAAGCGGGCTCGCCACGCATCCGGTCGTCGTACGCGGCATCCGCTTCCTGTTGCAATCGGCGCGCGACGACGGCTGCTGGCCGATCGACACCAACCTGGCCACCTGGAACACGACGCTAGCGTTGAACGCACTGAAAGCCGGTGGCTTGATGCAACCGGACCTGAAATCGCAAATCGGTCCCCAATGCCTCGATTGGCTGTTGTCGTGCCAACACCGATCGGTGCACCCCTTCACGGCGGCGGAGCCCGGCGGCTGGGCGTGGACCGATCTGTCCGGCGGCGTCCCGGACGCGGACGACACGTCCGGCGCACTCTTGGCCCTGGGCCATTGGCCGCCGTCCGACCTTCGGCAGCGCGCGAGAATCGACGACGCCGCTCGTGCGGGAGTGGACTGGCTCTTGAACCTTCAGAACCGCGACGGAGGCTGGCCCACGTTCTGCCGCGGCTGGGGCGCCCTTCCCTTCGATCGCAGCGGAGCCGACCTGACGGCGCACGCGCTACGCGCGCTCGTAGCGTGGAAAGAAAGGTGGTTGCCAGGGTGCCACGTGTTCGGCGCAGCCGAACCCGTGCTACGCACAGATTCGATCCGTACCGATTCGACCGTCGACTCTCTAGTCAAAGGCACGGGTTCGGCTGCGCCGAACACGTGCCACCCACAGGACAGCCTGACCAGTACGATTTGGCGACGGCGCCGCGAGCGGCGCTTCGAATGGGCGATCCACCGCGGCATGTCATACCTCGGTGGTCAACAGCACGCCGACGGAAGCTGGGTTCCCTTGTGGTTCGGCAATCAATCACACCCGGCCGAGGAGAACCCGGTGTATGGCAGCGCACGCGTGCTGGCGGCCTATCGCGATCTGGGGCGCGACCACGAACCTGCGGCGCAGCGCGGCTACGTCTGGCTCGTCGCGGCCCAAAACCGCGATGGCGGATGGGGCGGGTCCTCGCCGGCCACCGACGCGACTGGCCATTCGAGTTCCGTGGAAGAGACGGCACTAGCGGTTGAAGCGTTGATGACGGGTGGATCCGGATTAGTGGGGCATCGAGCGGCCGAGCGCGGCCTGCAGTGGCTGATTTCAGCCGTCGAGTCGGGGTCACACCGGCAGTGCTCGCCTATAGGTTTCTACTTCGCTAAGCTGTGGTATTATGAGCGTCTGTATCCGCTGATCTTTTCAGTTTCGGCCTTGGGCCATGCCTTGACGCGACAGAACGAGGGGAGCGAATTTGGCCACGGTACCTATCGACCTGCGAGCGGCCGAGCGATCCGCCAAGCCGAGCACGACCGTCACCAGGCCTCCTCGCCGCCGGACGAGCCATCTGAAGCTGGTACCCGAGACGAAGGCCCTTCGCTCTCAAATCCGCGAACAATGCACTAGCGTCGCGGCTTCGCTCGACAAATCGCGCCCCTTGTCGAAGGACGAAATGGAGGCCCTTGGCCGCCGAGTGCTGGAAGATCTGGGACTGCCGGAGGGTTACGTCGGCTGGACGATGGTCTTGCTGGCCAGCGCCTTTTGGCGCGACCAGGTGGCGGCGGTCCCCTTCTCGCGGCGGCTGTTGCTCTTGCCGCATTGCCTGAAGCACGCCGAGGGCTGCCCGGCCGACTACGACGAGTTCGGGCTCGATTGCAAGCGCTGCGGCGCGTGCAGTATCGCCGACTTCCGCACCACGGCCGAGCAGCTTGGCTACAAGGTGTTGGTGGCCGAGGGCTCGCCCATCGTGCTCAAGATCATCGTCAGCGGACATGTCGACGCTCTGGTGGGCGTGGCCTGCCTGAACGTGCTGGAAAAGGCGATCGACAAAATTCTTCTGGCCGGCGTCCCGAGCATGGCCGTGCCGCTGCTCTCGAGCGATTGCCGCAATACGTCGGTCGATGAAGATTGGGTGGCGGAGATGATCCACACGCGCCGCGAGGAACCGGTCGAGCGGACGCGCTCATACGTACATTTAATCCGCGCGGCGAAGCGGATGTTCGATCGCCAAGAATTGCACCGGCTGGCCCCGCCGTTGCGCGCCGCGGCGACAGCCCCGCGCGAGACCGGGCCGGCCGACAAGGCCAGCTCGACGACCGACCCAATCGCCGCCACCGAGACAATCGCCTACGACTTTCTGGCCAAGGGGGGCAAGTATTCGCGTCCCTTTATCACGCTCGCCGTGCACGATGCGATGACCGGCGGCCGCGGCACACTGGGTGATGGCGCCGAGCACCTGGCGGCGGTGAGCGATTCCGTGCGCCGCGCGGCGCTCTCGATCGAGACCTTCCACAAGGCGTCGCTCGTGCACGACGACATCGAGGACGGCGACCCCTACCGATACGGCGACGAGACACTGCATCGCAAACACGGCACGGCCACGGCGCTCAATGTGGGCGACTACCTGATTGGCTTGGGCTATCGGCTCGTGAGCCGCGAACGCGCGACGCTAGGCGCCGACGTGGTAGCCGACATCCTGGATCAGCTTGCGCAGGCTCACATGAAGCTTTGCGAAGGGCAGGGCGCGGAGCTACTGTGGCGCGACTCGTTGGATCAGGCGATTCCCCCGCTCGAGGCCCTGAAGATCTATTCGCTCAAGACGTCGCCGGCTTTTGAGGCTGCCGTGCATACGGGATTACGCCTGGCGGGCCCGGCCGAAAGCTATCGCGAGGCGATCGGCGGCTTTGCGCGCAGCCTGGGCGTGGCATTCCAGATCCTCAACGACCTCAACGATTGGCAGGGGGACGAGAACAACAAGCGCCGTTCAGGCGGCGATGTGCTCGGAGCTCGCCCGACAGTGCTCTTGGCACTGGCATTCGAGGCACTTTCCGAGCGCGATCGCGCGGAGCTGAGCCGGCTCGTCCGTTCACAAACCGATAGTGCCGAGGCCGTCGAGCGCGTGCGGCAGCTCTATAACCAGGCCGGTGTTTTCGACAAAGCGGCCCAACTGGTCGACAAGTACCGCCAGCGCGCCGAGGCGATTGCCGACGAAATCCAGCCCGAGGAACTGCGCCGGCTCTTGTATTATCTGGTCGATACCGTGCTCGAATCGCCGCCGGCCGAGGAGCCTCCGGTGGTGGTGCCGCTGGAGATGCCAGCCCAGGACGCCGTTCGGACTGCATCGTAGCCGGCGCCCGGCGGCGGCCGCCGAAAACCGCCGGCGACCAGCTAAGGTTGGTGCCCGACCCGGCGGCTCTCTGTTGCTTAGCATCGGCCGACATCGTGAGCGACGTCCGTCAATCCGCCTCAGAACTATCGGCGCTGGTCGAGTTGTTCTATGACTCGACTGAAGTGCTTGCGTCGTTTATTGCAGTCTCGCCGCATGAGCTGCCGGCTGACTATCGCACGCTGCTCGCGCACGAGCATCACATGACGGTCGCCGTCGAGGCGTTCCACCGTTCGGCGGTGGACGTGCAAGTGCTGGCGCGGCGGCGAAGCCAGTCGCATTATGCGCGAAAGATCCTGCTCGCCCGTCGAACCGACGGCCGCGTCGTGCAGTTTGGCATCATGCGCGTCAATCTGGCGTATCTTGAGGACCCCGTTCGCGCCGAAATCGAAAGCGAGCGCGTGCCGCTCGGCCGTACGCTGATCGAGCACGGCGTGCTGCGCCAAGTGCACCTGGTCTCGCTGTGGCACGTCATGCCCGGCGCAGAATTGTGCCAGCATTTCAGCCTTGCCGAGCCGGTTCCCACGTTCGGCCGAGCGGCGGCGATCGACTGCAACGGTGAGCGTGCCGTCGAGCTATTGGAGATTGTCGCCCCAATCGCCCCGGTGGTAGAATGACCTGCGTCATACCGGTCCCTCGCGGGACCGACACGGCCTGCCCCAAGAACCTGTCTTCATCCCTTAGCGCCTCATCAACGAGGCTAAATCGCCAACATGACCGAGAAATATGACTGCGTAGTGATCGGTGGGGGCCCGTCCGGTTCGACCGTTTCGGCGCTGGTGGCCCAGGCCGGGTTCAAGACGCTCCTGGTCGAGCGCGAGCGCGTGCCGCGGTTTCACGTCGGCGAGTCGCTGATGCCGGAAACCTATTGGACGCTCAAGCGACTAGGGATGCTCGAGCGGATGCGAGGGAGCCATTTTCCCAAGAAATACAGCGTGCAGTTCGTCAGCCACACGGGGCGCGAGTCGCAGCCCTTCTATTTCTTCGAGCGCGACTCGCACGAATCGAGCCAGACCTGGCAGGTCCTGCGCAGCGAGTTCGACCAGATGCTGTTCGAAAACGCGGCCCAAAAGGGGGCCGACTGCCGCGACCAGACGCGCGTGCTGGATGTGATGCTCGACGGCGACCGCGCCGAGGGCGTGCGGATCAAGGGCCCCGACGGCGCGACGCGCGAAGTCCGCGCCCCCCTGGTGGTCGACGCCACCGGCCAGCAGGCGCTCATCGCCTCGAAGCTCGGCTTCCGCAAGTCGAACGCGCGGCTGCAACACGCGGCGATCTGGGGCTACTACCGTGGTGCGCGGCGCGACCCGGGCATCGACGAAGGCGCCACGCTCGTCCTCTACACGCACAACAAAAAGGGCTGGTTCTGGTACATCCCGCTGCCCGAGGACATCGTGAGCGTGGGCGTGGTCGCCGGCAACGACTATCTGCTCAAGGGCCGCGGCGCGCCGGAGAGTGTTTTCGAGGAGGAGTTGGTCAAGTGCCCCGCAGTCGCCGAGCGGCTCATGGACGCGCAACTGGTGAGCGACTTTCGCGTCATCCGCGATTATTCCTATGTTTCGACCCGCGCCGCGGGCGAAGGCTGGGTGCTGGTGGGCGATGCCTTCGGGTTTCTCGATCCGATCTATTCCTCCGGCGTGTTTTTCGCGCTCAAATCAGGCGAGATGGCCGCCGACGCGATCCTCGAAGGCTTTGGAAGCGGCGATCTTTCCGGGCCGCAGCTTGGCAAATGGGCCCAGCAGTTCGCCGATGGCATGGAGTGGATGCGCCGCCTCGTGTACGCCTTTTACACCGAAACGTTCAGCTTCGGTCAGTTCGTGCGGCGCTGCCCACAGCACAAAGGAAGCGTGACCGACTTGCTCGTGGGCAAGGTGTTTCTGCCCGGCATCGGCAAAGTCTTTGACGATATGGCACCGATGCTCGAACCGCGTGGCGAGCAGGTTGCTTTCGGCGTCGAGATGCGAGAGAAGCAGGCGGGATGAAGATCGTCTACCTTGCGGCCGGCGCCGGGGGGATGTATTGCGGCAGTTGTCTGCACGACAACACGCTGGTGGCGGCCATCTTGTCGGCCGGCGAAGACGCGCTGTTGGTCCCCACCTACACGCCGCTGCGGACCGACGAGGAGAGCGTCAGCCAGCGCGAGCTCTTCTTCGGCGGCATCAACGTCTATCTGCAACAGAAACTGCCGCTGTTTCGCCGCACGCCCCGGTTCTTCGACCGGCTGCTCGACTCACCGGCGCTGGTATCATGGGCCGCACGGCGCGGCGCTGGCACCGATCCCGCACGGCTGGGCGACCTGACAGTCTCGATCCTGCGTGGGGAAGATGGCAACCAGCGCAAGGAAGTGCTGCGGCTGGTCGAGTGGCTGGCCCACGTTGCACGCCCCGACGTGCTCCATTTGTCGAACGCCATGCTCCTGGGCATGATCTACGACCTGCGCCGGCGGCTCGATGTGCCGATCGTGTGCAGCCTCTCCGGAGAAGACATTTTTCTGGAGAAACTGGCCGCGCCGCATTATTCACAGGCGCGTGACGAGCTGCGCCGTCGCGCCGAAAACGTTGCGGCCTTAGTCGCGCTCAACCGCTACTATGCCGACTACATGGCCGATTACCTGGATGTCGAGCCGGCGCGAATCCGCGTCGTGCCGCACGGGCTCAACCTTTCGGGCTACGCACCGCACGGTCGCGAGCGCAACGCCGGAACTGTAACCATCGGCTATTTCGCGCGCATCTGCCCGGACAAGGGACTGCACGTGCTCGCCGAGGCATTCGAGCACCTGGCCGGCGATCCAACGCTTCCACCACTCCGGCTGGTGTCGGCGGGATACCTGGGACCGGCTGACCGGCCCTACTTGACGCGGATCAAGACGCGGCTTGCCGAGCGCGGCCTGGCCGACCGATTTGCCTACCTTGGCGAGATGGACCGCGCCGCGAAGATCAACTTCCTCCAAGGTCTCGACATCATGAGTGTGCCCACAGTCTACCGCGAGAGCAAGGGAATCTCGATTCTCGAGGCCTGGGCCGCTGGCGTGCCGGTCGTTGTGCCCGCGCACGGCGCCTTTCCGGAGATGCTGGCCGACACCGGCGGCGGGCTGCTCTGCGAGCCTGAAAATCCGCGATCGCTGGCTGAGCAATTGCGCCGGTTGATCGTCGAGTCAAGCCTCGCATCCGCGTGCGGCGCGCGTGCGCAACAAGCGGTGCGCGAGCGCTATCACGCCGTCCAGATGGCGCGCCAGACGCTCTCGATCTATCACGCTGTGCTGGAGGCGCGTCGCGGCTGTCCCGTGACGCGCTGATGCTCATGCGCGAGCCATTTCGAACCACTCGGCGCGTCGCGTGGCACGACACGGATGCCGCCGGGATCGCGCATTTCACCGCCTTCTTGCGGTACATGGAAGACGCGGAGCACGAGCTCTTGCGACACGTGGGTCTGAGCGTGCTGGCGCGCGACGACGAGGGGCCGATCACCTGGCCGCGCGTCGCCGTCCGCTGCGACTTCACCGCGTCCGTCACATTCGAAGATGTGCTGGATATCGAGGTCCGAGTCGCGCGGATTGGCGAGAAGAGCGTGACGTACCGGTTTCAGTTCGCGCACGACGGCCGCCCGATCGCGCACGGCGTCATCACCGCCGTGTGCTGCCGGCTTGATCCGCAAAACAAGACTCCACAGTCAATCGCCATTCCCGAGTGGATCGCGGCACAACTTCGACAGGCGGTTTGTGATGTAGGCGCATGAGGGAATCCTCCGCTGATCGGAAACTACCTCGCGAAGCTAACGACCAGGCTCGTCAATGGCGCAAGCCATCTGCCGCACGCGACGCGCGCTCGCCACGCGCGATTCCTGCGTCGCGCTCAGAACGCCGATGGCGGCTTCTCGGGGCGGGAGCCGGGAAGTGATCTTTACTACACCGCGTTCGCACTGCGTGGGCTGGCCATGCTGGGTGAGCTGGATCGCACGGCGACCGAGGCGGCCGGCCGGTTTCTTGGCGCGCAACGACTCGCCCAGGTCTCCGTCGTCGATTTCCTGTCGCTGTTGTACGGAGCCCATCTCGTCGAAGCCGCCTCCGGCACACATCCGTTTACGCCGCTGCGCGACGACTGGCGCGGGAGCTCGGCGAAGTTGTTTGAGCAGTTTCGCCGCGACGACGGCGGCTATGCAAAGACGCCGGCAAGTCCAGCCAGCAGCACCTATCAGACCTTTCTCGTGCTGCTGGCCGGCCAGTTGATCGGCAAGACGGTCCCGGACGCGGATCGGCTCGTTCGCTTCGTGCTATCGCGCCGGCGCGACGACGGTGGTTTTGTCGAGGTCGCTCCCATGCAGCGCAGCGGCACAAACCCCACGGCCGCCGCGATGGGCACACTCTTGATCGTTGACCGCTTGGACACGGCGACACGCGATTCCGCCGCGCGCTTCCTTGCCGGAATGCAGACGGATGAGGGCGGCCTCCGCGCCAACAGCCGCATTGCAATCGCCGATGTGCTCTCCACCTTTACAGGCCTCTTGACCCTGTGCGACCTCGACCACGCCCGCACAATCGACATCGCCGCCGCGCGACGCTACGTTGAATCGCTCCAGCACCCAGACGGAGGCTTTCGCGGCGCCGCCTGGGATGATCAGGCCGACGTTGAGTACACCTTCTACGGCCTGGGCACTCTGGCGCTAGTGAACCTGTTGGACCAATAAACCGCGGAGGACGCTGAGCACGCTGAGAATACAATTCTCTTCTCCTCTCTTCTCCGCGTCCTCGGCGCCTTCCGCGGTAAAAAGATATTGCAATTGCACCCACGATGCCGGACTTGAGCGTCGAAGATCTGACCAAGCACTTTCCCACGCGCGCCGAGCCGCTCGTCGTGCTCTCCGGCGTGTCGCTGGCGCTGTCGCGCGGTCAGAGCATGGCGATCGTGGGGCCAAGCGGCTCCGGAAAAAGCACGCTCCTGCACATCATCGGCGGACTTGACCAACCGACGGCCGGCCGCGTGACCCTGGATGGGCAAGATCCGGCGCGCCTTTCGGAAGCGGAGCTGGCGCGGTTTCGCAATCGCCAGGTTGGCTTCATCTTTCAGGATCATCATTTGCTGCCGCAGTGCACGGTATTGGAAAACGTGCTCGTGCCGGCCTTGGCCAACGGTTCCACGACCGCCGCGCAGCTTGATCGAGCGCGCCGCCTCCTGGATCGCGTCGGATTGTCAGCGCGGCTGGAGCATCGGCCCGCCGAGCTTTCCGGGGGCGAGCGCCAGCGCGTGGCGATCGCACGCGCCCTTTTGCTCACCCCTCCGCTGCTATTGGCCGACGAGCCAACCGGCAACCTCGATCGCACCACCGCCGCGAGCATGGCCGACTTGCTGCTGGAATTGCACCGCGAAGAGCATTCGATGCTCATGGTGGTCACGCACAGCATCCCGCTCGCCAAGCGCCTCGACCGGCAAGCGGAGCTCGACGGAGGGCGCCTGCGCAGCGCGGAGATGTAACATTGTACCGCACCAATTTCTGTGCAAGCGACCTTGCGACACTCTTCGCCCGGAGGGCGCACGCGTGTTGCCAGGGGCTTCCAGCCCCTGGACGCAAGTCCACCGCGAAAAAATCTCCTCCCCTGTTTTCTTCCGCCCGGAGGGCGCGCGAACTCAAAAAATGAACCTGTGCAAATGTCCGCGCGACAACTAATCCTGCGCAGCCTCGTGCACCACTGGCGGATGCACTCCGCCGTGGCGCTCGGCGTTATGGCCGCCACGGCCGTGCTCACCGGGGCGCTCGTGGTCGGCGATTCCGTCCGCGGCAGCCTGCGCCACCTGACGCTCGATCGTCTGGGACGCATCGACGAGGCGCTTGTGACCGACCGGTTCTTTCGCGCCGAGCTGGCACACGAGCTGAGCGCGCAGAAGGGTTTTGCCGATCACTTTGAGCTGGCGGTGCCGGCGATCCTGTTGCGCGCGACGGTCGAGCGCGCCGATGGCGCGCGCCGCGCGGCAGGCGTCAGCCTGGTGGGTTGTCCGCGCGAGTTCTGGTCGCTGGGCACGGTCGAGCCGGTGCAGCGCGACCGGCCGTTCGCTCCGCCGCAAACTAATCAGGTCGTCTTGAACGAGCGCTTGGCCGAAGAGCTGGGCGTCACCGTCGGCGACGAAGTGATCGTTCGCGTCGCTTACGCAGCGAATGTTCCCGCCGACAGTCCACTCGGTCGTAAGGATGACACCGTCCGCAGCCTGCGGCTCTCGGTCAGTTCGGTGATCCGTGCCACCGCGCTGGGGCGATTCTCATTGCAGGCGGCACAGCAATCGTCGCGGAACGCTTTTGTCGAACTGCAAACGCTCCAGCGAGCACTCGAGCAGCCCGGTCGCGCGAACGCCATCTTCGTGTCGCGCAAGTCGCCCACTGACGCGCCAACCGACGACGCCGCCGGGCTGTTGAACCGGCTGCTCAAACCAACGCTCGACGACTATGGCCTAGCGATCGAGCAAAGCGATCTCGGCTATTTTCAGCTCACCACCCAACGGATGCTGCTCGAACCGCAAGTCGAAGAGGCGGCGCTTGCGTGCTTCGGCCGCGACTCGTCCCAAAGCGTCTTTACCTACCTCGCCAACACGCTGGCCGCCGGCGAGCGCGAAATCCCCTACTCGACGATCACGGCCATCGACTTTCAGAGCCGCGCGCCGCTCGGCCCATTCCTCGAGCCGGCGCCGGCCGGCCAGCCGCGCCGCGCGATCGGCAAGCTGGCCGACGACGAGATCGTGCTCAACAACTGGGCCGCCGACGACCTGCAAGCCAGGCCGGGCGACACGATCCGCGTCACCTTCTTCGAGCCGCAGAGCACGCAGGGCCGGCTTCGCGAGCGAACAGAAGCGTTCCGTCTGCGCGCCGTGGTCGAGCTGGCCGGCGCCGCCGCCGATCCGCAGTTCACCCCCACGGTTCGCGGCGTAACGGACCAGGCGGCGATCCGCAACTGGGATCCGCCGTTCCCCTTCAACGCCGCGCGCATCCGCGACGCGGACGAGGCCTACTGGGACCAATACGGCGCCACGCCCAAGGCGTTCGTCTCGCTCGCCACGGGGCGGCGCCTTTGGGGCAGCCGCTTTGGGCGATGCACGTCGGTCCGCACCGTGCCGCAACCGAGCACCACGGCCGCAGCCTTGGCACGTTCGCTGAAAATCGAACCAGCCGAAATGGGCTTCGAGTTCCAGCCGGTCAAGCGGCTGGGGCTGGAAGCGTCGGCTGGCACGACGCCCTTTGACCTTTTGTTTCTCTCGTTCAGTGCGTTCGTGATCGCGGCGGCCTTGATGCTGGTCGTGCTCCTGTTTCGCCTGGGTGTCGACACACGCGCCGAAGAGCTCGGCATCTTGCAGGCCGCCGGGTTTGATTCCTCGCACGTGTTGCGTCTGCTGGCGGCCGAGGGCCTCGTGGTCGCGGCGATCGGCGGCCTGGCCGGCGTTGTGGCCGGCGTCGGCTTCGCCTGGCTACTGCTCGCTGGGCTTGGCTCGTGGTGGTTGGACGCCATTTCAACGCCGTTTCTGCGTCTGTATTTCGGCTGGTTGAGCCTGGCGATCGGATACGGTAGCGGCGTCGTGATGTCGCTAGGGGCGATTTGGTGGAGCTTGCGGAGCCTGCGGCGCGTCCCGGCGCGACGGCTACTGGCGCGCGAAACTCAAGTGGATGCATCGCTGGCACCGCGCCAGGCGACCAAAGCACGATACGTCGCGCGCGGCGCGCTCGCCATGGCGATCGTGCTGGCGCTCGCCGCCGGCACAGTAACGAGCGAAGCGCAGATCGGCGCGTTCTTCGCTTGCGGGGCGTTGATTCTGACTTCGTTATTGGCGTGGATTTGGAGCCGCTGGGCGCGCGGCGCAACGCTTTCGCTCGTGGCGCGCGGTCCGGCCACGCTCTGGCGGCTCGCGATGCGAAATGGGGCGCGGAGCCCGCTGCGCAGCACGCTCACGGTGGGCCTGGTCGCCTCGGCCACGTTCATCATCGTGGCGGTGAGCGCTTTCCGCCTCGAGCCGCCCGACCGGCCGCCGCGACTCGATTCCGGCGACGGCGGCTTCGCGCTCGTGGCCGAGAGCGATCAGCCGATCCATCACAACCTGAACACGCCGGAAGGGCGCGCCGAATTCGGACTCTCGAACGCCGCCAGCGCCGCGCTTGCCGGCAGCCGCATCATCGCGCTGCGCACACGCGCCGGCGACGACGCAAGCTGCCTCAACTTGTACCAGCCGCGCCGGCCGCGCGTGCTGGGCGTGCCCAACGAGCTGATCGAACGAGGCGGTTTCGCCTGGGCATCTCCGAAGCCCACGGCCAAGAATGCAACCGACATATGGCGCCAGTTGCGAGCCCCCCTACCCACCACCGCTGACGGCACCAAGGTCGTGCCGGTCGTCATCGACGAGAATACGGCACGCTACAGCCTGCACTTGTGGAAGGGTGTCGGAGAAACGTACACGATCACCGACGGCCGCGGCCGGCCGGTCACGCTTCAAGTCGTTGGTCTCGTGAAGAACAGCATCTTCCAGGGGGATTTGCTCGTCTCGGAATCTGCATTCCTCGAGCTTTATCCCGATACGGCCGGCTACCAGTTCTTCCTCGTGGAGACACCGCCGGACCGAACAAGCCAGACGCAGCGCGTACTCGAACGGGCGCTCGCCGACTACGGCTTCGACGCCCAGCAAAGCCGCGATCGGCTGGCGGGGTTTTTCGCGGTGCAAAACACCTATCTCGCCACATTCCAAAGCCTCGGCGCCCTCGGGCTATTGCTAGGGACGTTCGGGCTGGCGACCGTGCAACTCCGCAACGTGATCGAGCGGCGCGGCGAATTGGCACTTTTGCAAGCGACCGGCTATCGCCGCCGTCGCGTCGCGCGGTTGGTGATCGCCGAAAACGCCTTGCTCTTGGGCGCGGGCCTGGCGGTGGGGTTGCTATCCGCCGCCGTCGCGGTCGCCCCGCACCTCGCCGGCGGCGGTGCGGCGATTCCCTGGAGTCGCCTCGCCGCCGTCATGGCGATCGTATTCACGGTCGGCACGCTCGCCGGCCTCGCCGCAGCCTGGTCCGCCGCCAAAGCACCACTCCTGCCGGCTCTGCGAGGCGACTAGCCTGCCGTGCAATCGCGCCGCGTGCCACGGGTTCGCCCGTTATAACCACGAAGATGGCACCGTCCGCGGAGTGGTCCGAGTCCGCGTGAAGAAGTCAGCGCCCGACAGCAATCCGGCGCCGACGCCACCCGTCAATCGCGTTTCACCCAAATACTGGGCCGCCTTCGTCCTGTCCGGCGACTGGCGGTAGGGCCGCATTCTGCCAGATCGCGCAAGCGTCAATACGCGCGAGGATTCACGCGGCCCTGCACGCGCGAGGGGATGCCCTGGATTCGCAGGAACCCTTCGGCGTCGGTCTGGTTGTAGGCGCCGCCCCCTTCCATGCTGGCGATTCCGGCGTCGTAGAGGCTCTTGGGGCTGGTGCGGCGGTCGATCGCGATGTTGCCCTTGTAGAGCTTCAGCACGACCTCGCCGGTGACGTTCTTCTGTGCTTCGCGAATGAACGCCAAGAGCGCGTCCATCTTTGGGCTGTACCAGAAGCCGTAGTAGACAAGCTCCGCAACCTCCGGCGCCAGTCGATCGCGCAGGTGGACCAGGTCGCGGTCCAGCGTCAATTGCTCCAGCGCTCGATGCGCGAAATAAAGGATCGTCATGCCCGGCGCCTCGTAGACGCCGCGGCTCTTCATGCCGACGAAGCGGTTCTCGACCAGATCGACGCGGCCGATCCCGTTGCGCCCGCCGATCTGGTTCAGGGCGCCGACGAGCTCATGGGCTGCCATCGAGCGGCCATCGACCGCGACGGGCAAGCCGGCGTCGAACACGATGGCGAGCTCCTCCTCGCGATCGGGGGCGTCCTTGGGCGCGACGGTCATGCCAAAGTCGACCAGTTCGACGCCATTGACCGAAAGATCCTCAAGCAGCCCGGCCTCGTAGCTGATGTGCAGGCAGTTCTCGTCGGAGCTATACGGCCTGGCCGCCGACGCCTTGACCGGGATGCCCCGAGCCTGGCAATAGGCGATCATTTCGCTGCGGCCAGGGAATTTCTGGCGAAACTTTTCCTGGCGCCAGGGCGCCAGCACGTGAATCGTCGGCTCGAGCGCTTCGGCCGCCAACTGAAAGCGGCATTGGTCGTTCCCTTTGCCCGTCGCCCCGTGGGCGTAGGTGTCGGCCCCCACCTCGCGCGCCACATGCAGGCATACACGCGAGATAAGTGGACGCGCGATCGACGTGCCCAATAGATAGACGCACTCGTACTTCGCCTGCCATTGCAGGACAGGAAACGCGAACTCGCGGCAAAGCTCCTCGCGAGCGTCGACGATCCGCGCCGATTTCGCGCCCAGCCGCTCGGCCTTTTTCAGCATCGCCGCGCGGTCTTCGCACGGCTGGCCAAGATCAACATACACGGCGTGGACTTCGTAGCTCTCGTCCAACAGCCACCCCAGGATGACCGAGGTATCCAAGCCACCCGAGTAAGCCAGCACGCAGCGTGACATGATGCGACATCCCCTTTAGCCGGTCATAATGAGGCCGGCTGGTGCATTGTGGTTCGGCGGTCTGATCGACCGCGGCGACAACTCACCGTGGAGCCAAAGCGAAATTCGATCGACCGGCAGCGTCCACACGGCACAGGCAATTGTGGCCCAGTGGGCGGGACCGGAGCAAGGGGGCGAAAAACAAGCGGGCCGTTCTCCACCCGTTGGAGAACGGCCCGCGTTTGGCGCCGCACTCAATCACTTGCCGCAAGACTTAGGCCTTGCGAAACCGCCTGCGAATGAGCGGGATGAGTCCCAACAGACCCGCTCCCAGCAGGATCAGCGTACCCGGCTCTGGCACCGCTGACGAACCCAATCCGTCGCCGCCGGCGAGCGCGTCCGACGTGTTGCCATAATTGGCCTGCAACACGAGGAAGTCCTGGAAATCGACGTCGCCGTCACCCCCGTCCGGCTCAATGTCACCGTCGCTGCGGTCCGCGCCCGAGGTGATTCCA
>Ga0187892_10002994_pt1 | contig 31977 bp, 28 predicted proteins | sample MA1701073metaG_FD_139345 | JGI IMG/M metagenome (GOLD analysis project Ga0187892, IMG submission 139345) | Bio-ooze microbial communities from a basaltic lava cave in the Kipuka Kanohina Cave System on the Island of Hawaii, USA - MA170107-3 metaG ...
CGGTTTCCTGGTTGGCACCGGCCAGCGGCCGGTCGCGCGCAACAGCTCGAAAACGCGGGCCCCCGTCAGCGGTGGACGATCGACCTCCACCCCGTAGTCGGCGAGCGCGTCCTCCACCGCGTTGGCCACCGCGGCGGCCGGCGAGATCACGCCGCTCTCGCCCACGCCCTTGATGCCCAAGGGGTTGATGGGCGAGGGGAAGTCGAGGTGGATGATCTCGAGCGCCGGCATGTCCGCCGCGCGCGGCAGGAAATAGTCCATCAGGCTCCCGGTGAGGAGCTGGCCCGCCTCGTCGAAGATCAGCGACTCGCCGAGCGCGCTGCCGATGCCCTGGGCGATGCCGCCGTGGAGCTGGCCTTCCACGATCACCGGGTTGATGGGCCGTCCGCAGTCGTGCATCGCGACCAGCTTGAGGAGGGAGACCGCGCAGGCCTCGAGATCCACCTCGAGGACGAGGCCCTGCACTCCGAAGGCCCACGTGACCGTGTCCGGGTAGAAGAAGGCGCAGGCACTGAGCCCCGGGCCGCTCGGCTCGCGCGCCAGCGAGAGGCTCCTGACCGCGGCCCGGGCGACCTGGCCGAGCGCCCGGCTCTTGCCGGGCACCCCCTTGACGTGCACGCGCCCGTCGGCGAGCACCACGTCCTCCGGCGCGCACTCGAACAGCTCGGCCCCCACCAGTCGGGCCTTCCGCGCGACCTCCGCGGCGGAGCGCGCCACCGCCGGCCCGCCCACCGCGGCCACCCGGCTCGCGATGGTGCCCATGCCGTAGCCCACCAGATTGGTGTCGCCGCCCACGACCACGACGGACTCGAGCGGCACCGCCAGCTCGTCGGCGCAGATCTGGGCGAGCGTGGTCTCGTGCCCCTGGCCCTGCGCGCAGACGCCCAGATGCACGAACACGGTGCTGTCCGGGTCCACCCGCACGTCGGCGCCTTCGAAGGGGCCGATGCCGGTGCCCTCGACGTAGGCCGATAGCCCGATCCCGATGGGTCGCGGGCCGGCGCGCCTCTTCGACTGCTCCGCGCGCCAGCCGGCGTAGTCGAGCTTCGCGAGCAGCCGCTCGAAGGCCGCCGGGTAGTCGGCGGGGTCGTAGACGATGGGCTGACCGTCGCGGTAGGTGAGCCCGGTCGGGCTCGGCATCTCGTCGGGACGGATCAGGTTGAGGCGGCGCAGCTCGGCCGGGTCCATGCCGAGCCGCCGGGCCGCGCGGTCGAGCAGCCGGTCGAGGACGAAGGCGGCCTCGGGGCGTCCGGCCCCGCGATAGGCGGCCGCGAAGGTCTTGTGGGTCAGGACGTTCCGGCCGACCCCGCGGTAGTGCGGCACGCGGTAGGGCCCGGGCAGGTGGTTGATCGTGTTGAGCGTGATCGCCTCGCCGAGGGTCGGCGCGGCCCCGTGGTCGCGCGTGAAGGCGGTCTCGATCGCGATGATACCGCCATCGCGGGTGAGCGCGATACGCGCCGCGTGGGTCTGGTCGCGGTCGCCCGCGGCGGTGAGGAGGTGCTCGCTCCGCGTCTCGGTCCACTTCACGGGGCGATTCAGGCGCCGGGCCACCGCGGGCACCAGGATCTCCTCGGGATACACGTGGCCCTTCACCCCGAAGCCGCCGCCCACATCCGGCACGATCACCCGGATGCGCGCCTCCGGCAGGCCCACCACCGGCGCAATGGCGCTCCGCACCGCGAAGGGGACCTGGGTGGAGGTCCACACCGTGAGCCCGCCGCCTATTTGATCGAGGGGATCGGGCTGGGCCAGCACGCCGCGCGTCTCGACGGGCATGGCCGCGACGCGCGGATAGGCCAGGTGCGCCGCGACGACGACGTCGGCGCGCGCGAAGGCCTCCGCGGGGTTGCCCTTGCCGCCGATGCTCACCGAGGCGAGGTTGTCGGGCCACTCGTCGTTGACGCGCGGGGCGCCGGGTGCGGTCGCGGCCTCGGGCGAGACGACGGCGGGCAGGGGCTCGAACTGCACGGCGACGCGCTCGACGCCGTCGGCGGCGACGTACGGATCGGTCGCCACCACGACCGCCACCACCTCGCCGACGTGGCGGACCTTCTTCCCGGCCAGGGCCGGATGGATGTAGGCGCGGCCCTTCGGCTCGGGCACGAGCGGGGGCACCGAGGCCGCCAGCTCCGGCAGGTCGTCGAGCGTCCACACCGAGACGATGCCGGGGAGCGCGAGCGCGGCCTCCCGGTCGACGTGCAGGACCCGGGCGTGGGCGTGTGGGCTGCGGACCAGGGCCAGATGGAGCAGGCCCGGCACGCGCAGATCGTCGAGGTAGCGGCCGCGGCCGGCGACGAAGCGGCCGTCTTCCTTCCGCTTCGGCGAGGCGCCGACCAGCATGGGAGCGGAGAGCCGGGCTGCCGCGCTAGCCGCGGGAGCCCGCGGCGCGGAGGTGCTCGTCGCGGCGGGACTGGAGATCGCGGTCGGCGTACGTCATGAGGTCGGGCTTGGCCTTGCCGAGCATCACCTGGAGATAGGCGGGCTCGAGGCCCACGTTGGTGAAGCCGTGGATCACGTTGGCCGGGCAGGAGACGCAGTCCCACCGGCCGAGCACGGTCTCGGCGCGATGGCCGGCGCCGTCCTCGATGAAGACCAGGACTTTGCCCTCGAGGATGAAGAAGACCTCTTCGACCTCGTGGGTGTGGGGCGCGTTGCCCTGGCCGGGCGGGACGAACATCACGGAGAGCGTGAAGTGCTGCGCGGGGATGACCGCCGCGTCGGCCTTGCCGGAGGCGCCGGAGCCGATGAAGCGGTGCTGCGCGCGCTTGAAGCCCTCGACGCGCGCGTCGGCGAAGGCGTCCCAGTCGGCGCGGCGGTCGGTGAAGCGGGCCACGTGGGTGCGGAGCAGCTCGTCCAGGGTCTGGGCCATGGCGTTCTCCTCTCGAAGGCCCCCAGTCTAGTCGCAGCGCATCGGGCCCGCAAGGCGCGGATGCTACGGCTCCGGCCGGAGCCTTGATTCCAGCCGGCGCATTCGCTACGATCCGCGGCACGCGACCGGGATTGGAAGCCCGGTCGCCAGGAGGCCTTCATGGGCAAGATCGTCTTCGCCGGTGCGATGTCCCACGTGCTCGATCCCGACTACTACCAGCGCGCCTGTGGCGACGAGGGGCGACAGAAAGTGACGGCCTGCATGACCGAGATCGCCCGGATGGGTGCGCGCCTGCAGGCGACGCGCACCGACGCGCTCATCGTGGTGGCCGACGACCATTTGAACGCCTTCTCGTTCAATGCGGTGCCCGCCCTCTGCGTGCGCATCGGCCGCACCGTGCAGCGCATGAAGCAGGACCACGCCGAGGCCTTCGACGCGGTGCTGGAGCACATGCCCGACCACTACGCGCTCCACGAGGACCTGGCCAACCAGATCCTGGAGAAAGGACTCCAGTCCGGGTTCGATCTGGCGATCTCTTGGGAAGCTCCCCTGGACCACGCGTTCCTCAGTCCGATCAACACTCTGCATGGGACGCGAGCCATCCCGCCCCTGGTACCGATCTGGGTGAACTGCTTCGTGGCGCCCCAGCCGGTACCAAAGCGCTGCTTCGACTTCGGCCGCCATATCGCGCGGGTGATCGCCGATGGACCCTGGAATGTGGGGATCATCGCCACCGGCGGGCTCTCGCACTTCCCCGAGCTGTCGCTGCCTCGCGTCGGCGAGACCGACACCGTCTTCGACCGGAAGCTGATCCACTGGATGGAGCGGGGCGAGCACGAGCCGCTGCAGGAGCTGACGGTGGGCGAGCTGCACAAGACGGGCGAGCACGAGTTCCTCAACTGGATGGTGCTGCTCGGGGCGGTCACGCCGGCGCGCGCGCAGGTCCGCTACTTCGGCGAGCTCCGGCGCATCAACCTGGCCGCGGTGGAGTGGAGCCTCGGATGAGCCGCTACGAGGTCAACAGCCTGCTCTACCGCCTCAAGAAGGATCCGGAGTTCCGCGCGCGCTTCGATGCCGATCCGCGCGCCGCCCTGGCCGACGCCGACCTCACCGAGGTCGAGCGGGCCGCCTTCGTGGCCCACGACATGCGGAAGATCAACGAGCTGGGCGGCTATCTCCACCTCGTGATGTCGATTCCGGGCCTGGCGGCCCACGGAGGGCGCACGTGAAGCTCGTACGATACGGAAGGGCCGGCGCCGAGCGCCCGGGGCTCGTCGACGCGGCGGGGCGGCTGCGCGATCTCTCCCGCGTTGTCCCGGACATCACGCCAGAGGTGCTCTCGCCCACGGGGCTCAAGCGTCTGCGCGCAGTCAAGCCGGACCGCCTGCCCGCGGTGAAGGGCAGGCCGCGGCTCGGCTGCCCGCTGGCCGGCGTCGGCAAGATCGTCTGCATCGGCCTCAACTACACCGATCACGCCGAAGAGGTCGCGATGCCGCTGCCGAAGGAGCCTACGATCTTCATCAAGGCCAACAGCGCGATCTCCGGGCCCGACGATCCGATCGCGCGGCCGCCGGGCGCGGTCAAGCTCGACTACGAGGTCGAGCTGGTCGCGGTGATCGCCCGCGCCGCGCGCGGGGTGGACGAGGCGCGGGCCCTCGGCCACGTGGCCGCCTACTGCCTGATGAACGACGTCTCCGAGCGCCGCTTCCAGATGGAGCACGGGGGCGGCACGACCAAGGGCAAGAGCTGTGACACCTTCGCCCCGATCGGCCCCTGGCTGGTGACCGCGGACGAGATCGCCGATCCGCAGGCCCTCGCGCTGTGGACCACCGTCAACGGCGAGCGGCGCCAGCACGGCAACACGAAGGACATGGTCTTCCCGGTGCGGCAGCTCATCGCCTACGTCAGCCGATTCATGACCCTGCTGCCGGGCGATCTGCTCTCCACCGGTACGCCGGCCGGCGTTGGCCACGGGGCCCGGCCCCCGCGCTATCTCGAGCCCGGCGACACCGTAGAGCAGGGGATCGACGGTCTCGGCCGGCAGCGACATCGGGTGGTGCAGCGAGGGTGACCCAGCGCCGCGCGTGATCCTCATCGAGCACGGCACCATCATCACCGTAGACGCGGGGCGCCGGATCTTAACTGACGGATCCATCCTGATCGACGGCGGCGAGATCGCCCAGGTCGGCCCCGCGTCCGACGTTCGCCCGCCCCGGGTGCCCGATCGGGTGATCGACGCGCGCCGGGCGGTCGTCGCGCCGGGCTTCGTCGACACCCACGTGCACCTCTCCGAGCACCTGAACCGCGGCCTCCTCCTGGACGACGTCCCGGTGGACCGTTATCTCCCCGACTGGCTCATCCCGCTCTACTCGGTCATGACCGCGGAGGACGAGGAGCACGCGGCGCTCCTGGCCGGCATCGAGATGATCCACCGTGGACGAGCGGGCCGTCTACGAGCGCGTGGAGTATCTGGCTCGCGAGCAGGTGCGCCGCGCCGGGCTCACCATCGCGAGCAAGTGGCCTACAGGATGAAGCCGCGGAAGCCCTTGCGCGCCAGCGCGTCGCGGGTCGATTCGGCCTGCTCGCGCGTCGAGTAGGTCCCGACCCGCACCACCCACGGCACCGCGGCCGCCTCGATGCGACGCACGTCGGCCGGATAGCCGTCGTTCTTCACGCGATCCGCGAGGCGCTTGGCCGTCTGCGCGTCCTTGAACGCCCCGATCTGGACCGAGAAGGTGCGCTTGACCGGCGCGGCCGGCTTCGCGCCTTTCTGAATCGCCGCGGGCGGCATCGCCGCCGGCGGGGCCGCGCTCTTCGGCAGGGTGACGGTCGGCGCCGCGGGCGTCGTGGCGGGTTGCGCCAGGGCGGCCGGCGGTGTCTCGCCCGTGGAGCCCGAAGGCTTGGCGGTCACGGTCGAAATTACCGACTCCGGCGTCACGTCGCGCTTCGCCCGTTGCGTGGGCGTGCCGACCTCGTACCAGCCCAGCCAGTGGGGAATGGTGAAGACGAGCACGAAGGTGACCGCGGCGGCGACGATCCCGATCCAGATGCCGCGGAACGGTGAGTCCCGCGGGGCTTCCATCTCCTCGGGATCGTCTTCCTCGAGCCACGTGGGCTCCTCGAGGACGGGGAAGGTCAGCTGCGTATCGTGCTCGCGCGCGCGCGGGCTCTGGTGCGGCAGATCGTAGTCGCGCGGGGCCTCGTGATCGGTCAGCATAGTTTCGTCTTAGCATGCCCCCCGCCGGCCCCCGGCAAGAATTAGCGCGACGAAGAGTGACGCCGCGCGGCAGTCTTGCCGGGTGAGGGTGACTTGACTCCGTGCCCCCGCCGACGTAGCGTTCGCCGCGTGCCCGATCCCCGCGACCTGGCCGTCCGCGGCACGCCGGTGCGCCTGCTCACCGGGGGCGCCGGGCCGCCGCTGCTCTTCCTGCACGGCGCGGGCGGCGGGGGCCGGTGGCTGCCGTTCCAGGAGCGGCTCGCCGAGCGCTTCTCCGTCCACTTCCCGAGTCATCCGGGGCACGCGGGCGCGCCGGCGGCGGAGTGGATCGAACACATCTCCGATCTCGCGTTCCACTACCTCGACCTGCTCGACACCCTGGGACTCGAGCGGGTCCACCTGGTGGGCGCCTCCTTCGGGGGCTGGATCGCCGCCGAGATCGCGGTGATGGCGTCGTCGCGTCTCTCTTCGCTGGTGCTCATCGATCCGGTCGGGATCAAGGTCGAGGGCTGGATCTATCCGTTCCTCTTCGGGATGGAGCTGCCCCAGCTCGTCGGCACCGTGTTCCACAACCCGGTCGCCGCGCTCGCCCTGGCCCCGAAGGACCAGTCGGTGGATACGCTGGTTGAGCTGTACCGCCAGAGCGCGGCGCTGGCCCGGGTGGCCTGGAACCCGTACCTCTACAACCCCCTGCTGCGGAGACGGCTCGCCCGCATCACGACGCCCACGCTGCTCTGCTGGGGGCGCCACGACAAGGTCGCGCCGCCGCACTGCGCCGACGCGTGGGTGAAGGAGATCCCGGGCGCTCGGCTCCTCACCTTCGAGGAGTCGGGCCACGTGCCGCACCTGGAGGAGCCGGAGGCGGTGGCGGCGGCGATCACGGAATTCTGCGGGCGCCGGGAGGGCGCGCGGTGAAGTTCTACTACTTCCACCTGATGCCCTACGTGATGGAGCACGACGAGCCGTCCTCCTGGGTGACGCTCTCCAATCGCCACTACGACCCGGCGGCCGGCCACACCCTCTACCACCAATATCTCGACCAGCTCGAGTACGCGGAGCGGCTCGGCTGGGACGGCCTCTGCGTCAACGAGCATCACCAGAACTGCTACGGCACCATGCCGAGCCCCAACGTGATGGCGGCGATGCTGGTGCGCCGCACCAGCCGCGCCCGGATCGCCATCCTGGGCAACGGGCTGCCGCTCCGCGAGAACCCCCTGCGCATCGCGGAGGAGATCGCGATGCTGGACGTGGTCTCGGGCGGCCGCGTCATCTCCGGCTTCGTCCGGGGCATCGGGCCCGAATACTTCTCGCTCGGCGTCAACCCGACCCACTCGCGGGAGCGCTTCTACGAGGCGGCCGAGCTGATCCTGCGCGCGTGGACGGAGGAGGGGCCGTTCCCCTTCGACGGGCACTTCTATCGCTATCCCTACGTCAACCCGTGGCCGCGGCCGCTGCAGAAGCCGCACCCGCCGGTGTGGTGCCCGTCGCAGGGCAGCACCGAGACGGTCGAGTGGGCGGCGAAGCGGCGCTTCCCCTACCTGATGGTGTTCACTCCGATCAAGCGCATCGCCCAGATCTACGGCGAGTACCGCGAGGCCTGCGAGCGGCACGGCTACCGGGCGAGCCGGTACCAGCTCACCGTGAACCTGCCCATCGTGGTGGCGGAGAGCGACGCCAAGGCGGAAGCGCTCGCCCGGCAGAACGCGCTGTGGGTCTACAACGTGGGCCTGCGCATGGCGACGCCCTTCTACCAGCCGCCGGGCTACGTGACCGAGCCCTCGCTGCGGCGGGTGCTCGCCAACCGGCCGAAGCTGCCGACCGAGCTCACCTTCGAGGATCTGGTGGAGGGCGGCTATCTCATCTGTGGCAGCCCCGCGACCGTGCGGGACCGCCTCCGCGTCTTCGCCGACGAGCTCGAGGCCGGCATCGTGTGCTCGGGCATGAACGCGGGGAGCCACGAGAAGACCCTCGAGATGATGCAGCTCTTCGCCGAAGAAGTCATGCCCCGTTTTCGCGAGGACGCGGCCGTCGACGAGACGGCGGGCGTCGGGAGGTAGGCCGTGAAGCTCAAGGACCGGATAGCCCTGGTAACCGGCGGCGGCTCCGGCATCGGCCGCGCCATCGCGCTGCGCTTCGCCGAGGAAGGCGCGCACGTGATCGTCAACGACGTGAAGCTCCCGAAGGCGCAGGAGACGGTCGACGCGATCGCGGCCGGGAGCGAAGCGCAGCGGGGGCGCGCGCTCGAGGCCGACGTGGCCGACTCGAGCCAGGTGCGGCGCATGTTCGCCGAGATCGACCGGGACTTCGGCGCGCTCGACATCCTCGTGAACAACGCGGGCATCGCGGAGACGGGGCCGGGGGACCGCGAGCGCCTGAAGGCCACGGGGGAGGCACGGCTCGGAGAGCTGATGTCCGGGGGGCCGGTCACCACCCACTGGGACGTCACCCAGGAGATGTCGGACGACGCCTGGCACCGCATGATCGGGGTGCATCTCAACGGGACCTTCTTCTGCACCCGCGAGGCCTTGCGACTGATGGCGCGGCGCAACCGGGGCGCGATCATTAACATGTCGAGCGTGGCCGCGCTCATGGGGCTCGACGCGACCCCGCACTACAGCGCGGCCAAGGGCGGCATCCTCGCCTTCACGCGCGCGCTCGCGCGCGAGGTGGCCTCGCGCGGCATCCGCGTCAACGCGATCTGCCCCGGCTACATCGACACGCCCATGACCGCGCCGATCTCCCCGCTCATGCAGCGCGTGATCCTGAGCCGCACCCCGATGGGCCGCATGGGCGAGCCGCGCGAGATCGCGGCCACCGCACTCTTCCTGGCCTCCGACGAGGGCTCCTACTTCACCGGCCAGTGGCTCTCCCCCAACGGCGGCCTCTTCATCGGCTAGCGGGGCGGGGTCAGGTCTTGAATTACGACATTTTCATCACGCCCAGCAAGGTGCAGCGGGTGGGAATGTCGTAATTCAAGACCTGACCCCGCCGATGGCGGCGCGGGCGAGGGCGTCGGCGCGGTCGTTGAGGGGGTCGCCGCTGTGGCCGGCGACCTTGTGCCAGGTGACGTCGTGCTGCTCGACGAGGGCGATCAGGGCTTCCCAGAGATCACGATTCTCCACCGGCTTCTTCTGCGTGTTGAGCCAGCCGTTCTTCCGCCAGCGTTCGTACCACCGGTCGCGGAAGCAGTTGATCACGTACGCGCTGTCGCTGTAGATGGCGACGTGCCGTCGGCCCCCCAGCGCGCGTAGCCCTTCGATGGGCGCGGTGAGCTCCATGCGCTGGTTGGTGGTGGGGTTGGCGCCGCCCGACAGCTCGCGCGCCTCGCCGTCCTCGATGAGGATGGCGCCCCAGCCGCCGGGGCCGGGATTGCCCGAGCAGGCGCCGTCCGTGTACATGATGACCGGGGATGTTGTGGGCACGACCGGCGATCCCTCACCCTAACCCTCTCCCCAGAGGGGAGAGGGAATCCGATGGGTCAGGACGGCCAGTAGAGGTAGCGGCCGCAGGACTCGCAGGGGATGAGCGAGGACTGCGCGCGGAGCTCCTGCAGGCGCTGCGGGGTGATGGTCATGCGACAGGCCCCGCAGAAATTGGGCTTGGCCACCGGCACCAGGGCCAGGCCCGCGCGCGCGCGAAGGATGCGGTCGTAGTCGGCCAGGATCGGGGCGGGGAGCTGCGCGGCCAGCTCCTTGCGCTCGGTGCGCACCGCGCCCAGGTCGGTCTCGATACCGCGGAGCTGCTCCTTGAGGGTGGCCTCCCGGCCTCGACCCTCGCCCTCGCGCTGCTTGAAGCGCGTCTCGGCCTCGCGGATCTCGCTGGTCAGCCGCTCCTGCGCCTCCATGAGGACCAGGACCTCCTCCTCCGTCCGGGCCTTCTCCTGCTTGATCTCCTCGATCTCGGTCAGGACGGCGGAGTATTCCTTGTTGGTCTTGACCTCGTAGAGGCGGGCTTCGGTCTTGGAGCGCTTGGCCTGGACGACTTCGAGGTCCTTCTCCTTGGCCCGCTGGTCCTTGCGGGCGCTGTCGAGACGGCCCTTGGTCTGCTCGACGTGCTTCCTGGCTTCCTCGACGCCCGCGTGGATGGCGGCGATCTCCTTGGGGAGCCGCGCCGCGTCCGCCTCGAGGCCGGCGATGCGCGTGTCGATCGCCTGCAAACTGATCAGGGTCTGAAGCTGCTGATCCACTATCTCCCTGCCTGCCTGATTATGGTGGGCCCACTTGGACTCGAACCAAGACCGGACCGGTTATGAGCCGGGGGCTCTGCCAATTGAGCTATGGGCCCGGCGGTCATGATACCACTCCGGCCCGGCCTCACGATTCGAGGAAGCTCCGCAGCTTCTTGGAGCGTGAGGGATGCCGCAGCTTGCGCAGCGCCTTGGCCTCGATCTGGCGGATGCGCTCGCGCGTGACCGCGAAGTCCTGGCCGACCTCCTCCAACGTGTGCTCGCAGCCGTCCGACAGCCCGAAGCGCAGGCGCAGCACCTTTTCTTCTCGAGGCGTGAGGGAGTTGAGCACGCGGTTCGTCTGCTCCCGAAGACTCAGGCCGATCATGCTCTCCACCGGTGAGCCGACCTGCTTGTCCTCGATGAAGTCGCCCAGATGGCTGTCCTCCTCCTCGCCGATGGGGGTCTCGAGCGAGATGGGCTCCTGGGCGATCTTGAGGACCTTCCGGACCTTGTCCACCGGCACTTCCATCTTGACCGCGATCTCTTCCGGCGTGGGCTCCCTCCCCAGCTCCTGAACGAGCTGTCTGGAGGTTCGGATCAGCTTGTTGATGGTCTCGATCATGTGCACCGGGATGCGAATGGTGCGGGCCTGGTCCGCGATGGCCCTGGTGATCGCCTGCCGGATCCACCAGGTGGCGTAGGTCGAGAACTTGTATCCGCGACGATACTCGAACTTGTCCACCGCCTTCATCAAGCCGATGTTGCCTTCCTGGATGAGGTCGAGGAACTGCAGCCCGCGGTTCGTGTATTTCTTCGCGATCGAGATGACGAGCCGCAGGTTGGCCTCGACCATCTCCTTCTTGGCCCGGGCCGCCTTGGCCTCGCCCTGTCGGATGATCTTGACGATGTGCTTGAGCTCTTCGGCCCGGGCGTCGGCCAGCTCCTCGGCCCGCTTGATCTTCTGCTGGGCCACCCACACGAGCCGGTCCTTGATCGAGGGGTACCTGGCCGCGGCCTTCTGGTAGAGGTCGCGGTCGCCGTCGTCGCGATCGTCGTCGGCCAGCGAGGAGAGGAAGGCGTCCACCGCGGTCGGCGCGGGGCGCTTGCCGTCGGACCAGAGCGCGATCTCCCGCTCCGCCCGGTGGATCTTTTCGACGAGCTTCTTGAGGTCGTTGCCCCACAGATCGAGGAGGGACTGCTGGAGGTTAAGACCGCGGAGGATCGAGAGGACCTTACCCTTCTTGGCTTCGGCTTGCCCTTCGATGCGCTTCCAGGCCGGCTCGCCCTTGCCTCGCTTTCGTCCCCCGGCTTTGGCCTTGAGCCGTCGCCACTGGTGGGTGAGCCGCTCTCGCTCGCGCAGGAGGCGGTCCACGTTGCCCAGCTCGCGGATGACCGAGCGGCGGAGGGCCTCCTCCTTCTCCTCGGTCGATTCCTCCTCCGGGAAGTCCACCACGTCCTTGATCGGGGCTTCGTTGCTTCGCAGCTCGTCGCGGAGGGCGCGGATCTTCTCGACGGCGAGGCTGGTGGAGAGGATCGCGGCGGTGGCTTCGTCCTTGCCTTCCTCGATGCGCTTGGCCAGGGTGATCTCGCCTTCGCGGGTGAGGAGGGCCACCTTGCCCATCTCGCGCAGGTACAGGCGGACCGGATCCTCGGTGCGGCCGACCGGCCCGGGCGTCAGGTCGATGCGGCGGGGCTCGGGCTCCTCGTCGTCGGGCTCGGGGTCGGCCGCGTGCGCGCTCATCTCCGAGGGCAGCCGCGCCGCCTTAGTTGAATCCACCAGTTCAATATCCATCGAGCCGAACAGCAGCATGATGTCGTCGAGCTGGTCGAGGGTGACGAGGTCGGAAGGGAGCGCGTCGTTGACCTCGTCGTAGGTGAGAAAGCCCTTTTGCTTGCCCTTCGCGATGAGCTTGTCCAGCTCCTCGATCTTCGGCTCTTCCGCGATCTTTGATTCGTCCGCCATACCTCGCCGTTCTCCTGGTGGGGGGTTAGGGTGTTTCTGCCTGGCGCTGGGGGTCCGCCGGCCTCTGGCTCGGCAGCCCCGGGCGCGCCAGGGCCAGCTCCCTGACGGCCTCCGCCTCCCGTTGCAGGTCGCGCTGCAGGCCCCGAAGCTCCTCTTCGAGCGCGGGCAGCGCCGGGTCGCCGGTGGCCTGGGCGTCGATGATCGCCCGCGTCACCTGGCTTACCCGCTGTTTGCGATGCCGGATATGGTACCGCCTCTTTAGCTCCGCGACGTGACTATGTGTATCGACCCACTTGCGCTCCTCGACGAGGAGGGCGGCCAGTAGCCCCTGCTCCCGGTCGCCCGGCAGCTCGGCCATCAGCGCCTCGGGCGCCCCGGACGGCGCTCGCCGCAGCGCGGCGAGCACCAGGCGCAGTCCCTGATGGACCACATCGTCCTCCTCGAGAAGCGGGAGCAGCTCGGCCCGAGCCTCGTCGACGTGCAAGAGGAGGGCCACCAGATCCCGCTCGAAGGGGACGGGCTGAGGCCAGCCATCGCCTCCGGCCGATTCTCGAGCCGCCTCGGTCGGCTGCTCGGGCCGGCGCCCTCGCGCCCGAGCACCCTGCAACTGCTGCGCTTCGATCCAGAGCTGGGTGGAGTCCACTCCGAGCCGGCGCGCGGCCTCGCGCGCGAGCGCGGTGGCCTCCTCGGCATTCGCCACCTTGGAGAGGATCAGCGCCACCCTCGCGTGGGCGTTGGCCCGGCCCCGGGCCGTGGCCAGGTCCTCCTCACCGAGGGCCTTCTCGAGCACGAAGGAAAGCAGGGGGCGCGCCGCGTCCAGCCGCGCGGCGAGCGCGGCCGCGCCCTCGGCGCGGAGCAGGCTGTCGGGGTCGTGGCCCGGAGGCAGCAGTACCACCCGGATCGGCAGGTGCCCCGCCTTCTCGAAGCCGCCGGTGCGCGCCACGGACCAGCCCAGGTTCTGCACGTCCATCACGTCGTTCATCATCTCCTCGAGCCGGGTCGAAGCCTTCTGACCGGCCGCATCGGCGTCGAAGAGGGCCAGCACCTCGTCGGAGTACCGGCGGAGCAGGAGGAGCTGCGCCGGCGTGAAGGCGGTGCCCAGCGCGGCCACCGTCTCCCCGAAGCCGTGCTGATGGGCCATCAGACAGTCGAGATAGCCCTCGACGATGATGGCGCGGCCGCGGTCGCGGATCGCGGTCTTGGCCACGTCGAGGGCGTAGAGTGTCTGTCCCTTGACGTACAGCGGCGTCTCCGGGGAGTTCAGATACTTGGGCTCCTCGCCCGAGAGGGCCCGGCCCCCGAAGGCCACCACGCGACCCTGGACATCGCGGATCGGGAAGAGGAGCCGGCCGCGGAACCGGTCGTAGAAGCCGGGTCCGTTCTGACGCGCGAGGGCGAGCCCGGCCTGGACCAGCACGTCGTCACCGATGCCCTGCTTGGCCATGACCCCCAGCAGCGCGTTCCAGCTCTCGGGGGCGTAGCCGAGACCGAAGCGACGGGCCATCTCCGGATCCACGCCGCGCTGCTCGAGATATGCCTTGGCCTTCTCGCCGCCCTGCTCCCAGAGCGACTGCGTGTAGAACTCGGCGGCCAGCGCCATGACGCGCCGGAGCGCCTCAAGCTTGTTGTCCATCTCGGGCGCCCGGCCCCCGGTGGGCAGCGCGACGCCGGCGCGCTCGGCCAGGGTTCGCACCGCCTCGGGGAAGGCGACGCGGTCCTGACGCATCAGGAAGCTGAAGGCGTCGCCGCCCGCCCCGCAGCCGAAGCAGTGATAGATGTTGCGCTTGGGATTCACGGTGAAGGACGGGGTCTTCTCGGTGTGGAAGGGGCAGAGACCCTTCCAGTTCTCCCCGGACCGCTTGAGCTTCACCGACTGGCCGACGATCTCGACGATGTCGACGCGGGACCGGATCTCGTCGAGCTGTTGCGGGGAGAAGCCGCTCGGCATGGATGCCCCCTCAGTCTCGCGTGAGGGTCGCGACGGTGGCGCCCGCGCCACCTTCGGAGGGGGCCCCCGGACGGTGCTCGGCGACCAGGGGATGAGCGCTCAGCACTTCCTCGACCGCGCGGCGGAGGGCACCCGTGCCCTTGCCGTGGATGATACGCACCGAGCTGAGGCCGGCCAGGAAGGCATCGTCGAGGTACTTTTCTAACAGATCGCGGGCCTCTTCTCTAGTCTGTCCTATCAGATTTATCTCCACCGCCACGGCGCTCTTGCCCGGCGTCCTGATGTAACCGCGCCGGCCCCTCAGAGAGGAATCAGAGTCCCCCTCTCCCTGCCCTCTCCCCCTCCGGGGGCGAGGGTTCATCTCATCCTCTCCCCTTCGGGGAGGGAGTTGGGGTGAGGGGTTCCTCTGCACGACGCGAAGCGCTTGAACCGGCACCTTCACGGTCACCGCGCCCGCCTGCACCGTCGCCGTCTCACCGTCGATCGCCAGCACGTCGCCCTTGAGCCCGAGATGGGTGATCTCGACGCGGTCGCCGGTTGCGGCTTCCACCGAGGTCTCGGGCGTGGGTGCGGCCGCTCCGGCCGTCTGCTCCAGGCGCTGCGCGGTCTCCACGAGGCGCTTGCGCGCGCGGTCGAGCTCCGGACGGCTCTTCTCCGCGCGCTTGAGGCGGTCCCACTCCTCGTTCACGTGGCGGCGCACCTCGGTGACGAGGCGCTGGGCCTCCGCCTTGGCCCGGGCGACGGTTTCGCGCGCGGTGGCTCGCGCCGCCTCCAGCTCCGCCTGCGCCCGGGCCAGGAGGCCCGCGCTCTCGGCCTCGCGCCGCTCCAAGAGCGCGGTCCGTTCGGCGTCCTTTCGGTCCCGATCGTCGAGGCGGGCCAGCAGCTCCTGGAGGTGCCGCTGGTGGGTGGAGCGATGGGCGTGCGCGCGATCGATCAGGGACGCGGGCAGGCCCAGACGGGCTCCGATCGAAAGCGCATAGCTCTGGCCCGGCCGGTCGTAGATCAGACGGAAGGTCGGGGCGAGGCGCTCGGCATCGAACTCCACCGAGGCGTTGCGCGCCTTGGGGTGCGTGGACGCGAAGCCCTTGAGTGGCTCGAGGTGCGTCGAGGCCGCGACCATCGCGCCGCGCTCGGCCAGCGCCTCGAGCACGGCCTGGGCCAGGGCGGCGCCGTCGTCGGGATCGGTGCCGGCCCCCAGCTCGTCGAGCAGCACGAGCGAGTGGTCGTCCACGCGCTCCAGCACATCGCGGAGCTGCTTGACGAAAGCCGAAAAGGTCGAGAGGTTCTCGGCCACGCTCTGGTCGTCGCCGACGATGGCGAAGCACTGGGTGAAGACGGGCAGCCGCGCCCCACCGCGCGCGGGCACGTGACAGCCCGACTGGGCCATGAGCGCGAGCAGGCCGAGCGTCTTGAGGGCCACCGTCTTGCCGCCCGCGTTGGGGCCGGTGATGACGAGCAGTGGCCGGTCGGCGCGGATCTCGATGTCCATGGGGATGACTGCGTCTGCGGCAACCCGCCAAGCCTGGGCGAGAAGGAGGGGGTTCAGCGCGCCGGGGAGGTAGACCTCGCGGTCGTCGCCGATCGCGGGCGCGACGGCCTCCATGCGTTCGGCGAGAGCGCCGCGGGCGAAGATCAGGTCGATCCCCCCGATGCCGGCGACGAGCGCGTCCAGATCGGGCAGCGCCTCCCGTACCGCGTCGGTGAGCGCGGCGAGGATCCCGACGACCTCGGCCTCCTCCTCGCGGACCGTCTGGACCAGGTCGTTGTTGGCCTCCACCATCGCTTCCGGCTCCACGAAGAGCGTGGCGCCGCTCTGGGAGCGGTCGTGCACGATGCCGCGCAGCCGGCCCTTGGCCTCGGCTCGGATCGGCAGCACGTAGCGGCCGTGGCGCACCGTGACGTAGCGTTCCTGGAAGGTGGAGTCCGCGTTGGGTCCCGCGAAATAGGCCTCGAGCCGCTTGACGATGTCGCGCCGCAGGTCGCGGACGCGCTGGCGCACCCGGCGCAGCGCGGGCGAGGCGTCGTCGCGGAGCTGCCCGTCGGCGTCGAGGGACCGCCGGAGCAGCTCGGCCAGCTCCTTCCTCGGGGGGAAGCCGGCAAGCGCATTCGCGAGATCGGGCGCGACCGGCGCGATGGCGCGTCCATAGGCCCGGAGCCGCCCCGCCGCGTCGAGCAGCGGGATCAGGGCGACCAGGTCTGTGGCCTCGGCCACCGAGCCCGGCACGCGCGCGGCTTCGAGCGTGGGTCGCACGTCGACGATGCCCTCCCACGGCGGGACGCCGGTCTGCCCCAGCGCGGCCCGGGCCTGGCCGGTCTCGCCGAGGGCGCGCCGGATCGCGGGGGGATCGGCGAAGGGCGTCGTCTCGAGCGCCTGCTCGCGGCCCATGGCGGTGCGGGCTTCGCGGGCGAGCAGAGCCAGCACTTCCGGCCACTCGAGCCCGCCGCTCTTCGTCGAGAGCCGCAATGAGGTCACGGGCGGCCGGCCTTCACCGACTCTCCACGAGTTTCAGCGCCTGGTCGGCGGCCTCGTCGCAGGCGGCCGCGATCGTGTCGTGCTCCTCGGGATAGAACGGCGAGAGCACGTGGTCGGAAACCTGATCGCGGTCCTCCCCCGGCCGTCCGGGGCGCCCGACGCCGATCTTGACGCGGCGCAGCGAGTCGGTGCCGAGGGCCTCGATCAGCGAGCGCACGCCGTTGTGGCCGCCCGCGCTGCCCTTCAGGCGGACGCGCACCTTCCCGAGGGGGAGGTCGATATCGTCGAAGACGATGACGAGGTCGGCGGGCTCCAGATGAAGCTTCCGGGCGATCCGCGCGACGGGCGGCCCGGTGACGTTCATGAAGCTGCCCGGCTTGATCAGGTACAGCGTCTCGCCGTGCCAGCGCCCGTGCGCGACGGCGTGGCCGCCCCCGCGCACGAAGCGCGCATGAATGCGGCGGGCCAGCGCGTCCACGACGCGCTGGCCCACGTTGTGGCGGGTGCTGCGGTACTCCGGGCCGGGGTTCCCCAGTCCGACGACCGCCTGGGCCACTACTTCTTCTTCTCTGGCCCGCCCTTCTCCTTGGTGTCGCCCTCGGCCGCCGCCTCCTCCTTGGGCTTGCGCTCGGTGAGCACCTCGGGCTCCGCCGGCGCGACGGCCTCCGCGGTCGCCGCGGTCGGGGCCACGATCTCCTCGGCGGCCGGGGGCGCCACCGTCACCACCGCCTGGTTCGGGTCGTTCAGGATGCGCACGCCTTCCGGGACCTTGAGGTCCTTGACGGTGAGCACGTCGCCGATCGCGAGATTGGTGACGTCGGCTTCCAGACGCTCGGGGATGTTGCCGGGCATGCAGGAGACGCGTACCTCGCGGAGCACCATCTCGAGAATGCCCTGGGTGTCCCTGACTCCAACCGACTCGCCCACGTGGTGGATGGCCACCGAGACCTGGATGGCACGGTCCATGGCCACTTCCTGCAGGTCCACGTGGATGAGGTCTTCCGAGACCGGGTCGAACTGCATGTCCCGGATGATGACCATCGTACCGTCCCCCGCGCCCTCGAAGGTCACGCGGAACAGCTGGGTGCTGCCCTCGTGGCCGTGGATGTGCCTCAGGATGTCCTTGGGCGCCACCGCGATGTTCACCGGGCTCGCGCCGCCGTAGAGGATGGCCGGCACCTGGCCGCTGCGGCGCAGGCGCTTGGCCGGCCCCTTGCCGACGCCGTCCCGTTTCCTGATCGTCAACTCACGCATTTCCATGACTCGTTGCTCCTTGGCCTTGGATGGACTGGCTCACACGAAGAGGGTCGAGACCGACTCCTCGTCGTGGATGCGACGGATCGCCTCCGCCAGCAGCGGGGCGACCGAGAGAACGCGGATCTTGGACAGCTGCCGCTCGGGCGTGAGCGGGATCGTGTTCGTGATGATGACCTCCTCGAGGACGGACTCCTTGATGCGGGAGATGGCCGGCCCGGACAGCACGCCGTGCACCGCGCAGGCCAGGATGCGCCGCGCGCCCTCGCGCCGGAGCGCGTCCACCGCCTGGATCAGGGTCCCCGCGGTGTCGATCATGTCGTCGGCGATCACCACGTCCTTGTCCTTGACGTCGCCGATGAGGTGCATGAACACCGCCACGTTGTTGCCCTCGCGCCGCTTGTCGATGATGGCGAGTCCCGCCTTGAGCCGCTTGGCGAGGGCGCGCGCCCGCTCCACGCCTCCCGCGTCGGGGGAGACGAGGACGGGGTCTTTCAGGTCTTTCTTCGCCAGGTAGTCGATGATCACCGGTGGCGCGGCGAAGAGGTGGTCCACCGGGATGTCGAAGAAGCCCTGGATCTGCCCGGCGTGGAGGTCCACCGCGAGCAGCCGCTGGGTGCCGGCGGCGGTGAGCAGGTCGGCCACGAGCTTGGCCGTGATCGGCATCCGTCCCTGTACCTTGCGGTCCTGGCGGCCGTAGCCGTAGTAGGGGAGGACCGCGGTGATACGACGGGCCGACGCGCGCTTGAACGCGTCGATCATCACCAGCAGCTCCATCAAGTGATCGTTCACCGGAGGGCACGTGGGTTGGATCACGAAGATGTCCTGGCCGCGGACGTTCTCGTTGATCTGCACGTACACCTCGCCGTCGGAGAAGCGCGAGACGTCGGCGTCCCCGAGTGGGAGGCGGAGGGTCTTGGCGATCTCTTCCGCCAGCGGCCGGTTCGCGTTACCCGAGAAGAGCTTCAGCTCGTAGGACATATCGGGCTCAGGCTCAGCATGTCAGGTTCGTCTCCTGTGACTGATGTTGCCCTTTTCTTTTTGAATGCGCTCGGCTCGCCTTCGGCTTCACCTCGCCAAGCCATTCGGCTGCGCCTCGCCCAGCAGGTTGGCTGGGGCGGGAGGAATCGAACCTCCGTTGCGGGGTCCAAAGCCCCGAGTCCTGCCGCTGAACGACGCCCCAGTGTGAATCACGTGATCCGGATCGCCGGGCCGGAGTTCGTGCGCACCGCCCAGCAGCCCCAGCCTCCCCGACTCACCCGCGAGCGGATCTGCCGGGCTTGGTCCAGGGACCGCGCCACTCCGAACACGGTCGGGCCGCTGCCCGACATGATGGCCCCGAGCGCGCCCGCCGCCAAGAGCGCCGCCTTCATCCGGCCGATCACCGGCAGCACCGGCTCGACGACCGACTCCAGATTGTTCGTCAGCGCCGCCGCCACCTTCTCGACGTTGCGGGTGCGGAGCGCCTCGATCATCCGCTCGGTTCCCGTCGGCTGCGCCCGCCAGCCGGCCGGGACCCGCCCATAGACCTCCCGGGTGGAGAGCGGGACCCGCGGATTCACCAGCACGAACGCGTACCCACCTCCGGCCGGCAGCGCCGCGAGCTGCTCGCCCCGGCCCCTCGCCACCGCCCGGCCGGCGCCGAGGAAGAACGGCACGTCCATCCCCAGCTCCGCCGCCAGCTCCTGCAGCCGCGTCCTCGCCCACCTCAACCCCCACAGGCTGCTCAGTCCCCAGAGAGCGGCGGCCGCGTCGCTCGAGCCGCCGCCCAGCCCCGCCGCGACCGGGATGCGCTTGGACAGCTGGATCCGCGCCCCCACCTCGACCCCCGCCACCTTCTGGAGCAGCCGCGCGGCTTTCATCACCAGATTGCCATCGTCGGTGGGCAAGTCGGGATCATCCGTGTGCAGGGAAAGGGTGTCGGCCGCTTCCACCTTCAGACGATCGAACAGGTCCACCGCCTGCAGCACCGTCGCGATTTCGTGATAGCCGTCGCCCCGCTTCCCCAGCACCTCGAGGGCCAAGTTGACTTTGGCCGAGGTGCGGAGCACCAGCTCCAGGCTACCCCGTGACCGCTTCGCCAAGGCAGCACACGCTATCATGCGGCGCGGCGGAGTGTCAACGGAAGTCTTGAATTCTAACGCCTTCCGGGACAGTGAGGCTCAGCAGCGCGGGGTCGAGACCCGTGTTCATCTTGGGGTCGCGATAGGTGACCGACACCCGGAGTGTTCCATCCGGCGTCTCGAGCTGCAGCCCGGCCGGCGGACCGTCCGCCGGCGCTGGACTGAACGTCACCCGCCAGGGGTTCTTGCCGGTCCACTCGACCTGCCGGGCCTGCCCGGAGTCCGGATCGAACCAGATCCGCTGCTCGCCGGGAGCCCCGGCGAGCCGAAGGGACGGGCCGACGGGATCAGGCGCCACCAGCTCCACCGAGGTCGGATCCGGCAGCGGTCGGACGCGGCCCGAGAGCAGCGCCACCAGGTCCTCCACCGCCAGGGCCAGGCCGAGCCAGCGGCGGTTCGCCTCCGGGGAAGCGGGCGCGATGAAGGCGCGCTTGTCGAGCACCTCCCAGAGCGTGACGCTCTTCGGATCGCCCGCCACCACCAGCACCGGCATGCCGAAGGGCGTGAGGGCCTCGAAGCGCAGCCCGGCGGGCTCGCTCAGCAGCAGCAGCACGCCGGAGACGCGCTGGGCCCGGCCGCCGCGGCGGACGGTCATCTCGACGAGGGACCGCAGGTCGCGCAGGGCCCGGCGGTGCTGCTCGAGCCGGGCGAGGGCCGCGCGCGCTTCCGCCGCGACGGGCGGGGGCGGCGCGGGTGGGGTGGTGGCGCAGCCGCCGAGGAGGGCGGCCAGGAGAACGCCGCCGGCGAGGCGGCGGCTACTTCTGCTCGGCCTTGGGCGGCGCACCCTTGGCCCGGCTCTGGTTCTCCCGCGTCTCCTTGATCTTGTTCCGCACCTGCGCGGAGGTGGGGCCGTCGGGATCCACCTTGAGCGACTTTTCCCACGCCTCGATCGCCTCGTTGGTGAGGTTGTTCTTGAGGTAGGCGTCGCCCAGGTGCTCGTAGAGCACGGGGTCTTCCTTGGCGAGGCTCACCGCGCGCTTCAGCTCCCGCAGGGCCTCCGGATAGCGACCCTGCTGGTAGTACGCCCAGCCGAGGCTGTCGATGAAGTAGCCGTTCTCGGGCTCGATGGCCAGGGCCTGCTGGATGAGCTGGATGGCCTCGGTCAGGTTCGTGCCCTTCTCCGCGTACATGTAGCCGATGTAGTTGTACGACTCGGCGTGCTTGGGATCGATCGTGAGCACCCGCCGGAACGAGCGGATGGCGTCGTCGAACCGCTGCTGCTTCTCCAGCACCACTCCGAGCTGGAAGTGGAGATCCTTGTTCTTGTCGTCCACCGACAGCCCTTCGCGCAGCGCGGTGGCGGCGCGATCGTACTGGTTGGCGCGCTGGAGCGCGGTGCCGAGGTAGAGGAACAGCTCGGGCCGCTTGGGCTCGAGGTTCACCGCTTCCTGCAGCGTCGCGACCGCCTCGTCGTAGCGCTTGGCGCGCCCGTAGAGGAAGCCGAGCTGCACGCGCGCGTCCACCGAGCGCGGGTCGGACTTCAGGATCTTCTCCAGCTCGCCCCGGGCCTCCTCCTCCTTGCCCGAGTCCATGAGCGCGGTGGCCAGGTAGTAGCGGGTCCGCATGTTCCCGGGCTCGAGCGCCACCGCCTGCCGGAACGCGGCGACCGCGCGGTCGTACTGCTTCTGCTCGTAGTGAATCGCGCCCAGCTTGAGCCACACCCGCGGGTCGCGGGGGACCGACTCGGCCAGGCCCTCGATCTCGCTCTGGGCCTCGCCGTAGCGGCCGAGCTTGACGAGCAGGTCTCCGAGCCGCTCGATGAAGGCGGCGTTATCCGGGTTGGCTTTGAGCGCTTCCTTGTAGACGCCCACCGCGTCCTCGAGCTTGTTCTGGGCCTCGTAGACGAAGCCGAGCGCCGACCAGGCGCCGTCGTGATCGGGGTCGAGCTCCACCGCGCGCTTGAGGTTGGTCAGCGCCTCGTCCCACTGCTCGTTCTCGATGCCGATGCGGCCGAGCAGGTAGTAGCCCTGCGAGAGGGTCGGGCGGGCGGTCACCAGCCGCCGCAGGACCGCGCGGGCTTTCTCGTAGCTCTTCTGCTCGAAGTGCAGCTGGGCGAGGGCCAGGTAGCCGTCCGGCGTCTGCGGCTCGAGCGCGACCGCCTTCTCCAGCTCGGTTTCCGCCTCGGGCAGCCGCCGCTGGCGCTTGTAGAGATCCGCGAGCGTCATGTGGGCGCTCGCGTTGTTCGGCTCGAGCGCGATGGCCTTCTGGGCGGCGGTGAACGCGTTCGGGACGTCGTTGGCCCGGATCAGCCACTGCGCGAGCTGGATCCAGAGCAGCGCGGTGTTGGGATCGGCCTTGATGGCCTCGCGGAGCGAGGCGATGGCCTGGGGCATGCGGCCCGCGCGGGCCTCCATCTGCGAGATCACGTAGTGATCGTAGGCCTGGCCCTGGGCCGCGAGGGCCCGCCGGGACGGCGCGACCACCGGGAGGGATTTCGTGGTGGGCACGGGCTCGGCCTGAGTGCTCCGGGTGGCCGCGCAGCCGGCGAGCGAGCCGGCCAGCGCCACGCCGCTCACCGCGACCGCGAGCAGCGCGCGGCGGCGGCGCGCGATCAGGTCCTTGGCCACGACCCGGCGGACGGTCGAGGCCAGCGCCGAGTCCTGCACCGGGGCGGCCGCCTGCTCCACGAGCGCCGTTTCTTCGGCGTCGAGCCGCGGGCTCGGGCGCGGAGCGCTGGCGCGCCGGGGGGCGGGACGCTCCCCCGGCGCCAGCGCAGCGCCGGCCAGGCTCAGCCGCAGCGCGGTGACCGACGGCCCGAAGCGAGCGCGGACCGCGTCGAGGACTTCCGCGGATCGCATGGAGAGCTCCTGGAGCCAGGGTGAGTTGTCGACCATGATCGTGAGCGTGCCCGCCTTCAGCTCCCCGGGCCGGGCGCGGTGGGCCAGCTCGTCACCGACAGCGCCACCCCAACCGCGGCGTATACGCTCGGCCAGGAGGCGCTCTTCGAGGGCGGGGAGGGCGGCGGTCAACACGTCGCCAACGCGGACAGGATAAGACGGTCGGCCCGGGCCCGTGGCACCCCGCATCGCCCCTCCATATTACTTGAGCGGCTTTCTACTCGCCACCTTCAACGCCTTGGCACAGCGCCCGGCGATTGGCCGAGGGCAAATTGACTCCTATCGGACGGACATTTATAGTGTCGCTACCATGGCCCGGCCCAAGCGCGGGGAGATTCTGTCCCTGACGATCGACGACCTCGCGTTCGGGGGCGAGGGCGTCGGCCGGGCCGACGGCTACGTGGTGTTCGTGCCGGGTGGCCTGCCGGGGGATCGGCTACGCGTGCGGCTGGTGCAGGTGCGATCCCGCTTCGGCCGCGGGGCCATCGAGTCGGTCGAGGAGCCCTCACCGCAGCGCGTGGAGGCGCCCTGCCCGTACTTTGGGCGCTGTGGCGGCTGCCGGCTCCAGCACGTAGCCTACGGGGCGCAGCTCGCGTTCAAATCCAAGCAGGTCGCCGACGCCCTGCAGCGCCTGGGCGGCCTCCACGGCGTGGAGTTGCGCCCGATCATCGGCGCCGACGAGACCTTCGGCTACCGCAACAAGATGGAGTTCACGGTGGCGCGGCCACGCGGGCACGCCCCTCACCCCGACCCTCTCCCCAGCGGGGAGAGGGAGTCGATCATCGTTGGGCTGCACGAGGCCGACCGCTACGACGCGGTGCTCGACATCGAGCGCTGCCTTCTCCAATCCGACCGGATGAACGCACTCCTGACCGAGGCGCGCGCCTTCTTCGCCGAGCGGGAGCTCACCGTCTACGAGCAAGATACCGGCGAGGGTCTGCTGCGCTTCTTGATGCTGCGGGAGGGCAAACACACCGGCGAGCTGATGATCAACGTGGTGACCTCGGCGCCCGCGGTCTCGGAGCTGGCGCCCCTGGCCCCGCGCCTCGCCGCCCGCGAGGCCGGCACCACGAGCGTGGTGGTGAACGTGAACCCGAAGAAGGCCAGCGTGGCGGTGGGCGTGGAGGAGCACCTGCTCGGGGGGCGCGACCACATCCGCGAGCGCGTGGGGGGGCTCACCTTCCAGGTGTCGGCCAACTCCTTCTTCCAGACCAACACGCGGCAGGCCGAGCGCCTCTTCGAACTGGTCGTCGACTCCGCCGGCCTGACCGGCGGCGAGACCGTTCTCGATCTCTACTCGGGCACGGGGGCCATCAGCCTGCTCCTGGCCCGGCGCGGCCGCTGGGTGTACGGGATCGAGGTGGCGCAGGCCGCGGTGGACGACGCGGGGGTGAACGCGACGATCAACGCCATCACGAACTGCACGTTCCTGTGCGGTGAGGTGCGCTTCGTGCTGCCCGCGCTCATCGCGAAGGGGGTTTCCGCGGAGGTGGTGGTGGCGGATCCGCCGCGCGCCGGCTTCCATCCCAAGGCGCTCCACGCGCTCATGACCCTGGGCGCGCGCCGGATCGTCTACGTCTCCTGCAACCCGACCACGCTCGCCCGCGACCTGGGCGAGCTGGTGCGCGGCGGCTATCGCCTCGAGTGGGTGCAGCCGGTGGACATGTTCCCCCACACCCCGCACATCGAGGCGGTGGCCCGGCTGGAGCGCGTCGCCCCGTGAGGTCGTACCTGCTGCGACGGCTCTGGCAGTCGCTGCTGGTGCTCTTCGGGGTCTCGGTGGTGGTCTTCCTCATCCTGCACCTCACCGGCGATCCCGCCGCGCTCCTGCTGCCGCCCGACGCCACCGCCGAGGACATCGCGAAGTTCCGCACCGCCATGGGCTTCGACGATCCGGTGGCGGTCCAGTACCTGCGCTTCCTGAAGGGCGCGGTGCGCGGCGACTTCGGCGAGTCGCTGCGGCACGGCGAGCCCGCCATGGCGCTCGTGCTGGAGCGGCTGCCCGCGACCTTCGAGCTGGCGGGGGCCGGGCTGCTGATCGCGCTCTGCCTGGCCATCCCGGCCGGCATCGTATCGGCGGTCCGGCGCAACACCTCGGTGGACTACGTCTCGACGGTGGTGGCCCTCCTCGGCCAGGCCATGCCGACCTTCTGGCTCGGCATCATGCTGATCCTGGTGTTCTCGGTGCGGCTCAACTGGCTGCCCTCCTCAGGCCGCGGCGGTCTCGAGCACCTGATCCTGCCCGCGATCACCCTGGGCCTCTTCACCACCGCGCGCATCACGCGGCTCACCCGCTCCGGGATGCTGGAGGTGCTCAGTCAGGACTACATCCGCACCGCCCGCGCCAAGGGGGTCGGGGAGCCGCCGGTGGTGTGGAAGCACGCGCTGAAGAACGCGTCCATCCCCATCGTCACCATCGTGGGCATCGAGCTGGGCACTCTGCTCGGCGGCTCCGTGATCACCGAGACCATCTTCGCGTGGCCGGGGGTGGGCCGGCTCTCCGTGCAGGCCATCTTCAACCGCGATTACCCAGTGGTTCAGTCCGCCGTTTTCCTCCTGGCCAGCACCTTCGTCATCGTGAACTTCCTGGTCGACGTGATCTACACCTACCTGGATCCCCGGATCCGGTTTCGCTGATGGCCGCCGCGCCCCCGTCCTCGTCGGTGGCCACCACCCCCGTCCCGCTCGCGCGCCCGCGCCTCGGGGAGGAGCGCGAATGGGTGACGCTGCTCCGGCGCCTCGTGCGGCGCCGCACCGCGCTCTTCGGCCTGGTCGTGGTGCTGGTGGTGATTCTCGCCGCGCTGCTCGCCCCCCTGTTCGCGCCCTTCGATCCGCTCGAGCAGGACATCGGCCAGCGGCTCCGGGAGCCGGGCTGGCAGGACGCGCAGGGGCGCGTGCATCCGCTGGGCACCGACCACCTGGGGCGCGACATTCTCTCGCGCATCGTCTACGGCTCCCGGATCGCGCTCGTGGTCGGGCTCGCCGCCGTGCTGATCTCGGGAATCCTCGGCATGTTCATCGGCCTCGTGGCCGGCTACTTCGGTGGCCGGGTGGACGACTTCCTGATGCGCCTGGCCGACGTCCAGCTCGCGTTTCCGTTCATCCTGCTCGCCATCGCGGTGATCGGCGTGCTGGGGCCGAGCCTGCGCAACATCATCATCGTCATCGGGGTGTCGTCCTGGGTCGTGTACGCGCGGGTCGTGCGGGGCGAGGTGCTCTCCATCCGCGAGCGCGAATACGTCCAGGCCGCGGTGGCCCTCGGCAGCCGCCACGGGCGCGTGCTGCGCCAACACGTGCTGCCCAACACCTTCACGCCCTGGCTCGTGGTGGCCACGCTGGACATGGCGCGCGTGATCGTGATCGAGTCGGCGCTCTCCTTCCTGGGGCTCGGCGTGCAGCCCCCCACGCCCACCTGGGGCGGCATGCTCGCGGACGGGCGCGTCTACCTTTCCACCGCGTGGTGGCTGGCGACATTTCCCGGCCTCGCGATCCTCGTCACCGTGCTCGGCATCAATCTCTTCGGCGACGGGCTGCGCGATACGCTCGACCCGCGGCTGAAGGTGTAGTCATGAGCCCTGAGACGCTCGTGCTGAGCGGGGCGCGCATCATCGACGGGACTGGTGCGGAGCTCGTGCGCGGACGATCCGTGGTCGTCGAGCAGGGTGTGATCGCCGCGGTCGTGGACGATGCGCGGGCGCCGCGCGGGACCGGTGTGGACCTGGCGGGGCACACCCTGCTGCCTGGGCTGATCAACTGTCACGTGCATCTCTGCCTGGGGGCGGAGGTTGATCCGGTGCGGCCCCTGCGGGAGGACCCCCTCGGCCTCACCGCGATCAAGGCGCTGCTGCGCGCGCGTCAGACCGCGGAAGCCGGCGTGACGACGGTGCGGGATCTCGGGGGGCGGGAGTACGTGGAGCTGGCGGTGCGGCGGGCCATTCAGGAGGGGCTGATCGTGGGCCCGCGCATCGTGGCCGCCGGCCGTCCGGTATGCATGACCGGCGGGCACGGCCACTGGCTGGCCCGCGAGGCTGACGGGCCCGACGACGCGCGCCGCGCGGTGCGCGAGCAGCTCAAGGCGGGCGCCGACGTGATCAAGATCATCGCGACCGGCGGCGTCATGACCCCCGGGGTAGAGCCCGGCTCGCCCCAGCTCACGCTCGAGGAGATGCGGGCCGCCATCGAGGAGGCCCGCAAGGCGGGGCGCCGCACCGCGGCCCACGCCATGGCCTCCTCGGGGATCAGCGACGCGATCGCGGCGGGGATCAGCTCGATCGAGCACGGGATCTATCTCACCGATGAGATCGTGGCCCACATGTGTCGGAACGGGACGTTCCTGGTTCCCACCCTCAACGCCCCTGCGGCGATCGCGACGGGCGGCGTTGCCGCGGGCATCCCCGAATACATGGTGCGAAAGTCCGAGGCGATGGTGCCGCCGCACGTGACGAGCTTCCAGCTCGCGCACCGCGCGGGGGTGCGCATCGCGGCGGGCGCCGACTCGGGCACCCCGCTCAACTTCCACGGCTCGCTGCTGCCGGAGCTGGAGCTGATGGTGAAGTACGGCATGACCCCGCTCGAAGCGATCCGGTCTGCCACCGCCATCGCCGCCGAGTGCCTCGGCCTCGGTGGGGTGACCGGCCGCGTCGCCCCCGGCTACGCGGCGGATCTCATCGCGGTGGCGGGCGATCCGGCCGAGCGCATCGAGGCGCTCGGCGACCTGCGCCTCGTGCTGGTCGGCGGCCAGACCGTCCGCGGGTAGCAGGCTGCTGAAAAAGGCCCATCTGCTTCGTTGACGCCCTCGGCCGCACGCTTTTTTGAGCAGCCTGCGGTGCGAGCGGTGGCTCAGCGGCCGGCGGGGAGCACGCCGAGCTGGGCGGCCGCGGCGAGGAGCGCGAGACCGGCGAAGCCGAGCCCGCCCAGCGCCACCACCGCCTCGCGCCAGCGGGGCGGGCGCAGCGCTTCCGGCAAGAGCGCGCGATTGAGCCTGAGCGTGTGGAAGGACAGCACCACGAAGTTGAGCGCCGCCACGTTGGCGCTGATCACGATCAGGGTGAGGGGCTCCGCCACCGTCATGGCCAGGCAGCCCGCCACCACGAAGAGTGCCAGCACCGGGTAGTAGAGCCAGCCGGGCCCCGCGGTTCCCAGTCGCATCCCGCCCGTCCAGAGCAGCTCGGTGATGTGGCGGGCGAAGCCTTCCACGATGCCGACCTGGGTCGAAAAGAAGATCCAGAGGGCGGTCAGGAGCGCGGGCAGCCAGAGCATCGCGCCGTAACGCCGCGCCAGCTGCCGCGCGAACACCGCGCCGGCGCCGAAGCCGCCCATGTCGGCCCCGCGCGGCAGCGCGTCGAGCGCCAACACCACCGGCAGCGCCATCCCGATCAGGCATCCCACCGTCCACAGATAGGAGAGATCGGTGCGGAGATAGCGCCACCACTCGCGCCACTTGGCGAGGTTGGCCTCGCTCGGCGGGAAGATGGCGCCCTCCCGCGGGAGCGGGATGGTCTGGCTCCCTACCGGCGTCGGCTGCACGCCGACCGTGCCCGCCATGCCGAAGCCCTTGTCGCGGAGCCAGTAGGTGAACATGGCATTGATGGTGCCGCCCGCGCCCGAGTAGGCGGCGAATCCGGCCACGAGCGCCCAGTCGATGCCGCGGTCGGGCGCGGCGGACGGGAGCCAGAACGGCTCCCACAGCGGCCGCCCGGCGAAGCTCCACGCGAGCGTCGTCCAGAGCGGCCGCGGCACGAAGAACACGCCGAGCGCGCCCAGGAGCAGCAGGATCCAGGCCATCATGATCCATTCGGTGATCTCGAGCGCGCGGTAGGCGCGCCGGCCCAGCAGCACCACGCCGGCGGCGCCGAGGAAGAGCAGGTACCCGAGGCCGACGATGACGCCGCCGTCCTCCGCGCGCGGCCCGCGGCCCAGCAGCACCGCGGCCAGCGCGGAGGCTCCGCACAGCGCCCACCCCGGCCAGCCGACCTGGGCCAGGTGGAGCAGGGAATAGGTGGCGGCCCAGAAGCGGGGACCCGGGCGCTGCCGCATGAAGCCCGTGAAGATCGGCTCGCCGGTGGCGAGGGTGTAGCGCGCCATCTCGGCGTTGAGCACCGCCTGGAAGAGGATCGACAGCGTGCAGACCCAGAGGAGCCCCGGGCCGTACGCCGCGGCGACGGCCGGGCCGAGCAGCCAGTCGCCCGCGCCCAGGGACAACCCGAGCAGGATCGCGGCCGGGCCGATCACCCGCACCAGGTTGATGGGATTGTAGGCGGGCGCGTGCGGCAGGTCGGCCTGTCGCCACGCGGGCAGATCGCTCACGCGCGGGCGCGCCTTCGCCGCCAGACCCAGAGCGCGAGCCAGGCTCCGGGCACGGAGAGCCACAGCCAGCTTGCCGGCGCGGCCGCGGCGAGGTCGATCGCGAGGAGCGCGGTGCCACCCGCGGCGGCCGCCCAGAGCAGGAGCCGCGCAAGGCGGTCGGCCACCCGGCTCGCTCCGTGGGTGGCGACGAGGAGCGCGAGGGCGGCCGCCGCGACGTCGAGCAGCACGTCGGCGAGGCTGCCCTGCCGGGTCAGCGTCGTCGCCTGATGCGCCTCGTCCAGCACGGCGGTGACCGCGGCCAGCAGCAGCGGCGCGCGCCAGGCGCCGGGCGGGGTCAGCGCGCGGCGCCACAGGAGCGCCAGTACCGCGTACTCGACGACGTGGCCGGCCTTGCGCGCGAGCGCGTGAAGCGCGGCGATCTGTTCAGGAGTGGCCCACGGGGCGAGCGCGCGCAGCCACGGCTCGAGCATTGCGAGGGTGGCGCCCGCGCCCCAGCCGGCGCCGGAGAACCAGGCGATCAGCGTGGACCACGCGAGCGGCGGGAAGAATCGGCGCGCCGTTGTCACCATGCTCCAGGGTGTCAGAGAAACGCCCGCTCCACAAACAGGACGACCCCCACGAGAAGGATCGCCAGCGAAGCGCTCCGGATCACGCGCGGCTCCCAGCGGGTGTCCCGCAGGAGCGCCACGGCGGGCAGGGCGAGGGCGACGACGAGGGCCTGTCCGAGCTCGACTCCGGCATTGAATCCGAAGAGCGCGAGCAGGAGACCGCGGGCGGGGAGACCGACCTCGCGGAGGACAGACGAGAAGCCGAAGCCGTGGACGAGCCCGAAGCAGAAGCTGACGAGCCACCGTCGGGACACGATGGGACGCCGGAAGAGGTTCTCGGCGGCCACGAACGCGATCGACAAGGCGATGACCGCCTCCACGAGCCGATCCGGCAGGGTCACGATATCGAGCGCGGCGAGGGCAAGCGTCACGCTGTGGGCGAGGGTGAACGCGGTGATGATCTTGGCGAGCGCGAGCCACCCGCCGCCACGCACGAGCAGCCCGAGGAGAAACAGCAGATGGTCCCAGCCACTCAGGATGTGCTCGATGCCCAGGCGCAGGAAGCTCGCGGTACCCCGGGCGCCGGCCGGCTCGGTCAGGCGGGCCCGGGTCTCCCGCGACTCGGGGGTGAAGGCGAACTGGGTGGTATGCCCGGCGGCGTCGATCCGCCCCAGGGTGTGGTAGTCGGCCCCGAGGACGTCGAAGAGGTCGTCGCGGATCACCAGGTCCCGCGCCTCGCCGCCGCACGCGAAGTCCACGACGAGGGTGACACTCTCCGTCGCCGACGTGGCCGGCAGGAGGGATCCCGGGCCAGCCTCACAGCGCCGCCCGTCGGCCGTGAGGGCCACCTTCTCGCGGATGACGTCGAGCAGCACATCTCGGCTGGGGCCGTCGCCGGCGCGGGCGCGCCGCAGCTGCTCGGCCACCGCCGGCGGCAGCGTCGCCGGCCACAAGGTGAGGCGGTAGCGGGCGCTCTCGCCGTCGATCGTGATCGAGGCATACCCGACGCTGCCGCCCTGGTGCCCGAGGGCCGTGCCCGTCGTGGCGGCCAGCGCGAACAGGGCCCAGCCTAGCCAGCCCGTCCATCCGACCCTCATCGACGGTCCGCGGAAGACGGCCCCGGCCGGGCCGGGTCGCCCACCGCCTGGATCAAGGCGACCAGGTTGTCGATCTGGTAGCTCGGAATGGCCACCACCTTCCGGCTTCCCACGACCAGCACGTACCGGCTCACCGTGTCCGGCGCGACGTGGCCGACCGCGTACTGCGCGAGCGGCTGAGACTGGCTCGGCCGATAGACCAGGACGAAGATCTCGGGCGTCGTGACCCCGTAGGCGGTGCCCTCCCGGTCGAATGCCCAGTCTCGCTCGACGCGCGTCCGCCCGAACGCGGCGAAGGCGCGCTGGATGCGCTCCGCCTGCGCCGGATCGGTGGCGTGGGTGTGGGCGGTCTGCGCTCCCGCGTGGACGCCGTGGTAGAACCACGCTCCCGCCGCGTCGCGCTCGAACCGGTGCAGCCTCCCGGCGTCCGCGATCTCGATCGCGCCCACCTGGTCGATCGGCACCGGCAACAGCATGCGCGCGTCGGCGCCGCCCCCGGCCGAACTCGCCCCCAGGCGATCGGTGAGCTCGAGCACCCCGATGCCCAGGACCAGCGCTCCCAGCAGCAGCCAGACGATGACCAGACCCCGGCGGACCCGGACCGGGCTCAATGCTGCTTCCACCAGACCGCGGTACCCACCACGGCCAGCAGGGCCGGGACGAGGATCACGGAGAGGAAGAACGTGGCCTTCATCTGGCGGTTGGTGAGGTTGACCCGGGGCAGGTCGGAGGTGCGCGGCGGTAGCCCGATCAGGTTCTCCTGGGCGGCGAGGTAGCTGATCGTGTTGAGGAACAGGGTCCCGTTACCCATGATGTGGAAGAATGAGTTCGTGGCGAAGTCGGAGTCGCCCACCACCGCGATCCGGGATCGCGGACCGTCAGCGGGCGCGCCGTCGGAGGCGGCGACCGGGCGCCGGAGGGCGACCACCATCAGCGTGTTCGGCCCCGGCTGGTCGCGACCCTTGACGAAGCCCACGCGCTCCTGATCGGCCTGGCCCCAGCTGTTCTTCGACGAGTTGACGAGCGGGACCACCGACGTCCCGGGCACGCGCTGGGTCGTCGGCGAGAGCGAGCGCGCGCCCGGGAAGAACGTCAGCGGGAGGTCGCGGGTGACCTGATGGCGATTGTAGTCGCTGACCGCCGGGGAGGAGACGTCGGCCCAGAAATGGCTCGC
>Ga0187892_10002995_pt1 | contig 31977 bp, 30 predicted proteins | sample MA1701073metaG_FD_139345 | JGI IMG/M metagenome (GOLD analysis project Ga0187892, IMG submission 139345) | Bio-ooze microbial communities from a basaltic lava cave in the Kipuka Kanohina Cave System on the Island of Hawaii, USA - MA170107-3 metaG ...
ACTCCACATGACGCATGACTCGGGGCCGTTATGGTTGGCTACACCTTTAACGTGTGACTCTTTCATTCACTACAACCTGCCGGTTTATCCCGGCGCACTGAGGCGGTGGCTCTGCCCCGCCGTAGGTACTTTAATTTTGATTTGGGCTACGCCCCCTTTACTTACATTTGTCCTCGCACCTCGCCAGAGGCGCGCGCCCACAAGGGGCATAGCCCCAAAACTTCGATTAAGGACTTACGGCGGGGCAGAGCCACCGCCTCACATCAGGCGGCAAAGCCGTTTCGCCGGTAGCGCATGACCTTTGAGGCAAAGCCGTTTCACGCAAAGGCGCAAGCAAACTCGGAAGACGCAAAGGCAAATGTTGGTCAATATCTAAAACAGAGATCCCTTATTTTCCCCGAGCATGGACTGCCGGACCAGCGGGACGGGCGGTCCACCATACCTCAGAAACTCATCATGAAATGCTTGCCATGCCTGTCTTCCTCCACGGGAGCCGGTCCAGTCTTCACGCAGCTTTCTGATCATCAGCTTGCCCATGGTGTAGTTGAGATATGGCGGATCGAATGTGCCTCGGGCTGCCTGCTGACGTGCAGTCGCGGCATCCTGAAATCCCTGCTCACGAAACATCGTCTCCGACTGCTCAACGGTCATCGTTCCAGTATGCATGCCAATTGCGGAAAGAAAACGGACGTTGCGTAACATCGCATTGAGCAGCTGACCGATATGGGTTTCCGGATCGCCGTCTCCTAAACCGGCGTCCCACATCATCTCTTCCGTGTAGTGGGCCCAACCTTCGGCAAAAGCATAACCGACAAACACCTGGCCAAACTTCGATGGGGAACGGTTAGCGTGAAGGAATTGAAGAAAGTGTCCAGGCCAAACTTCGTGGACAGATGTAAAAAGCAAATTGGCCCGACCGGGAATGTACGCGTCTTTCTCCGCTTCTGACCATGACGGATCAGGCGGCGCGATGTAGTAGGTGGACGGCAAACCTTTCTCGTAAGGACCGGGGATATTGATGTAGGCAAAATTCCAACGACGGTAGGCCGGTGCTTCGCCAACGCGAGCTTCTTCGGTGCCGGGAATGGTGACAATCTTCTTTTCCGCGATAAACGACTTGAGCTCTGTTAGTTGTTTCCGCGCTCCCGCGACGGGTCCTTCATCAGACTTGTTGGCCTCCGCTTTGGCCACGCACGACGAAAGTGATTGGCCAGCCGCGTATTTTGAACAAGCCTCTTCCAGCGCCGCTTGATTGCGTTGCAAATCGCGCCTGCCAACGCCCTCTAGTTCATCCAGCCTAATTTCAACGCCTTCGGTTGCGCGCAGCATCTCGCTGAACTTCGCAGCCCCGAGTGCAAAGTTACTGGTCGCCGTCGATTCCTGTGATTTGAACCAGGCGTCCAGGTCTCTCATCGCCTTAATGGCGGCCCCGTTGGCCTCATTGAAATCTCTTTTGAGCTGTTCATCTTTGACGGAGGCAAAAACCGCCGGCACATCTTTCTCGTAGAACGAAACCAGCCCGCCAAACGTAGTGTGTCCGATGTCTACGTAGGTTTTGGGTAAAGGCGTGCGCAGGTTCGCGCGAACGTGCTCGAGAACTGCCGGTATCGACCTGGCATACTCGGTGTAGGCTCGCAGTCGCTGATCGAGAGGCGCGTATTCGCGTGACACGTAAACATCAGGGTCGACCACGTCCGCATAGAACTGAGGATTCCGGTAAGGCCACTCTGCTGACTCAAGCCAAAACAGGTCCGCCGTGATAACGGAAGCGACATAGTCGCGCTCGAATCGTTGGGTCTTATTCAGCGCCGAGTCTCTGAAATTGGCTACGCGTTCTTTCTCGTCGCGCAAACGCCGAATCTCGTTGTTAATTCCAGCGGCGCTCAGGTCAGGCATCTTCCCATCAAACTCATGACGGCCGGCACGCACAGCGAAGTCTGGATGCGCAACAAAATAGGCTTCAAGGAATTCGTTAAGGTAGGAGTCCCAGGATTTGCTTTCGCGTACCGACTTGCGATCTGCCGATCTCTCACGTCTGTGGCATCCCAAAGGCAGGAGAGTTGTCGAAAGAATAAGGAGACACGCGGACCAAACCCGAAATTTGACTGACATTCTCTTTCCTTCCTTTGAGTTCGGCACAGACTTCAGTCGGTGAGCGATTAACCAGAGCCTGTAGTCTCCGCCAACAGATTGAATCTTAATGGCTGCTCAGTTTATGGGAAGCCTTGAAAATCAAGCAAGCGATTCGGCCGAATCCTAATCTGGAACTTTGGGTGTTTCTCCGTGCCCTCCGTGACTCCTTGGTGATAGATCCCAGAAAAGGCACCACGGAGACACGGAGAGCACGGAGGAAACACCCAGCCTTTAACCTACGGCTCACGCGTCAGTGACTTGCTCAACACTTCGATTCGCTTCTGCGCCTCGTCAGCCTCTTCACTCCGCGGATGGCGACGAAGTATTTCGCGCCAGACGGCACCGTCGTAGCGAAACTTCATCGCAGCGGAATCAAATTCAAACCTAATTCCCTGCCGGTTATAACGATCCAGCCCGCTATAATTCAGAAAGAACGAAAAACTGGGCGCGGCGGTTGCCTTTATCTTCTCCGCGTTGAGTCTCCGCGTCGCATCGCGCGAGAGTTTGGTCGCCGCTAGTTCCGCAGCTTCGCCCAGGAGCTTGAGAACTCTGGCCCTGAAACGCGATCCAGGAAAAGCGCCAAGAAAGATTCGCGCCCGAGCGATTAGGTCGAAATCTTCAGAGCTCTCGATCAGTTGAAGTAGTCGTTTGTCTTCACCCGCCATTCGCGGGTAGATGAGCGCTTCTCGCTGAATCCAGCCGCTGGTTCGCCTGGTGACGTTGACTCGGTAGAATCTGACTCCATTGTGACCTCGCTTCTCGCCCGCGACGCCCACTGATTTACCGCGTCCGATTCTTCGCAACAACTTTCCCGAAAGGTCGGGAGTCGCTCGTAAGACTGATAGTCGTTCATCCACAACAATGGCCGTGCTGCGACCAAAGGTGTTGCGTCGCTGCTGGGCTTTCGTCTGATCGGCTTGCGCCAACATTAAAACCACAGCGCTGAAAACAATTATTGAGAGTTTTTGAAGTGAGGAATAGGTATTCACTTGTCTTGTCTCCTTTAAGGTGAGGTTTTGAAGACTCGCGCGCCCGGCTTTTCTCGTTAACGAGACGCTCGCCGGCGCACCGCGGCTGAAGCTGTGAGTTTTATGCCTGCTTCAGCAGCCATGATGCGTTGAATTAAACCCGCATGATGAAAATGACAAATAGCGACCGCCAGAGCATCCGCCGCGTCGTGGGGTTCAGGAACACATTCGAGTGAAAGCAGCAGCCGGACCATCTCCTGCACCTGTCGCTTCTCGGCGTTGCCGTATCCCACGACAGTTTGCTTTACTCGACGAGGCGAATACTCGTGAATCTCCAACGCCGCGCGTTCCGCAGCGAGCATTGCCACGCCGCGTACCTGGCCTAGTTTCAGCGTGACCTTGACGTTAGTCGCAAGAAATCCATCCTCCAACGCGCAAGCCTGAGGCTGATGCCGGGCAATTATTTCTTCAATGCCACTGGAGATTTGCAAAAGGCGTGCGGAAAATTTCTGACCCGGTGCCGAGCGAATCGCGCCGTATTCGACGGCTCTATAATGCCGCCCGGTTCCCTCGACGACGCCCCATCCGGTGGTCTCACTGCCGGGATCGATCCCCAATACGCGCATAGCAGATTCTCGGGTGACTGAGTTACGAAATCAGCGCTCTGATCGAGCGCCGCGCAGTATACTACACAGCACTCTGTCGTTCATTCACTTCCTTCCACTCAACTCTTTTCTCTTGTGCTCAGAAGAATGGCCGCTAGCGCTACGACTAAGCCGCCGGATGTGGGCGGCACGGTCTTGCACAAAAAGCGAAAATCCCACCCACGGCAGTGGGTGGATGGTTCAAGTCCTGGCTAAAAGTAGTGAAGCAATAATCATAACCAAAATCCCGCACATGGTAGTGTGCGGATAGTTCAAGTCCTACCTATTCATTCAGCTTTCAAGACGAAAAGTCTTTCAAAGGATTTAAGTGAACAGGTAGGATCTGAATAATCCCCGCACTCCCGTGCGGGGGATTCGGTTGCCGGTGTCCCTCGTTTTCTAGGCCGGACTTGAACAATCCACACACTGCCGTGTGTGGGATTTTCGCTTTTTGTGCAAAGGCCAGGCGGCACAGCCTTAGCGTGAGCGGCGTATGACTTTCTTGGCGATTCAACTGGGAATGTCAAGCCGGAAACAGATCTGCCCACGCGCGACGAGCGAGCGACGCCCATTCATCGCCCGTAATTTCCGACATGAAGTTTTCGTAGTGAGCTTTTCCTGCGAGCGATGGCCGAGAGAAATCGTACTCGGGAGGTCGTCGAAATCTCTCAGCCTTAAGTGAAGTTGTTTTCAACGCATCCTTATCAACGCTCAAGCAGTCGAGCATTCTCTTTTTCAAACTCTTCGCCTTTTCGTCCAGCACCCAGGTTGTCGCTTCCCGCCACGAACCGGGCAGAAAATCCAGCACTCTGGTGGAGCCGTCGCGCGATGGACGCACGGCCATTTCGAAAAGCGTCGGCGGATTGAAACCGTTTCGCTTGAGCAGTCGCATGGCGGCGTGGGTCGCAAAGGCTGTCGCGTCATGATCGGGATGACCGCCTTCATAAGGGTGCGTCAACAGAATGTCTGTAGCATACCGCTGCAGAAACGCTGCGATCTTTCTGGTCAGGTTGACGAGGAGCTGTGCTTTGGCTGTGTTGCTCAGGCCAAACTCGATTATGTGGTCACGTGGAATATTTAAGAGTGACAGGGCCTGGGCGCACTCATTGATGGGAAGTTTTTCAGCCGGTTGTTTTCCAGGAGAACTTGCCAGCGCATCTTTGAGGTTAGATCCTCCGGTCGTAACGTGAAGAATCCTGACGTCTCTCAATCGGGCCATAAGACCGCCGGCTCCAAACAGTTCATCGCAGGGGTGAGCCACGATCACCGCGCAACGGTAAGGACTAACCAGTTTTCCGGTGCCAAAGAGACTCGCGTGTGCCGAATGTGCCTTTAGCCTGTTCATCGCCCTGACGGCGACAAGTAGCTTACGAACTTAACGATTTTCAAACCCCTCGTTGTGTTGGACGCAAACCCCCGCCTTTGCCTCCCCTGACGCTCTTCGGTGAGCGATCAGTTCTTTTCCTAGTCAACCCTCATACCAGAGGTCTGGCGACTGTGATTGCTATCAAACCCGCTTACGCGAAGTAGACAATCGTTCAAGTGCTGGTCAGTTGTGAATCGTTAGCGTGCAGTAGGAAGCCTGAGGCTGGTACCAACTCACCCAGTCCGCGATAGCGGACGATTGAAAATAGCCCAGCGATTTATCGCTGGGATTGGAGCAATTCCTCGACCCAGTCCGTGGAACGGACGGCTGAAGAAAGTAGAATCCAGGAGTTTTTCTTGTCGCCGTGTTTCAGTCGTCCGTTTCACGGACTTCGCGGTCGGATCGGCGTGATCCCAGCACTAAAGTGCTGGGCTATTTTCAATCGTCCGCGAGCGCGGACTAGTGAATCAAGTTCTTGCGCCTGTGAAAAGTCTCGTTGGCACCTATGGAGGCAAGACGGAAAAAACCGGAGGTCAAACAATGGCTCACTTCACCTGATCAAACTTACACTGATGCGGTTTCTTTTCCGGCCGCCAGCGCAAAAACCTTGTGCCGTGCCGGAAGCGGCCGCCTGTGAAATGATCGTAGCGGACTTCAGCCACCAGCTTCGTAGCCAGCGGTTGCCATTCGTCGGTTCGTTTTGTGCTCCAACGGCTTGGGCCGCCAGGCCGATTGCCGGTAAAACCCGGCGGCTTGATCATGGGTTCAAGCTTCGTAGTGAGATCTTTCTTTTCCGCGGCATTGAAGCTCGAAGTGAAACCCACGTGGTGAAGCAGACCTTCTTCATCGTACAGACCCAGCAAAAGAGATCCGACCAACTTACTATCAGTCGCATATCGGAATCCGCCAATCACACAGTCGGCAGTGCGCAACTTCTTGATCTTTTGCATCCCATCGCGCTCACCGGATCGATAGGGGAGGTCGCGTCTTTTCGCGATCACCCCGTCGAGTTTTATGCCTGCGGAGGAAAGCCACTTCCGAGCGGCCGCGAAACTCTCGGTCTTGGGTGACAACTCGAGACTCTTATTCTTCGCCAGATATTCCTTAGCAAACTTCTCCAACTTGGTGCGGCGTTTGCGCAATGGATCCTGCACCAGTAGTTTACCCACGTCATCTACCAATAGGTCGAAGACGATGAAGCTCGCCGGCGTTTCCCTCGACAGCTTCTCCACTCTACTCGTTGCGGGGTGAATCCGCTGAAGTAGGTCGTCGAAAGACAGTCCGCCTTTCACTGGAATCACCAGTTCGCCGTCAAGCACAAACTTCGAGGCTTTGAGTTTGAGCAAGGCCTGCACAATCTCTGGAAAGTATCGGGTTAGCGTCTGCCCTGACTTCGATTGCAACTCCACTTTCGCGCCATCACGAAATGCGAGACAGCGAAATCCATCCCACTTGGGTTCATACTCCCATTCTTCACCGCGTGGAATCTCGCTCACCAACAGCGCTTCCATTGGCGGATACGGAGACTTGATTGGTAGGGTCATAGTTCGAGCATAACACGATGTTTTCGACACCTTGTGAGGTGCGATGGTCTAACAATCCGTTTTTCATTTTCCATTTCCCATTTCTCATTTCTCATTGGTCAGATGGAATTCGCCAAGTTTAGCTAGCTCGTTGTTGGGAAGGGGGCAAGCGGAGCGCGCCCCCGCTCAAGTTTGATTGGCACACAGCGTAAATTCTTCGTCAAGTCGAGTGGTCTCTTCTGAATTGAAGAACTTTGCATCTTGAGCGGGGGCGCGCTCCGCTTGCCCCCTTCCCAACAACGAGCTAGCTAAACTTGGCGAGTTTTCTCTGCCTAATGAGCAACGAGATTGGCGCGTGGTGAGTTCTCATCTAGGCATTGCTCTTGCCTTAAAACCTCTCGTGGACCGTATAAGCCCCTGAACGGCGGCTCGAGTGGCGTGTAAAGCAGACATCGACACTCCCCGTTTGTACCGTATGACTACACGTCCGAAGCGCTCTCGTCACCCGGCTATCCTTAAGTGGAATGGATGAGACCATGAGCAAACCAATCAGAACGCAAAATGAAACCGCCCAAGAAACCGGCGGGCAAACCCTGTCGATTTGGACCGACACAGCGTCGCTACCGGCAGGGCCACCCTTGAACGAAAAGGCCTTTGCCGACGTCTGCGTTGTCGGGGCGGGAATTGCCGGTATGACGATCGCCTATCTCCTGGCGTGTGAAGGCAAAGCCGTAATAGTGATCGACGACGGGCCCATCGGAGGCGGAATGACCGGCAGGACGACTGCGCATCTGGTTAACGCCCTCGACGACCGCTACTTTGATTTGGAACGCCTTCACGGAGAAGAAGGCGCGCGTTTGGCTGCGGAAAGTCACACCGCAGCCATTGACCGCGTAGAGCAGATTGTCGAAGAGGAAAAGATTCAGTGTGAATTCGAACGTCTCGCCGGCTATCTCTTCGTGCCGCCAAATGACGCAAAGAAGATCCTCGATGACGAACTCGCAGCCGCGCACCGATCCGGGCTGACTGATATTGAAAAGGTCGAGCGGGTTCCATGGGACACATACGATACTGGAGCAGCGTTACGTTTTCCGCGTCAGGCACAGTTTCATCCGCTCAAGTATCTTGCCGGCCTCGCGAAGGCAATCAATAAGAAAGGCGGGAGAATACATACGCAGACACACGCCACGTCGATCGCGGGAGGCAAGTTGGCCCATGTCAAGACTGACACCGGCGCCGTGGTGACCGCAGACGCGGTGGTGGTTGCTACCAACACCCCTGTCAACGACTTGATCGCCATCCACACGAAACAAGCTCCTTATCAAACTTACGTGATTGGCGCGCGCGTGCCCCACGGCTCGGTCACCCGGGCGCTGTATTGGGATACGCCCCATCCTTACCATTACCTTCGCATCGAGACAGTCGAAAAGGACGGCGACAAGCACGACGTGCTGATTGTTGGAGGCGAGGATCACAAGACGGGTCAGAAAGACGATGCCGGGCGTCGTTTTGCCGCGCTCGAACGTTGGACTCGAACACGATTCCCCATGGTCGAAGGAATCGACTACCGCTGGTCAGGAGAGGTGTTAGAACCGGTAGACGGCCTGGCTTTCATCGGACGCAATCCTCTCGACTCCGACAACGTCTTTATCGCCACGGGAGACTCGGGAAACGGCATGACACACGGGACGATCGCCGGAATCCTGATCACCGATCTGATTGTGGGCCGCGAAAACGCCTGGGAGAAAATCTACGATCCTTCGCGCATAACCCTACGGTCTTTACCCGACTTCGCAAAGGAGAATCTGAATGTAGCACTGCAATATACCGATCTGGTGGTCGGAGGCGATGTTGATTCAGTTGACGAGATCAAACCCGGCGCGGGCGCGGTCATCTCGCGCGGATTAACGAAAGTGGCCGTTTACAAAGACGAGACGGGGAAGGTGCACGAGCGTTCGGCTGTTTGCCGTCACCTGGGATGCATTGTCAATTGGAACTCACTCGAGAACGCGTGGGATTGTCCTTGCCACGGGTCGCGATTTGACGCGTATGGCCATGTACTCCAGGGACCAGCCAATAGCGATCTGCCGGAAATTGATGAAACGAAATCAGCTACGGGAGCGCAAAGATAGATATAGAGCTAAACACGAAGCGAAGATGACTGACACGATTCCGAAGGGCGAAGGCCGGCGGCGCCTTAGTAGTTCAGAGAGAAAGACGAAAGCGGCATCAGGGTAACGAATCTTTAGAACTGGCGGGATGATCAGGCTTGCGCTGCCATGTCTGCTTCGCTGATGTCGAAATTAGCGGAGACTTTCTGAACGTCGTCATGGTCTTCAAGCGATTCCATCAGTTTCAGCATTTGCTTGGCTTCAGCGCCTTCTAGTTTCTTATATTCCCTGGCGACCATTTCCACCTCAGCCACCTGAGGTTCTATGCCCGAGCCTTTGACTGCCTCGAGAACACGGTCAAAATCGCCCGGTGCCGTGATGATTTCAAAATTGTCTTCGTCGTCACGCAGATCTTCGGCGCCCGCGTCAGTAACAATCTCAAACAACTCGTCCTCGGACTTAGCGCTCTTGGCGACGACGATGTAACCCTTCTTCTCAAACATCCAGTTCACTGCTCCGGCCGCAGCCAGGTTGCCGCCGTTCTTGGAAAAGATGTGGCGAATCTCCGCCACGGTACGGTTGCGATTGTCAGTCATTGATTCAATCAAGAGAGCGGCGCCGCCTGGACCATATCCTTCATAAGTTATCTCTTCGTAGTGAACTCCCTCTTCCTCGCCGGTGCCGCGCCGTATCGCGCGATCAATGGTGTCGTTAGGCATGTTTCCAGCCTTGGCGTCATTGATAGCTTTGCGCAAGCGCGCATTTCCATCGGGATCGCCGCCGCCGCTACGCGCCGCGACGGTTATTTCCTTGATGAACTTCGTAAAGAGCTTGCCGCGCTTGGCATCGGCCGCGCCTTTCTTGTGCTTGATACTGTGCCACTTCGAGTGTCCGGACATCTCAGGTGGATTCCTCTGCGAGCTATATGAATGTGGTTTCTGTAGGCGACGAAATATATCACAAGACTTCAATGAGAACATCCAAGGAGGAGGCGGGTACCGGTCAATTTTAAATTTGGATTTGCTGGTTGGTTCGCAAGAAATGATTGAACGATCCACGAAACTACACGAATCAACACGAAACCCAGACCGTTGTTCGTGTAGTTTCGTGTAATTTGGTGGATCGTTGACTCTCAATGGAACTCATAACAGCGGGAGCTTCAACAGCACCAAGCGCGTCCTTGTTCCCTGATCCGAAGGAGCCTGTCGCACCTTGCGAGGTTCACGAAAAATTGTGCTAACGAATCAGCGTTCCGGCAATGGCGTTCTGAAACAGCTGAAGAATCAGCAGCACGATGATGGGCGAGATATCGAACCGGCCGAGGGGCGGAATTATTCGCCGAAAAGGCACGAGGATCGGATCCGTCGTGCGGATCAGAAAACGCATGAATCGACTGCCATACGTCAATCCCCAGGCGAAGATCACTCGCATTATGATTAGCAGCGAATAGACAGCCAGCACGCCATACAGAATAAATCCTATCAGCGAGGAAAGAGAGCCGCGCTGCAAACTGGTGATTGTTCCTCGCAGGGTAAATATCACCGCGACGACCAACTGCAGCAGGAACCAGCCGATAAGGATGGCGATCAGGATCGTCACAAAAGGAGCGAATTTTTGGTCCACCCCATACGACGCGAGAATTCCTCTTATCGGATGTACCAGGGGATCGCTAAACCGGCGAATGGTAATGGCCGTGCGACTGAATGGGTTCATGTCGGCGTAGTTCACTATTACTCGAGCAACCACAAGCAGAACTATGCCAACGATGGCGCTGACTACGATGTACCAGATAACGAAATAAATTAGATCGAGGATTGTCATTGCTTCTGATCACCCGTAACCCGTTCGCCAAAAATCGCCGTTCCAACGCGCACCATCGTCGCGCCTTCCTCAATCGCTACTTCGAAGTCGTGGCTCATGCCCATTGAAAGTTCTCCTCGTTTGTTGCCGAAGCTGCCGTCAGCGTCCATCTGGTCACGTAATCCGCGCAGTTTACGAAAAAATGGCCTCACGTCTTCCGGTTCCTCAAAAAACGGAGGTAAGGTCATCAAGCCCGACAAACGCAGCCGAGGACAATCATTCACCGCGGCTGCTAGTTCTGGCAAATCGGATTCGGGAACCCCGGATTTGGTGTCTTCACCTGCAAGACTCACCTGAATCAATACGGGAAGCGCCATCCTGTTCTCCTCCAGGCAGAACCTATCCAGGCGACGAGCCAGTGAGATCGAATCGAGTGAGTGGATAAAATCAAACAGACTAACGGCGCGTCTTGCTTTATTCGTCTGTAGATGGCCCACAAGATGCCAGCGGGCTGCGTGCCGACCGAGGGCCACAATCTTTTCTTCAGCCTCCTGGATGCGGTTCTCACCGAGATCAGTTATCCCCGCCTCGATTGCGGCTTGCAAGATCGATTTCGGATGCGTCTTACCGATAGCAATAAGGGAAATGTCTTTCGCGTCACGATTGGACCGTTTGGCGGCAGTTTCGATACGGCGCAGAACTTTCCTAATTCGTTCGTGCAAATCTGCGGATGTATCTACCCTTTCGATCATTCACTTCGGCAAGCTGTTCGATCGCAAAACGCAACATTTCGGCGTTCAGCTATCAACCATCGCGTTCATTCGAATAGCCGATATCGTATAACACTCCCCTGGTTGAAGACAGGTTCACTTCAAAGTGCTCGGACTTGCTGGCTACAAACTGGGCGGCATAAGTCTTGTTGGCAAAGCCAGCAAACCCCCGCTTACCCGGCAAGCAAGTCTTAAGAACGCGAGATCCTTAGGAGGTACGGAATGCTGAAATCCAAACGGGGACTACAGGTCTTCCGATTTGCGGTGATTGCGTTGACCTTGGTGATGACAATCCCCGCGACATCGTTTGGCAAGCATCAAGGAAGAGGACGCGATCGAGGTCGCGGGTTCGATAACCGATGGAAATGCGGGAGATTCGTTAATTGCCACGACGCGCGAGACGGACGTTGGGGCAAGCGGTTCCGCGATCGACGACGATTTGACGACCGAGCTCGTTTTAGGCGATTTCGGCAACGGAACCTTGATGACGCCGATTTCCGGAGGCTGCAACGACGGCGGTATCGCAACTACCGTTATCAAACGAACCCGTATTACAACGACAACGGATACGGTTATCAGCGAAATTCCGGCTGGGCGAATCTTCTGAACCTATTCTTGCAATAGATCTGATAGCAAGCTGGCGACAGGATCCACGAAGTCACACGAACGGACACGAAATCGTTTAGGGTCGCTTCGTGAATTTCGTGGATCGTGTCTTCCTGCGAACTGCCTGCTTTCTTGACACCTCATAAACCCATTCGCATAATGAAATTACACATTTGCGGATGTGGCGGAACTGGCAGACGCGCAGGTCTCAGAAGCCTGTGATGGCAACATCGTGGAGGTTCAAGTCCTCTCATCCGCACCAGGCTTTGGGTCAAATTGAAGAGCGAGCCGTTAATAAGGCTCGCTCTTGGTGCGTTAGGAGTTTAGGAGGTCCCACATAGCGCCCAGTCGCACGGTGGAAAATTTTGCCACAAGGCAGCGGATCACGGTGTTTTCGTAGTAGAAGTTGCAGAAAGTGCTTTCCAAAAGGGGTAATTTCACATGAGCGTTGAACCTGCGACCGTCGTCGAGCCCGAGGACCGTCGAAGATTGCGAAAATCAATGTCTCCCGGAGCACGAGTTCAGTTAAGAATCGCGGAACGCCCACGCGACCGCGTCCGACGCTTAATTGATCTCGCCTTTTCACTACTCAATGAAACCGAGGCCCTAAGCCGTGATAAAGACTTCACGGAGGCATCAACACAGCTTCGGTCTCTAGATGTATCAGAAGGAATCGACTTCTATAAAGAAGTGGTGCGATTCGAAACTGAGTTGATCAGGCTGGCACTGGATCACACGCGCGGATGTCAGGCCAAAGCGGCTCGGCTTCTGCGCATAAAACCCACCACACTTAATTCGAAGATTAAGCTCTTCGGAATTCAGTACTAGACCGTTTGAGGTTCGGTTCAGCAGAGGAGCAACCAACCGGAAGGTTGGCCGCTAGTTGACTGCTTCTGAGGAGCTCACTGTGTCGGCCTCGCGTCCGTCAGAGACGGTCAGGGGCTGCTCGTCATACAAATTCGAGTCGATTAGCGTTTGCACCCAGTATTGACCCGCGGTGGGAAAGGTAACGTTGACGAAGAAACTGATGTTGTCAGCGAAGCCTCCAGCTGCAATCTCGAAACGGGTCGGTTGCGAAACAACCACGGGCTGCTTGCGATCGGTTGTAAGAATGCGCACTTCTGACAGATGAACTCCCTCGCCGCGCCAATGATTGACCACGGCGAATTTGATCAAAGAGACCGGGAGTTGCTGGACCATGATGTTCTGGAAGACGCCCATCAAGGAGAGTTTGTTTCCCACCTCGAGGCGAACGTCGTCGCAAAAAAGTGTATAAAGTAATTCGAGTTGTTTCTTGTCATTAGTCGTTTCCATGATAGCTCCAAAAAGTTATTCCGATTCAAAACCACAAATAGCCGATCCACTAAACCACACGAACCTACACTAAAACTCGTTCGTGACGCTTCGTGTTATTTCGTGGATCGTATTCATCATCGTTTGACGAGCATCCCTCCGATGAGAATCTGAACTCCCACACCATTCTGACCGCTTTGTTTGTTCCCTCATCTTAACCCAACATCTTCTTAAACGCTGCTTCATCTATTACCGGCACACCGAGAGAGTTGGCCGTGTCTAACTTGCTACCCGCCTCGGTCCCGGCAACTACGTAATCAGTTTTTTTACTGACTGAAGACATTACACGTCCACCCCTACTCTCGATCATTGCTCGAGCTTCGTCTCTGGTGCAACTTTCAAGCGTGCCGGTAAGGACAAACTGTTTGCCTGCGAACCTCTCGTCTGTGGCAGCATTCGTCTTCCGCTCGGCCTCAGTCCGCACTCCCGCCGCTTTCAGCCGTTCGCACAAATCAACATTGCCCGAATCATCAAACCAGTCCCTCACGCTCTGAGCCACAGTCAGACCAATCTCCGGGATGTCGTCGAGATCGGCAACACTCGCGTTGGTCAGGGCATCGAGCGAGCCGAAATGCGTGGCAAGAATTCCGGCAGTCCGGTCGCCCACGTGGCGAATACTCAGCGCGTAAATCAGGTTTGATAAATCGCGTGACTTACTAGCTTCAATCTGGCCCAGGAGATTTGACGCTGATTTTTTGGCCATTCTTTCGAGACCGGCAACGTCCTCGAGAGTTAACTTATAGAGATCGCCTGCGTCGCGGAGCAGCTTTTTCTCAACCATTTGATCCACCAGCGAATCACCAAGTCCCTCGATTCTCATCGCGCGGCGGGAAGCAAAGTGAAGCAAACTGCCTTTCAACTGGGCCGAACAATCGGCTGCGATACACCGCGAGACTACCTCGCCTTCGGGTCGGGAAATCGCGCCGCCGCAGACTGGGCACTTCCTGGGCATGCGAAACTGCTTCTCGTCGCCTGTCCGTTTTGATTCGATGACCTTGAGGACCTTTGGAATGACCTCTCCGCCCTTTTCAATCAGAACCCAATCTCCAATCCTCACGCCCAGACGCTTAACCTCGTCAGCGTTGTGCAGAGTTGCTCGAGCTACTGTCGTGCCGGCAAGGAGCACTGGTTCGAGATTGGCCACGGGCGTTAGCGCGCCGGTTCGGCCTACCTGCACACTGATTGAGAGCACCTTGGTAGTCGCCTGCCGAGCCGGATACTTGTAGGCAACAGCCCATCGCGGAGCTTTTTGCGTGGCGCCAAACTCATCCTGCAGAACCGTTGAATTTACTTTTACAACTAAACCATCGATCTCATAGTCGAGATCGTCTCGCTGAGTTTCCATCTGATTGCAGAATTCGATTACCTCCTCAATCGAGGAGCACAGCGACCGATGCGGATTCACGCGAAAGCCCGCCCGCTCGAGCCAGTTGAGTGATTCCCAGTGTGTTGCAAAAGGCTTCCGCCCGCCGGCGATTAAGTCATACGCAAAGAGATCGAGTCTGCGCGAAGCCACGATCCGCGAATCAAGTTGTCGCAAGGTACCGGCGGCGGCATTGCGTGGATTGGCAAATCTCTGCTCACCCTGCTCCTCACGTTCTGCATTAGTTCGATCGAAAACACTGCGCGGTATGAAGACCTCGCCACGTACCTCAACTTCTCTGCCGAGCGAGTTGCCGTTGCCACGCAATTTCAGGGGTACGCTCCGGATAGTCCGCGCATTCTGAGTTACTTCTTCACCAATACGCCCGTCACCCCGAGTAACGCCGCGGGCGAGCATCTGCTGCTCGTAGTGTAATGAAATCGACACGCCATCAATCTTGAGCTCCGCCACATATTCCACCGGTTTGCCTTCGGCAAGTTTTCGGCACCGCTGATCGAAAGCCCGAAGCTCGTCGATGTTGTAGCTGTTTTCCAGACTTAACATTGGCCGGCGATGAACAACTTCGGGAAAGCCCTCGGCCGGTCGTCCGCCGACTCGTTGCGTGGGACTGTCGGCCGTGATGAGGTGCGGCTGCTTTTCTTCGAGTTTCGTTAGTTTTTGCAGGAGTTCGTCATACTCGGCGTCCGAGATCTCCGGCGCGTCTTTGACGTAATAGAGTTCCTCATGACGCCGAATCTCTTCTCGGAGTCTTTCAATTTCCTTTTCTATTGATTGGACGGTGGCCAAGCGTTCCTCCCGCAACCGGCTTGTTCCCGAACCTTAGTTAACATAGAAAGGGCTAACGAGCTCCAACGCCAGCCTCTTTGGCGCCGCTGTTACGGGTAATGCCGCTCGACTTCGTGTCGGCCTGTGCTTTCTCCGCCTTGGCCGCGCCCAGGCGATTGATCACTCGACCAATGAATTTGGTGTTCAGCAGGAAGTCGTCTACTCGAATATTCTCGTCCGGACCGTGGGGATTAGACCCAGCATAGCTGACTCCAAACGAGGCCACCGGCGTGGGAGGACTTGAAACGCCGCAGACAGCACCGACCGGGCCGCTTGAAGGATCCATCGGATACACGAGCGGGGACATTCCATAGACCTCCACGGCTGGTTCAATGGTTGCGCGCGCTACCAGTGAGGTTGACGAAGCCTTGGCCAGCGGAGCGCTGCCCAGCTCGATGACTTCGATGTCTTTGAAACCGCGAACATCGAGATGTTGACGCAATAACTTCAGAACCAGCGCCGGCGAGAGATCCGGTACCAGTCGAAAATCAAGTCGGGCCATTGCCGTGCTCGGCAGGACAGTCTTAGCTCCGGCCTCGGTATGTCCTGTTTGAATGCCGCAGATGGTGCACGTTGGACCAAAGATGTGCTCCTTGACCAGCGTGTAGCCTTTCATTGAGCGCACCCAGCCTCCAATCCGAAATTCTCTTTTCAGACCCGCCTCATCCAGCTCAATCGCTTTCAGGGCTTCAGCATCTTCATCGCAAATCGGAGCGATGTGAGAGGAGAAACCGTCGATTGTGATTACCCCTTTTGGCGAAGTAATGGTCGCCAGCGCTTGAACCAGGCGCCAGGCGGGATTGGGGACGATTGCGCCCCACTTCGAATGAAGATCCGAGCGTGCCCCATGTGCCCGCAATTCGAGAAATGTAATTCCCTTGAATCCAAGGCTGATCACGGGACGCTCCTTCGTGTCGCGATATCCCTCGTCCCAAAGACAACCTGAGGCTTCCAGGAGGCCCTGATGCTCGGTAGTGAATTTGTAAAGACTCGGACTACCTAATCCGTCCTCTCCCTCGATTATGAAACGCAGCGTAACGGGAAGTTTTCCAAACGACTTTTGATAAGCCTCGACAGCCGCCAGGCGGGCAACCAGATCGCCCTTGCTGTTGGCGGCGCCCCGCGCATACAACTTGCCGTCGCGGATACTCGCGGCAAACGGTCCCACGGACCAGTCAGTTAAGTGCCCAACGGGTTGCACGTCGTAGTGACCGTAGACAATGAAAGTGTCGGGACCACCGCCGCATTCGCCATAAAGAATTGGGTAGCCGGTACCCATTTTGAACGCTCGAGTGCCAATCCCAACTCGCTGCATCATCTTTTCTACCGCCTCGGCCATCGCTCGCATGCCGGTGCCACGCGCCGCTACCGAAGGCATTCGGCAAAGGCTCTGCAAACGCTCCGTAAAATTCCGGGCGTGGCGGTCGACGTAACGATCAAACCGAGCAAGACTCATGATTAAAGCAAGCGCAGTTGGTAGATTAAAGCCGGCCGGTCATCACTGACGGGCTTACCGATGACACGGCAGACTGATTTTCACAGTTCAGAAGCATTGTAAAGCAGATAGCGAGGTTGCGTCTGTGTGCGGTCGAAGGAAGCACATACCAAACCACTAGCGAAAGCCTCCATAAATTCAGACCGAACTCTGCGCAGTTCCTCTTTGGCCGCATCCGCATCCCGACTAAGAAGACCATTCCAATCCGCGGGGATTGCGATGGTGGCAGCGGGTTGAGGTAGAACAGTGGAACGCGTGCCATGCGAAAGGTCGACCACATGTGGTGACGAAAGTTCCCAGTTAGCAATGAGACGATCACTTGGAAGGCCTCTGGGGGCTGTCGACTGCTCCTCCGGGTCAGTCAGATAGTCGGTACCGTAGAAGTTGTCTGCGTACTCACGAACTACAACGCCAAGTCGATTCAGATTGAAATGTGCGTTGCGAGCCCTCATCGGTTCCCAAGTCCATCTGATGAAACGCCTTCCTTCGGCCAGCGCCTTGGAACGCTGTGCCCATTTGAGGCGCGCGCCCAAGCCCTGATTCTGATAATCCCGGTGAACTGCCATCATGTGAGAGTAACCAATGACTTCGTCGTTGCCGCGCACGGCCGCCAAATGATGCACGAATCCTACCAACCGAGCCTTGTCTCCTTCGGCAAAGCCTCCGAGAGTCCACCCGCCAGCGTGACGCGAGACAATTAAGTGACGTCGCGGTGAGATCTCTATGTCGGGCAGGCCGAAAACGTCGCGCTGGAGACTCACACACTGATCGAGCTCCTCAATGGTCGCGCATTCGCGGATTTCAATCTCTTCCATGCATTCTGCTATTCCCTACTGGGACGTGCCGGTAACTGAATGAGCATACGCAAGCCGCCATCGCGATTCTGAAGCGTCACGCTGCCGTTGATTGCTTCCAATAGGCGATGACAGATTATTATCCCCAGCTCATTGATATTCGGTTCTCGGCCACTCGAGGTTTTTTCCGGATTAAAAACGTCAGCAAGCTCGGCCACGGGCTCGCCCCGATCATCGATGCTGATTTGAATCAGACGATTGTCGATCAAATCCGCATGAATCTTCACCTTCTGGCCAGAGCTGCTGCGACTAATCGACCAGGCCAGGAAGTTATAGAGAATCTGCCGCACCTTTCCCTGATCTGAGACGACCGTGGTTACCTCCGGCCCGAGGCTGTATTGCAGCTCAACCTGTTGCGTTTGAGCCATCCGCGCCAGAGCAGCGCACGACTCGCGGAGCGTCTCCTGCAACGAAAACTCCTGAACAAAAACCTCGGTCTGACCTCCCTCTAAGCGCGACAGATCCACCAGCTGATTGAGACTGGTTTGAAGTTGAAATCCCGAGGCTTGGATCTTCAGGCAGAAACGGCGCTGCGCCTCCGTCAACTCTTCGTGATCCAGCAGGATCTCACTGAAACCGAGAATCGACGTCAATGGCGTCCGAAGCTCGTGAGACATCCGCGCCAGAAAGAGCGAGCGATAGTGGGAGACGCGACGCAACTCGCGATTGGCCTTCTCCGCTTCAGCCGTGCGTAGTCTCAATTGTTCCTGAACTTCATCACTGGTTGGGACCACGGCAGTGTTGCGACTCGCTTCGGCTTGATTCTCGGTAACCTGGCTGTTATCTGACGTCTGACGCATAACATTCTCCGCGCAGATCGTTGCACGCCTGGGCACGAGCGGCGAACGGTAGAATGACCACAATTAACTGGGGAACTTCAATATAGAGCGCGCCTGCACGAGTGTCAAAGTCCTGCTTGTTTTGGAAGTGTAGTATGGTTAAGTTTGGTTGAGCGCATATCCTTCTTTTTTCCTTGAACCGTGCGTTATGATGCTCAAGCCTTGGCTGGTAAGCCCATTCGACTAGTTGGTCGACAGTTCCCCCCAAATATTAATGATTGGTGAATTAAGTCAGCAGCCGCTCGCGGAGTTAGTGCGTGAGATTTCTCAGAAAGGCCTTTCCGGCACATTGCGGCTGCAGCACGAACAAGGGAAGGTGGCCGTCTACTTTGAAGACGGACAGCTAATCTACGCGGCTTCAAATCTCCGCGAGCTTCGCATTTCCGAATACCTGAAGAGAAAAGGAGTACTGTCGGAGCAACAACTCACCTCTCTGGCAGGAGGACGTTCGGATGCGTCGCTAATTGCCGCGCTTACCGCCAGTGGTGGCGTCGACCTGGTCGCAATTGAATCGTTAGTAGCAAAACAGGTTGGTGACGTTCTTCGCGTCGGCTTACTCTGGAGCAATGGCAAATGGGAGTTTGATGATCGCGCCCATCTTGGAGATCCGGTTAAGGTACAATTGGACGTCGCCGGGCTGCTTTTGCAAACCGCCCGAAAGATGGATGACAGATTCGTCGCCTCACGATTTCCTTCGCCTGATGAAGTAATCTCACCTGTTCCTGGAACTCCAGCCTTCGACACGCTTCTGCCCGCCGAAGGCTTTGTTCTTTCCCGCGTAGATGTCCCGATCACACTTGGTGACTTGCTTTCCCTCAGCGGTCAACCTGAAGCTGAGGCACTCAAAACCATCTACGCTCTCGCCCTTGGAGGCTTCATCGACCGTCAGCGCTGGCCCGTTGCGCTGAAAGTCGACGGAGTTCGCATTGCGAAATCACCGGCTGTGAGAGTCGAAAAGAAAGACGAAGCCGTTCCGAGTCAGCCGGAACCAAGCGCAGAAAGCGAGATGGACGACCTAAACGCCTTTCTCAACAAATTGGATGACGCAGCTACGCACTATGAAGTGCTGGGAATCAGCTCCGGAGCACCGAGCGATGAAATTAAGACCTCATACTATGCCCTGGCCAGGCGTTACCATCCCGACAGATTTCACTTAGTAACCTCTACGCTGATGAATGCGCGAATCGATTCCGCGTTCGCGCGCATTGCCCAGGCTTATGAGACATTGATGGATCCATCACGGCGAACCGGATATGACGCTAAGCTCGCCGCCCTCGAGAAATCCAGGAAGTATGCTGAGTCAGCTCCTAAGGCGAGTCGGGAATCGAGCGGAGGCGCTCAGGAAAAACAGGGAGGCTCCCAATCAGGAAGAGACGTCGACCGCGCTGAGGACAACTTCAAGCAAGGATATGCCGCGTTGCAGCAGGGTCAAACAAAGCTGGCCATAACGACACTTGCCGCGGCCGCTCGAATCGTACCTAACGAACCGCGTTATCGTGCTTATTACGGACGTGCCCTGGCAATGAGTCCCGATACCCGTCGGCTAGCCGAAGCCGAGCTTCAGGCAGCAATCAGATTGGATTCCTCGAACGTGGCTTATCGCGTGATGTTGGCCGAGCTTTGTTACGATCTCGGGTTCTTCAAACGAGCCGAGGGCGAACTTGAGCGCGCGATCTCGTACGAGCCGAATAATCCGGCGGCGCAGAAGTTAATGCGTAAACTGGAAGCCGCGCGCGCGGCGAAGTAGGAAGGTACTGGGCCGCGGATTTACGCGGATTAACGCGGATACGGAAACCAAGAAACGTGGATGACAGTAAGGGAAACGCCAGTGAGCCCAGTACCAAACGTGAGCTCTATCGTTTCTCTTTCTGATCCGCGTGTATCCGCGTAAATCCGCGGCTAGTTATTTCGATTTGGAAATTCAATCAGTCATGCCTATCCAAACTATCGACGACCGCATCGCCAGCGAAGCATTCTTGCAGCTTGGGGCAGTAGCTGATCAATTCGAACAATACGAAAATCCGCATGCGGTTAGGCTTGCGGCAATTGCCGATAGTATTGCCAAACGCTTCAACATAGCAGCCCAGGATCGGAAATCGCTGCGGGTTGCTGCTCTGCTTCATGACATAGGGGAAACTGTCATGGAACGCGACTACATTAAGCGCGAGGGCAGGCTGACTGATGAGGAACGAGTCGATCTGGCCAGACATCCGTTGATTGGCGAACACGAAGCTCGGCGAGCAGGAGCCGATAGAGCGGCCCAACTATTGGTTCGTTGGCACCACGAGTGGTGGAATGGGTCGGGATATCCAGATGCCCTGGGTGGCGAGGAGATTCCGCTCGCTGCCCGAATCCTGCGAGTGGCTGATTCCTACGCGGGGCTGACCGACTCGCGTCCGTTTCGTCCTGCGTTGACCGAAGAGCGGGCCAGGCACGAGTTGATCGACTGGGCCGGAATTGAATTCGATCCGCGCGTCGTAAACATTTTTCTCGCCCTCGAACCAATTCCGGAACTGGAGTCGTTCGCGACGAACGATGAGACTTCCAAAGCAGAGACCAAGCCTGCGTGGGATCTCTTTTCTTCGTTTATGAAATGAGGGTTTTAGTGAGTTCGATTTTAAGTTCAAGAGTTAGCGGAGAAAATCAGGACCGAGAAGCGGCAGCGACCGGGCCGCTACCGCTCCTCGGTTCTGAGCCATTGACGCGATCGAAGATAACGAAACGGTGAGTTAGGAATAACGCATGGCTTATCTCGCAGCAGGAAGTTTTCCAAACGGGTGGCTAGCTTTCGAACTAGGCGTCCTGCGCCGGTTGAAGTTCAACTCCGTGGCCCTTCCTCTAACCGGAGAACCCCATCTCTCGGTCCAGCTCAAGCGTTGGCGGGTTCGGGTCGCGGCGAATGATCCGATGATTTGGGCCTACACCAAGGCCGTTGCTCTGGTAGAAAACGCAGACGAGAAACTGACGGAAGACGAAATCGCCAGCGTTCTTCAAGACGCTTATGTCCCTCGCGACAAGCTGGATAATCCTTCCTTAGCGAAGTGGTTCAACGAAAGCGACGCCTGGTGGCTGGACAACCTGCGCTTCAACGCCGAGCGCTTTGAGTCGGAATTCAAACGCGCAATTGCTTTGACACTGGGCATGATGGTGGGCGACTACGTGCTCTCGTTTGATAAAGACACTCAACTGCTGCGTGAGCCGCTCTCTCTTTCCAAAGTCTTTCGGCAAATGGCCGAACTGCTGCCCTATCCTCACGACAATTCGCTCCTCAACAAGAGTACCAACCAGAACCTGCGCGACTTTGTGGCTGAGCGGCAACACACGGATTTGTTGTTTCTCAGCTTGCCGACGCCAATCATTCAGTCAGAGCCGGCACGTCCGGCACTTTCCGGTTGGCGAGAAGAGTGGCTGCGCGGGGGCGATCATTTCTGGGCAGAGTTTGAACGACAGCGGATGGGCAGATTGGGAGCCGCTGTCCAAAGCAAGCAACAGTATCTCGGCTATGTCGAGGATTTGCTCCGCACCGCCTCACACATTCCTGCGTGGGCGATTTCCCACACGGAAAATGGTTTCATCACCAGCGATGAGCTGGTGGAAACCATCAGCCCCATTCGCAAAGTTGACGCCGTCTATACCAAAGATTTTTCCGACCTGCTGGGCGTGAGGGCTTCGATCATTACCGCTGGGAGATAGATTCTCAAAAACTTCTCACGTCTTGGTTGGCCCCGAGATGAACCTGTAACCGACACCCCTTACGGTCAGAAGATGTCGTGGTCGTGACGGCTCATCTTCGATGTACTTCCGCAGGCGAACGATGAAGTTATCAATCGCTCGGGTGTCAGTGTCTTCCTGCAAGCCCCAAACTTCTTCCAACATCGACTTGCGTGAGACGATTTCGCCATCATGTTTGATCAGGTATCGCAACAACTGCGCTTCCATGAGAGTGAGGTGCACGGTCTGCTTCAAGGTGCGGAGTTCAAGCGCGCGCAGATCGATAGTTTTCCCGTCAAATGAAAAGAACTCTGGCTCCGCTTCACTAGTTGAACCATTAACAGGAGGCCGATCATCAGCACTGGTTTTTTGAAACCACTCTCGCCTTCGCAACAGTGCATTCAGCCGCGCCATGAAGACTGCCAGATCAAACGGTTTCGGCAAATAATCGTCGGCGCCCGATTCGAAACCTCGCAGCACGTCTTCTGGCCGGCCGCGAGCGGTAAGCATTAACACCGGGACAAACTCACCTCGGGCCCGCAACTCCGAGGCGACCGAAAATCCGTCTTTGCCGGGAAGCATCACATCCAACACAACCACATCGTAGTTGTGATGGTCATCGAGCAGCGCAGTTAAGGCTGCTTCGCCGTCGCCAACGGTGTCGACCGTATGACCCTCCGCTTCAAGATTGAAGCGAAGACCGTCCGCGAGATGTTTCTCATCTTCAACGATTAAGACGTCACCCATCTGGTTAAGCTCTTGGAAGTTGAATTGTAAAAGTGCTGCCCTGGCCCAGCCCGGCACTCTCCGCGAAGACTCGGCCGCCATGTCGCTCCACGATAGACCGCACGATGAAGAGCCCTAATCCGGTGCCCTTCACGCGCGCAATCACCAATCCGGGAGCCCTGTAGAACCGTTTGAAAATCCGTTTCAGTTGAGCGTGGGGAATGCCGATCCCCTGATCTGCAATGCGTATGGCGACGCGTTTCTCGTCGAGGGTGGCGACTTCAACGGAAATGTGGACGTCGTTGTCAGAATACTTAATCGCATTGTCCAAAAGGTTGGAGATCGCCGCCCGCAGTTCATCAGGATCGCCTGCGACGCGCGGCCGCTCGCCATTCACCGACTCCCCGTAATTGAGCGACTCAGCGGCGAGGTTATGACGAACGCGCGTGAGGTCAATACACTCACGGACCACCTCGCCGAGGTCGACGACAATTGGGCTGACCCGTCGCCGTCGATCAGCTGCACGTCCGGCCCGCAATACTTGCTCTACTGTTTGGAGGAGACGGTCGCTGTCCGCCAACATGATCTCGTAAAAGTGTTCCCGCTGGTCGTCCTCGACGCGGCGGGTTCTGAGTGTTTCCAGATACAAACGAATCGATGCGATGGGAGTCTTTAGCTCGTGAGTGACCGCGTTGATGAAAGCGTCGTGCTGTTCGTTGCGGCGTATCTCGCGAATGAGAAAGATGGTGTTCAAGACCAAACCAAAGATGATCACGAGAAACAGGATGATGCCGAGGACTAAGAGCGCGACCTGTCGCCAGTTAAGCAGGATCCAGCCCACGTTCAGGGCCACGGCGACCGCTACTAAACAAGCGCCAAGCGTGATGAAAAAGGCTATCGACTTCCGACGCCGACCACTAACCCGCATGAGTAGGATTGTAAGGCTTGTTTAGATGAGCAGGAAGGAGGGAGGGAAAGATAAGGTGACAGGAGGCAGGGGCAGGAGGCAGGGGCAGATGGCAGGAGGCAGGGCAGGAAGCAAGGATGCGGGAGCAGTCAGTCGGACAATTTGTACTGATCTAAAGTTGTGAGAATCCTTGCCCCTGCCGCCTGCTCCTGCCGTCTGCCCCTTCCCCGTACTACGCCGCTTTCCTTAACTGCCTCGCTTCCGTCCTTGGGGCAGCAGCCAGTTGATGGCTGGTTATTAGTCTTACTCCTCTGGCCAGACCCAGCAACTGGAGCACGCGTATGCCATACCAGTTCACGTCGATTTCATACCACTTCAAGCCATGCTTGGCAGCGCGCGGATAAGCGTGATGATTGTTGTGCCAACCTTCGCCAAAGGTCAGCAGCGCAACCCACCAGCTGTTTGTTGAGTCGTCGCGCGTCTCAAAACGGCGCGTACCCCAGAGATGGGTCGCGGAGTTTACCAACCAAGTGGCGTGCAATCCGAAAGTAACGCGCAGGAACGTGCCCCACATCAACATCGACCAGCCGCCGAATGCAAATAAGACGACGCCGCAAAGGATAAGGGGAACGTAATAGAAGCGATTAATGAAGACGTGAACCGGGTCCTTCATCAGATCCGGAGCATAGCGTTGCATTACATGTTCGGGGTGCTGTTGCGCCGTGCCGCGCAGAATCCAACCCATGTGAGCCCACCACTTCCCTTCTCGGGGGGTGTGTGGATCTCCCGGCAAGTCAGTTTGCGAATGATGAATGCGATGGGTAACGACCCAGTTAATAGGCCCGCCTTCCAGCGCGAGCGTTCCGCAAAAAGTCAGGAAGTACTCAACGACCTTGGGCGTCTTATAACCACGATGGGTGAGAAGCCGATGGAAACCCATGCCAACTCCAAGGCTCCCGCCGATCCATGCCAACACCAAAGACACGACCAGGGCCTGCCAGCTAAACATGAAGAGTGCTGCGACCGCGCAGATGTGAAATAGCACCATGAAGAACGCCGTCCCTCGATTTAAGCCTTCCCGCTGACTAAAGGTCCGCGCGTCGTTGGTTAATATGTTTTCCTTCGTACTCATCCCTGACTCCCTGATCGAAAGTTCAGCTGCCTGAGATCCTCACGAGGCAACTGCCAGAGCCATCCTAGCAATTCAGAAACTCGACCGTTGTAATAGTTGTGTAATCGGTCTGGACTCCGAACAGATTCGGTGGTTTTGGGACCAGTTTTGTCGTAAATGTGTCAGGCTCCAACCTTGCCAACCTCAACTTGGATGGTGCATTATTGTTCGTGCTTTCCTCTCTCAGCAGCGGGTTGATATTCACTATTTATTCTAGACTTTAAGAAGGGGATTTATGGAGAAGCAGACTTACGCCATCGGTGATCGCGTCGAGAAACTATGCACAGTATGTAACGAAGAACGCGGACACGTGGTCGCCACAATTACCAAACGTGGGTTGGTCTCGCGCGTTACTTGCCCGAAATGTGGCACTCGCAGCTCCTTTTCGAGAGGTGCGAACTTGACCGGATCTCGATCGAAGTCAGTTCAAAGTGAGCCTTACGACATGTCTCGAACCTATAGAACGGGTCAGGTGATGATTCACCCGATGTGGGGACCGGGCGAAGTGACTGCGGTGATCGAACCGCGGAAAATTGATGTGCTCTTCGCCGATCGAATTCGGCGGCTGATTCACTCAAGAGCTGAGGTTTAGTTAACTAGTCAGTGAACGTAAGAAGAGGGCGTGTCGTCACGTCCTCTTTTTTTATTCTCTTATCCCCTCTTCGACCTACTCTCCCGCGATCTGTGCCACGTTCGATTCTGCCGACTGCGGCGGCGAGTTCAATCTGCGCGGCAGCCTGACCCGGCCAACAGCAAATAGAACCAGCCAAACAATTCCGGAACTGGCCGAGAGCAAACCGGAGATTACAGTTAACGTTCGGGGTGTGATGGCACGCAACGACCATCCGGCCACCGCAGTTGAGAAACTCCAAATCAACAATTCAGTGGCCCGGTCGGTAGTTGAAACACGGCCTCGCAGCTTGTCGGGCACGAGACGCATCAACAGCGTCTCCTGAACCGCAAACTCGGCAGCCAGCATGATGCGCGAAACAAATAGCAGGAGGCAGGCAAGTAACAGAGTTGGCGCGAACCCAATTGAAGCGAAAACTAGACCCTGGAGTATTAGGCCCCAACCGATGAACGCCACCGTTTTCCCCCGAGTCTCAAGGTATGCTCCCACGCGCCGAGCGATCATCATGCCGACGAAGAGACCGGTACCGGCTGCAAAATAGAGCCACGCTACCGCTGAGTCGCCACTAATCCCGCCCTGGCCGGCGAAGACCAGTCCGCCCAGCCGGTCCGAAATAAGGTTGATCGCGCCGCCACCCGAAGCCCAAAGGACATTGATTCCCAGGATCGTAGCCACGGGGGCGTGACCTAGGATGTATGACCAGCCTTCGCGAATGTCTTGCCAGTAACCGCGTCGTGGCTGCTTCGCCGTTTCCGCCTCTACCTCAGTCTGTTTCGTTTCGCGATCCGGAATCAGCCAAATTGAATAGGCTGAAGCTGCAAATGAAATGGCGTTCACCACGAACGCTGCGTGATATCCGACGTAGGCGGCAGTCCATCCACCGAGGGCGGCGCCAAAAGCCATCAGTAGAAATCGCGACGAAAACATCAAAGCATTGCCGGCCAACAAATCCCGTTCACCGGTAATGTTGGGAACTGCGGCATTTTTGGCGGCCTCGAAGAACGCGCCAAAGAGAGACAACAAGGCGGTGCACGAATAGGCAAGCCAGAGGTGCTCAGGCTTTCGAACCAGTAACATTCCCAACGCCACCACGACTCGGACCAGATCTGAGACGATCATCACCGTACGACGTGACCATCGATCGACGACCGCCCCGGCGAAAGGAGCAAACAACGTGAACGGCACCAGCCGTGCGATCAGCATGAAGGTGGTAACTTCGGGCGCGGCATTTGAAACGACGCGCACCAGGCCTAGAGCCGCAATGAAGTTGAACCAGTTGCCGAGTTCGGAAATGACCTGTCCCACCAACAATCTTCTAAATGATCGATTGGTGCGGACCAGCTGGATGTAAGTCAGTGAAGCCATAAGCTAAAGATCTGTGCTACTAATCAAAAGAGCCGCCAACTTTTTGTCGGCGGCTCGCAACCCATAAGACGTTCCTGGGAATTTACCCGCCTACAAACTTCGGTGGTCGCTTCTCGATAAAAGCCGCGACGCCTTCCACAAAATCTTTCGTGAATCCTGATTGAATCTGCTTCTGACGTTGCAGTTCCAGTTGCCCGCCATAATCATTCGTGGCGCTCGCTTCCAGCAGTTCCTTGATTCGGCCAATTGCCGCGGTTGGACCGCTTGCCAATCTTTCGGCCAAAGCCATCGCGCGGCTCATCAATTCTTGATCCGGTACGACCGCATTGATCATTCCCATGGCCAGGGCCTGTTCGGCAGATACCACATCTCCAGTCATCAACAGTTCAGCGGCACGTCTCCAACCTACTAAACGAGGGAGGATGAAAGTACCACCACAATCAGGTACCAACCCAATCTTGATGAACGCTTGATTGAAGCGCGCGCTCTCGCCGGCAATTACCAGATCGCATGAGAGTGCAAGGTTGCATCCGCCTCCGGAGGCTGCACCATTCACCGCCGCAATGAACGGCAGAGGTGTTTGCCTGATCAGCATCAAACAGTCGTTGAGCTCACGCAAAGGTTCGTCGAAGAATGCTCCGACCTGCCCCTCCTGCTGGGCCATGGTTCGCATTTCTCGCAGGTCGCCACCGGCGCAAAATGCCCGGCCCGCTCCTGTAAGGACAATGGCGCGCGCGGATTGCTCCAAAGCCTCAGCCACCGCTGCCTTGAACTCGCGAGCCACGGCCAGATTCAGCGCATTCAGGGTTTCCGGCCGGTTAAGTGTGATAACACAAACGGCCTGACGCATTTCGAATTGAATCGTTTCGTAGTTCATATGCACAGCGAGCAGACAAGAGTGCCCACAAGCTTCCGAAGTCTGGACTCGTGGGGAGACTGTTCTACCGGGTGTCTATTTTTAGAATTCTACTGGATCGTTCAAGTCCCCTGCTGCGATGCCCGATTGGCGCTAAAACATTCGCCACAAAGAACCGGTCTACCGCTTGAGGGTTTGAAAGGAACGGTGTCAGCTTTGCCGCACTGATCGCATGTGATTTCAAATCGCTGACGCTCGCCACCTGGTCCCCTCGAGCCGAAGTTAGCACGCCGCGCATCCCGGCAAGGTTTGCAGCGCTTGGGGTGGGTTAGGTTGCGTTCCCGATAGTAGTCCTGCTCGCGTTCGGTAAAAGGAAACGGCGTCCCGCATTCCGTGCAGGTAATTTCAAGGTCTGGCATGGCGCTTTGTTCTCCATGAGGGCGCGACTGAGGTGGTCCCCCTCTCTGCTTCTCGGAACGTCGGCAATAGCTCTTTGTGCGGCTTGACGATTGGCTGGTTCAAGAGTGGCCGGGAATGGTAGCAGCTCCCTAGCTGACCTCTCGGGCTAGCGCGTCCCGAAACGATTTAAGTGAGGCTGAGTTTACTCCACCGTAACTCTCTGTTCAAACTTTATCGCACGTTGTCGCGAAGCGTTTGTAACGGCTCACAGCGTCTCCGAGTTCATTGGGACGGACCGTCGAGCAATCTGGGATGATGGCTGCGGCCCCAGCCTTCGCAGCGGAAGGCGGTAACTCCAGCTGGTCTAATCTTTGCTGAGCTCCCTGACATGAGCGCGAACCGTCGTGCCTAGAGTCTGAAGGTTGTAGCCACCTTCAAGACATGAAACGATTCTCCCCTTGCAGGTGCTCTGGGCCCACTCCTTCAGAGCTTGCGTCATAGTAATGAAGTCTTCGTCCTCGAGCAGCAACTGGCCCAAAGGATCGCCCCGATGGGAATCAAACCCAGCCGAGATGATGATCAGATCCGGCTTCATTTTTGAACCAATTTCTTCGAGCGCGGCGTCGAACATGCGCTTCTGCTCGGCGGCTTTTGTCTGCGCCCTAACCGGAACATTGAGTGTGTAGTCTTTGCCGCGACCAATGCCAGTCTCGCCTCGGGCGCCGGTTCCCGGGTACCAGGGGTACTGGTGCATTGAGAAGAAAAAGACCGTCGGGTCGTCATAGAAAATGCCTTGAGTCCCGTTGCCGTGGTGTACGTCCCAATCGACTATTGCAACTCGCTCAATCTCCGGGTAACGGTTTTGCGCATAACGAGCGGCGATGGCCACATTGTTGAAGAGACAAAACCCCATGGAGCGTTCGGCTGTCGCATGGTGGCCGGGAGGACGTACTGGTACGAAAGCGTTGCTGGCCTCACCCAGCATAATAAGTTCAATGGCCTGGCACGCTCCGCCGGCGCCCCGCAGTGCGGCGTCCAGCGAGCGCATTGACACCACTGTGTCAGAATCCAGGTAGCCAGTCCCTTCACTTACCGCCCGTTCTACGGTCTTGAACTGCTGCGGCGTATGGGCGGCCTGAACGTCGCCGCGCGGTGCCTCTCTCGCCTCGATCTCCAGCAACTTCGGCCATAGTTCGGCGTCGCTCCGCAATGCATTCATAACAACTGAATAGCGCGAAGGTGATTCAGGATGACCCGGACCGGTATCGTGTTTTTCAAATACAGGATGATGGACAATGGCAGTCGGCATGGTTTTGATGAATCGTAAATCGTGAACCGTAAATAGTAAACGTGAGTGTCTCAAAGTGACGACTGCTAGCCAACCTAAGCATTGAAAGCGTACGGAATCGTTCTCGCTCAGACTGACTTGATCGACGAAGCAGTCGAAATCCTTGCGACATTTCACTTAACTCGGGGTTTCCCGCCCTCCTTCCCAACTACGGGAATACCGATTGCTAAATGCAGAGTCAAGATTACAGAACTATCCAATTGGTAGTCGGATTCAGAACAGAGTAGCTAAGTAAAGATTTGATGGTCGGATAAGAGGAGGAATCAGATGGCATACGAAGAGCATGAGGCGAGGAAAAGTCGAGTTGTTGTAGAGACACCCACTGCCCGGCGCGAAGTAACACAAACTGAAAGTGTCAGAACTCCGGAGCGGGAGGGCATGTCAGGCGCCACAGTGGGCGTAATAGTCGTGTTGGCGGTGGCCTTGGTCACCATCCTTGTATTGTTCTTGATGAGCAGTCAAACAACAGACACGGCCAATGACAATCTCGCGGTACAGCAAACGCAACCGCCGATTGTTCAACAACAGCCGGCACAGCAGCCACCAATAATCATTCAGGGAGCGCCGGCTGCGCCACAACAGGCTCCAATCATCATCAATCCACCGGCACCAACCGGCGGCTCGACCTCGAGTGGGTCAAACGACTTGGCGATTCAGTCGGAGATAGATAAGAAATTCACCGACGATCCCGTTCTTTCAACGCTAGGCGTGACCGTTTCAACCGTGAACGGCAAAGCCACAATTATCGGCATTGTCAGAACAGACTCGCTCAAAGCTCAAGTTGAACGGCTGGTTCGGTCAGTGAGAGGCGTGAAAGAAATCGATAATCAGATTCAGGTTAGTGGCTGATACGACTCTTGCGGGGGGCGCAGAGTTTTGAAGCCGTCAGACGCCGCAATCCTTATTGGGTTGCGGCGTCTTTCATTTCTGTCTGGCTCCAATTCCCAAAATAGTAATTTCCCTGTTAACCATGGAAGTGGTGATTGCCAAACTCTCGTCCTCGCCGGTCAACAGGACCCGGCGCTCATCACCCTTGCCCAAGAACGCCACTTCCTCAATTAGACAGTTGACTGGCGATGCTGTGAGCCGAGCCAGAGGTGTTCCACTTCTGTCTCGGAGGAGCAGCTCGATATCCGATTTGATTTGTCTTCGTTCGTCTTCACTTACTTCCAACTCCCCTACGGCGACAGGATGCGGAAGCAGACCCATTTCACCATCGAGATAGACGTTCCAGATAAAGCCGATGTCAAGCAGCAGGTGGAGAGTTTCATCGTGAATGAAATAGCCCAGCACCGTGGCTCCGATCACGTGAGCGATAACATGATCCTGATGGGTGTTGGTGTCTATAGGTTTCCAGTCAGTCATTTCTGGGTCAGGTCAATTTTAGCCCAAGCCTCGTTGCTCGCAGGGCAATAATATTTTCCATTTTCCATTTCTCATTTAGTCATCAAGAAGCCAGGCATGGTTGATAAGCTTGTGTTGGGAAGCGGGCTAGCGGAGCGCGCCCCCGCTGAGTCTGGTTAGCTACAGGGTAGACTCAGTTATTCAACCGCGGTTATTGTCCTAACAATGGACCAGGCTATCTTACAATCTGGACTGGCGGCCTTTGTCACCTTGTTGGTCGTCGTCGACCCGCCGGGCGTGGTGCCTATCTTCGTTTCGCTTACAAAGGACGAACTGCCGGCACGGCGGCGGTCGATCCTCACTCGCGCGGTCCTGGTTGCTCTCGCCGTCGCGCTCTTCTTTCTGATTGCTGGTCGTGCCGTACTGTCCTACTTGGGTGTCAGCGTGTATGCGTTCTCCATCAGCGGCGGCATTTTGCTTTTCGCGACCGCGATGCCGATGTTGTTCGGACACCGCGGTGGCCTTCAGGCTCCGGAGCGAAGGGAACGGGGTCCTGCCGAACATGACATTTCTGTCTTTCCCTTAGCGATTCCCATGCTCTCGGGTCCCGGTCTGATTGCCACTATCCTGCTTCTCACTTCGCAGGCTTCGGGCGATCTTCGGCGTCTCGCCGCCATCGCAGTGTCGCTTGTTCTGGTATTTCTCGTCGCCTACGCTTCGCTTTATCTAGGAGTCTGTCGGCTTAACGACTATTAGTGTGATCATTAGCCGTTTTTACCTTGAGTAGTCAGCAATGAACGCGTTCGCGGTCCGACTGAGAACTGAGAAGTTTGGCGCAGGCGGAAAAC
>Ga0187892_10002996_pt1 | contig 31967 bp, 30 predicted proteins | sample MA1701073metaG_FD_139345 | JGI IMG/M metagenome (GOLD analysis project Ga0187892, IMG submission 139345) | Bio-ooze microbial communities from a basaltic lava cave in the Kipuka Kanohina Cave System on the Island of Hawaii, USA - MA170107-3 metaG ...
CACGCGGTCGGCGTGCTTCACGGTGGCGAGGCGGTGGGCGATCACCAGCACGGTGCGACCCTTCATCAGCTCGGAGAGCGCCTGCTGCACCAGGAATTCGCTTTCCGCATCCAGGTCCGAGGTAGCCTCGTCCAGGATCAGGATCGGCGGGTCCTTCAGGAACGCGCGCGCGATGGCCAGGCGCTGGGCCTGACCCCCGGAGAGCTTCACGCCGCGCTCGCCCACCGAGGTCGCGTAGCCCTCGGGGAGGACCGCGATGAAGTCGTGAGCCTGGGCCTGACGGGCCGCCCGCTCGATCTCGGCCTGGGTGGCCCCCGGCTTGCCGTAGCCGATGTTGTATCCGATCGAGTCGTGGAAAAGGAAGGTCTCCTGGGTCACGATCCCGATCAGCGAGCGCAGCGAGGCCACCGTGACCGCGCGAAGGTCGTGCCGATCCAGCGTGATGCGCCCGGCGGTCACGTCGTGGAAGCGCGGCAGCAGCTCCATCAGGGTGGTCTTGCCCGCCCCCGACATGCCGACGAAGGCCACGAGCTCGCCCTTGCGAACCGTCAGCGAGATGTCCCGCAGGGCCCACTCCTCCGCCTCCGGATAGCGGAAGCCGGCGGCCTCGAAGACGATGGCCTCGGTGAAGCCGGGGAGCGCGCGGGCGTCGGGCGCGTCCACGATGGCGGGCGGAGTGTCCAGGATCTCGAAGACCCGCTCCACCGAGGCGATCGACTGCTGCACGGTGTTGACCATCCGCGAGAGCTGGCGGACGGGACCATAGAGGAGGATCACCGCGGCGGTGAAGGAGAAGAACTCGCCGGGGGTGAGCGCGCCCGCGATCACCCGGTAGCCGCCGTACCAGAGGGCGCCCATGATCGCGAGGGCCCCGAGGATCTCCATCACCGGCTCCGCCATCTCGTCCACGCGCCGATCTTGCAGCGCCAGGGAAAGCAGGCGGTCGTTGACCTGGTCGAAGCGCTCCTGCTCGAGCCGCTCGCGCCCGAAGGCCTTCACGATCTTCGTGCCGGTGAACGACTCCTGGAGCACCACGTTCAGCTCCGCGATCTTCCGCTGGGTCCGCTTGTTGATCCGGTACAGCTTGCGGCCGATCGCCCGGATGGTCGCGCCCACCAGGGGGAAGACCGCGATCGCGATCAAGGTGAGCAGCCACTCGCGCAGGAACATCACGATGAGCAGCGCGACGATGGTCCCGACGTGGCGCACCGCCATCACGAGCACGGTGGACGACAGGCGGGCGAGGCGGTTGACGTCGGTGACCACGCGGGTCATGAGCTCCGCCGAATGCAGCGAGGCGAAGAAGGCCAGGGGCATGGACTGGATGTGGGCGTAGAGCTCGCCCCGGATGCGAGCGATGACGCGCTCGCCCACCGACGCCATGAGGTAGGACTGGCCGAAGCGGCCGAAGCCCTTGGCCACGTAGGCGCCCAGCAAGGCCAGGGGGATCACCTTGAGCATGGCCACGTCGCGCTTGAGGAAGATGTCGTCCATGGCGGGCTTGACCAGCCACGCGATGAAGGCCTCCGCGCCCGAGACGACCAGGGCGAGCAGCCCCCCCAGCGCGAGCACCGGCCAGTAGGGGCGCAGATACGGCAGGAGCCGGGCGAGCAGCCGGTAGCGCGCCTTCATGGCCGCGCGCTCGCGGCCCAGAGCCGCTCGTAGAGCGCCTCGGTCCGCTGGACCTTCTGGGCCATGGAGAAGTTGGCCTCGACCCGCTTGCGGCCCGCCCGGGCCATGGCCTTGGCCCGCGTCGGATTCTCCAGCATGCGGAGGATGGCCTGGGCGAGCGCGTCCGGATTGCGCGGCGGGACCAGCAGCCCCGTCTCGCCCTCGAGGATGAGCTCGGGATGGCCCTCGATGTCGGTGCCGATCACCGGGGTCTCCACCGCGAGGGCCTCGCGCAGCGAGCCGGTGAGGCCGAGCCCGGCGTAGGAGGCGTCCACCACGAGCTCGCTCGCGGCCAGGATCTCCGGGATGTCCTCACGGTGGCCGAGGACGTGCACGGACTCGCCGATGCCGCGCCGGAAGGCGCGATCGCGCAGGGCGACCACCCGCGGGGGCGGGGCGCCCACGAAGAGCAGCCGCGCGTGGGGGGCGGCGTGGCAGACGCGCGCCATGGCCTCGAGCACGTCGTCGTTGCCGCGCCACGAGCGGATGCCCACCTGGGTGACGAGGGCGTGCTCCGGACCCAGACCCAGCTCGGCGCGGACGCACCGGCCGTCCACCCCGGGATGGAAGCGGCCGAGGTCGGTCCCCGAGTAGATGACGTTGATCTTCGCGGCGGGCACGCCGGCCGCGACGAGGCCGCGCTTGATGGACTCGCAGACCGCGACCACCGCGGTCACCCGCGACGTGGTGTAGCCGAGGCGATTCCAGCGGTCGAGCGGGAAGCTCACCCCGCGATTGAGGACGAGGACCGGGATCCGGACCGTGAGGCCGGCGAGCATGGCCAGGCTTCGCGCGCGCCCCTTCTGGCAGTGCACGACCTGGATGTCGTGCGCGCGGATGAGCCGGGCCAGGGCCCAGGCGGAGCGGAGATCGACGTTGCTCCGCATCGGCACCGCCGCGTGCTCGACGTTGGCGGCGGCGCACGCGCGGCCCCAGTGCTCGTTCGGGCGCGTCGCGATCACCACGTGGTGGCCGTGGCCGGCCAGCCCCAGCGCGAGATCGCGGAGCTGGATGGCCGCGCCGGTGAAGTAGTCCGACTTCGGGTAGAGCTGGAGGATGTTCACGCGCGGCTCACGCCGGGTCCGGTCAGCGCCGGCCGCTCACCGGGCGCGGAAGAACTCCCTCACCGCCGCCACCACCTCGTCCACCTCGGCCTCGGTGTGGCCGGCCGAGATGGGCAGCGTCAGGATCTCGGTCACGATGCGCTCCGTCCGCGGCAGCGGGGGCGGGTCGAACCGCTCCACCGCCGGCTGCTGGTGACTCGGCACCGGGTAGTGGATGCCGGTGGCGATGCCGCGCTCCTTGAGGAGCTTCGCGAGCCCGTCCCGCTCGGGCGTCCGCACCACGTAGAGGTGATAGACGTGGTGCGCGCCGGGCGCCTCGGTCGGCAGGACCAGCGGCAGGCCAGCGAGGCCACGCTGGTAGCGGGCGGCGAGCCGTCGGCGGTGGTCGTTCATCGCGTCGAGCCGTCGCAGCAGCACGCGGCCGATCGCGGCCTGGATGTCGTTGAAGCGCAGGTTGAAGCCGATCTCGACGTGGACGTCCTTGTTGAGCCGGCCGTGGTCGCGCAGGCGGCGGCAGCCCGCGGCCACCCCGTCGTCGTCGGTGATCAGCAGGCCCCCGTCGCCCATCACGGTGAGGTTCTTGGAGGGGTAGAACGAGAATACGCCCGCGCGCCCGAAGGTGCCGACCTTGCGTCCCCGCCAGGCGGCCCCGTGGGCCTGCGCGCAGTCCTCGAGCAGCCAGAGGCTGCGCTCGGCGCAGAGCCGCCTGACGCCGTCCAGATCCGCGGGGTGGCCGTAGAGGTGCACCGGCACGAAGCCCACCGTGCGGGCCGACACCTTGGCGGCCGCGTCGGCGAGATCGACGGTGTAGGAGTCGGTCACGTCCACGAAAATCGGCACCGCGCCCGCGAAGCAGACCGCCTCCACGGTGGGGAAGGCGGTGTGCGCGGGCACGAGCACCTCGTCGCCCGCTTTGACCCCGAACGACTTGAACGCCATCCACAGCGCGGCGGTCGCGCTGCTCGTGAGCACCGCGTGCTTGCTCCCGGTGTACCGGGCGAACTCCTGCTCGAAGGCCTTGGACTCCGGCCCGAGGATGTACTGCCGCGAGTCGATGGCGGCGAGGACCGCGGCCTTGATCTCGTCATCGACCGGCGGTCGGGACAGCGGCACGGGCATCGGTTTGATCCTCCGTGATCAAGAATGCAGCCGCGAGTATTTCCCGCGGAAGTACAAAAGCGGCTCCTTGCCCTCGTCGCCGCTCCATTCCCCGCTCTCGACCTGGGCCACGAAGATGGTGTGGTCGCCACCCGGGTAGGCGTGCACCACCGTGCACTCGAGCTGGGCCATCGCGTCCGGCAGGACCGGCAGGCCGAGCGGCCCGGGCCGGTACTCGAGGCCCGCGAACTTGTCCTCGCCGGGGGCGCTGGTCGACGTGGCGAAGCGCCGGGACGCGCCCTCCTGACCCTGACACAGGATATTGACCGCGAAGCGGCCGGCCGCCTTGATCGCCGGGTAGCTCTGGGCCTTCTGCGAGACGCAGACCAGGATCAGCGGCGGGTGCAGCGACACGGAGGTGAACGAGCTGGCGGTGAGCCCGGTCGGCCGGTGGTCGGCGTCCCACGCCGTTATGATGGTGACTCCGGAGGCGAAATGACTCATCACGCGGCGGAAGTCGTCGGGCCCGAGCACCTGATCGTTGTAGCAGTTCCGACCAGATTTTTCAAGTTCTCCAAGGGCTTGGACTGCACCCGGTGCGAGTCTGCTCGTTGACGGCGCGCGGCTTGGCCCCTATACTGCAGCCCTACCGCGCATGACGACACCCACCGAGAGCACCGTGCTGACCGCGCTTCGGGCGGTCCGGGATCCGGACCAGGGCCAGGACATCGTGAGCCTCGGCCTGGTCAAGGAGCTCCACGTGCACGATGCGGAGGTGTCCTTCACGCTGGCCTTCGCCGGGCAGTCGCCCGCAACGAAGGCCGCGCTCCACAGCAGCGCCTCGAAGGCGGTCTCCCAGCTCCCCGGGGTGAGTCGAGTCAGCGTGAAGATGGGCTCCGCGGCCGGCGCGGGGCGGCCGCAGGCCCCGGCGGCCCAGGGCCATGCCCATGGCCAGCAGGGTGCGCCCGCCGCGGATTTCATCCCCGAGGTCAAGCACACGATCGCGGTGTCCTCGGGCAAGGGGGGTGTGGGCAAGTCCACGGTGGCGGTCAACCTGGCGCTCGCGCTCAAGCGATCGGGCGCGGAGGTCGGCCTGGTGGACGTGGACGTTTACGGCCCCGACGTGCCGCTGATGATGGGCGCCAAGGGCAAGCCGGGCATGTTCGAGAACAAGATCATCCCGGTCGAGGCTCACGGGATCAAGATCATGTCCATCGGCCTCCTGGTGGCGGAGCGCGAGGCCCTGGTGTGGCGCGGCCCGATGATCCACTCGGCGGTGCAGCAGTTCCTGCGCGACGTCAACTGGGGGCCGCTCGACTACCTCGTCTTCGACATGCCTCCCGGCACCGGCGACGCGCAGCTGTCGCTCTCGCAGGTCGTGCCGCTCTCGGGCGTGGTCATGGTGACGACGCCCCAGGACGTGGCGCTGCTCGACGTGCGCAAGGCGCTCGGCATGTTCCGGAAGCTGAACGTGCCGATCCTCGGCATCGTCGAGAACATGAGCTACTTCATCGCGCCCGACACCGGCCGCCGCTACGGCATCTTCGGCGAGGGCGGGGGCCAGCGCGTGGCCGACGAGTTCGGGGTGCCGCTGCTCGGCCAGATCCCGCTCGAGATGGAGACGCGCGAGGGCGGCGACTCGGGGGTGCCCATCACGGTCGGGCGCCCCCACTCGGCACAGGCCGAGGCCTTCCGGAAGATCGCCGCCGCCGCCGCCGCGCGGGTGGAGGCCGTGGCCGCGCTCAAGCTCCCCAGCATCGGGTAGGCTGGTTGGCGGCCCAGATCTCGCTCCCGATCTTTCCGCTCCCGGACCTCACGTTCTTCCCGCATACGATGCTGCCCCTGCACATCTTCGAGGCACGCTACCGGGCCATGATCACCGACTGCCTCGCGCGCGACAAGCGCCTGGCCGTCGTCGGGCTCAGGGCGGGCTACGAGGGCAGCTACGAGGGCAAGCCGGCCGTTCATCCGATCAGCGGGGTGGGGCGGATCGTGCGATGGGAGCGCCTCGCCTCCGGCCGCTACAACCTGCTCCTGCGGGGAGAAGGACGGGTGCGCATCGATCGCGAGCTGCCGACCGACACGCTCTACCGGATGGTGGCGGCCACGCCGCTCCGCGAGACGGGGGCCGAAGGCGCTGCGGTACCGGCCCTGAGCGGCCGGGTCAAGGCGCGCTGCGAGCAGATCCTCTCCGCGCTGGGGCGGTCGGGCGACGATCTGCGAGCCATGATGGAGGGGCTCGACCAGCCGGCGGTGCTTTGTGATCAGGTGGCCTCCGCGCTGATCCCGACCCCGATGATCCGGCAAGCCCTCTTGGAGGAGCTCGACGTCGAGCGGCGCCTCGAGCGGCTGACCGCCGCGCTGGACGACCTGCTGAGCCAGCTCACCGGGGAGGGCGGTCGCGGGTGAGGCGCGAGGGGGTCGCGCTGCTCCTGGCCATGGCGCTGCTCGCGCCCGCAGCGGAGGCGGCCACCCGCTGGGGGTGGCTCGGAGTCCGCATCCGGGACCTCTCCGAGCAGGAGATGGAGGAGATCTCGAAGCGGTTCGGCCTGCGCGAGGGCTTCGGGGCGGTGATCGTCGAGGTCATCAACGAGACACCCGCGGCCGCCGCCGGCCTGCGGACCGGCGACCTGGTGGTGGCGTTCCGGGACCGGCCGGTGGTGGACACCCGGAGCCTGCAGCGGGCCATCGCCTCCACCACGGTGGGCGAGAGCGTGAACCTCACCGTGCTCCGCCGCGAGGAGGGCCGCCGCCCCGTGCAGGTCAAGGTCGGCGCGATGCCCGATGCAGTGGCCGCCGAGCGCGTGGCCGCCGAGTACGGTTTTCTGGTCCGCGACCCGGAAGGCCAGCCCGAGCTGGGGGGCGCCCGGCCTCCCGCGGTGCCATCGGTGGCGGCGGTCTTGCCTCGGAGCCGTGCGGAGCGGGCCGGGCTCCGGGTGGGCGACGTGCTCACGGAGGTCAATGGCCGGCCGGTTGTCACCCTCGACGCGGTCCGGGAGGCCCTGCTCGCGGCCGGCCCCGACGGCCCATTGCCCCTGATCGTGCGGCGGGACCAGGAGCAGGTGATGGTCACGCTCGAGCCGGTTCCGGCCCGGTGACGTCGGGGAACCCGGAGCCCGCGCCCCGGGTTGCTGGAGGAAAGTTGTTCTCACCCCCGCGGGTGCGGCCGGGGTAGAATTTCCGCAATTCCACGACCGATTCTTCGTCAAAGGAGACGACCAATGAGCAACCAGCAGACACCAGTCGAGGCCCCGCGCCGCCGGTTCCTGAAGAGCGCGGCGGCCGCGGGCGTGGCGACGCTCGGCTTCCCGATGGTCGCCAAGGCCCAAGGGCCCATCTCCATGCGCTGGCAGAGCACGTGGCCGGCCAAGGACATCTTCCACGAGTACGCGAACGACTTCGCCAAGAAGGTCAACGACATGACCGGGGGCGATCTCAAGATCGAGGTGCTCCCCGCGGGCGCGGTGGTGCCCGCCTTCGGCCTGCTCGACGCGGTGTCGAAGGGCACCCTCGATGGCGGCCACGGCGTGCTCGTCTACCACTACGGCAAGCAGACCGCGCTGGCGCTCTGGGGCTCCGGCCCCGCCTACGGGATGGACGCCAACATGCTGCTGTCCTGGCACAAGTACGGCGGCGGCAAGCAGATGCTGGACAAGCTCTACAAGTCCATCAACGCCAACGTGGTCTCGTTCCCCTACGGGCCGATGCCGACCCAGCCCCTCGGCTGGTTCAAGAAGCCGGTCACCAAGCCGGACGACTTCAAGGGGCTCAAGTTTCGGACCGTCGGCATCTCGATCGACGTGTTCACGGGCCTGGGCGCGGCGGTGAACGCCCTCCCCGGCGGCGAGATCGTGCCGGCCATGGACCGCGGGCTCCTCGACGCGGCCGAGTTCAACAACGCGACCTCCGACCGCATCCTCGGGTTCGCGGACGTGGCGAAAGTCTGCATGTTGCAGAGCTACCACCAGAACGCCGAGCAGTTCGAGATCACGTTCAACAAGACCAAGTACGACGCGCTGCCCGACAAGATGAAGACGATAATCGAGAACGCAGTGGAGGCGGCGTCCGCCGACATGTCGTGGAAGGCGGTCGATCGCTACTCGAAGGACTACATCGAGCTGCAGACCAAGGACAAGGTTCGCTTCTACAAGACCCCCGACGCGCTGCTGCAGAGGCAGCTCGACGCCTACGACGCCGCCGCCGACAAGAAGGCAGCCGACAACCCGCTCTTCAAGGAGATCGCGGACTCGCAGCGCGCGTTCGCGGCGCGGGCGGTGAAGTGGGACCTCGACACCAACGTCAACCGCCGGATGGCCTACAACCACTACTTCAACAAGCCGGCCGCGAAGAAGAGCTGATCGGCCGGTGACCCCTCGAACAGGCCGGTCGTCCGGCTCCCGCCGGGTGGCCGGCCTGCTTCGTGTCGAGACCGTGAAGCCGTGAACGCGCATCGCTTGATCCACGCCATCGACGAGATCAGCTACTGGTCGGGCAAGGCCTTTGCCTGGCTGATCGTGGCGCTGACCTTCGTGGTGTCCATCGAGGTCTTCAAGCGCTACATCCTCAACGCCCCGACCGCGTGGATCTTCGACTTCAACAACATGCTGTACGGCACCCTCTTCATGATGTGCGGGGCCTACACCCTGGCCCAGGCCGGCCACGTGCGGGCCGACTTCATCTACCTCTACATGAAGCCGCGCGGCCAGGCCGCGCTCGATCTCTCGCTCTACCTGCTGTTCTTCATCCCGTGCATGCTCGGCCTCATCTACGCGGGGGGCGGCTTCGCGCTCGACTCCTGGCGCATCGGCGAGCACTCCACCGTCACCGCGGAGGGGCCGCCGGTCTATCACTTCAAGATGGTGATCCCGGTCGCGGGCGTGCTGGTCATGCTGCAGGGCCTGGCCGAGATCACCCGCTGCCTGGTATGCCTCCACACCGGGGTGTGGCCGGCGCGCCTGGCGGACGTCGAGGAGATCGACGTCGTCGACGCCCAGCTCGGCCACAGCCAGTACGTCGACGAGGAGTCGCGGCGGGCCGCCATGGAGGGCGCCAAGGCGATCGACGAGGCCGCGCGCCACCGGAGCGTGATGGAGGAGGGCGTGGTGCGCGAGCAGGCGGTGCGCGAGCAGGCGGTGCGCGAGGACGAGAAGCGACCGTGAGCGATCCGTCCTTCGGCCTCATCATGCTGGGCCTGATCGTGGTCGCGATCATGATGGGCTATCCGACCGCGTTCACCCTGATGGGTCTCGGCATGGTCTTCGGCTTCCTCGCCTTCTGGATCCCGGGCGCCCACTGGTACGACAACCGGGTCTTCGACCTGATCGCGCAGCGGACCTACGGGGTGATGACCAACGACACGCTGCTCTCGGTCCCCCTCTTCGTCTTCATGGGCTACGTGATGGAGCGGGCCGCCCTCGTGGACCGTATGTTCCACAGCGTCCAGCTCGCGTTCCGACGGGTGCCCGCCTCCCTGGCGGTGACCACGCTCCTGGTGTGCGCGTTCTGGGGCATCGCCTCCGGCATCGTGGGGGCGGTCGTGGTGCTGATGGGCGTCATCGCCCTGCGGCCGATGCTGAAGGCGGGGTACGACATCAAGCTCGCCGCCGGGGCCATCACCGCGGGCGGGACGCTGGGTATCCTCATCCCGCCCTCGGTCATGCTGATCGTGTACGCGGCGGTGGCCGGGCAGTCCATCGTCAAGCTGTACGCGGCCGCGATGCTGCCCGGCTTCTTCCTGACGTTCCTCTACCTCGCCTACATCCTCGGCTGGGCGCTCATCAATCCGAAGATCGCGCCGAAGCTCGCGCCCGACCAGTACCGCGTGGCGGTCCCCGAGTACGTGCGCGCACTGGAGCGCGGGCGAAGCCGCACCGTCGTGCCCGGGCTCGTCGCCGCATTGTTCCGACCCTCGTTGGCCCGCGGCGCGGCGTATCGCGGCATCGTGGGGAACGTGGGCGCCGCGCTGGTGCCGATCGCTCTGACCCTCGCCACCTTCGGGACCACGTGGTGGTATGTGGTCGTGTACAACGCGCCGGAAGCCGCGGTGGCGGCACCCGTTGCGCCGCCGCTCGCGCCGGTGGCGACGGCACCCCCATCCGCGGCGGCGACCTCACCGACCGAGAAGGAGGAACAGCCGCAGGAGCTCGGGGCGGCGGCGACCGCGCAGGAGGAGCAGCCGCAAGAGCTGGGTGCGGCCGGGCAGTCGGAGGCACCGAGCGGGACCAGGTCCGAGGGTCCCCCCGAGGAGATGACGTCGTTGCGGCGGGCCCCGACCGGACCGGAGGCGAGCCGGATCCCCGCCCACTTCTACGCGTGGTACTGGGGGCTGGCCGGCCTCGCGGGGCTGGTGCTCTTGGTGTACTTCTGGCGCCTGGACGGTGAGCAGCTCGAGATCCTGAAGGAGCTCATCGCCTCGGTGGTCCCGCTGGGCGTGCTGACTGCGGTGGTGCTCGCGGTGATCCTGTTCGGCATCTGTACCGCCACCGAGTCGGCGGCGATCGGGGCCCTGGGCGCGCTGTACCTCGCGGTGATGGCGAAGTTCCGGCGGGACGTGCTCTGGTGGAGTCTCGCCGGGGCGATCGCGGGGGCCGGGCTCGGCCGGTACGAGGGGGAGCCGCTGATGTCGGTGCTGGTCGCGGCGGCCATCGGCGGAGCCTTCTTGGGCACGGTGGTGCCGGGGCTGTGGCACCTCCGCGGCTCGAAGGAGCTGCGCGAGAACCTCAAGCAGTCCACGTTCCTGACCGCCAAGACCACCGCGATGGTGTGCTGGCTCTTCGTGGGCTCCGCGCTCTTCTCGGCGGTGTTCGCGCTGCACGGCGGCCAGGCTTTGATCGAGCGGTGGGTGCTCGGCATGAACCTCTCGCCGCTCGGGTTCTTGTTCATCGCCCAACTCCTGATCTTCCTCCTCGGCTGGCCGCTCGAGTGGACCGAGATCATCGTGATCTTCTGCCCGATCTTCATCCCCCTGCTGAGCCACTTCGACATCGACCCGATCCTGTTCGGGACCATGGTGGCGGTGAACCTGCAGGCCGCGTTCCTCTCGCCTCCGGTGGCGATGTCGGCGTTCTACCTGAAGGGCGTGGCGCCCAAGCACGTCACGCTGAACCAGATCTTCGCCGGGATGATGCCGTACATGGTAATCGTGATGCTCTGCCTGGCGTGCATGTACATCTGGCCCGGCATGACTCTCTGGCTGCCCAACTTCCTGTACGGGAACTGACTTCGGCGCGATGGCATCCAAGGAGCTGTGGGAGCTTTCGGCGGCGGAGGCGGCGGAGATGGTTCGCGCTGGGCGGGCGACCTCTGTCGAGCTCGTGGAGAGCTGTCTGGGGCGGATCAGGGAGACCGAGGCGCAGGTGGAGGCCTGGATCTACCTGGATCCTGAGTATGCGCTGGCGCAGGCTAAAGCTTCGGATGAATGGAGGCAATCCGGTCGGCCCATTGGGGGGTTGCACGGGGTGCCGGTGGGTCTGAAGGACATCATCGATACGGGGGATATGCCGACGGAGAATGGGTCGGTATTGCATGCGGGGCGGACGCCGTCGCGGGATGCGGCGGTCGTGGAGCGGCTGCGGGCGGCCGGGGCGGTGATCATGGGGAAGACCGTCACCACGGAGTTCGCGACGCGGACGGCGGGGAAGACGCGGAATCCGCATAACCCGGCGCATACCCCGGGGGGATCGTCGAGCGGGTCGGCGGCGGCGGTGGCCGCCGGCATGGTGCCGCTCTCCCTCGGGAGCCAGACCGGCGGGTCCACCATCAGGCCCGGGTCCTACTGCGGCGTCTACGCGCTCAAGCCCACGCACGGGCTGGTGTCGCGGCACGGCATGTTCCAGCTCTCCCGCAGCCTCGACCATGTCGGGCTCTTCGCGCGGACGGTCGAGGATCTGTCCCTGCTGCTCGAGGAGGTCGCGGGATACGACGAGCGTGACCCCGACACGCACCCGCGGGGCCGGGGGCCGTACCGATCGGTGGCGATGGAGGAGCCGCCGATCGAGCCGCGCTTCGGGTTCTTCCGGACCGGCCGGTGGGATCGGGTCGCCGAGGACGCGCAGGCGGCGCTCGGCGAGGTGGTCGAGCATCTGGGCGGGCGGGTCGAGGAGTTCGAGCTGAGCGCGGGCGCCGACGAGCTGGCCGAGTGGCACCGCGTGATCATGGACGCGGAGCTGGCCGTCAACCTGGGGCGTGAGTGGGAGACGGGGCGCGACCGGCTGTCGGCGCCGTTGCGCGCGCGGATCGAGCACGGCCACGTGGTGCGAGCTCCCGCGTACCTGGCCGCGAAGGCGGCGACCGGCCCGCTCATGGCCACGTTCACCGAGCTCTTCGAGCAGCGCTACGACGCGATCCTGACGCCGGCCGTGGACGGGACGGCGCCGGCGGGCCTCGAGTCCACCGGGGAGCCGACCTTCTGCACGCTCTGGACCATGCTCGGCCTGCCCTCGGTGAGCGTACCGCTGCTCCAGGGCGCCAACGGCCTGCCGCTGGGCGTGCAGCTCGTGGGCCCGCGCCACGGCGACGGCCGGCTCCTCCGGACCGCGCGCTGGCTGGCGGAGTCGGTGGGGGTGTAGACGTAGACCACCCCTGACTTTCATGATTGCTCGCCTCGCCTTCGGCTTCAGCTCGCCCTGCGGCCCTCTCCCCTGAGGGGAGAGGGTTCCCCGCTTGTGGTGGGCCTTGTGATCGCTCCCTCTCCCCCCTGGGGAGAGGGCTGGGGTGAGGGGCGGGCGGTATACTACCGGGGACATGATCGTCCTCGGCATCAACGAGACCCACTGCGCGACCGCGGCTATCCTGCGAGACGGCCGCGTCATCGGCTGCGCCTCCGAGGAGCGCTTCAGCCGGCTCAAGAACGACGCGGGCTACCCGCGCCAGGCGATCGACGCCCTCCTCCGCGAGCTGGCGATCGCCCCCCAGCAGATCGACGTGGTGGCCCTGGCGGGGGCCGGCGCCGCCTCCCGGGAGTGGCTCAACCGCGTGCTGCACGACGAGGCCTACGCCAAGGAATACTACGGGGTCTCGTGGCCGTCGCGGCGTCGCGCCTTCGAGAAGAAGGTGCGGAAGTGGGGCGCCAAGTTCGGCCTCATCGACGCCTCGCGTGGCAAGTTCGGCATCTCGCAGCGCGAGCGGCTCGGCTTCGTCACCGAGCACATCGGCATCACCCCGGAGCGCATCGTGTGCCTCGACCACCACACCTGTCACGCGGCGGCCGCCTACTGGGGCTCGGGCTTCGCGGGGCGCGACGCGCTCGTCCTCACCAACGACAACTCGGGGGACGGGCTCTGCGCGACCGCCTCCACCGGGCGCGGTCTCGCGCTCGATCGGCACGAGGCCACCCCGAGCGCGCCCGGCTCGGTGGGCGCCTTCTACTCGTTCGTCACGCTGGCGATGGGGATGAAGTTCGGCGAGCACGAGTACAAGGTGATGGGCATGGCCCCGTACGCGCCCGAGAAGTACGCGGCGCGCGCCGAGGCGGCCCTGCGCGAGGTCTTCGATCTCGAGGAAGGCCGGCCCGCGCGCTTCCGGTGGCAGGCTCCAGGGGAGCGCTATCAGCTCCTGCTGCGCGCCATGGTGGGGCTGCGCTTCGACTGGGTCGCGGGCGGCGCTCAGCGGCTGCTCGAGGATGTGCTGCTGCGCTGGAGTCGCCTCATGGGGCAGCGCTACGGCGGCGGTCGGCTCGCCCTGGGCGGCGGGGTCTTCATGAACGTGAAGGCCAATATGCTGCTCGGGCAGGAAGACTGGGTGGAGGAGCTGTTCGCCTTCCCGTCCTGCGGCGACGAGTCGAATGCGATCGGCGCGGCCTATCTCGGCTACCTGCAGGAGTGCGCGCGCCAGGGCCTGGCCGCCGCGCCGCAACCGTTCGGGCCGGCCTACCTGGGCCCCTCGGTGACCGACGAGGAGGCGGAGGCGGTCATCCGGGAGCGACGCCTCGAGGGGCGTTACAAGGTGGCCTTCCACGACCGGATCGAGGAGCGCATCGCGGAGCTCCTGGTCTCGGATGGGGTGGTGGCCCGCTGCGCGGGGCGGATGGAGTTCGGGGCTCGAGCGCTCGGCAATCGCTCGATCCTGGCGAATCCCTCGGACCACCGGGTGGTCGGGCTGATCAACCGCATGATCAAGAATCGCGACTTCTGGATGCCGTTCGCCCCGACGGTGCTGGCCGAGCGAGCGGACGACTACCTCGTCAATCCGAAGGGCTTCGCCTCGCCCTACATGATGCTGGCCATGCCGACGCGTCCGGAGGCGCGCGACGCGCTCACCGCCGCGCTCCATCCCCAGGATTTCACCGCGCGGCCGCAGATCCTGGAGCGCGACTGGAACCCCGAGTATCACGCGGTGATCCGCGAGTTCGAGCGCCGCACCGGGGTGGGCGCGGTGCTCAATACCTCGTTCAACCTCCACGGCGAGCCCATCGTCGGCGGGGCCACCGACGCGGTGGACACCTTCGAGCGCTCCGGTCTGCCCCACCTGGCGGTGGGGCACTGGCTGCTCTCGAAGAAGTAGGGCGCCTCCTACCTCACCAGACCACCCCTCACCCTCTTGACTGTTCGCCTTGCCTTTGGCATCAGCTCGCCCTGCGGCCCTCTCCCCTGAGGGGAGAGGGGTACGAGGAGGGGAGGCCCTCAATAGCCTCGGGTGCGGTCGACGAGGTGGCGGAGCGGGCGGTTGGCGGCGTAGCGGCGGAGGTTGTCGTTGAAGATGGGCCCGATCTCCCGGGGGGTGCTGGGGCCCGAGATGTGCGGCGTCACCACCACGTTGTCGAGGCCCCAGAGCGGATGGTCGGCGGGCAGGGGCTCGGTGTCGAAGACGTCGAGCACCGCGCCGCCGATGTGCCGCGCGCGCAGCGCGTCCAGCAGCGCGGCTTCCTGCAGGATCGGCCCGCGCGCCAGGTTGAGCAGCCACGCGGTGGGTTTCATCGCGGCCAACTCGAGCGGCCCGAGGAGCCCGCGGGTCTCCTCACTCAGCGGCAGCGTCAGGACCACGAAGTCGGCGCGGGCCAGTGCCGCGCGGAGCGCCGTGGTCCGGTAGACGCGCACCGCGTCGCGCGAGGCGCGGCCGCTCCGCGTCACGCCGATCACCTGCATGCCGAGGGCGCGGGCCAGCTTCGCGATGGTGCGGCCGATATCGCCGAGCCCGACGACGCAGAGGGTCTGGCCGCGCAGCGGAACGGGATCCACCGGCACCCACCGCCCCTGCCGCTGGCTCGCGCGGAAGCCGTCCATGCGCTGGGTGATCCAGAGGCACCAGCCCAGCGTGTACTCGGCCATCCACGGCCCGAAGATGCCCGCGGCCCGGGTGATGCGGACGCCGGCCGGCAGCTCGGGCACGAGCAGGCGCTCGACCCCGGCGCCCATGGACTGGATCCAGCGGAGCCGCGTCCCGCCGGCGAGCAGCGATCGCGGCGGGCCCCAGCAGTACAGGATCTCGGCCAGGGCCCCCGGCCCGGCGGCCTGCTCGGCGGTCGAGGCCACGTCGACGCGGAAACCGCGGGACGGCAGCCGGATGAGGTCGGCGTAGGCGCGGGCCTCCCCCGCGTCCGGGTAGTACACGAGGATGCCGCGGGTCACGCGCCGATCTTGGCGAGAAGCCGGTCTTCGAACGAGAAGTCCACCGCGCGCTCGCCGGCGCCCTGGGTGCGGTACCACTCCCAGGTCTGGGCGAGCGCCGCGTGCAGGGTGTAACGCGGGCGCAGGCCCAGCTCATTGCGCAGCTTCGTGGTGGTGTGGACCGCATGGCAGTCATAGACGAGGTTCTGGCCGAAGACCGGGCCCGGCTTGTCGAAGCTCTTGAGGAGAGCAGCGTCGAACGGCCGGAGGGTGACCGGCCGGCCGACGACCTCGGCGATCAGCTCGACGAAGCCGACCTGGCTCACCACGTCGTCACCCATGACATTGTAGGCCTGCCCGTAGGCCCGAGAGTCGCCCAGGAGCGCGGCCATCACCTCGGCCAGGTCCTCCACGTGGCCGAACTGCCGGAGCCACCCGCCGTGGCCGGGCACCAGCACCGGGCGGCCGCGCTGGATGCGGTCCATGAAGAACGTTTCGTTGTTGCGGGTGTTGAGCGGGCCCATCACGTGCGTGGGGCGGACGATGGTCACCGGCTGGCCCCGGGTCCGGTAGCGCTCGAGGAGCACGTCCTCTCCGCCGATCTTGTGCCGCGCGTAGTCGCCCCAGTAGAGGCTGCGCGCGGTCTCCTCGGAGTAGGGGATCGGCAGGGCGTGGTCGTAGACGCGGCAGGTGGACACGAAGACGACGTGCGGCGACCCGGGGAGGGCGTCGACCAGCGCGGTCACGTCCCCGGGCAGGGTCGGCGCGTAGGTGACGTCGAAGACCCCGTCCCACCGCTGCCCGCCGAGCCGTTCGCGGAGAGCGGCGTGGTCCTTCCGGTCACCGGTGATCGCGGCCACGCCGGCGGGCAGTCGATCCGGATGGCGGCCGCGGTTGAAGACGGTGACCTCGTGCCCGCGCCGCTGGAGCGCCCGGAGCAGATGCAGGCTGATGAACTCGGTGCCGCCCATGACGAGCACGCGCATGATCGCGGTGATTCTATCAGAGCCAGCCGGAGCGCTTGAAGCGGTAGTAGAGCATCCCGCAGAGGCCCACCGTCACCGTCATCACCACCGGGTAGCCCCAGCGCCACTGCAGCTCGGGCATGAACTCGAAGTTCATCCCGTAGACCCCCGCGATCATGGTGGGGATCGCGAAGATCGCGGCCCAGCCGGTGATGCGCTTGGTGGCTTCGTTCTGGGCGATGGTGGTCAGGGAGAGGTTCGCCTCGAGCGCGGTCCCGAGCAGCTCCCGAAGACCGTCCACCATCTCGTTGATCCGGATCGCGTGGTCGTAGACGTCGCGGAAGTAAGGGCGGGCGTCGTCGGGAATCAGGTCGAGGTCGGTCCGCATCAGGCGGTTGCAGATGTCGATGAGCGGGGACACGCCCCGCTTGATCTCGAGCAGATCGCGCTTGAGAGTATAGATCCGCATGGTGGTGTCGCGGCTGATGCGCTCGTTGAAGATCTCGTCCTCGAGGGCCTCCAGGCTGTCCTCGAGCCCGTCCACGATCGGAAAGTACTGGTCCACCACGAAGTCCATGATGGCGTGGAGGACGAAGCCGGGCCCCTTGGAGAGGAGGTGCGGCGTCCCTTCGCAGCGCGTGCGTACGTCGGCGTAGGACAGGGAGGCGCCGTGGCGGACCGAGACCACGTAGCGGGAGCCCACGAAGAGGTGGGTCTCTCCGAAGGCGATCCGCCGCTGTTCCCGGTCCGGCTGCGCGGTCCGGAGCGCGATGAACAGCGAGTCGCCGTAGCGCTCCAGCTTGGGCCGCTGGTGGGCCAGGTGCGCGTCCTCGATGGCGAGGTCGTGCAGCCCGAACTCGGCCTGTACCTCTTTGAGCAGGGCCTCGTCGGGCTCGTAGAGGCCGATCCAGACGAAGCGATCCTCCTGCTTCAGGACCTCGCTGATGTCTTCCAGCGCGACGTCCGCCACGCGGCGGCCGGCCGCGTAGGCGACGCACGCGACAACCTGGTTCGCGTTGTGTCCCGGGCTCACGGAGGACGGTCGCCTAGCCGCCGACCGTGACCGCGACGCACGTCGTGGTCCGGGTGACGCCGTCGATGATGCCGATGGCGTCGGTGACGAGGCTGCCGATGGCGTCGAGGGTCTGGCCGTCCACCACCGCGATGAAGTCGTAGGGACCGGTGACCGCGTCCATCGCCGCGACCGTGGCCCGGGGGCTCTTGACCTTGGCGAGGGCCTTCTTCACGTTCTTGGTCTTGCCGGCGGCGGTCTCGATGAGGACGTAGGCTTTCATCGTGGTCTCCTTTGTCGGCCGAGGATCCGCCAGGTCGCGAGCCCGGCCAGCAGAGCCACGGCCGACGCCGCGATCGGGCGGAAGTTGGTGCGAAAGAACGGGATCGCGAAGAACGGCGAGCGCCGGTCGGACGGCCGGAGGCGCCCGTCCAGGAGCCCGTTCACCACCGCCATCGCCTCGTCGATCAGCACCTGGCTGGTGACCCGCGCGAACGCCGGGTCGGCCATCGCGGGATGACCGACGTAGCCCGGGCCGCCGCCGCGAACGGCATAGTTCGGGCGCAGGCGCTCCGCGAAGGAATACCGGGCGGCGGGCAGCTCTCGGTAGCCCTCGTCCACCAGGTCGGGCCGCAGCACGAGCATGATCGAAGTCTCCCACCAGCCGCCGTGGGCGTCCTCGGAAAAAGCCGCCCGCTCCAGCTCGGACAGGGGCCGCCCGAGGCCGGCTTCGATCCGGGACAGGAGGCGGCCCCGCAGGAACTCCCACGCGAGGTGGCCGCTGAACGAGGCCATCGTGATGCGGTGGCGCCGCGAGACGATGGCCGCCGCCTCCTCGAGCGCGACCAGATGGCCGGGGCCCCCATGGCCGTTCGACACGAGGACGTAACGAAAGCCGGCCCGGCTCAGGGCCGAGCCGTAGTCCACCACCGCGTCGCGAACCACCCGCTGGCGGACGGCCACCGTGCCCACCGAGTCGAAGGTGAAGGAGCCCAGGTGGAGCGTGGGCGCCAGCACCACCGACCAGCCCGGTCGGGCCGCCACGAGCTGCGCGGCGATGGACTCGCTGAAGTGGCGCGCGGTGAAGGCGTCCAGGCCGAGCGGGAGATGCGGGCCGTGCGTCTCGAGCGGGCTCACCGTGAGGATCACCACGGTCCGCACGCGGTCGAGGGCGTCGAGCTGGGGCGTGGACAGCTCCTCCAGCCGGTGGACGGTCAAAAGCTGCTCCCCCGCGTGGCGGCCAGGTAATCGTCCTTGGCGCGCTCCAGCTCGGCCACCAGGGCCTGCCGCTCCGCCAGGAGCCGGGTCGCGGACTGCCGGTGGGTGAGGGAGAGGAGGCCGAAGCGGAGCTGGTTGCGCAGCCGGCCCACCCCCCCGAGGTACCGGTAGGCGAGGAGCCCGCTGACCGGCAGGGAGAGCGCGAAGCCGAGGGCCCACGCCGGCCCCAGGAGCCACCACACGATCCAGATCTCGATCGCCCAGAAGAGCGGGAACGCCACGATGCTCGCGAGCAGGCGCGTGGTGGCGTAGTCGGTCTCCTTGCGCGCGGTGCGGCGGGCGAGCCAGCGGGGCAGGAGATAGGGCAGGCCGTTGACGACCAGGCCGTACGCGAAGAACGGCAGACCGATCGAGGCCTCCCACGAGTGCCGCAGCCGGGCCCGCGCGGGCGGGCGCTGGGCGCGGGCGCGCACGGTCTGGTCCCGCACGTGGTAGGCGGCCAGTAGGGCCCGATACTTCTGGACCGCGGCCCACATCCGCGCCACCCGCTCGGGGTCGCGCTCCTCGAAGTGAGCCGCGGCGTCCGCGATGGCGCGCGAGAGACGCAGGGGGTCGATCTGCCGGGTCCCGAGGCCACGCTCCTCCTGCAGCTCGCGGATCAGGTCGCTCCGGTAGATCTCCTCGACGGCGCGAACGAGATCCTGCCGCTCCGGCCGGGCCATGTGGAGGATCTCGGCCTCCATGGCCCACTGGATCGCAGTGGTCAAGGCCTCGACCGCCTTGGCGGGCTCATCCCGGTACACGGGCGCGTAGGGGGCCAGGGCGATCGGCTCCCCGAACGAGAGCCGGACATGGCCGCGGAAGGCCTTGCGGGCCTCGAACGTGATGCCCACCGGAATCAGGGTGAGCGGGGCGCCGCGGCCCGCGGCCTGGTAGTCGAGCGCGATGCGCGCGGCGCCGGTCTTGATGCGCTGGACCCGGCTCTCCGAATGGGTCGTCCCCTCCGGGTAGATGCCGACCAGCCGCCCCTGCTCCAGGGCTCGGAAGCAGGCGGCGAAGGCATCGGCGTTCCGGTCCATCTTGTCGGGGTCGTCCTGCTTGCGGTACACGGGGATGGCTCCGCAGGCGGTCAGGAAGCGGGCCATCAGGGGATTGCGGAAGAGCGCGGCGGTGGCCAGGTAGTGCACCTTCCGGGGCAGGACCGCGCCGACCAGCAGGGAGTCGATCATGTTGTTGGGGTGGTTGATGCAGAGGAGCACCGGCCCGGAGGCCGGCACGAGGCTCGCGCGGACCACGGCGACATCCCTCAAGAAAAACCAGAGCCAGAAGCGCGCAATCTGCCGGACTAACGAGTAAAATCGGTCGTTCGTCATTGGCCCAGATACCGCTTGAGCGTCCCCGCGAAGGCGGTCGGGCTCTCGACGGGCCGACGGGCGGTGAAGTCCACGCGAGTGCCGCGCTCGGTGGCGTGGTCGGCGGGGTCGAAGCGCGCGGTCAGGGTCATGGCCTGACCCTCCGCGCGCAGGTGGAGGCTCTCTCCGGCGCTCTCGTCTCCGAGGCGGGCGACGATCACGTAGAAGCCGTCGGAGTCGGTCTCGCCCAGGTAGGAGAACCCGGTCCTCTCGCGCCGCAGCTCCACCCGGACCCCTGGACGCGCCCGGTTCTGCGCATCGGTCACGTAGCCGAGCACGACGTACCGGTACGAGATCTGGTGCTCCGCCCGGGCCTCGTCGACGACTGGGGCGGGGGCGGGCGGCATGATCAGGGCGCCGGCCAGCGCGAGCGCCACCAAGGCGGCGCGGCGGCCCGTCACGGCCCTATACCGAGAGGTCGGCAGAGCGGATGCGTTTCACGCCGGCCTTCGTCATCTGATCCCATGCCTTGGCCAGCGAGCCGTTGGTGTCGATGCCGCGGCAGGCGTCCTCGACCACCAGAGCGCCCAGGCCGACCTTGCGCGCGTCCAGGGCCGACCAGCAGACGCAGAAGTCCGTCGCGAGACCGACCAGGAACACCTGGCGGAACCCGCGGTCGCGCACGTAGCCCGAGAGCCCGGTCGTCGACTTGCCGTCGGCCTCGAAGAAGGCGGAGTAGGAGTCCATCTGCTTGCGATAGCCCTTGCGGATGACCAGCTCGGCGTGGGGGATCTTGAGGTCCTTGTGGAAGTCGGCGCCGGCGGTGCCCTGCACGCAGTGATCCGGCCAGAGGACCTGGGTGCCGTAGGCGAGCTTGGTGGTCTCGAACGGCTTCTTGCCGGGATGCGAGGAGGCGAAGGAGATGTGCCCCGGCGTGTGCCAGTCCTGGGTCATGATCACGTGCTCGAAGCCGGCCGCGATCTGGTTCACGAGGGGCACGATCAGGTCGCCCTCCTTCACCGGCAGGGCCCCGCCCGGGATGAAGTCGTTCTGGACGTCCACCACGAGGAGCACGTCGCGGCCGCCCGGCTTGATCTTCGCGCCCTGGGCCCATGCCCGCCGGGCCCGGCCCGCCGCGCCCGCTGCCACGATTCCCCCCACCGCGCCGCTCAGGAACTGTCGCCGATTCGTGGTCATGATGTCTCCTTCTCAGGGCCGCTGCCAGCCTCCCCTCCGCCCGAGAGTATAGTCCCGTCTCCGCCCGAGCAAGGCTGAAACACGAGTTCGAATCCTGTCGACGGCAAGCGGGGAACGAGAAGCCGCGGCTACCGGAGGGGAGCGGGCGCGGGTCGGGTGGGGCCGGGCGGAGCGGAGCCGAGCGCGCGGCCGAGGTGCGCGAGGGCGGCCTTCATGGCGAGGGGATCCTGCCCAGCCCGGGCCTACCTCGTTGACCCGGTAGCCTCCTCGCGAATCCGGAACTGCGCGAACGCGTTGAAGCCGTCGAGCACGAGCCGGTCCGTTTCGAGATGCGCCCGTGCAGCCAGAGCGGGCACCTCGAGTCGAACCGCGTCACGCTCCGTCGACGTCCATGGTTCTGGCGGGAACGGATAACGCAGAGAAAATACCGTCGTCGATCTGAGTCGGAGGGATTCCAGACGCCTGCGGAGGTCCTCGTAGAGCATGGCATCCAGCACGTCGAGATTCCAGCGAGGCCGCTCGTCCCGCATCACTACTACCTTCCTCCCGCCCCGCGTGATCTCATACGTATTCGCATCGACAGTCTTCCAGCGCCAGCGATCGTGATGCGCGAAGTACACGATCAAGCTGAACTGACCAAGATAGACCGCGTCCGCTTCCGGGAAGGCCGCCTGGTGAAGGCTCATCTCTCTGGCAAACATGTCCTCGAACCCGCCGCCCTCCTTGTGCGCCGATGTCCTCCGCGCCAGTCCCAGACCGCTGTTCAGGCACACGCCAAGCAAGACAATCGCGATCAGCGGGCGCCTGAGGCGGGGCCGCCAGGATAGGATCGAATCCAGCAGCGAGAATGCGGTCAAGAGAAGGAACGGGAACAGGACGAATTGCTGACGCAAGTCGCCCCCGAAGGGATACACGCCCTTCACAGAGGCGGCAAGCAAGGTGGTCGCCAGCAACACCAGGAAGAGAAGCGGTAGGTCACGAACCACGCTCCGCGCTCGCCGTCTCAGCTGTGACAAGTAGATGAGCGCGCCGACCAATAGCGCCAAGCACAGCGCGAACACGGCAACCGCACCCGATGTCCCTACCGCGACCGGTGCGAACAAGTTGAAAGCGTTCCACGTGGCGCCGATGACATAGTGAACTAGGGATTCGCCGGATTCCGGGTGATAGTAAAAGGCGGACAAATGCCTTTGCGGTCCGGCCATGCTGCGCAAGTGATCGCGATAGAGAAATGTAGCCAACGCCCAGGATCGGCAACGCCGCGGCCAGCGCAGCACCGCCCCACCTGTCGAGCTCGCCGAGCCCCTCTCCAGCCGAGAGTCGAGTAGCGGCCACCCACACCGCGGCGGCCAGCCCGGCCGCGAGAAAGAAGACGGTGAAGTAGTGTGACATCAAGGCCAGACAAGAAGCCCCGGAGAAGATGACCAGCGCCCGGAAGGAAGGCGGCCCCTTGACCAGGCCGACGTATTGGCGGAAGGCAACCAAGAGAAACAACGTGCACAGCATGTACGATCGGACCTCGGAGGAGATCAGGACGGCCGAAGGTGCCAGCGCGAACGCGAACGCTCCGAGCGGAGCGACCATCGGATCCTTCGCCACTTTCACTAGGATCTGGCCAATCACCAAGACGGCCAGGACGCCCGCTAGGAGTGAAATCGACCGGTCGACCAACGGACCTCGCGCCAGCGAGACAAGGAGTCGAAGCAACCAGTAGTAGAGCGGTGGGTGCGCGTTACTGCGCCATTCTCGGGCTAGGCCCTCACGGGTATCTTGCTGGGCAACGAGAATGTGCCAGTACTCGTCGTAGTTGAGCGGCTTCTCGGCCGCGACATAGACGCGCGCCGCTCCCGCGACAACGCAGATGAGGAGCAGCAAGCGAAGTGACGAGAGCAGGCTCCAATGGCCCAACGCCCGCATCCAAGAAGACTAGGCCTGGATGCAGTAGCCGGTCAAACTCAAAGCGGAGACCGCAGACGCGGTGGGGACGGAGTTCTCGGTGTCGCGGGGCTGATACGTGCGACGGGGATGCGCCACGCCCTGGGGTAGCCCGTGCCGCGCGTGGCGGCAATGCCCAGAGATGGGTACAGGACGTTAGACTCGGGCGCGTCCTGATGCGGATCATCGACCATTGTCACTCCTGAGCCGCTGGATGGCGTCATTCTCCCGCGTTTTCTAACTCGGTGAGTGCAAAGAGAAAAACGTGGTCGTGACTGGAACACGGATTCGAAACTCGTTCGGGCCCCTCCGCGATGTCTCGTAATGGCCGAGTTTGTCGGTCTCAGCGTGCCACCGGCTCGATCACGACCGCGGTGCCGTAGCAGAGCACCTCGGTGACCCCCGCGGCCACGTCGTTGGCGTCGTAGCGCATCGCCACGATCGCGTTGGCGCCCATCTGGGCCGCGTGCTCCAGCATCAGGTCGAAGGCCTCCTGTCGTGCCCGCTCGCACAGCTCGGTATAGAGCGTGATGTTGCCGCCAAAGAGAGTCTGGATGCTGGCGCCCAGGTTGACGATGACATTGCGCGAGCGCACCGTGATGCCGCGAACCACCCCGCGATAACCCACGATGCGATGGCCCTCGAACTCGAACGCGGTGGTCACCCACTGCGGATGCACGGGCATAGATTCCCCTTGCTCGCCCTGCTACTGCTAATCGACGACCGCGACGCCTTCGATCTCGATCAGGCAGTCGTCGTCGTAGAGGCCTCGGACCTCCACGAGGGTCATGGCCGGGTAGTGGCGGCCGAAATACTCCCGGTATACCGCGCCGATGTCCCGTCCGTGCGCCTTGTACTCGGTCTTGGAGAGCACGTAGATGGTGAGCTTGACGATGTCGTTCATCTGGCCGGCGCGCGCCGTCACCACCGCCTTGAGGTTCTCGCAGACCTGGCGGAACTGGGCGGCCAGGTCGCCCTTGCCGACCACGTGGCCTTCCTGGTTCAGCGCGACCTGGCCCGCGATGTAGATGGTCTTGCCGCCCTGCACCTCCCAGCCGTGGGCGTATCCGGCGGGTTTGGGCAGGCTCGGTGGATTGACGGGTTGCATGAGCTTGGGCATGGACTCCCCCTCTACCCGTGATTGGCCGCGGGCGATTATACTACCCGGGCTCTATGGGTCGCCCCTTCGAGCAGGTCACGCTCGCCGACGCCGTCGGCCGTCTCCGCGCGCGTATGAAGGTGCTCCTAGCCCCGGGCTGTGGCGATCCCGGCGCGCTCGTCGGTGAGATCCTGCGGCAGGCCGACCGGCTGGCTCCGCTCACGGTGATGGGGGGGCTGCGGCTCGACGACTATCCCTTCGGCTCGTCCGCCTATGCGGGCAAGATCCGCTTCGCGACCTGGCACATGTCCCCGCGCTTGACCGAGGCGGCGGCGCGGGGCGACGTGGACTTCGTGCCGGCGCGCTACTTCGACACCGTGAGCCTGTTCGTGGCGGGCGGCCCGTGGGCGCCCGATGCGGTGCTGGTGCACACCGCGCCCCCCGACCGCGGCGGGTACCTCTCGCTCGGCGTCTCGGTGAGCTACCTGCTGTCCGCGGCGCGCCGGGCCCCCCTCGTCATCGCCCAGGTCAACCCGCGGATGCCGCGCACCCTGGGCAACGCCTTCCTGCATCGCTCGCAGGTGGACGCGTGGACGCCGGTCGACCATCCGTTGCTCGAGTACCCGCCGCCGCCGGTCGGGGAGGTGGAGCGGCGCATCGCCGGGTACGTGGCCGACCTCGTCCCCGACGGGGCGACGCTCCAGGTGGGCGTGGGCTCGATCCCGCAGGCGGTGATGGAAGCGCTCGCGGGCAAGAAGGACCTGGGCGTGCACTCGCTCCTGGTCGAGCCCATGCTCCCGCTGGTGCGGAGCGGGGTCATCACCAATGCGCGCAAGCGCCTGCACCCGGGCCGCATGGACGTGGGCGAGATCATGGGCACCGCCGCGCTCTTCGCATGGAGCCACGAGAACCCATTGGTGAACATGGAGCCCTCCGACCTCGTGCACGATCCGGAGGTGGTGGGGGCGCTCGGCGACTTCGTCTCGCTGAACTCGGCCCTCGAGGTGGATCTCCTCGGCCAGGTCAACGCGGAGAGCGTGGACGGGCGCCAGGTGACCGGGATCGGGGGCCAGTTCGACTTCGTCCTGGGCGCGGCGCGGGCGGAACGGGGCCGCTCGATCATCGCGCTGCCCGCCACCGCGAGCCGGGGTACCCTCTCCCGGATCGTGGCGCGCCTGGCCGCGGGCGCCCGGGTGACCACCCCGCGCTTCCTCGCGGACTACGTGGTGACCGAGCACGGGGTGGCGGCGCTGCGCGGGAAAAGCGACGCCGGGCGGGCGCGGGAGCTGCTCCACGTCGCCGACCCGGCGTTCCGGGACCGTATCGAGCGCGAGATCAGGTCTTGAGCTTGTCGATCTCGGTGAAGACCTCCTGGTCTTCGGGGAAGCGGAAGGTGACCTGGTTGTCGTAGATCATCTTGTCGTCGGCCTCGACGGTGAAGATGCCTCCGACGCCTTCCCGCAGCTCGGAGTTGATGCCGTACTTACTCTTGATCGCGGCCTGCAAACTGGAGGCCTGGGGGAGATAGTTTCACTCGCCGCAGTACGTGATCCGGATGTGCATCCGAGTCCTCCTTTGCGCCGACTTTGCGCGGGACTATCGAATATGATACGGAACGCCCGCGGGACCTGTCAAATGACCCGACACCTCTTGATCGACACCGATCCTGGCATCGACGACGCGCTGGCGATGCTGCTCGCCCTGCGGTCGGCCGAGGCCCGCGTGGAAGCGGTGACCACCGTCGCGGGCAACGTCGCGGTGGACGCCGCGACCGCGAACGCCCGGCGCATCCTCGCGGTCGCCGACCGGGTGCCGCCGCCCCCGCTGGCCCGCGGCGCCCCGGCCCCGCTCAAGCGCGCGCTGGTCACCGCGGCCCACGTGCACGGCCAGGACGGGCTCGGGAACCTCGAGCGCTTCGTGGAGCTCGACGGCCGCCCGCGCTACCCGGAGCCCGCCTACCCTGTTGAGATGCGGTCAGGGCCGGAAGTGATTCTGGACGCGGCGGATCGCTGGGGCGGCGACCTGACCATCGTGGCCCTGGGGCCGCTGACCAACCTGGCGCTGGCGCTCCAGCAGGACCCGCGCCGGCTGGGCCGGGTAGGTCGTATCGTGGTCATGGGCGGCGCGATCGGGGTGCCGGGCAATGTCACGCCCGCGGCGGAGTTCAACTTCTACGCGGATCCGGAGGCGGCCGCCGCCGTGCTCGAGGCGGGCCTGCGGGTGGAGCTGATCCCCCTCGATGTGACGCGCCGGGTGGTACTGGCGCAGGCCGCCCTCACCGATCGGCTGCGCCGCTGCTCCGACCGGGTCGCGCGCTTCATCCTGGACTTCACGCTGCACGGCTTCGCCTTCGGAGACGGGCGCGAGGGCGGCGGGATCGTGCTGCATGACCCGTTGGCGATGGCGGTGGCCCTCGATCCCTCGTTCGTCATCTTCGAGCCCCTCTGCGTCGAGGTGGAGTGCGAGGGCAAGGTGACCCGCGGCCTCTCCCTGGCCGACCGCCGCGAGATTCCCTCGCACCGCAAGCGTGCGCCCACCTGTCGGGTGGCGGTGGACGTGGACGCCGACCGCGTGCTGCGCCTGGTCCTGGAGCGCCTGTGCCCCGTCTCTGCGTGATCGGCTCCGCGAACCTCGACTTCACGGTGGCGCTGCCGCGCCTGCCCCGCGTGGGCGAGACGGTGTCCTCGGGCACGCTCCTGGTCAACCGCGGCGGCAAGGGCGCCAACCAGGCGGTGGCGGCGCGGCGCCTGGGGGCCGAGGTGCGGATGATCGGCTGCGTGGGCGACGACGACTCGGGCGGGGACATCCGCCGGGGACTCCTGGAGCAGGGCATCGGCGTGGACGGGCTCGTCACCACGCCGGACGCGGCCACCGGCACCGCGCTGATCTTCGTGGATCGCGAGGGGCAGAACCAGATCGGCGTCGCCCCCGGAGCGAATCACCGGTTGACCGTCGAGATGGCGCAGCGGGGGGAGGACGCGATCGCCTGGGCCCAGGTCGTCCTCTGCCAGATGGAGGTCCCGGTGCCGGTGGTCCGCTGGGCGCTCGAGACGGCGCGGCGGCACGCGGTGACCACCGTGCTCAACCCGGCGCCGGTGCAGGAGCTGTCCGATGACCTGCTCGGGCTGGTGGACTACCTCACGCCGAACGCGGGCGAGGTGATGGCGCTGACCGGCATCGAGGTGCGGGATCTCGACTCGGGCCGGCAGGCGGCGGCCCGGCTCGTCGAGCGGGGCGCGGGCACCGTGATCATCACCCTGGGCGAGCAGGGCGCCCTGGTGTGCGACGGGAGCTCGGTGGTGCACTTCGAGGCCTTCCCGGTGGAGGCGGTGGACACGACCGGCGCGGGTGACGCCTTCAACGGCGCCCTCGCGGTCGGCCTCGCCGCCGGCGGCAGCGTCGACCAGATCATCCCCTTGGCGAGTGCGGCCGCCGCCTTGACCTGCACCCGCCGCGGCGCCCAGGACGCCCTCCCCACCCGGGCCGACGTCGAGCGCTTCCTGCAATCCCTCCGCGCCTAGGCCGGGGTCAGGTCTTACATTCCGACATTTTTCTCTCGCTCGGCGACGCCACTGGCGAGGAAATGTCGGAATGTAAGACCTGACCCCTACCGGAGCTTCGCGCGGAGGGCGTCGACTCGGGCGACGGCCTGGCGGACGCGGGACTCGCTGAGCGTACCCTGCGCGATGGCGCGCGTGATGGCGGCGACAACGCGCTCGGCGGCGCGGCCGTCCACCTTGTCGCTGTTCTGGGCGATCAGCAGCACGTCCACCCCGGCGCCCAGCGCCTGCACGGCGGCGTCCTCGAGCCCGTAGTGCTGGGCGATGGCCCCCATCAGCAGATCGTCGGAGACCGCCACCCCGTCGTAGTGCAGCCAGCCGCGCAGCACCCGCTGCACGGTGAAGCGCGACAGCGTGGCCGGGTCCCAGGGGTCGAGCCCGCGATTGAAGACGTGAGCGGTCATGACGCTGTCGGCGAGCCCCGCCGCGATCAGAGCGCGGAACGGGGCCAGCTCGTCCCGGAGCTGGGCGGTGTCGCTCACGTCGGTGAAGCCCAGGTGCGAGTCGCGCCGGCTCGATCCGTGACCGGGAAAGTGCTTGAGCGAGGTGAGCACGCCCGCCTCGTGCATCCCGAGGACGAAGGCGCGCGCGTGGGCGGCGACGCGCTCGGGGTCCGAGGAGTACGCGCGGCCGAGGGCGACCACGGCCGGGTTGGTCGGGTTCACCGCCACGTCCACCACCGGGGCCAGGTTCCAGTTGATGCCGGCCTCGCGCAGCATCTCGCCCATGCGCCGGGCCTCGGCCTGGGTGAAGGCGGGATCGTCGCGCTCGCCCAGCTCCCGCGCGGGCAGCGTCGGGGGATAGCCGAGACGCGGCGACAGGCGCATGACCCGGCCGCCCTCCGCGTCCGCGGCGACGAAGAGTGGGCGACCTGCGCACCGGGCCGCGAGGGCCTGCAGGTCGCGGGTCAGCTCGGTGACCTGGGTGGGGCTCACCATGTTGCGCGGCTGCCCGGAGCCGGCGAAGCGCTCGAAGAGGAGCACGCCGCCCACCTTGACGTCGCAGACGAGGCGGCGAATCTCCTCGTTGCCCGCGACCTGGGTTCCAGTGAAGCCGATGAGGAGCAGCTCGGCGATGCGGAGCTGGACCGGGTCGGGCGCGGGGCGGGGGGTGACCAGGGCGCAGCCCGAGAGGGCGAGGGCCAGCACGAGGGCGCCCGTGCCTCGCCGGGCGCGCTCGCTCAGAGGCATCAGGGGCGGGCGCCGCGGGCGGCCGCCACGAGGCGACGGACGCGCTCGACGTCCACCGGATTGGCGAGCCGCCCGTCGCGCTTGATCGAGGTGCCGACGATGACCGCGTCGGCCACCGAGAGCAGCTCGGCGACCGTCTCGGGGGAGGCGCCGCTGCCCACCAGGAGCGGGGCCTCCGGCACCGCGCCGCGCACGCGCTTGAGATCGGCCATCGGGGTGGGCTCGCCGGTGGCCACGCCCGAGACCACGAGCGCGTCGGACAGCCCGCGCGCGTAGCAATCGCGCGCCTCCTGCTCGATCGGCATCGGGGCGAGCGGCAGACCGTGCTTGGCCTGCACGTCGGCCAGGATGGCGACGTCCACGCCCAGCAGCCGGCGATAGCGCAGCGTATCGTGCGCGTCGGACTCGATGATGCCCTGGTCGGCGGCGACCGCGCCGACGTGGACGTTGACGCGAACGAAGCGCGCGCCGGTGGCGGCGGCCACCGCGAGCGCCGACCGCACGTCGTTCTTGAGCACGTTGACTCCGATCGGCAGCGGGACCGCTCGGCGGATCTCGGCGACCGCGACCGCCATCCCGGCCACGGTGGCCGCGTCCACCCGTCGAGCGGTGAAGGGGACGTCGCCGTGATTCTCGACGAGGACGGCGTCGGCGCCGCCCTCGGCGAGGGCGCGCGCGTCGGCGAGGGCGGCGCGGAGGAGCGCGGCCATGTCGCCGTCCCAGCGCGGGCTGCCCGGGAGCGCACGCAGATGCACCATGCCGATCACGGCGCGAGCGTTCGAAGCGGGCAGGCCGATCACTTCAGCGAGCGTCATGGCGCGCCACTGTCATGTGGCGAAATCATAACACGCAGAGATATACTGACTCTGTCATGCCAACCACGATCGAGAAAGTCTTCTTCGAACTCCGCTGCGACGTCACGGACACGGGAGGGAGCTGATGGGCTACAGCACGATCCTGGTCGACCGGACCGACGGAGTCGCCACGATCACGCTCAACCGCCCGCAGGCGCGCAACGCGCTCGACCTCGTCATGCGGCGCGAGCTGCTGACCGCGCTGGACGAGCTGGAGGCGGAGCCGGCCACCCGGGTCGTCATCCTGACCGGCGGGGGCGGGCATTTCTCGGCGGGCGGCGACGTGAAGACCATGGCCGCGAAGCGGCAGACCGCCGCGGAGGGCCGCGCGCGGGTCGAGTCGCTCAACCGGTTCATCATCCGCCTCTTCGAGTACCCGAAGCCCACGATCGCGATGGTGGACGGCTTCGCGGTCGGCGCCGGCTGCAATATCGCGCTGGGCTGCGACATCGTCATCGCGTCCGACCGGGCCCGCTTCGGCGAGGTCTTCGCCAAGATCGGGCTCGTGCCCGACGGCGGCGGCACCTGGCTCCTCCCGCGCCTGGTCGGTCTGGCCAAGGCCAAGGAGCTGGTGTTCTCGGCCGACATCATCGACGCGGCGGAGGCCCTGCGGATCGGCCTCGTCAACCGCGTCGTGCCCGCGGCCGAGCTCGAGGCGACGACGCGGGCCCTGGCCACCCGCATCGCGACGGGCCCGCCGGGCGCGCTCGGCCTCGCCAAGGCGCTACTCAACCGGTCGGCCACGGTGGACCTGGCCACCTCGCTGGGCTTCGAGGCCTATGCTCAGGCCCAGAGCGTCACCACCGACGATCACGCGGAAGGCGTCCGCGCGTTTCTCGAGAAGCGTCCGCCCAAGTTCACCGGCACATGACCGGTACGCCGCGGGCCAGGGACGCCATCCTCGCTCTGTGCCGGTGAGCCCTCCCGACGGTCTGCGCGGCTGGCTCGAGCGCCTGGGCTGGAGTCGGCCCCCCGCCCGACGGGCTCTCGTCCTGGCGGGCGGCGGGGTCATCGGCGGGATGTACGAAGTCGGAGCCCTCGCCGCGCTCGACGAGGGGCTGCCCAGCTTCCGCGCCAACGACTTCGACCTCTACGTCGGCTCGAGCGCCGGGTCGGTGGTCGCCGCGCTCATGGCCAACGGGGTACGCCCCAAGGAGCTGTACGCGATCCTCGATGAGGAGCGCGACGACCCGCTCAACTTCAACCGCGGCGCGGTCTACCACAAGGGCTCGTTCTCGGCCGCGACCCGCAACGTGGCCCAGTTCATGTGGGCCATCGGCAAGCGCGCGCTCATCGATTTCCGGCTCGAGTGGCCGGACTTGCTCGCGCGCAGCGGCGGCGACATGCCGGCCGGCTTCTTCTCGCTGGCGCCGCTCGAAGCCTATCTCCGCGAAGCGTTCCAGGCCAAGGGGCTCTCGAACAGCTTCACCGGCACGCCCCGGCCGCTGCTCGTCGCCGCGATCGCGCTCGACCGCGCCGAACGGGTGGTGTTCGGCCAGGGGGATCAGATGGGCGTGCCCATCTCCCAGGCGATCGCGGCGTCGTCGGCGATCCCCGGATTCTTCGAGCCCTACCGGATCGCGGGGCGCGACTACGTGGACGGCGACGTGGGCTACACCGGCCACGCCGACCTGGCGGTGGACGCGGGCGCGACCGTGCTGGTCGCGGTCAACCCGGCGGTGCCCCAGCGCCTGAACGAGCAGGCCGGGCCCGAGATCCGGCGAGGCGGCCTCTACGCGATCATGGAGCAGGCGGGACACATCTCCAGCCTCAACCTGTTCAATACCGGGCTCAGCGCGATCAAGCTCCAGCACCCCGAGGTGGAGACGCTGGTGATCCAGCCGGAGCCGAAGCCCTCCCCCCTGGTGGGACCTTCGATGGGCTTCGAAGCGAGCCGGGCGGCTCTCCGCTACGGGTACAGCACGGTGAAGGAGTGGCTCACGGGGCCCGAGGCCGCCGCCGCGTCGCGCTTCGTCCTTCCGCGGCCGTGACGACCATCATCCTCGACCCCTCACCCTGCCCTCTCCCCGGTGGGGAGAGGGTGAGTCAGAGACCTTCCGCCTTCGCAGAGGGGAGAGGGTAGAGTCGGACCTCCTCCGCCGCGTAGCCGGCCTCGGCCAGATGGCGCTTGATCGCCTCGATCTGCGGGGGCCCGGAGGTCTCGAGCGTCAGCTCGACCTCGCTGTCGCCCACCGGCGCGCGGGAGAAG
>Ga0187892_10002997_pt1 | contig 31962 bp, 28 predicted proteins | sample MA1701073metaG_FD_139345 | JGI IMG/M metagenome (GOLD analysis project Ga0187892, IMG submission 139345) | Bio-ooze microbial communities from a basaltic lava cave in the Kipuka Kanohina Cave System on the Island of Hawaii, USA - MA170107-3 metaG ...
CCAACCCGCCGGGAGGAAACTGGCGAGCAATCGCCACTCCTCGTCCATCAACGTTGCGGCCATGGCTCGAAGCTACACGAGCCACCCGCCATCCGTCAATTATTAGGTTAGTGCTTATGCCCCCCTGCCCCCGCCGGTCCGGCAGGCGAAACCACCGTCGCCGCCGGTGTCCGTGACGCACTATTGGGTGGAGCAGGGTGGTACCGCTGCGGGACCACTCACGTTGGAGCAAGTGGTCGCGCGGATCCAGTCGGGGCAGACCGAGCGCACGGACAAGGTGTGGCGACCGCCCCTCGCCGACTGGGTCCAGGCGGAGAGCCTTGATGAGCTCAAGCCGATCTTTCCTCAAGCGCAACCCCCGGAGCTCGGACCGGGGGTGGCACTCGAACGGTTCCTGCTCGGAGTGTGGGAGGCGACGGAGCCCGACCAAGGGGCCGGAATCGTCTCGCAGACCATCATCCGCTACGAGGCCAATGGCAGCTTCTCCGGCACGGTCGTGGGACGGGTGGCGGCGTCGCCGGCGGTACCGCCAACGACGATACCCCTTCAGGGCAGGTGGGAGATCACCCCGATGTCGGACCGACAGTTCGCGCTGACCCTCAGCTTCGAAGGCGGGGTCGGGTACGGTGGTGGCGGCATGCGCCAGCAATCGTGGGCCTTCCAAATTGTCGACGAAAACACCCTCCTGAACACTCTCGAGGGTTCCCGGGCCCACCGCGTGCGTCAGTGATCGGCCCGTGCGGACGCGATGGCGCACCGTGCGCGGCGAGGTCGCTTCGCCCCGTGACAGCGGGGCTACCGAGTCGTTCGACGCGCGGCTCGGGTTGAGGAGGAATGCCATGGCTCTGTCGCCGCGAGTAGCGTGGAGCGCCTTCAGCGTTGTGATGGTGGCCGCCAGCGCGGCCGACGCCGCATGCAGCCAGAGTGACGTGTACAAGCTCAAGCAAGCGGGCATCCCGGTCTCGGAGATCCGCGTGCTGTGCCCTCCCGAGGGACCTCCAGTGGCACCGGCTCCTGCGCAGCCGGGGACGGCGAGTGCTGCGGCGACCGGGCAGAAGCTGAACGGCGGGGCCATCCAGGCGGCCCTGACGGGCAATACCGCGAGCGGGGTACAAGGGGGCACCGCCTGGCGTCAGTACTTCGGGGCGGACGGGACGACCTCCTATCATCGGACTGGGAAGGACCCCCGGCAGGGGAGCTGGGCGGTCCGGGGTGACCAGTATTGCGAACGGTGGAGCGCCGATGCGCAATGGGAATGCACCGACCTGTTTCGAGACGGCGAGACGCTGATCTGGCGCTATCCCGCCGCGGACTGGCCGGCCAAGACCCTCCCGGGCAAGCAGATGGCGGAAGCAAGCGTGACGCCCGAGAAGCCGACGCCCCCCGCCGCCGCGGACCAGGGAGAGAGCCTGGCCGAGCGCTACCGGAAATCCGTGGATGATTTCTGGCGTCTGCCCAGCCGTGATCCGCAGCTCTACGATGCCGCGCGTGAGATCCTCCGCCCACTCAGCAGCCGTTTTCTGCAGGGGCCCGAGCGGGAGGCCTACATGCAACGGTTGCGGCCGAGCCTGGCCGACTATCACGCCGTGTACCGCCCGTTGCTGGCAGATGCTCTGGCGGCGGTCCAGAAGGCGCTGTGGGACTCGGGGCTGCTGATCCGTCCGGAGGGCGACCAAACGGAGATCGACGTGGTCATCCTCACGACCGATGACCTGCTGGATAAGCGAGTCGCTGTCCCGCTCACCTTCGCGAGGTACGCGGAGGTCCTGCCGCACCTGCAGAGGGGTGTCCCCATCGCGATGTTCAGATATCGAGCGCCTGGCGCCCGGGCAGGCTTGGCGTTCGATGGCCTGGCCCGAGTCAGCGACCGGTGGGTGTTCGTCCCGAAGCCCTGGATGGGGCTGGCACCGGCCAAGGCTGCCGGTGAGACCCAGCGAATCGAAGCGGAAGTGAAGGAGCAAGCCGCTCGACTGGAAGCAACAACTCCCCACTACCCCAGAACGTAGCCGCACGCGCCGCGGATTCGCGCAGGGAGGGGGAAGGGAGCGCATCGGACGAGATCCACCGCTGGGCGCTCTACGATCGCGAACCGCTAGCCCGGTGGTCCGTGGGACGCATGACCCTACTCGGCGATGCGGCCCACGCCATGCTGCCGTTCCTGGCCCAGGGCGCGTGTCAGGCGGTCGAAGACGCGGCGGTCCTGGCGGGCTGCCTCGCCGAGGCCGAGCCCGCGTCGGCGGCCGCGGCGCTCAGCCGCTACGAGGCGATTCGGATGCCTCGGGCGTCGCGGATCCAGCGAGGCTCGTTCGAGAACGCGACGACCTACCACCTGCCGGATGGGCCGGCCCAGCAGGCCCGAGATGCTCACTACGCCGCCCTGGAGCGCGAGGACGCGTACGCCGCCCGCGGCTGGCTCTACGACTACGACGCGGACGCCGCCGTCCCCCGCTTGAGTCCGCCGTGATGGCTCACAGAACCCTCCGGGCAGCTCGACATAGAATGGCCGAGTCGTGGCGGACACCAACCAACCTCCTCTTCGAGGTTCGCACACCACTGGGCTTCTCGGTCCGCGTGACCAAGGCTCGGTGGGAGTTGATCACCACGGTCAAGGACCCCGTGATGACCGGGCGCGAGGCGATCGTCAAAATGGCGTTGGAGAACCCGGATGAAGTCCGCCAGAGCCGAAGCGACGCAGAAGTATTTCTCTTCTACAAGGCGGCTGGGACGAGATGCTGGGTATGCGCCGTGGCCAAGGAGGTGAGGGATCAGGCCTTCCTCGTACACGCCTACCCAACTGACGCGATCAAGGAAGGAACACACGCATGGCCGAAGTGAGGGTGCTCTACGACCGCGAAGGACAGACTCTCACCGTCTGGTTCAGCGACCGGCACCAGGAACACATCTGCGAGGAGACCGGGGATGAGGTCGTTCTCATGAAGGACTCCGCTGGCCGTGTCATCGGCTTCGAGAAACTCAATTTCTCGATTCCGGACACTGACCGGCTCCGAGTCGCACTTGAAACGACGCCAGCGTAGGTGCGGGACACTTCGGAGCTATACGACGGCACGGGAGGGTGAGAATTCACGGCCTCGCCCTTCGGTGGGCTCGTTGCCTGCGAGTTCCTTCCTCGGGAAGGCGCGTCGTACTCGGCTTCTTCTTCGATTCCGCATACTGCTCGATTGCCGAGCGAAGCCAGAAGCGCCCACTCGCGAGTTCGGCAATAGGCGCCGGGAAGTCGGGCTTGCTTGCGTGGTCTCGGACGAAATTCGACTTCTCCACGCCAAGCATCTCGGCCGCCTCTTTGACCCCGACGATGATTTCGCGGGATGCCGTCTTGAGCTCATCCACGTCGAGGCGAGCGGAGGCATTGAGAAGCTCGATTCCGATGAGGCGACCGCTCTCGTCGAGATCCAGAACGATATCGTCGGCCACGCGAATGGAACGAGCGACAACGCCTCGGCGACCGCGAAGCTCTGGGCGGAGGAGGATGTAGGCGAGGTCGTGTTCGCGGTCGATGTCAACGTACGACAGCATGGGTCACTCGGATTCCGGGTAAACGGTGATTACCACGACCACGTCGCGCGCAGGCCGCTCGTAGACGACCCGGATTCGGCCACGGTCGGTCGCGCCCGCGACTTCATACCGTCCGCTGGGCCTTCCTGTCCCGCGCGTACTCCGAGGTTTGGCGAGAACCTCGAGCACTTCTGTCGCCTCCACGTCGCGCAACGTCATGCGTCCTTGTGTGTACGGCGTCATCACCACGATGACCGGCTCGTCACCGAGTTTGCCCTCCAGCACCAGGTGACCGGTTTTCCGGTACCGATCGAGATCGACGGGTTCGCCCGCGTCGCCTGGCCCGGTCAAGCCCTCGCTCTTGGGTCCCGTAGGCAGCTCCTGCGGCCTCGGGAGTCTTGCCTCCTCCGCTCCAACGTGCTCCCCAGGGCGCCCTCGGCACCGACAGGCGCCACGGGTGACGGGCGAATGATAACGATGTTATCTCCGATGGTCAAGCGGCCTTCCTCGTTCGCCTGAGCCCAGTCGGCGCTGCCTCCTCCCCTGGAGTGCCAACGCCAGCGTGGCCGCGGGCCTTCCCGCCTCGTTGATCGCAGTGCGCCCGCGCTTCGCGCACGCGAACGCCTTATCGGTCGCGTGGCGACGGCGCTCGAGCTCGCCCGGGCGTCTCTCGAGCGCGCGATCGGCCGAGGCGAGCGGCTGATAGAGGCCTGGGCCCTTCTGCATCTTGGCGAGGCCGCCTCCGACTCGGATCGTGGTGATGGCGACCACGCCGAATCTCACTACCATCGAGCCCTGGGCCTCGCCGAAAAGCTCGGCATGCGCCCGGTCGTCGCCCGCTGCCACCTCGGGCTCGGCCGCCTCTGCCGGCGAGCCGGTGACCGACAGGCCGGAGATGCCCATCTCGAAACGGCGCGATGGCTGTTTCACGAGATGGGCATGGAGCGCTGGAGACAGAGGGCCGACGACGAGCTTCGCGTGTGAGGGCGCGCCCGCGTCTGGAATTTCCAAAGGAGGAGAACATGCGGCTATTCGTGCGACGCTTGAGCTGGATCACGGTTGCCCTGCTCACCCTTTTCGCGCCGGCCCCGACCGCGCGGGCGGCGCCGCCCGAAACGGAGGTCGATCAGATCGAAGACCTCCGCTACACCGCGATGATCAACCGTGACTGGACCGCGTTCGCGGCGATCCTCGGCGACGAGTTCCTCTACCATCAGCCGAACGGGAATGTCGCCACCAAGGCCAGCTTCATCGAGCAATTCCGATCGGGGGCCGTGCAGCTCAAGAAGGCCGAGCGCTACGACGTGAAGATTCACGTGTACGGCGACACGGCGACGGCCACCGGGTCGACGCGGATTGACCTCGAGCAGAACGGCGAACCGCGCCAGGTCGACCTGCGCTACTTGAACGTGTGGATCAAGCGCGACGGCCGCTGGCAGCTGGTGGCGCGCCAGTCGGCGATCAAGCCGGCTCCGAAATAGGATCCCAGCCTCGCGCCTGCCTCGACGCCGATAGGGTGGCGATCGACTGAAGCCGTTTGGCGAGGGGGGGCGCCGTCAGCGACTCTGCAGGTAGAGCGCGTAGAGGTGCGCGGAGGCGATCGCCAGGGCGAAGACGCCGAGGAGGACCGCGAGCACGATCGCGGCGGCCCGCAGGACACTCCGCGCGGGCACGCCGGGTCGGCAGAGCGGCACCAGGTTGAAGGCGAGCCCTGCCACGACGACGAGGAGGGAACCGACGCCGAAGAGCCGGAGGGAGAACGGCTGAAAGATGAGGGCGAGTGACAGGACGCAGAGGGCGATGATCGAGCGCTCGATTCGCCGCGCCTGACGCGCCGACATCCCGGCCGAGTGCTTCATCGGCTGGCCGGCGTCCTCACGGACGCCCTCGGAAGGCGGGCGAAGCGGCCCCTGCGCGTCGGCTTCCAGATGAGCTGACCGCTCGCCCGCCGCATCGACACCTGCCATCTGTTCGCCGCCGGAGACGACACCCGGGACCACCAACCGGCGGCCCTCACGCGCGCACCGCCCGCTCGGTCGCATCGAAGACGTGGACCTGGCCGGGCCGGAACCGCACGTGGACGCGCGAGCCGACCTCGACCGCCACCTGGTGGTTGACGACCACTCGGAGGTCGTGACCGTCCTCGAGCAAGTGAATCAGGGTCTCGGCGCCCATCGGCTCGAGGAGATCCACTCGGGCTGCCAGCGAGCTCCCATCGGCCTGCGAGAGGAGATCGACGCTGCGCGGGCGGATGCCCAGAGTGACTGCGCTCCCCGGGCGCAGGTGGGCGACCGCCGGGTCGACCTCGAGGGCGCTCTCCTGGCCGCCGATCCGAAAGCGCGCCTGGCCGTTGGCGTGACCGACGAGGGTGGCCGGGACTAGGTTCATCTGGGGCGTCCCGATGAAGCCCGCGACGAAGAGGTTTGCCGGCCGCGTGAAGATGTCGTGCGGGGTGGCCACCTGCTCGATCCGGCCGTCCCGCATCACGGCGATGCGGTCGGCCATGGTGAGCGCCTCGAGCTGGTCGTGGGTCACGATGACGGTCGCCTTGTTGAGGCCCGTCAGGATCTCCTTGATCTGGCCCCGCATCTCCTCCCGGAGCTGGCTATCGAGCCGGCTCAGGGGCTCGTCGAACAGGAAGCAGCTCGGGTCCCGGATGATGGCGCGGCCGACTGCCACCCGCTGCTTCTCGCCCTCCGCCAGCTGGGCGGGGCGCCGGTCGAGCACGGCGTCGAGCGCAAGGGCCGCGCTTACCCGGCGCACCCGGGCGTCGATCTCGCTGGCCGGCAGCCGATCGGCGTGCAGCGGGTACGCCAGGTTCTCTCGGGCCGTCAGGGTGGGGTAGAGCGCGTAGAACTGGAACACCATGGCGACATTGCGGGCGCGGGGCGGCAGGGGATTCACGCGGCGGCCCGCGATCAGGATGTCCCCCGCCGTCGCGGACTCGAGCCCCGCGATCATGCGGAGGGTGGTCGTCTTTCCGCATCCCGACGGGCCAAGCAAGCAGACGACTTCCCCGGCGCTCACCCCGAGGTCGACGGCGTCGACGGCGACTAGGTCGCCGAACCGCTTGGTGACGGAGCGCAGCTCGATCGTCGACATCGGCGCTGCCTGGTCAGCGCTTGATGGTCCCGAACGTCACGCCGCGCAGCAGTTGATGCTGCAGCAGGAACGTGACGACGATGACCGGAATCAGGAAGAGCGTCTCGATCGCGGCCAGCAGTCCCCAGCGGACCCCGATGTCGCCGCCGATCGTCTGGGCCATCGCGACCGGCACCGTACGTGTGTTGACCCCGGTGAGCAGGAGCGCGAACAGGAACTCGTTCCAGGTCAGGATCAGGCCGAACACCGCGGTGGCGGCGAGCCCGGCGGTGACCTGGGGCAGGGCGATCTTGGCGAAGACGCGGGCGCCGGTGCTGCCGTCGACGCGGGCGGCGTCCTCCACGTCGGGCGACAGCTCGTCGAAGAAGCTCTTCATCATCCAGATGGCGAAAGGCAGGTTGAAGGCGGTGTACAGCAAGATGACCCCCGCGTAGCCGCCCGAGAGGCCGGTCACGCGGAACATGAGGAAGATGGGAATGATGACGACGATGGGCGGCAGCATGCGGGTGGTGAGGATGGCAAAGAGATAGGTATCGTTCCCGGTGAGGGGATGACGCGAGAACCCATATGCCGCGAGGGTCCCGATCACCAGGGCCAGGAGCACGCTCACTCCGGCGATGAACACCGAGTTGAAGAAGAACAGGCCGAAGCCCGTGTCGACGGCCTCGGCCCCCTTGATGTAGGAGCGCCAGAAGACGGTGACGAAGTTCTCGAGGGTGGGACGAAACAGGAACGTCGGTGGGATGGCCAGGGCGTCGTTGTGGGTCTTGAAGGCGGTGAGGATGATCCAGAGCACCGGAAAGAAGTAGGCGAGCGAGACGACCGCGGCCAGTGCGGTTCGTCCCCAGCTGGCGTCGCGGATGTCGTGCGCGGCATTGCGGCGGGCCATGGCGTCAGGCCTCCGCCGTCCGCTGGCGGGCGAGGTGCAGGTACAGGCTCGTCAGCACGATCACGATGAAGAGCAGGATGTAGGCCATGGCCGAGGACTGGGCCGTACGGAAGTACTGGAACGCCACCCGGTAGACATAGACCGCGATCGTCTCGGTCGACGTCCCCGGACCGCCCTCCGTGATCAGGAACACGACGTCGAACAGCTTGAAGGCCTCGATGGTCCGGAACAGCAGGGCCAGCAGGAGCAGGCTGCGGATGTAGGGAAATGTGATCGTCCGGAAGCGGCGCCACCAGGAGGCGCGGTCGATCTCCGCCGCTTCGTACAGGTACCGCGGCACGCTGACGAGCCCGGCCAGCACGAGCAGCATGACGAAGGGCGACCACATCCAGGCGTCGGCGATGACGATGGCGGCCAGCGCCCCTGCCGAGGTTTCCAGCAGGATGAAGGGCTTGCCGGTCACCACCTTGATGGCCTGACTCAGCAGGCCAAAGGTCGGCTCGTAGTAGTACCGGAAGAAGGCGCCGACGGCGACGAAGCTGAGCATCATTGGGGTCAGCACCAGCATCAGGAGGATCCGCCGGCCGGGGAACTCCTTCTCGAACAGCAAGGCCAGGAGGAAGCCCACGATCATCTGGGTCCCGACGGTCAGCACCACTACCAGAGCCGTCGTCTGGAGCCGTTCCCACATCGTGGGGTCGGTGAGAACCCGGGCATAGTTCTCGACGCCGGCGAAGGTCGGCGCGGCTCCGCGGTTGGCGCGGTAGTGGAAGAAGCTCAGCCCGAAGGACCACATCAGCGGAAAGATGTTGAGCACGCAGAGCAGGGCGAGCGCCGGCGCGACCAGAAGCGACCCCGGGTGCCGGCCCCAGGCGTTCACGATAGCGGTGACCGCCACGAGCCCCACTGCGGCCAGGCTGAGCCAGAAGGCCGTGGCGACGGGCAGGGTCAGGACGGAGACCGGCAGCACGATGGCGGCCAGGAGCAGAGCCAGGCGCCAGTTGGACACAGTGGGGGTGAGCCAGCCCGCGGTCGGCGAGGGTTCAGCTCGTGCGATCGACGAAGGCGCCATCCGAGAGGTGGACGACCCGCGGTCGAGGGACCGGGGCGCGAGCCGGGTGGCCGCAGCCCCGATCCCCCGTCGAGGTTACTTGATCCGACCGGCCTCTTTCAGGAGCTTCTCCTGAAAGGCGGCGATCGCGTCGAGGGCGGCCTTGGCCGACTTCTGCCCCGTGATCGCCTTGTCGAACTCCTCTTGCTGCTGGACGAGCAGCTCGAAGAACTCGGGCACGTGCCACACGTCCTTCTGCCAGTCGAGGCTCGGCCCGAAGGCGTGGTTCCACGGCCGGTAGGCCTTGTATTCGGCCGTGGTGTGGACGCTCCGGAGGCCGCTCTGGCCGCCGGCCTTCGCGAACTGGACCTGGGTGTCCTTCGACAGCCACCACTTTACGAAGTCGAGCGCTTCTTTGACGACCTCGTCGCTGTTCCAGGTGGTCAGCACGAACGGCTGGCCGCCGATGTTGGACCACCGGATGAGCTTGCCGTCGGCTCCTTTGGTGCCGGGCATCATGCCGAAGGCCGCCTTGTCGGCCACCTTCGAGGTTTTCGCCGTGATGGCCGACTCGCCAAAGCCGATCCACTGGATGATGTAGGCGATCTTGCCCTCGCGGAACAGCTCGTCCACCTTGAAGATGTCCATGGTGCCGGTCTTGACGACCGGAGGCATGTACTGCGTCAGCGAGAGATAGTGCTCGAGCGCCTTCACCGCCGCGTCGGAGTTGACCACGCCGAGCGCGTGACCGCTCGGCGCCTTCGTCTCGTCCCAGATGTCGGCCCCCTGCTGCCAGATGAAGCCGTTGATCTGCATGGAGTTGAAGTCGTAGCCCTTACCGGCCTGATAGGCCACGCCGTAGAAGTCGTCGGTCAGGGCCTGGCCGGCCAGCTTGTCGCCCGCCTTGCGCCGGAAGAACTTGCCGAAGTCCTCGAACATCTTCCAGTCGACGTTGTTCATCTCCTCGGGCGTGCAGGGCAGCTTGTAGCCGAACTTGGCCCGGAACGCCTGCTGCTCACCGGAGTCGCAGAACAGGTCCTTGCGATAGTAGGACACCAGGACGTCGGGCATCTGCGGGAAGCCGTAGTAGTTCTTCGACTTGTGGGGATACGTGGAGTACGCCGCGACCAGGTTCGGATGGAGATCCTCGAAGATCGCCTGGAGCTTCGGATCCCCATCGATGTACTTGTTGATCTTCAAGTAGTAGCCGCCGTCGATGAACGCCCCCAGCCACTGGCTGTCGGAGACGGCCATCTGGTACTTTTGCTCGCCCGACGTCAACGACGCGGCGAGCCGCTCATAGTAGTTCGGCCACGGAATGAAGTCGGCGTCGAGGGTCACCTTGTTGCCGCTGGGGGCCTTGTACTGCTTGTCCGCCAGGTCCTTCATGATCCGGGTCGGCGGCCAGTCCGGCACCGCGATCTTCAGCGTGATGTCCTTCGCCGCCACCGGCGGCGCCACGGCCACCGCATCGACGAGCCACACGGCTCCCGCTACGGCCAGTACCCCTGCCACTCGCCACGCGTTTCTCATCGCCCTCGCCTCCTTGCTGTTGGCTCTTCCCATGGGTGTCCCCGTGGCCTCGCGTCCGCGCCCGCGTCGGCCTACCTGATCGCCGTGCCGGTCTCCCGGGCGAACACGTGCGTGTTCTCCACCGCGAGCGCGACATCGAGCTCGTCGCCGACACGGTACTTCACCGCCCGCTCTTCCGGTACCACCATCTTGAATACCGTTCCGCCGGCAGCCAGGTCGAGCACGGTGACGTCACCCAGCGGCTCGGTCAGATGGATCCTGGCCGTGAAGCGGGGTCGCGGAGCGTCGGGGCTTGCCGGCGCGACGTCGTGCGGCCTGAAGCCGAACCACAGCTCCAACCCGACCGGGAACCGCTCGAGCGCCGGAGTCCACGGTCCCCCGTGCACTTCGGCAAACGGCAGCGCCACCGTCCGGTCGGGGATCAGACGCCCCGAGACGAGATTCATGCGGGGGGAGCCGACGAAGCCCGCCACGAAGCTGTCGGTGGGGGCCGCATACAGCTCTCGAGGCGTGCCGGTCTGCACGATGCGCCCGTCGCGCAGCACGCCGATCCGTTCGGCCATGGCCAGCGCCTCCAGCTGGTCTGGTGTCGCGTACAACATGGTCATGCCCAGCTCGCGGTGCAGGCGCTTGAACTCCGCCCGCGTATCGTGTCGAAGCTTCGCATCGAGATTCGTCAGCGGCTCGTCGAGGAGAAGCAACTTGGTCCGGCGGATCAGGGCGCGTCCGATGGCGACGCGCTGCTGCTCCCCGCCGCTGAGCGTGGCCGGCCGGCGCCCGAGGGTGTGCCTGATGCGGAGCATGTCGGCGATCTCCGCGACCCGGCGGCTGACCTCGGACTGGCCGACGCCCGCTTCGCGCAGCGGAAAGGCGAGGTTGTCGTACACCCGGAGGTGCGGGTAGAGCGCAAAGGTCTGGAAGATCATGCCGACCTGGCGGCCCTGGACGGGCCGGTCGGTGAAGTCCTCGCCGCCGAAGCTGATCCTGCCGGCGTCGAGCCGCTCCAACCCGGCCACGACCCGGAGCGTGGTGGTCTTTCCGGCGGCGCTCGGCCCGAGCAGGCAGAAGAACTCGCCCGCGCCGACCTCGAGGTCGAGCCCCTTCAGCGCCTCGACCGATCCGAAACGCTTGGCGGCCCCGGAAATCGTGAGACTCGACATTCGTGGCAGGGACCTTACTGGCCCCGCCGGGAGGTGTCAAGGGGGCCCCGAGGTGGACGGAGAGCCCGGGTGCCGCGCCGTCTAGTGGAAGTGCACGCCGCCGTCGATGACGAGCACTTGCCCGGTGACGCTGCTGGCGCGGCAGAACGTGACGACCTGGTCGGCGACGTCGTCCATGCTGGTGGTCCGGCGCAGCACGGCCAGCTGGCGCGCGGACTCGGCGACGGCCGGCGGGAGCCGCTGCGCCATGCGGGTGCCTTCCATGAGCCCGGGCGCGACGCAGTTCACCGTGATGTCGGGCGCCAGCGCCACGGCAAGGCAGCGCGTGAGGTGGATCAGCGCGGCCTTGCTCACCGCGTACGCGATGCTGCTGCCTCCGGGCCGGAGCCCGCCGATCGAGGCAATATTGACGATCCGCCCGCCGCCGCGCTCGCGCATGGGCCGCGCCGCCGCGCGTGCCAGCACGTACGGTCCGCGCGCGTTCGTGTCCTGGATGCGGTCCCAGATCTCGGGCGTGAGCGTATCGAGGTCAGGGAACGGGATGCCGATGTTCCAGGCGGCGTTGTTCACGAGCACGTCGAGGCTTCCGAGCTCGCGCACCGTGGCGTCGACCGCGCGCTCGATCGATGCCGGCTCCGCCTGGTCGAGCTGGACTATCCACGCCCGGCTCCCGAGCGCTTCCACCGACTGCCGCGTCCGCTGGGCGGCCTCGAGGTTACCCACGTAGCCGACGGCAACGTGCGCGCCGGCGGTTGCGAGGGCGCGCGCGATGACCGCGCCCAGGTCACCGGATCCGCCCGTCACCAGGGCGACGCGATCCTTCAGCTCCATCGCCCGGCAAGGTATCATGCTTCGACCTCGCCATGGCGATCCTCGCGATCGATCGGCTCAGCATCAGCTTCGGCGGACTGCGCGCGCTCGATTCGGTCGGTCTGACGGTCGACGAGGGACAGATCTATGGACTGATCGGCCCCAACGGCGCGGGGAAGAGCACGCTGTTCAATTGCATGACCCGCCACTACACCCCCGATCGCGGAGGCCTTCGCTTCGCCGGCGCCGACCTGCTGGCGCGGGCGCCCCACCAGATCCCGCGGCTGGGTATCGCGCGGACGTTCCAGAACGTCGAGCTGTTCCAGAGCCTGTCGGCGCTCGACAACATCGTCGTGGCCGAGCAGCACCGCTACGGCTTCAGTCTGCTGGCCGGCGCGCTTGGACTCCCACGGTCGCGCCGGGAGGAAGCCCGCGCGCGGGGCCGCGCGCTCGAGATCGCCCGGTTCCTCGGCATCGAGGCCATCCTGGATGTCCCCGCCGGCGAGCTGCCGTTCGGCTCCCAGAAGCTGGTCGAGATCGCCCGGGCGCTGGCGTCGTCGCCCCGCCTCCTGCTGCTCGACGAGCCGGCAGGGGGCATCGGCTCCGGGGAGCTCGGCGCGATGACCGCGCTCATTCGCCGGATCCGCGCCGAGCGGAACGTGACGGTGCTTCTGGTGGAGCACAACATGGGCCTGGTCATGGAGGTCTGCGATCGGATCGCGGTGCTCGACTTCGGGCGAAAGCTCGCCGAAGGGACGCCGGCCGAGGTGCGCGCGAACCCGGCGGTGATCGAGGCGTATCTCGGAGAGCCCACCCCGCGTGCTTGAGCTGAACGGCATCGACGCCGCCTACGGGCCGCGGCAGGTACTGCACGGCGTCTCGCTGTCGGTGGCGAAGGGCCAGGTCGTCACGCTGCTCGGCGCGAACGGAGCGGGCAAGACGACCACGCTCCGGACGATCTCTGGCCTCGTCGCGCCCGCCCGCGGCGCGGTCCTCCTGGAAGGCCGGCCCATCCATCGCCTGAGCGCCGAGCGCATCGTCTCACTCGGGATCGCGCAGGTGCCCGAAGGGCGCCAGATCTTTCCGACGCTCACCGTGCGCGAGAACCTCCGGATGGGCGGCTACACGCGACGGGGCGGCGCCGAGCTCGAGCGCGACGTTGGACGGGTCTTCGAGTACTTTCCGATCCTGCGCGAGCGGCAGCGGCAGCTCGGCGGCACGCTCTCCGGTGGCGAGCAGCAGATGCTCGCCATCGCGCGCGGATTCCTGGCCCGGCCGAAGGTGCTGCTGCTCGACGAGCCCTCCCACGGGCTGGCGCCACTCATCGTCCGCGAGATCTTCCGGATCATCAAGGCCATCAACGAGGCCGGGATGACGATCTTCCTCGTCGAGCAGGATGCGGGCATCGCCCTCTCGGTGGCGCATCACGGCTATGTCATGGAGACCGGCCGCCTCGTCCTCGAGGGCCCCGCCGCGTCGCTGCGCGCGAACGACGCGGTCCGGCGCTCTTACCTGGGAATCTGACCCGTGCTCCTCGAGCAGGTCGTCAGCGGGCTCGCCTCGGGAAGCCTCTATGGTCTCTTCGCCCTCGCGCTGGTGATGATCTACCGGGGCACCGACGTCGTGAACTTCGCCCAGGGCGAGATGGCGATGATCACGGTGTTCGTGGCTCTGACCCTGATGAAGGCGGGGCTGAGCTTCTGGGCGGCCTTCGGGTGCACGCTCGTCTTCGCCGCCCTGCTGGGCGCCGTCGCGGAGCGCTTCATCATCCGCTATGTCAGCCAGGGCGCGGTCCTCAATCTCGTGATCGTGACGGTGGGGATGTTCACCGTGTGCAACAGCCTCGCCGGCTGGATCTGGGGCTACATCCCCGAACCGTTCCCGACGCCGCTCGAAGGCGGCGCCCCCCTCCGACTCGGGGGAATCGTCGTCACCCGCTACACGCTCGTGATCCTCGCGGTGGCCGTGACGATCATGGTGCTCCTGTACACCTTCTTCACCTTCACGACGGTCGGGATCGCCATGCGCGCCGTGGCCCAGAATCGCACGGCCAGCCGCCTCATGGGCATCCCGGTCAACCGCATGCTGCTCCTGTCGTGGGCCCTCAGCTCTGTGCTGGGGGCGGTCGCCGGCGTACTGGTGGCGCCCCTCACCTATGTCGATCCCAACGCGATGAGCGGCCTGCTCGTCTACGCGTTCGCCTCGGCGGTCCTGGGGGGCCTCGACAGCCCCGTGGGTGCGGTGATCGGCGGGCTCCTGGTGGGCGTCGTCGAGAATCTAGCCGGCGCCTATCTCGGCTCCGAGCTCAAGCTGAGCTTCGCGTTTGCGCTGATCGTCGGGGTGCTGGTGATCCGCCCGGCCGGCCTGTTCGGCCACGCCCGGCTGAAGAAGGTGTGATGGGCATTCGCGTCGCCGCCTGGGTGGCGGGGGCTCTAGTGCTGGTCACCGCCCCGTTCGTGCTCGATCCCTACTACCGTTTCTTGGTCACGATGATGATCGTGTACTCGGTCGTGGCCGTCGGGCTGAACCTGCTCACCGGGTACAGCGGGCAGATCTCGCTGGGCCACGGTGCGTTTCTCGCCATCGGCGCCTATACCACCGCGATCGTCGTCGCGCGCTTCGATGTGATGCCGTATGCGCCGGCGATCCTCCTCGGCGCAGTCGTGACGGCGCTCGCCGGGCTTGGCCTGGGCTTCCCCGCGCTCCGGCTCTCGGGCCCGTACCTGGCCATCGTCACCGTGGGCTTCTCGATCGCCGTGCCGCAGGTGCTGCTCAAGTTCGAGTGGCTGACCGGCGGGGTCCAGGGGATCCTCGTGCCGACGCCGCCGGCGCCGGGGGCGCTTGCCCGGTGGATCGAGGCGGAGCAGTGGGTCTACCTGCTGGCCCTCGCGCCGGCGGCGGCGCTGGCGGCCATTGCCGCCAACCTGTTCCGGACGGGGGCCGGCCGGGCGCTCGTCGCCCTCCGGGACAGCGAGGTCGCCGCACAGTCCGTGGGCATCAGCCTCCGGCGGTACAAGCTCCTCGCGTTCACTCTGTCCGCCTTCTACACGGGCCTGGCCGGCGGCCTGTATACTCTCGCCGTCGGCTTCGTGAGCCCGGACAGCTTCACGCTGCTCACGTCGATCCAGTTCTTGGCGATGATCGTCGTGGGCGGCCTCGGATCCGTGTTCGGATCGATCCTGGGCGCCGTGGTGATCACGCTGCTGCCCAACTACGCGTCGGAGATCTCGAAGGCGGCCCCCTGGGCCATCTACGGCGCGGTGCTGATCGTCTTCATGATCTTTCTGCCCACCGGACTTGCCGGGCTGTTTCGTCGGCTGATCGCGCGCCGCCCGGCGGGCGCGCGCCAAACCGGTGCGTCGGCTCAGACCTCAATCCACAGGGGAGGAGTACGCGATGACAGTCAACAGCCACACCCGACCCCGCAGGCCGCTCCGGAGCGCGATTGACCTGGCCGTCCTCGGCATTCTGCTCGCCGTGGGTCCGGCCGGCGCGGCCGATCCGGGCCTGACCTCCGACACGATCCTGCTCGGCAGTCACCAGCCGCTGTCCGGGCCGGCGGCGACCTACTCGCTCATTCCCCGGGCGTCCGAGGCGTACTTCAAGATGATCAACGAGCAGGGGGGCGTGCACGGCCGGCGGATCGTCTACAAGTACGAGGACGATACCTACCAGCCCCCGCGCACGGTGGAGGTGGTCCGCAAGCTGATCGAGCGCGATCAGGTGTTCTCGATCTTCAACGGCCTCGGGACGCCGACGCACACCGCCGTCTACAAGTACATCCTGGACCGCGGCGTTCCCGACATGTACGTCGCCACCGGGGCCACCAAGTGGGCGTTTCCTCCGGAGAACGGATTCAAGCCGTACCGGGGACTGTTCGGGTTTCAACCCAACTATCTGACCGAGGGATCAATCTTCGGCGTGTTCGCCATCCAGCGGTGGAGCGGGAAGAAAGTGGCGGTGCTGTACCAGAACGACGACTTCGGCAAGGACGGCGCGGAAGCCTTCCGGCACGCCATCGAGGGGAAGCTGACGGTGGCGGCCGACGATGTCTACGAAGTGACCGCGGTGACGATCGACTCCCAGCTCTTGAAGGCGAAGAATGCGGGCGCCGACGTCGTGTTCCTCTTTGCGATCCCGAAGTTCGTCGGCATGTACCTCAAGAAGGCCCACGAGATCGGGTGGAAGCCGGCATTCCTGGTGAGCGCCGTGTCCAACAGCCCGCAGACCTGGAAGCTCGCCGGCCCCGATTGCGATCCGCCGGCGGGCAAGGTCCAGTGCGCGCCGTCGGACGGCGTCTTCTCCCTACAGTGGCTGCCGAGCATAGACGACAAGGACAATCCGAAGGTCGTCCGGCACTACGAGATCGTCGAGAAATACGGTAGTGGGCTGAAGGTGGACAATATCACGATCTACGGGCAGGCTGCGGCCGAGCTGATGGTCGAGACCCTCAGGCGTGCCGGGCGCGACCTGACGCGGGACTCCATGCTGAAGGCCGCCGAGTCGATCAAGGGGTGGAGCGACGGGCTGATCAGCAACGTCACGATGGGGCCGGACGACCACGCCCCGGTCGAGGACCTGAAGGTCGTCTCCATCAAGAACGGCAAGATCGACAAGGACCTGACCGACTGGATCCAGGGCAGCCGGCCGAAGAAGTGAGGAGCCGGGCTGTCGCCCGAGCCCAGGACCCGGTGGCGCGGCTCAAGTGACTGGCCGAGCCGGGGGGATTTCAGGCCTCTGATCCGGGCCCGGTATTCAGTCTTCGACTCCGCGTCCGGGAGTGACGAGCTCGACGGGTTTCCGGCGGCTGGCCGCTGCGCCGTGACCTACCCCGTTGACGTTCAGTAGCGTCCCGCGCAGCCGGGTTCGTCATCGGATCGCTCGACGGTTTTCCAGTCCGGCCTCGTTCCCCGGGGGGAGGATTGCGCGACGCGTCACGCGCGAACCAGCCACTCGCGAGTCGGTCGAGGCCTGCCCGATGGGAATCAAATGTTCTTGTTCTGACATGTTTGATCACCGAAAACGTCTCTCTAGGTGGACTGAACGGCTCCGTCGAGCCGCTCCAATACAATTGCATTCGTCTTGGGGAGATTCGGCTTGACACGGGCCTCGAGCCGCACATAATCACGATGGCTTGACCGCACACGGGTTTCCGGCAGCCAACCGGGTCTCCGGACCGGAGACCGAACGCGGGGAGGTGTCGGTTCGAGCATGCGTCGGACATGGTTCCTCCGGCGATGGGGCCGCCGCGACGCGGAGACGAGTTGACGCGTGCTCGCGGATAGACTCTCGCGCCGTCGCTTTTTCAAGGTCGTCTGCCTGGGTGCGTCGACCGCGACGCTCGGCCTCGTCGCCACCCTCCTTCCCGTCGCGGCGCTCGACGAGGAACTTGGCCTGTCCGCGCTGTTCGCCCTGAGGGGTACGAGATCGCCGCCGGAGAACCTGCTCATCGTCAGCATCGACGGGGAGTCCGCGGACGAGTTGGACCTCCCCGCTCGAGTCGACAAGTGGCCCAGATCGCTGCACGGCCGGCTTGTTGAACGGCTGAGCCAGGCCGGGGCCGCCGTCATCGCGTTCGATGTCATCTTCGACGAGCCTCAGAGCCTGAGAGAGGATGGCCTGTTTGCGGCGGCGATCGCCCGAGCGGGGAACGTGGTCCTCGCCGCGTCACTGCGTCAGAGGACGCTTCTCGTGCCCCCGGCGGGGGGGGGAGCGCCCGCCGAGCTGATCGTCGAGCAGCTGCATCCCCCGATCGCGAGACTCGCCGACTCTGCGGCGGGTGTCGCCCCGTTCCCGCTCCCCAAGGTGCCGGTGACGCTGCGACAGTACTGGAAGTTCAAGCCAGGCGCTGGCGATGTGCCGACGCTGCCGGTCGTGATCACCCACGTGCTCGCGCGAGACGTCCAGGAGGAGTTCCTCCGGCTCGCGAAGACGGTCAGCCCCGCCGGGGCCCGCCGGATCGCTCCCGACCCGGAGGCCACGCTCCCGGGGCGCCGAGTCGAACGGCTCGCCCGCGCGGTGCGGACGCTGCTTGCGGACGAACCCACCACTGCGCAACGACTGATCGACTCCGTCCGCGAAGCCCGGGGGCCCCCGGCCGACGACGGCATGCGGCGGAGCAAGCTCCTGACCCTGATCAGGACGCATGACGGCGGGGATACCGACTACCTGAACCTGTACGGGCCGGGTGGAACGATCCCGAGCATTCCGTACTGGCGGGTCCTCAAAGGGGAGGCGGCGTCCGGCCCGCTGGACCTGAAGGGCCGGATCGTGTTCGTCGGCCTGTCGGAGCGATTCCGCCCCGAGCGAAAGGACGATTTTCACACCGATTTCGGGACTATGAGCGGCGTCGAGATCGCCGCCACGGCGGTCGGCAACCTGCTCGAGGGCAATCCCGTTCGTCCGCTGGCCCCTGCCGGGCGACTGGTCATCGTAACCCTGTGGGGCCTCCTCCTCGGCGGCGTGTGCATTGTGTCATCGGCACGCGCGGGCGCCGCCTTCGTGCTGATCGCCGCGCTCTGGTACCTGGGCGCTGCCGTCTATGGCTTCGCTTCGAGCGGCGCCTGGTACCCGCTGTTTCAGCCCTTGCTGATCCAAGCGCCCTTTGCCTTCCTGGGCGGGCTCGTGTGGAAGTACGCCGACACCGAGCGCGAGCGCGAGGCGGTCCGGTTTGCGTTCAGCCAGTTCTTGCCGCGGGACGAGGTCGACCGGATCGTGCGAGACGTCAAGGGTGTTGGCCGGAGCAGCCGGGTGGTCCACGGAGCCTGTTTGGCCACCGATGCCGAGAAGTACACGACCCTCGCGGAGCAGATCGAGCCGATCGAGCTGCTTCACCTCATGAACGAGTACTACGAGGTGGTGTTCGAGCCCGTGCGCCGCCACGGCGGCTTCGTGTCGGACGTGAAGGGGGATGAGGCGCTCGCGATCTGGGCGACGGCGCAGCCCGATCCTAATCTCAGGCGCCGCGCCTGTCTGGCGGCCTGCGAGGTGGACCGGGCCGTCGAGGAGTTCAATCGGGTCCTCAGTCGTCGGGCGGGCGGCGAGCTGGCCCTGCCCACCAGAATCGGACTCCACGCTGGTCAGATGTCCCTCGGCAGTGTCGGGGCGATCGATCATTTCGAGTTCAGAGCCGTCGGCGACATCGTCAACACGGCCACCCGCATTCAGGGGCTGAACAAGAGTCTGGGCACCCGGATCCTCGCCTCGGCTGAAACTCTCGAAGGCCTGGACTCCTTCCTCACTAGAGAGGTCGGCACGTTCTTGCTCGTGGGCAAGTCGGCGCCGATCGTGCTCCACGAGGTCGTGGGCAGGGCCGATGAGGCAGATCCGGCTCAGCGGACGCTCTGCGAGATCTTCACTCGGGCGCTCCGCGCCTACCGCGCTGGCCTGTTCGACGAGGCGATCCTGGGGTTCGAGCGGGCCCTGATGTCGCACGCTGACGACGGCCCGTCTCGTTTCTACCTCGGGCTCTGCGAGCGCGGGAAGGGCGGCCTCGGCGACGGGGAGCCCTGGACCGGTATCGTCCGCATGAACGTGAAGTAAGCCGCGGCGCATGGACAGGCGCGAGCGGAAGGTAGCAGGCCGAGCGCGGAGTGCGCTCGGCTTTCGGCCCGCGCTTCTGCTGGTGGCGTGCCAGCTTCATCTCGTCGTGTGGGCTGACGTCGTCGCGGCTCAGGGTTGTGAGGCGTGGCTCGCCAAGCTGGTCTCGGTTCAGGGAACGGTCGAGGCGCGTCGCGCCGGCGACCCACGCTGGAGCCCGGTCAGGCTGGACGAGCTCTTCTGCTCCGGTGACAGCATCCAGGTGGGCGAGCGGGGCCGCGCGGCGATCCTGCTCAGGACCGGTGGCGTCTTTCGCTTGAACCAGAACACAACGATCTCCTTCCCGGAGCCGGAAGAAGCGACGGTGTCGCTCGTCTCAATCCTGCGGGGAGTCGCGCACTTTCTCAGCCGCGCTCCGCGGATGTTGAAGGTCAGCACTCCGTTCGTCGACGGTGGCGTCGAGGGCACGGAGTTTCTCGTCGAGGTCGCGGCGGACAGGACGACGCTGACAGTGTTCGAAGGGCGGGTCACGGCCACTAACGACGCTGGACGTCTCGTCGTCTCGAGCGGCCAGTCGGCAACCGCGGTCAAGGGAGGGGCGCCCGTGGCCCGGGCGGTGGTACGGCCCCGGGACGCGGTGGAGTGGGCGCTCTACTACCCGCCCGTCATCGACTACCGTCCAGCTGACTTCCCGGCGCCGGGGTGGCAGGAGCTGGTCCGCCGATCGATCCAGGCCTACTGGGACGGTGACCTGTCCGCAGCCTTGACGAGCCTCCAGGGAGCGCCGGCCGACGTTCGAGACCCGCGCTTTTTCACGTATCGGGCGGCGCTGCTGCTGACGGTCGGAAGAGTCGACGAGGCCGGCCCCGACCTCGAGCGTGCGTTGGCCCTGGATGCCAAGCACGCGCCGGCGGTCGCCGTTCAGTCGGTCGTCGCCGTCGTTCAGAACGAGAAAGCCGAGGCGTTGCGGCTTGGCCGGCGTGCCGTCGAGCTCGGCCCGGAGTCGCCGGTGGCGTGGATCGCGCTGTCGTACGCGCAGCAAGCCGATTTCGACCTAAAGGCCGCACTGGTGAGCGTCGAGCGGGCCGTGAAGCTCGAGCCGACCAACAGCCTGGCCTGGGCGAGGCTGTCTGAGCTCCGCCTCTCCTTGGGGCGCCTCGGCAAGGCGCTTGACGCCGCCAAGACGGCGGTCAAGCTCAACCCGCGGCTCGCGCGGACTCAGGTCGTCCTGGGGTTTGCCCACGTCACCCAGATCAAGGTCAACGAGGCGAAGCGCGCCTTCGAGGCGGCGATCCGGCTCGATTCGGGCGAGCCCCTCGCGCGTCTGGGCTTGGCCCTGGCGACGATCCGGGGAGGGGATCTGCCCGCCGGCGAGCGGGAGATCGAGATCGCGGCCAGCCTCGACCCCAACCGGTCGCTCGTGCGCAGCTATCTGGGCAAGGCCTATTACGAGGAGCGGCGCGGCACGCCGGCGAAGGAAGAGTTTTCGACGGCGAAGAAGTTGGACCCGAACGACCCGACCCCCTTCCTCTACGACGCAATCCAGAAGGAGAGCGAGAATCGGTTGGTGGAGGCGTTCCGCGATCTGCAAACCTCCATCGAGCTGAACGACAATCGCGCCGTCTACCGATCACAGTTGCTGCTGGACGAGGATCGCGCGGTGCGAAGCTCGAGCCTCGGTCGCATCTACGACGAGCTTGGTTTCCAGCAACGCGCCCTGGTGGAAGGCTGGAAATCGGTGAATATCGACCCTGCCGACTACTCGGCTCACCGCTTCCTAGCCGATTCCTACGCGGTGCTGCCCCGGCACGAGATCGCGAGGGTCAGCGAACTGCTCCAGGCGCAGCTCTTGCAGCCGATCAATATCAGCCCCTTTCAGCCGCAGCTCGCGCTGAGCCAACTGAGCATCCTGAGCGGTACCGGCCTAACAAACCCGTCGTTCAACGAGTACTTCACCCTCTTCGAACGGAATCGAGCATTCCTCCTGCTGAGTGGCTTCGGGGGTTCGAACGGGACCGTAGGTGACGAGGCAGTCCATTCCGCTGTCATGGGCCCATTTGCGTACAGCCTGGGTCAGTTCCACTACCAGACGGACGGATTCAGGACGAACAACGATCTCACCCACGACGTCTTCGACGTGTTTGGTCAGCTCAGTCTGTCGCACGCGACGAGCGTGCAGGTCGAGCGACGAGCGGCGAATTTCGAGCGAGGCGATCTGCCCCTACGCTTCGATCCTGACAACTTCAACCCCGATATAAGACAGAAGGACGAGACCACATCCACCCGGCTTGGGTTGCGTCATGCGTTCGCGCCAAACTCGGTCGCCATCGTGAATCTTCGGTACGACACCGGGCGCTTCACCAGCGACCCGTTCCCGGATTTGGTGCTCGATACGGACGCCACAAGCTATGTGGCGGAAGCCCAGCATCTGTTCCGGTCTGAGCGGTTCCGGAACGTGGCCGGCGTCGGCTATGTCGCGACCGATCGAGAGGACACTCAGGCGTTCGAGGGGTTCGTCTTCTTCCGTGACAAGCGCACTATCGAGCACACGAACGTGTACGATTACCTGCAGATCAGGTATCCGGACTCGGTGACGTGGACCTTGGGTCTGAGCGCCGACTTTCTCGAGAAGGGCCTGGTTGACCGGGAGCAGCTGAATCCGAAGCTCGGCGTCATCTGGACGCCGTTTCCGGGTACGACGGTGCGAGCCGCTGGGTTCCGGACGGTCAAGCGCGAGCTTATTTCCGACCAGACCATAGAGCCGACGCAGGTCGCGGGGTTCAATCAGTTCTTCGACGACGGAAACGCAACGAGCGCCTGGCGGTACGGCGCGGGGATCGATCAGAAGATTGGCGACCAGATTCTCGCGGGGGTGGAGTGGTCGGAGCGAAAGCTCGACGTTCCGTTCGTCAAGACGATCCTCCTGACGACGACGATCGAAGAGTCGAAGTGGTCCGAGCAAGTCGCCCGGGCCTACCTCTATTGGATGCCTCATTCATGGCTGGCGTTGAGCGGGGAGTACCAGTACGAGGAGTTCGAGAGACCGAGCGAGAACGTGGGCGGTGAGCTGATCACATACCTCCAAACCCATCGTGTTCCGGTCGGCGTGCGGATATTCTTCCCGGTCGGGATCACGACGTCGGTCAAGGCGACCTTTGTGGACCAGGAGGGGGAGTTCGTCAACCCGCTCGCCAGAACGCTCGCGCGGGGCGATGACCAGTTCGTTGTGGTTGACGCTGGGCTGAGCTATCGCTTGCCGAAGCGATTCGGCCTCCTCAGCATCGAGGCGCGGAACCTGTTCGACGAGCGCTTCAAGTTCCAGGACACAGATCCGGCGACCCCGTCAATCTATCCAGAGCGCTTCATATTCGCCAGGCTCACGCTGGCCTTCTAGCGCCGAGCGTTCGACCAAGGCGCGGTCGCGAGTCAAAGGAGGTGAGGGGCGAGGGGTGAGGAGGGCAGTGGTGGGCGCGAGAACACGTCACCTGAAGCGGGCCCGGTGCGCAGCCGAATCCCCGGGCCAGGGGGGCACATGAGAATCTTGTTCCTGGCACTGGCAATGTCGATGTTGGTCGGCCTGCCGGCAGCGGGTGCGGCGGAGCATCCAGGGCTTGAGCTGGAGCTCCGCCCGACGGACGGCGCACTAGTGGCGATGCGCATCGGAGGCATGACCGGCGCTGTGGGAGAAGGTCTTAAGAAACCGGTCATCGCTGTGGTTACTGTCTCTCACGTTGTAAAGAGCAACACCCATTGTTTTGTCGCGGAGCAGTGGCTGCCGACCATCGGCAGTGTTGCGCCCTATGCGTGCCGGCATGCTGCCGGAAACGCGAACCTGGTGCTGTATTTTTCGAAAGACGCCGAAGATGAGGGGAGACTCACTCGGGTCGAGCTGAACGACCGCGATGACACGAGTCCATGGGGGTTTGATCCTGTCAGGACCACGTACGTATTCGTGACGAGAGGCAGTCATAGGTGCTGGTACGTATGGCAGGGAGGACAGTGGGTGTTGGTTTGTCCGCCACCGATTGACGGAGAGCATTAGCACTACGAGATTTCAGAGACGGAGAGTTGTTCGGAGGGATGGGTGTTGAGCGGCTCGGATTGGGGGACTGCGGGTAGGTAGGTGTGAACTGATTGATCGAGGCGTCTGGCCGAACTTTACGCCAGGGGCGGACGACGCGTTTCAGGGGCTGACCACAACCAGCCCTTCAGTAAGGCTGCCGACGAGGACATTACCGGTCCCGCCGGGCGCGAGGAGTCGCCGGGCGGAACCGGGGATGCCGTCCTCGGAATCGAGCAATCCGATAAGGTCGCCGCCCGGGCCGAGCAGGGCGAGCACACCGCCGGGAAAGAGCACATACCAGGTGTCGGCGGCGTCGATGGCTAGATCGATGGGAGAGCCCGCCTGAAAGCTGCCGGTCGGCCATCTGGGGTGGTCGAGCCGGAATAACACGGGGCGAAAACGGTCGTCGGTCCAGCGCTCGACGGTCGCGCCCACGACACCAATCGTGCCGGTGGCTGGGTTGCGGGCGATGGAGGACGCCGCGTACACGGAACGACGGGTTGGAGATCCTTCCGCCGAGAGTTCGATCACCCCCGCTTGAGTGGCGGCGAATACCGCGTCGCGTTCGGGCACCTCCACCCAGCGGCTGATCGTGGCGAGTCGCCTGTCGGCGATCCGTCGGGTGCGCACCACACGGCTGTCCCGGATGAACTGGAGCGCGCCGCCGGCGGTCGGGCCAAATGGCGTGGGTGTGTGAGCGATCCAGATGTCGCCCGAACGTCGACTCAGAAGACGGAGAAGATGTGGACTGTGGAGCCCGCCGTCGGTACCGAGGAGTGTTGCTTGACCCTCCTGAATCGTCAAAAGGCCGCGCGAGTGCAGGATGACGACCACGCCGCCAGCTGACGTGTATTGCGCCTCGCCGAAGGACCCCTGAGGAAGCTCGCGCCCAGGGGACAGCCACGCCAGAGGCTGCCAATCGCCCTCCTGCGATCTGGCCAGCTGAACGAGGCCGGACGAGTGGGAGGAGAGCAGGACGTGTCCGGTCGACGGATGGACATCCATGGGCAGCGCGTCAGCAGGGGCCAGGGGCCCGTCCCTTGGGCCGATGCGCAGGACCGTGGAGTCTCGCTCGGAGAGCTGGAACGCGCCCCGTGGTGTACCGGCCAATACGGCATCTGGCCCGTCGACGATCGCGATCGTCGTGATGGTGGACAGCCGGGCATCGTTGGCGGCCAGCCGGCGGACGAGCCCCCCCTTCACCTCGAGCAACCCATTCGCGGACGTCCCGATCAGGATCCGGCCGTCACGCCAGTCTGTCACAAGCGACGTGACCTCGACCCCGACCGCCTCAAGCTCCGGCGCGAGAGGGGAGAGCCGGCCCGGCCTTTCGTCGAGGCGGTAGACGCCGTAATTGGGCTGTTGCTGACCTAGCGGCCGCCGCTCCAGCGCGATCACCAAACCGCCGCTCGAGGGGTCACGTGCCAGTGCGACGATTCGCAGGGCGCGGGAGCCGCCGGTAACGGGGTCAAAGTAGATTGGCTCGACCGACTCGCCGCAACGTCTCCATACGGCCGGCCAAAGATCTCCGCGCTCGATGAGGCCTCCGAGCAACCAGCAGCCGTCGACGTCGTCGAAGAGCACCGAGGAGAGGCCGACGAGCGGCGACTCTGAATGCGGGGGCTTCCACTCGCTTAGGCTGCCGTGCCGGAACTGAAAGAGGCGGGAACGAGGGAACGGGCGTTCGAGTGACGCCGCCTCATCCTGAGTTTGGAAGAAAAGTTCACCGTCGAGGGTCGACATTGCTGCGGGCCCGGCTCGGCGCGCGGGTGTATAGACGACGCCCTCCTTGGCCGCCCACAGGCTCGGTTGTGGTGTGGTGAGCGCGACGAGCGTAGTTCCCCCTGCCTCGAGGCCTGCCACTTCACGGTCGGTGCCGATATAGACGCGGCCCGACGCAGGGTCGGGGAGCACGAACCGGGCGACCCCTGAGCGGAGGCCGTCGCCCGCTCCCCAGCGGCGTGGCGGGCCGTCCCCATCCCAGGCCCACGCTCCGCCGCCTTTGAGGCCGACCCAGCGTCGTCGGCCGGCTGCACTCACGCTCAGCACGAAGTCCTCCTCGCCAGGAATGTGCTGGAGGCGCCGGACTGGCCGTTTCACTGAATAGACCAACCGGGGCGCACCCTCGGGAGCTCGCAGTTCTGACCCGTCGGCGCCCTTCACGTGAAAGTAGAAGTCGATCACCTGGCCGAGCTCCAGACGCGGAAGCGCGGCCGTGAGCAGATAAGTCCGTGAACCCTCGTCCTCGGCTTGCTCGGCAGTCGATAGAGGAAGCCGACGTTCGCTTACCGCCTCGGACGAGGAGAGAGCGAGGCGCGCCACGACCTCCCCGGAGGGTCGCCTGGCGGCCCGCAGCAGCAGCGATACCCGCGCCCCCTCGGGACCGATGTCACCAGGCGTCGGTCCCGTTACCGCGATGAGGTGCAGGGCATTCACGTGGAACTGGTAGCCGGTCGGTGCCCGCGCCGGGTGGCGCAACCGAGCCCCCGCCTGTGCCGAAAGGCGAAAGTGATAGGTGATTCTCGTGCCCCGAGCCTGGCCCGGGATCTCAGCGATCCACTCGTGGGCAGTGTCCAGCGCCTTGAGCGGGGCGGTACCTTCGGTGGCGGTCGTCCCTTCCCGGCTTACAACCGAATAGACCGCCTGACCTCCAGTGACCCTGGGTCCGGCAAGCTGGCGAAGCGTCACCCGATACGGTCCGCGGGTGTCGGTCGTGTCGGGGTGCCGCGAAGCTGTAAAGGCCGGGTGCGAGTGTCCGGGCCTGACCCCTGAGTGTCCGAGTGATCCCGCGGGTCCGGCCCCCCCGGCGATCGCGAAGGCGAGCACTATCAGGCCCGGTAGAGCCAGTCGTATACCGGAACCACCCGGACGCTGGACCGCAGCCACCACTGTCGCCTGGAGCGATCCGAACCCTCGTCAGTAGTCCGAGCGGCCGTCGATCGTCAGGACGGCATAGGGCGGCGGCACAGTCCACAGCCCGTTGCCTGGCCGCGTCGACACTCGCTCATTCGCGTCGTTGGCGTCTCGCGTCCATGCCCGGTAATAGATCCGCGAGAGGTGACCACCAGCTTGGAGCGTCGTCCACTCCGAGTCGCTAGGGCTCCAGTGTCCGTAGCACTCCGCGCTCGCTGGTGTCGTGGGATCGACGTCCACGTTGATCCAGTCCGGGCTGCTGCGGATCGTCAACGCGGAGTCGGCCGGGAAGGTTGGATCGCGGGAGACCTCTACCCGAAACTTCGTGTTGCACGGCGCCGGATTGTTGCGCGTGCTATAGCCGGCCGGGCCGTTGAGGCGGTAACGCGGACCGGTCCAGACATGGATAGTTGGCCGGGCTGAGCTGCCGAGCTTCAGGAAGTCGACCTCGGGATGGTCGATGCCGTTGACATCCAGGTCGTCCGTTGGATCGTTGTCATCGATGTCGATCACCGCGTCACCGCCATTCTCTTCAGTGGGACAGAAGCTGGGATCGCCAGAAAGAGCGTCCCCATCGAGGCACTGGTACGGGATCAAGAAGAGGCCGGCGCGGGCAAAGCCCGCCGTGACCTTGTGGGTCGTATGCGGCCCGTTGTGGGCGAACGCGGGCGGTCCCCCCGGGGATCCTGATGTGGCCCACTGGTCGATCAGCCTCGTTTCCAGGTCGTAGAGTTGCTGGTAGACCCCGGTGTCCGTGTAGGATGGCGGATACACGAAGATCCCGGTGTTCTTCAGGGCTCGCTGAAAACGGACCCCGAACTGGGGGAGCCCCGAGGGGCGGCACTTGCTTCGCATGCCCAGGCGGACCTGCCAGAGCGCCACGGCTCCGATCTGGCTATCGCAGTAGTCGCAGGTGTTTCCCCCGGCCCGGTGTTCCGGGAAGTGATCGCCAGGGACTGCCGGGTTGAACGGGAGCGTGACCTCGTGGCGCCTGGGAAGCCCGGAGTCCTCTCGATGGTCCTGGCAGTTCAGGCTGGCGTCCACTCCTTCGAGGTTCTTGCTCACCCAGCCGGCGGTGCAGTTGGTCGACTCGAAGTGGTCGGCCCAGAAGTCCGCCAGGTCGTGCAACCGCGACCAGCCGAACGGGATCGAGCACGGCGGGTTGCCGCACCAGTCCGGAGGTCGAGCGATCGTCAATCTCGGAGTGATGCTGTGCGCCACCTCATGCCCGATAACGGTGTTGTCGTGAGCAAAGTTCATATAGTTCCGGCTGTCGCGGGGTCCGTTGGTTCCGTCATAGTAGTCCGGGCACGCCGGGTCGAAATATCCCTGACGCGCCCCGAACTTCATCGAGGCGTCGGCGTTGAAATTGAGGACCTCTACCCGCGGCGCCCAGGGCGAGGCGGGAAACGGCTCGAAGATGCCTTGAGCCAGTACGGTCTCGCGATAGCGGTGAATGGTCGCGAAGACGTTGACCTGTTGAAACGCTTTGTTTGGACCGGACCCGCACAGCGCCTGGGCCGACTCGTTGATCGGTGCGTGGTCGAAGTTGGCGAAGGTCGGACTGCTGCCGTTCGTATTGTCCAAGATGCTAACGTCGCGCGAGTTATATCCGTCGCCTTGATAGTCTACCCGGTTCAGAACACCCGGGAGTTGCAGAGTATATTGCCCTCCCGAGGAAGGGTCCACCTCAAAAGAGCTCGGATTCGTTCCCACGCCGGGATCGCGGTTGTAGACGACGCCGCTGGCCACGACCTCGTTGAAGAGGGGTTCCAACTTCAAGATGCCGCCCGTCTGGGCGTCGATCCAGAGGACGAACCGTCCTTCCTGCCCGAGAAAGACTCCCCGCAGGATCATCCGGTAGGCATAGCGAAGCCGAGCGCGGCCCGCCGCGTCGGTGCCGTACGGCAGGAGGACCAGGAATGGTCCCTCCTCCGGGCGGTCGGACGTAACCTTTTCCACCCCCCGTACCCGCCCCAGCGCGGTGATCGCGGAGAGGACCGTGCCCTCGGCGGTGAGCTTGGGCTCGTTCACGATCACGTACTCATTGAGGAGGGCTCCCCATACCGAGGTGATGGCCTGCCCCTCCCAACGAGAGGCCACGATCATCGCACGCTCGATCGGTACACCGGCGTCGATCTGTTGGAAGGGGTACTGGATTTCCACGCGCTGGATACCGGCCACGAATTGGGCAAAGTCCATGCCTTGGCCCGTTTCGAGCGCTCGATCGATTTCTTTATCGGAGGGAATCTTGCCCAGAAAGACGTCGATCATCTTCCGGGTCCGGGGTCGTAAGAGCTTGGGGTGGTTGGCGTACTCGTACTCGACTGCCTGCGCCAGCCGCTTGAAGCTCGCCACGGGCTGCTTCACCCCGGACGGTGGGGGAGCGGCTAGAGCACCGACGCCCCGTTTGAAGCCTATCGCGTTGAGGACGGGCGCGATGACCTTCGCCAGCACATCGGCGGCACTGACGTCTGGCTGGGCCACCGGCGGGAGGGATACGAAGAAGCTGTCGCCGTCGAAGGCGGGAAAGTGTGCTCGCGCCCGTATCGTGGACAGTGGCTTCTCGTCGGCGCTCAGGCGAATTCGCTTGGTCGGCAGCGGCACTTCGACGCGCGGCGGTCCCGACACAATCGGCTCGGGCTGAGGTACGTCCACGCCGGGTCCGATGCCGAGAGCAGGGTCCTGGGCACCCACGAAGGGATGGTCTGCGAGGGCACGAGTCGCGGGTCCAAGGAACAGGATCGTCCCCAAGAGACACACGGTCATTCTTGCCTTCATGTCCCACCCCCCCTTTTCTGGTCGTTGATGGCGAAACCGGGATTGAGGTGCGACGGCGATCGAAGAGAGAAGCGTAGGCAACAGTAACAGGGGTGTCGCCGCGGGAGGCGGGTGTCGCCGCGGGAGGCGCGAGGAAGGCCGAGGCCGGGTCTTTGACATAAGGTTCAAGAAGGTGCTGACGCGGAAGTGCGCCGGGTGGGGACGCGGGCGTCCCCGGGATCACGCCCGATGGCGCAGGGATCAGCTGAGCCGATGGCGCAGCGCACAGAAACGCCTCCTCGCGAGCGGAGATGGTCAGGTGGCCCGCCTGACCGCGATGGTAGCCAGCGACAACGGCAGCGTCAAGGAGCTACGGACCAGGCGGTCTGCGAAGGGAAAGGGAATATAATCGCCTCCGTGGAACGGCCGATCGCCTACGACAAGCTGGCGCGCGAGGACCGGTTCGTCCGGATGCGGAGCCGGCGGGTTGGCGAGTTGCGGGTCGAGCAAGGGCTCGCGCCGATGGCCGATCTGGCGAGCCCGGAGGCCATCAAGGAGCGCATCCACGGGATCCTCGTGGGGGAGCTGCAGGCCATGGAAGGCGCGGGCCGGACGGTGTACGATTTCCCGGACGCGCCGTGGGAGTTCACCATGGACATGGCCCGGCAGGTGTGGGACGAGTCGCGCCATGTCGAGATCTACGTGCGCCTGCTCGAGCATCTCGACGGCTACGTGGGGGAGTTCCCCGAGACGACGATCCTCTGGCGCTGCGCGTGTGCCGAGGACGCAGCGGCGCGGGTTGCCGGCGTGAACCGGGGGCTCGAGGGGCTCGCGTGCGATGTGTTCAACCAGCTCATCCACATCGCGAAGAAGATCGGCGACCCGATCATCGAGCGGGCGGTCGACTTCGTCCTGGCCGACGAGATCACGCACGTGCGGATGGGCTCGAAGTGGCTCAACGAGCTGACCAAGGGCGATCCGGAGCGCCGGCAGCGGGCCATCGAGTTCCAGGAGACGATCGACGAGCGGTTCAACCTGGGTGGGGTTCGCCAGGACGGGGCGCACGAGATCGTTCCTATCTCGATCGCCACCGAAGCACGCAAGCTGGCTGGCTTCACGGACGAGGAGATCGATCGGCTCATCAGGACGACCCAGCGTTCCCCGGTCTACTAGCCTGGCCCGTTGGGAAGAACCTCTCATGAGATCGCGTCGCTCCGGCGAAATCCGTTCGGTGGGGAGGGCTTCAGAGGGGGCCGTCGAGGCCCCCGCCGATCTCTTAGCGCCGCCCTCGGTCGTGACGCTCCCCGCGTGACCACGCACCGGTTGGCCGGATTCCTCTCCGTCGAGGCGTCCGCGCAACGCATCCGCCGCTACCGGTACGTGGAGGAACGCGTGATGCGCATGCTTGGCGGCTGGATCGCGCTGACGCCAGAGCTGACGGCCAAGCTCCTGCTGGGCCGGCACGTCTGGGATTGCGCCCAGCACGCCGACCTCTGGGGAAAGCGCCTCCTCGAGCTTCGCTCTCCCGCCCAGCAGTCAGAGGCGCCGGGGCCTGAGTTCGCCCGCGTCGTCGACGAGATCGAGAGCGCGGAGGCGTTCCACGAGACGCCGGAGCGCCTGGCCGGTGTCTACCGGGTGCTCAAGCCGTGTCTGCTCGCAGCCTACGAGCGGCATCTGGTCGAGTCCAATCCCATCTACGAGTCGCCGACCCGGCGCGTCCTCGAGCGCTGCATCGAGGAGGAGCGGCGTCATATCGTGGCCGGTCGGACCGTGCTTGGCCACCTCGCCACCACGCCCGTGCTGGCCGCGCGGGTCGACCGTCGCGCCTCGGAGCTTACGGCATTGCTCGAGGCGACCAGCGGGATCGCCGGAGACGGATCGGTCGCGCTCGTACGCCCGGAGGAACTGCACGGAGTCGCGAACATCGGGCAGGATCTGGTGGGGCTGGAGAAGCCGGCCGGACGCTGGCCAATCCCCGCCGAGCTGGAGGCGGCCGTGGAAGCCTACGGCAGCGCAATTCTGGCCGGCGACGCGAGCGCGGTCGATCGGCTGTGGCTCCCGGCCGCGGGGCCGACCTCTCCCGAGGCGTTCCGTGGTCTCGGGGACACGCCGACCGCAGTGGCGGTAGTGGCCTGCGCGAAGATCGGTTCGTACTGGATGGTGAAGCAGCGGGTGACGACCGGGGAGGGCCGCCTGGTGCTCCAGTCGCGCTGGGTGTTCGCCGGCCACGAGTGGCGCATCGCGGAGGTTGAAGTCGTCCGCCGCGAGCCGGTGGACTGAGCTCGCCTTCGGCGCTTTGTCGGCTCATTTCTGACTCGGTACCCTAGCAGGATGCGAAAACGCGCAAGCTGCTCAAGAAGGTCCAGATGCGAGGCGGCGCCCGAGGGCCGCGCGCGAGGCGTACTCCCTGTACGTTGAGCGTGCGGCCGAGGGCGCCAACTACGCCGGTGGGCCTCTTTCAGTAGCCCGCTAGACTAGTGTCCCGAGTCAGAAATGAGCCGACAAGGCGCCGGGCGGGGTGGGGGCTCTCCCCGCGGGACACGCTGTGTCGCGGAGCGTCGCCGCGCTCAAATGGGGCCACGAGATCGATGGTGGTCGGCTTCGGCGATCCGCGCGAGCGCACGGTCCC
>Ga0187892_10002998_pt1 | contig 31953 bp, 30 predicted proteins | sample MA1701073metaG_FD_139345 | JGI IMG/M metagenome (GOLD analysis project Ga0187892, IMG submission 139345) | Bio-ooze microbial communities from a basaltic lava cave in the Kipuka Kanohina Cave System on the Island of Hawaii, USA - MA170107-3 metaG ...
CGAGCGCGGCGACGAGGATCGTGATCGGCCGCTCCGGCAGGCCGTGGAACGTCAATGTGTCGATCGTCATCTTCAAACCCCTTCAACGCAAAGACGCAGAGGAACGCAAAGTACGCAAAGGATCACAAAGTTTCTTCTTTGCGCCCTTTGCGCCCCTCTGTGCCTTTGCGTTTTCCTTTCAAACCGGCTGTAACCACCCGATCACCGTCGAGCGCATCCGCGCCAGCGCCCGGTCCCACCACCGCGGGTTCTGCACGATCTCGGCACGGAAGAAGCTCGGACACAGGATCGCCGCGTGCGCCACCTCCCCGCACAGCCCGCAGCCCACGCAACCGTTGTTCACGTGCGCCACCGGGTCGACCTTCAACGGATCGGCCGAGTCCTTGATGGTGAGCGAGGGGCAGCCCGAGAGCCGGATGCAGGAGTGGTCGCCCGAGCACACGTCCTCGTCGACGCCGAAGCGGGTGCGCACCACCCGCTCGCCCGCTTTCAAGGCCGCGGCGACCAGCGGCCGGATCCGCCGCTGGCGCTCGAGCTGGCATTCGCTGTCCGCGATGATCACCTTCAATCCCTTGAAGGGCGTGGTCATCGCGTCCTTCAGCGCGCGCGCGACCTCGGCGACCTTGTAGGTCGTGACGCGCTTCACCCACTCCACGCCCACGCCCTTCAGCGCGCGCTCGATCGACATCCCGGTCATCTTCTCCCGCGACTGGTGCGGCGAGGACGGGATGTTCTGGGTGCCGGTGGCCGAGGTGTAGCCGTTCTCCATGATCACGAGGATCCCGTCGTCGCGGTTGAACACCGCGTTCGCGATCCCCGAGGTGAGACCGTTGTGCCAGAACCCGCCGTCGCCCATGATCGTCACGGTGCGCTTCGCGAACATCGGGTCGACGCCGGAGTTGGACGCGAGCCCGAGGCCGTAGCCGAGCACGGTGTTGCCGATGTTGAACGGCGGGAGCGTCGAGAACGTGTGGCAGCCGATGTCGGCCGAGATGTGGAAGGCGCCCGACTCGCGCTCGAGGAGCTTCATGGCCGAGAAGACCGGCCGCTCCGGGCAGCCGATGCAAAAGCCCGGCGGGCGCGCCGGCACCGGCGCGCCGAGGAGCGCCGCCGCCCGCTGCTTCGGCGCCGTGAGGGCGTCGTGCAGCCGCCGGACGCGGCCGGTATCGACGCCGCGCGGCGCGACGGTCTCGACGAACTTCGCCATGCCGGCGAGCACCACCTCGCCGGTATATTCGCCCGCCATCGGCAGGCAGTCCTTGCCGTGCACCCGCGTCGCGTTCACGTCGTGCCGCCGCAGCGTCGCGAGGATCGCCTCCTCGATGTACGCCGGCTGGCCCTCCTCGACGACCAGGACCGCGCTCTTCCCGGCGCAGAACCCGACGATCTCCTCGGGCACCAGCGGATAGGTGACGTTCAGGCAGTAGACCGGGAACTCGCCCTCGCCGAAGGCGTCCGCGAGCCCGAGCTGCGCCGCGGCGCGCGCGACCGCGTTGTACATGCCGCCCTGGCAGATGATGCCCACGTCGCTGCGCTTGCCGCGGAAGGTCTCGTTCAGCCGCTCCCGGCGCAGGTACTCGAGCGCCGCCGGCCAGCGGACGTCGACCTTGTGCTTCTCCTGGACGTAGGTGGAAGGCGGCAGGCAGATGCGGCCGAAGTCGAAGTCGGGGCGCTCGAGCAGGTCGCGCTTCGAGACCGGCGGCTTGCGGTTGTCCTTCGCCGGGAACGCCCCGTGCACGTGGCAGGCGCGGATGCGAAGCTCGAGGAACACCGGCGTGCTGGAGGCCTCCGAGAGCTCGAAGCCCTTCTCGACCATGCGCACGATCGTCGGCAGATCGGGGCGCGGGTCGAGCAGCCACATCTGCGACTTCATGGCGAACGCGTGCGTGCGCTCCTGGATGATCGAGGCGCCCTCGCCGTAGTCCTCGCCGATCACGACGAGCGCCCCGCCGCGCACGCCCGCCGAGGCGAGGTTCGAGAGCGCGTCCGAGGCGACGTTGGTGCCGACCGTCGACTTCCACGTGACCGCGCCGCGCAGCGGGTAGTTGATCGAGGCGCCGAGCATCGCCGCGGCGCCGGCCTCGGAAGCGTTGGTCTCGACGTGGATGCCGAGCTCGTCGAGGATGTCGCGGGCGTCGTTCAGCACGTCCATCATGTGCGACACCGGCGCGCCCTGGTAGCCGCCGACGTACGACACCCCCGACTGCAGCAGCGCCTTGGTGACCGCGAGAATGCCCTCGCCGGTGAAGGTCTCGCCTTCGCCGAGCTTGAGGAGCCCCACTTCCTGCTTGAACGACCGTTCCATCGCTACGCTCCCGGCCCGCGCCCGGCGCCCGCCGTTCGTCGCGGCCCGTTTGAACGGGCCAGCGTAGGAGCGCATACTCCATTTGTCAAATTGATGGGGCGCATGACGCGGATTGCGGCCATGAATCTAAACGACGTCGACCTCAACCTCGTCCGGGTGTTCGACGCGGTGCTGCGGCGGCGCAGCGTGACCGCCGCGGGGCTGGAGCTCGGCCTGAGCCAGGCGGGCGTGTCGAACGCGCTCGGCCGGCTGCGGCGGCTCATCGGGGACCCGCTGTTCGTCCGGACCCCGCAGGGCATGGACCCCACGCCGTACGCGAAGTCGATCGCCGAGAGCCTGCGCCGCGCGCTCGGCCTCATCGAGGGGACGCTCGCCGGCCATGCAGCGTTCGACGCTGCGAGCACCGAGCGGACGTTCCGCTTCCACATGTCCGACATCGGCGAGATGGTGTTCCTGCCGCCGCTGCTCGAGCACCTCCACCGCCACGCGCCCGGCGTCCGGGTCGAGACGCTGGCGACGGCGCAACCCGAGATCGAGGGCGCGCTCGCGCTCGGGGAGCTCGACCTCGCGGTCGGCTTCCTGCCCGGCCTGCAGCCGCCGGTGAAGAGCGTCTCGCTCTTCCGCGACCGCTACGTCTGCATGATGCGCGCCGACCATCCGCGGATCGGCGCCGCGTTTCCGCGCCGGCTGTTCCTGGAGGCGTCGCACGCGCTCGTCGCGTCGATCGGCGCCGGCCACCAGGTGGTGGAGGAGACGCTGCACGCGCACGGGCTCAACCGGCGGATCGCGCTGCGCGTCCCGCACTTCATGGTGGTGCCGATGATCCTCGAGCGCACCGACCTCGTCGTCACCGTCCCGGCGCGCGTCGCCCGGGTGTTCGAGCGGATGGGCCGGTTCAAGACGCTGAAGCCGCCGGTCGCCATCCCGCCCGCGGACGTGCGCGTCCACTGGCACGAGCGCTTCGACCAGGATCCGGGCAACCGCTGGCTGCGCGGGCTCCTGCTCGAGCTGTATCGGGAGTCGACGCCGGGCCGATCACCCGCGTCCGGTGCGCGCCGCCCCGCCGCGAACCGCCGGAGTCACCTTCCGGACCACGAGTAGCCGCGAACGACGCCGCCGCGATCGAACTTCACCTGCAGCGTCTTGAACTCGGTGTGCGCCATGTTGCCGAGGTCGCCCTGGCCGTAGTAGTAGGTCCATTCCTCGAAGCGGTCGCCGTTCGTCTCGACCGCGATGCCGGTGCTCTTCGGCGCGCCGAGCCAGGCGCGCACCTGGTCCCGGGTCGTGACGCCGTACTGCACCCGGGACTCGAAGGCGGCGAGGTCGAAGTTGGCTCCGACCTGGACCATCGTGCTGCATCCGGCGGCTGCGGCGAGCGCGATTGCGGCGAGCGTTGCGCGAACCATGGTCGATGTTCCTCGCTCGGGTTGTGGCGGTCCTGGACGCCGGACGCGGCTGACGGCGAGCGGCGCGACGCGATTCTAACCAGCGGCGGCGAAGGGGGGGCGGGACCGGCCGACGCGGCGCGGGGCGCTGCGGCCATCCGCTAGAATTCCCGCCTTCGGCCGCTTTCCTCCAGAGGTTTCATGACCCAGCGTCTGCGCGGCGTGCTCGCGCCGGTGGTCACGCCGTTCAAGCGCGACTACGCGCCCGACGCGCCGCGCTTCGCCCGTCACTGCAAGTGGCTTCTCGCGCACGGCTGCGCGGGGCTCGCGGTGTTCGGCACCAACAGCGAGGCGAACTCGCTCGCCGCCGACGAGCGCATGGCGCTGCTCGAGAGCCTCGTCGAGCACGGGGTGCCGGCGGCGCAGCTCGTGCCCGGCACCGGCGTGTGCGCACTCACCGAGTCGGTGCGCCTCACCGCGCACGCGGTGAAGCTCGGCTGCGCCGGCGTGCTGATGCTGCCGCCGTTCTACTACAAGGGCGTGCCGGACGAGGGCCTGTTCCGGGCGTTCAGCGAGGTGATCGAGCGCGTCGGCGACGCGCGGCTGCAGCTCTATCTCTATCACATCCCGCCGGTCGCGCAGGTCCCGATCACCCTCGCGCTCATCGAGCGGCTGCTCGCGCGCTACCCGGCGACGGTCGCCGGCGTGAAGGACAGCTCGGGCGACTGGGCGAACACCCAGGCGATGATCGAAGCGTTCGGGAAGCAGGGCTTCGACGTCTTCGCCGGGAGCGAAGTGTTCCTGCTGCGCACGATGCGCGCCGGCGGCGCCGGCTGCATCACCGCCGGCGCGAACGTGAATCCGCACGGGATCGACGCCGTCTACCGCACCTGGCGCACGCAGGAGGCGGAGGCGCTGCAGGCCGCGGTCGACCGGGTCCGCCGCATTCTGCAGTCGCAGGTCTCGATGATCCCGGCGCTGAAGGCGACGATCGCCCATTACGGCGCCGACGCCGACTGGCAGACCGTGCGGCCGCCGCTCGTCGAGCTCACGCTCGAACAGCGCGCGGTGCTCGTGAGCGAGCTCGGCGCCGCCGGCTTCGACATGCCGGGCCTGAAGGGCTGACGCCGGTTCCGGCGTCGGGCGGGGCGCGCCCTACGGCGCGATCAGCCGCGGCAGGACGAGCGTCAGCTCCGGCGCGACGATCAACAGCCCGACCACCCCGAGCGCGATCGCGATGAACGGCGTGACCGACGCGATGATCTCGCGCATCGAGGTGTCCGGCGCGGCGCCCTTCGCGACGAACAGCAGCAGCCCGAACGGCGGGGTCGCCAGGCTGATCTCGAGGATCATCAGCATCAGCACCCCGAACCACACGATGTCCAGCCCGAACTGCTCGGCGACCGGCATGAACAGCGGCGCGGTGATCATCATCATGCTCACCTGATCCATGAAGCAGCCGAGGAACATCAGGATCGCGAGCATCCCGATCAAGACCATGAGCGGCGAGAGCTGCGAGCCGGTGACGAGCTCCGACAGGCCGTTGGAAGCCTGCGTGAAGGCGAGGATCTGCGAGAAGGTCACCGAGCCGCAGATGATGAACAAGGTCATGACCGTGAAGCGCAGCGTCTGGCGCACCGAGAGCGCGAAGTTCTTCCAGGTGAGCCGCCGGTAGCCGGCGGCGGCGCCGAGCGCCGCCGCGGCGCCGAGCGCCGCCGACTCCGTCGGAGTCGCGACGCCGCCGATGATGCTGCCGACGACCACGACGAAGATGCTCAACAGCGGCAGCACGTACTTGACGAACGGCATGACGCGCTCGCGCCAGGAGAGCGCCGCGACGTCGTAAGGCGGCGCGATCTCGGGACTCGCCCAGCAGCGCAGGATGACGTAGCCGAAGAAGAGCGCCGCCATGATCAGCGCCGGGATGATCGACGCCACGAGCAGCTCGCCGATCGGGATGCGCGCGACCGAGCCGAGCAGCACCGCGAGCGCCGAGGGCGGGATCAGCATCGCGAGCCCGCCGACAGCGACGATCGGTCCGACCGAGATCGAGGGGCGGTAGCCGCGCCGGTACATCTCGGGGAGCAGCGTCGAGCTGAGCATGGCGGTGTTGGCGATCGTCGAGCCCGAGAGCGAGGAGAAGATCGTGCCGCCGGTGATCGCGACGAGCGAGAGCCTCCCCGGCACCCGCGCGATCAGCTTATCGACCGCGTCGATCGCGCGCGAGGCGACGCCGGTGTAGAACATCACCTCGCCCATGAAGATGAACAGCGGGATCGGCAGCAGCGCGAACGCCTGCACCGAGTCGGCCGCGCTGCGCACGAGCTGCATCACGCCCTTGTCGCCGCCCATGAAGACGAACGCCCCCACGAGATTGGCCGCGAAGAAGGCGAACACCACCGGCATGCCGAGCGCCATGAAGACGAGCAGCATGCCGAGCAGCAGCGCGAGGACCTCGTACCAGGCCACTCGCTCAGGTCCCGTCGGCGGCGCGGCCGGCCGCGCCGGCGGCGGTCGACGGGCGCATGATCCAGCGCAGATAGATCCCGAACAGGATCAGCATGACCGGCGGCACGACGACGAAGACGTACCACTCGGGGAAGACGAAGCTCTTCTGCACCATCGTCTGCGCTTCGTACGAGCGCCACAACACCCGGCACGCGTAGTAGAAGAGCACCGCGCAGACCACCGCGCCGAGGACGTCGGTCACGCGGCGGACCGTCCGCTGGCGAGCGGGCGCGAGCCGCTCGACCACGAGCTCGATCGCGATGTGGCCGTTCTCGCGCAGCACCCAGGGCGCACCGAGGAAGGTGATCGCGTAGAGCATGTACTCGGTCGCCTCGAGCGACCAGGGGATGGTGAGCACGCGCGCCGAGCGCGTGCCGACGTCGACGAGGATCAGCGCGGTGAGCAGGACGAGCAGTGCCGCCGCGACGAGCGCCAGCCCGTCGATCGCGAGGTCGAACCAGGACCGCGGCGACGCCTGAGCGGTGGGTTCCGCCATGGTGCGTTCCGCCCGAAAGGCGCGCGACCCGCGCGCCTTCCTGCGCTACGCGAGATCTACTTGAGCAGCGGCCGGACTTTCCTCACGAACTCCGGATCGCCCTTGGAGAGGACCTCCCAGTACAGCTCCTCGGCCTGGCTCGCGAAGCCGGCGCCGAGATCGACGTACTTGATGCCCGCCTGGTCCTGGACCGCCTGCTGCTTGGCGCTCTCGGCCTCGCGCCACTTCGGCCACTCGCCCTCGACCCACTCGGCCATCCGCGTGAGGCACTGGCGCTGGTCGTTGTCGAGCGACTTCCATTTGTCGAGATTCACCAGGATCGCCACCGCGGCGCTGATGAAGCCCGGCCCGTAGCGGTACTTGGTGTACTTGTGCCAGCCGAAGTCGGCGATGCCCCAGAGCGGCCAGCCGTAGCCGTCCACCGTTCCGCGCTCGAGCGCGGTGTGCACCTCGGGCGGGGCCATCCGCACCGGCAGCCCGCCGAGCGACCGGAAGAACGCGTCGTAGATCGGCGTCGAGCGCAGCCGGAAGCCCTCGAACTTGCCGCCCTGCGCCGGCTTCAGGGTGTAGATGTGGAACCGCACCCCGTTGGTCAGATGGGTGAGGTACCAGGCGTTCATCTTCTGGTTGTGGGCCTCGTTGATCAGCGCCCAGGCGCCGTTCTTGCGCTGGTCCGCGGACTCGTTGCGCGCCACGCTGATCACGTCGCCGGCGGGGAACGCGCCGACGTAGTAGTTCGGCGGGCCGTAGTGCATGTCCACGACGCCGTTCTTGAGCGCGTTCCACTGCTCGAGCGACTTGATCGCCTCGGGCCCGACGACACTGATCTTGACCTTGCCGGCGCACTGCTTGTTGACCTCGTCCACCCAGCGCCCGTACTGCACGACGAACACGGACTTCACCGGCAGGAACGCGGCGGATTTCAGCGCGACCTCGGCGGCGCCGGCGACCGGCGGGAGCGCCGCTGCGGCGAGCGCCGAGAGGCAGAGCGTGAAGCGAATGGGATTTTTCATGGTCCTCCTCCGGAGATGGTGCGAGGCCGAGTCTAACCACTGCCCCCGGCCCGGGCAAGCGCGCGCGGCGCGAGCGTCAGCGGCGCTCTTCGCCCGGCGGCGCGAGCAGTCCCAGGTGGCGGAACAGCGCGACGAAGCGCTCGACGAGCTCGCGCTGGTAGGCGGCGAGATCGCGCCCGCGCCAATCGTAGAGGCCCGCGCCCTCGCGCGCGCCGCGCTGGCCGGCGTCCATGAGCCGCTTGACGATGTCGGGCGGCTCGTAGCGCGGCGTCGCGAGCGCGCTCGCCATCGCGCGCGCGGCGTAGTACAGGATGTCGACGCCGCCGTAGTCGATGAACTCGCACAGGCCCATCGCGGCGTAGCGCGGCCCGAAGCCGGCCCGAACCGCGCGGTCGACGTCCTCCGGGGTCGCGACGCCTTCCTCGACCAGCCGCGCGGCCTCGTTCATCGCGGCGATCTGGAGGCGGGGCACGATGTAGCCGGGGGACGGCGCGCAGCGCACCACCACCTTGCCGGCCGACTCGAGGAGCGAGCGCAGCGACTCGACCGTCCGCTCGGCGGTCGTCCGCGCCGGGCTCAGCTCGACGAGCGGGATGAGGTATGCGGGATTGAGGAAGTGCGCGTTCACGAAGCGTTCGGGGTGCGCGACCAGGCCGGCGAGGGTATCGGCGCCGAGCGACGAGGTGGTGGAGGCGATGATCGCGTCCGGCCGCGCGTGCGCGCAGGCGCGCGCGAACGCGTCGCGCTTCGCGTCCACCGTTTCGGTGACCCCTTCGAAGACGAAGTCGGCCGCGGCGAGCGCGGCTGGCGCCGCGTCGAGCGGCAGGACGCGCAGCCGGGCGAGGATCGCCTCGCGCTGCGTCTCATCGAGCACCCCGAGATCGCGCAGCATCGCGAGGTTCGCGGCGACCTCGTCGCGCGCGGCGGCGCGCATCCGCGTGCCGTCCTCGGGCGTACGCGGTTTGAAGTCGACGATGTCCACGCGGTACCCCGCGTAGGCGAAGACGTGGCCGATGCCGCGACCCATGCGCCCCGCGCCCAGCGCGACGATACGGGTCGCGCTCACAGTCCGTCCACGAGCCGCTCGCGCAGGGCCGTGCGCGTGAGCCCGGCGAGGCCGAGATTCTCCAGGGTGCGCCCGGTCGCGCGGAGGTCGCGCCCGAGCACCGCCGACGCGACGGCGAGCAGGCCGCGCGCCACCGGGCACGCGACGCCGGCCCATTCGCAGACCGAGACCAGGAACGCGAGCCCGAGCTCGACGTCCTCGCGCATGTAGCGGTGCTCGGTGAGCACGATCCGCTCGCGCCAGTCCTGCGAGTCGGTGAGCTTCTGGTGGACGCGCCGCCCGTACATCCACTCGTCGCCGTCCGCCCGGTAGTGGTCCGCGAGCGGGAAGTGCGGCGCGCGGTAGCCGAGCGCCACGCGCGCCGCGATGCGCTCGCCGTCGAGCGCGTCGGTGACGCGGCGGATCGCGGGCTGCGTGCCCTCGGCGTGGATGTCCCAGCGCTCGAAGTGCTCGAGCGGCCCGGCGTTCATCAGGATGAGCGGCGGGTGGATGACGGGCCCGGCGTTCATCAGCGCCGCGGACAGCGCGTCCTCGACCGGCTCGACCGCCGGGAACGCGCCGCGCACGACGCTGAACGCCCGATCGTGGAGCCGCGCGGGAAACACGCCGGTCGGCAGGCGGGTGGCGCGCGCGGTGATCGCGGCCGTCGCCGGGCCGTGCTTGCGGGTGAGCCAGGGGAGGGTCCCGGTCTCGGCGAAGGCGAACTCGGCGCGGCTGCCCGCCTCGCGCGCGAGCCGCGCCATCAGGTACGAGCCGAACGTTCCGGGCGCGAGAAATACCACCTGCCCGTCGGCGAGATGCGGCGCGAGCCGGCGCGCGTTGTCGGGCTGGGTGAACGCTGGATCGGGCATCACGACGAGCTCGGCGCCGCGCACCGCCTCGCCGAGGTCCGCGGTGACGAGCGCGATCGGGACGACGCGCTCGCCCGCGGCGTCCTTCAGCGTGATCCCGCCGGCGGCGCGCACGGGCGCGAGCGCCTCGGCGCTGCGGCGCCAGAACCGCACCTCGTGACCCTGCGCCGAGAGGTCTCCCGCGCAGGCGTAGGCGCCGTTGCCGCCGCCCAGGACCGCGACTCGCATCCGTCTCCTCCAAGGCCCGCGCGCGAAGCGCGCGACCGGCCACGGCGATCATCGGCGAAAACGCCCGCGCGTGTAAATGCCGCCGCGCCGAGGCGCCGCATCCGCGGGCGCCGCGCGCCGGCTATGATCGCGCCGCAGGCCGCGCTTCGTCCCCGCCGCGCCGTCGATGCTCTACGCCGTCACCGTCCTCCTCTCGGCCTTCCTGCTGTTCCAGGTGCAGCCGATCATCGCCAAGCTGATCCTGCCGTGGTTCGGCGGCTCGGCGGCGGTCTGGACGGTGTGCGTGCTGTTCTTCCAGCTCCTGCTCGTCGTCGGCTACCTGTATTCGCACTGGCTGATCCGGGGCCTGGCGCCGCGCGCCCGGAGCATCGTGCACATCGCGCTGCTCGCGGCCGGGGTCGCGGCGCTGCCGATCCTGCCGGATGCGGCCTGGAAGCCGGTCGGCGAGGCGGACCCGAGCCTGCGCATCCTCGCGCTGCTCGCCGCGAGCGTCGGGCTGCCCTATTTCCTGCTCGCGACGACGAGCCCGCTCGTGCAGGCGTGGTATGCGCGGGCACGGTCCGGCGCGGCGCCGTATCGGCTCTACGCGCTCTCCAACTTCGGCTCGATGCTCGCGCTTCTCAGCTACCCGTTCGCGGTCGAGCCGTGGCTGCCGACGCGCTGGCAGGCGCTCGGCTGGTCGGGCGCCTTCGTGGCGTTCGCCCTGCTGTGCGGCGTGCTCGCGTGGCAGGCGCGCGCGCTGCCGGCCGAGGTGCCCTCGGCCGGCGACGACGCGCCGGCCGCTCCGCCGGGACTCGCGAGCCACGCGCTGTGGGCCGGCGTCGCCGCCGGCGCGTCGATCCTGCTGCTCGCCTTCACGAGCCACCTGTCGCAGAACGTGGCGCCGATCCCGTTCCTCTGGGTGCTGCCGCTCGCGCTCTACCTCCTGTCGTTCATCCTGTGCTTCGAGGGCCGCGGCTGGTACCAGCGCCGCTACTATCTGCCGCTCGCCGCCGCTGGATTCGTCGGCGCGTGCGTGACGCTCCATCGCGACTACCACAACGCGCCGCTCGCACTGCTCGTCCCGCTGTACTGTGCGGCCCTGTTCGTCGCGTGCATGGTGTGCCACGGCGAGCTCGCGCGGCTCAAGCCGCATCCGCGCCACCTCACCGCCTTCTACGTCGCGATCTCCGTCGGCGGGGCGCTCGGCGGCGCGTTCGTCGGCCTCGTCGCGCCGCGGGTCTTTCCCGACCTCTACGAGCTGCCGGTCGGCATGGTCGCGACCGCGATCCTCGTCGCCTTGGTGATCGGCGGCGATCGCGCGGGCTTCGCCTCTCCGGCGGCGCTGCGGGCGGCGACCGCCGGCGCGGCGCTCTACGCGCTCGGGCTGGCGGGGGCGCTCGCGTGGATCTACGCCGATCTCGCCGCCGACGCGCGCGTGCTGTCGCGCAACTTCTACGCCGCGTTGCGCGTGTCGGACTCCGGCAGCGGCCTCGAGGCGACGCGGCTCCTCACCCATGGCACGATCACGCACGGCAAGCAGTACCGCGATCCGGCGCGGCGCGGCTGGCGCACGGCCTACTACGGCGAGACCTCCGGCGTCGGCCGCGCGCTCGAGGCGCTTCGCGCCGCGGGACCGGTGCGCATCGGCGTGATCGGGCTCGGCGCCGGCACGCTCGCCGCGTACGGCCGCGCCGGCGACGCGCTCCGCATCTACGAGATCAACCCGCAGGTGATCGAGCTCGCGCTGCAGGAGTTCACCTATCTCGCCGACTCGCCGGCCGCGATCGAGATCGTGCTCGGCGACGCGCGGCTCTCGCTCGAGCGCGAGCCGGCGCAGGGCTTCGACCTGCTCGCGGTCGACGCGTTCTCGAGCGACGCGATCCCGGTGCACCTGCTCACCGCCGAGGCCTTCGAGGTGTACTCCCGTCACTTGCGCGCGGGAGGCATCCTCGCGGTGCACATCTCGAACCGCTATCTCGACCTGAAGCCGGTGCTGAAGGAAGCGGTCGCGAAGCTCGGCAAGACCGCGCGGGTCGTCGAGGACGACAGCGACTCCGAACGCGGCACCTACGGCACGACCTGGGTGCTCATCGCCGACTCGCCGGAGGCGCTCGCGCGGGCGCCGCTCGCGGGCGTCGCCGAGCCGCTCGAGGCCGAGCGCTCGGTCCGGCCGTGGACCGACGACTACAGCGACCTGTACCGGATTCTCAAGTGACGCGCGTCAGGGCCGGCGCCGATGCAGCGGCGCCGGCGTTCGCCCGCGGCAGACGTGCGCAGGCACGTCTGCCGAAACCCGGGCTCACTCCCCGCGTAGGCGGGGATCCAGGGGCGGTCAGCGCGTCAGCACGACGTTCGACGCGACCGACTCGACCGGATAGCCGCGCGCGACCCACTCCGGGAAGCCGCCGCGGAACCAGTAGACCTGCTTGTAGCCCGCTTTGAGCGCGGTGACGCACGACTTGTAGCTCTTCCAGCACTCCGCGCCGTTGCACGCGAAGATCACCTCGGCGTTCTTGTCCGGGATGCCGTCGAGATTGAAGCCGTCCTTCGCGGCGTCGAACCCGACCTCCTTCGCGCTCTTCTCGTTGTACGGCAGCCACCGGGCGCCCTTGATGTGCTTGTCGCGGTACTCCTCCTCGACCCGGGTGTCGTAGAGCGGTACCCCCTTCTTCATCAGCTCCATGACCTCTTCGGCGCTCACGATCTTCACGCCGTCGAGGATCCGCGGCGTGAAGTACCCGAGCGTGGACACGTAGTCGTATTCCCTGGCGGAGATCGGCTGCATCCGGCGGACGTCCAGGCCGGCGAAATCCACCGCGGCGATGGTCTTCGCGTTGGGCGCCAGGAAGGCGGTGCGGATCCGGTCCTTGGTCGCGCGGTCCAGGGTGCTCAGCACGGCGATCCCCGTCATCGGCGCGCCCCGCGTCTCGAGCAGGATCCGGCCCTTGTTCTTGGCGAGCCACTCCTCCGCGAGCCGCCGGTCGGCGACCGCGAGATCCGCCTGCCCGAACTCGAGCGCGAGCAGCGCCGCCTCGTGATACCGGAACTGCCTGATTTCCTTGAAATAAGTCTTTGCCTGGACGCCCCTGGCGTTCAGCTCTCCGCGGGCGAGGTAGGTCGCCAGCGAGTCCGCCGGCGGCAGGGCGAGGCGCTTGCCGCGCGCCTCCTCGAACGAGGTCACCTTGCTCGCCTCGCTCGCGATGAACACGGCGCGCTCCTCCCCGGGGAACCGGGCCACCGGCTCGTAGCCGTACCGGATCGCGCTCCCGATGACGTGCGCCGGCCCGATCATCAGGTCGAAGCCGCGCGACCGGGTGCGCTGCAGCTCGCGCGTCAGGTCGCGGCCGAAGCTCAGGCGGATGTCCACGCCGGTCGCCGCACCGACGTAGTGCGCGAGCGTGCCGTAGCGGTCCATGAAAGCGGCGGTGCTGATCTCCTCGCGGGCCTCGCCGGAGATGCTGACCTTGAGCTGCGCGACGGCCGAAGGGGCGGCCGCGAGGACGCTGGCGGCGGCGAAAGAAACGACCAGAAGCCTGCGCATGTTGCCCACCGTGGTGTTGTTAGTGAGAGGGAGGAACCGTCAAGGCGCCGACAGCACTTATGGCGCCGAGCCCCCTATGTCACGGATTCTAGGCCGTTGTGAAGGACGGCGGAGCGCGCGTTACATTGTTTGACGCATCGGCGTTTTGTGCCCACTCCCCATGCTGCGCTGCGGTATGGGCAGTGGGACGAATCGCCGCTCAGCCGCGATCTCGCTTGAGAACCGCAAGTGCGTCAGTGAGCGCTCGCTCATAGCGCGCCTGCGCAGCCGCCGCGCGCTCGGCGTCCCACTTGTAGAACCCCTCGCCGGTCTTGACCCCCAGCTTGCCCGCCGCGACGCGGTCCCGGAGGCAGGCGGGGGGCGCCTTGTCGTTCGCGAGGGTGTGGTACATGGTGGTCGCCGCCGCGGCATGGACATCCAGGCCCGACAGGTCCTTCTGCAGGATCGGCCCGGCGGCGAGGTAGCGGAAGCCGAAGCCGAACCGCACCGCGTTGTCCACGTCCTCGGGCGAGGCGAGCCCCTGCTCGATCAGCGCGAACGCCTCCCGCATCAGCGCGTGCTGCAGCCGGTTCGCCAGGAACCCCGGGATGTCCTTCCGCACCAGGACCGGCACCCGGCCCAGACCCCGCATCGTGGCGAAGACGGCGTCGCACACCGCCGGGTCGGTGGCCGCGCCGCGCACGACCTCCACGCACGGGACGAGATGCGCGGGCATGAAGAAGTGCAGCCCGAGCATCCGGTGGCGGGTCGCGAGCCCCTTGCCGATCTCGCTGATCGGGAAGCTCGACGAATTGCTCGCGAGCGGCGTCTCCGGGCGCGCGCAGCGCTCGAGCTCGGCGAACACCGACTGCTTGAGGGCGAGGCTCTCCGGGACGCACTCGATCGCGAGCGAGACCTCCGGCCATGGCGCCTCCGCCAGGGCGGGCAGGACGGCGAGGCGGGCCGGCTCCGGCGCCGCGCCGAGCTGGCCGCGGGCCGCCGCGACGCGCGCGCGGAGCTGCGGCCAGCGGGCGCGATTCGGCTCGACCACCGCGGTCCCCCAGCCGCCGGCAAGAAAGATCGCCGCGACATCGGCGCCCATCGTGCCGCCGCCGAGCACCACCACCTGGGAGGGAAGGGTCATCGCGCGCTTTCGCCGCCTCGAGCCGAGCGTCCTGTGCGTCGAATTCTAGTCCCGTCCTCCCCTCCTCCCCGAGGGTGGGCGGGGGTTTCGAGCACGTGCCTGCGCACGGGCGAGCCGGCGAACGCCCGAAGCGTCCGTGCTTCGGGCCGGGCGGGGTGGCCGAGCGAAGCCGCGGCCGGATGGTCCGCCCGCGTCGGCGCCGGCTAGAGCCGGCCGCTCCGCTTGATGTCGATGTAGCGGTTCACGAGCGCGATCGGCAGCTCCGCAGGCTCCACGTCCAGGCACACCGCGCCGCCGCGCTCGAGGCGCCGGAAGGCGAGCTCGCGGCGCTGCAGGTACTCGGCGGTCGCGGCGTGGGTGAGCGCCCGGTCGAAGCTGTCGACGCGCGCGGCGAGCGCGCGCGAGAGGATCGCCTCGCGCAGGGACGCGAACAGGACGAGATGCCGCGACTGCAGCAGCGCGAGCGCGGGCGCGAGCGTATCGTCGTCCTCGTCGCGCAGGTTGGAGAGGATCGCCACCAGCGCGCGCTTGCGCAGCCGCTTCATCAGCTCGAGCGCCGCGCTGTAATAGTCGGTGGTCTTGAACGTGGGGTGCAGGTCGTAGACCCGGTTCAGGATCAGGCTGACGGTCGCCGCGGCCTTCCGGGGCGCGAACCAGCGCGGCTCGCCGGCCATCGCGAGGAAGCCGACGGCGTCGCCCTGGCGCAAGCTGACGTACGCGAGCAGCAGCGCGGCGTTCAGCACGTGGTCGAAGTGCGCGAGGTCGTCGTCCTGCGCGCCCATCCGCCGCCCGCAGTCGATCAGCAGCACCACCTGCTGGTCGCGCTCGTCCTGGTACTCGCGCGAGATCAGCCGGCGCATGCGCGAGGTCGCCTTCCAGTCGATGCTGCGCTGGGCGTCGCCCTCGCGGTACTCGCGGAGCTGGTGGAAGTCGAGCCCTTCGCCCCGCCGCCGGCGCTGCAGCACGCCGATCTGGGAGAGCCGGTGGTCGGTGGCGAGGAGGGCGAACTTGGTCAGCGCGGCGAAGTTCGGGTAGACGCGGGTCGACGTCGGCTCCCCCAGCCAGCGCCGCACTCGCCACAACCCGGCCCGCGAGTGGAGCCGCGCCTCGACGCGCCCGAAGACGAGCTCGCCGCGCATCACCGGCCGCACGCCGTAGCGGACCTCTGCCCAGCCGCGCGCCGGCACGACGACGCTCTGCGGCATGCCGCGGGCCTCGGTCGCCGCCGGGTGATGGTCGTGGACGTCGCAGGCGACCGGCGCGCCGGTCTGGTTCGCGAGCCGCAGCCCGACCTCGTGCTCGACGCCGAGCGGCAGCGACCCCGGCACGAGGCGGCGCGCCGCGGGCGGCCGGATCTGGAGCGCCGCGACCGCATCGATCGCGGCGAACGCGAGGAGCAGGGCCGCGGCCGCGAACCAACCGGACGCGAGCTCCGGGAGGATCGACGCGACGACGCCGAGCGGCACGAGCGCGCCCGCCAACCAAAGGAGCCGACGGGAGGGAATCAAGAGCGGGAATGGGGAAGGGGGCATGGGGGATGCGGAAACCCCGGCCACCGGAGCGCTCATCGCACGTCCCTCATCCCCCATCCCCGTCACTGCCGGGGCGCCTCCACCTTCTCGAGCAGCGCTTTCAGGATCGTGTCGCTCGAATGCCCCTCGATCTCGAGCTCGGGGGCGGGGACGATCCGGTGCCGCAGCGCCGGCAGCGCGATCCGCTTGACGTCGTCCGGGGTCACGAAGTCGCGTCCGCCGACGAGCGCGGCGGCGCGCGCGCCGCGGGCGAGCGCGATGCCGCCCCGCGGGCCAGCGCCGGCGGCGACGCCGTTCCAGGTGCGCGTCGCCCGCACGATCCGCACGGCGTAATCGAGAACGCTGTCGTCGAGGCGGACCGCCGCGGTCATCGCCTGCAACGCGAGGACCGCCGGCGGCTTGATGAGCGTCGCGACCGCGTCGACGTTGAGCCGGTCGCCGACCTGGCCGGTCGTGACCTGGCGCACCATGTCCGACTCCTCGCCCGCCGGCGGGTAGTCGATGCGGACCTTGAGCAGGAACCGGTCGAGCTGCGCCTCGGGCAGCGCGTAGGTGCCCTCCTGCTCGATGGGGTTCTGGGTCGCGAGCACCATGAACGGCGGGTCGAGCGGATGCGGCGTGCCCTCGATCGTGACCTGGCCCTCCTGCATCACCTCGAGGAGCGCGGCCTGCGTCTTCGCCGGCGCGCGGTTGATCTCGTCGGCGAGGAGCAGGTTCGTGAACACCGGCCCGCGCCGGGTCGTGAACTGGCCGGTCGACTGGTCGTAGAGCGTGTGCCCGGTGACGTCCGCCGGCATCAGGTCCGGCGTGAACTGGATGCGCGCGAACCGGCCGTCGAAGGTCTTCGCCAGCGCGCGCACGAGCAGCGTCTTGCCGAGCCCCGGCACCCCCTCGATCAGGACGTGGCCGCCGGCGAGCAGCGCCGCGAGCGTCTGCTCGACGACCTCCGCCTGGCCGACCATGGCGCGGGCGATCTGGGCGCGCATCGCGGCGACGACCTTCACCGCCTGGTCGAGCTGCTCCGCGGGAATCTTCTGGACGGCGCTCATCGTTCTTCCTCTCCCTGTGCGCGGCGCGACAGCCGCTCGTGGATGCGCTGGAACACCCGCATGCGGGTCGCGAACTCCTGCGGCGCGAGATTCTGCGCGGGTCGCAGCACCCGCCCCGCCTCGTCCGCGGTGAGCCCCAGCGTCTCGCCGAGCCGCTGCGCGCGCTCGTGGGCGCCGAGCCCGGCGAAGTCGGGTTGCGCGCGCGCCACGCGCCGCAGCGCGGCCTCGCGGGCGCTCTCGGCGAGCGTCGCGGCGCCGCCCGTCGACCACTGGAACCGGCCGCTCGCGCGCAAGTGATCGAGGAGCCGGCGGCGCACCGGCTCCGGATCGGGCGCGAGCGGCCCGAAGCGCGGCGCGATGCGCCAGAGCCAGAGCACGAGGAGGCCCGCCGCCGCGGCGAGCGCCGCCCACGCGTTGTCGGCGAGCCAGCGGGCGAGCGAGAGCTTCTGCGGATTGTCGAAGACGAACACCGCGTCCGCCTCGGGCTGGAACCGCACCAGCTGCCACAGGAACTCGGCGTGGTCGTTGGCGCCGATCGGGCCGTTGCGCAGGAAGGCGAGGTCGTTCAGCACCGTGACCTGCCCGCGGCCGCTGCGGAAGTGCACGAGGTGGGTGGCGACCTTGCCGCGGATCCGGAGCGAAGCCTGCGGCGCCTCCAGGCTCTGCAGCGCGTGCATGCGGACCTTCATCGGCTCCGGCGCGTGCGGCAGGCGGACCTCCAGCAGCCCGTCGTCGGCCGGGGCGCGCGTCGGCCGCCGCCGCACGCCGAGGGCGTCGAGCATCGGATCGGGCAGCCGGTGGTTCTCGTCCTCGACGATGAGATGCCCGCCGGCGTCGATCCAGGCGAGCAGCCGCCTGCGCTCGTCCGGCGCGATCGAATCGCGCCGATCGGGCAGGATCAGCGTGCCGTTTGCGGGAAGCTCGCGCAGCTCGCCCGGCGTCTTCACGTGCCGCACCCGCATGCCCATCCGCGCGAGCAGGCGCTCGGCGGCGAGGAAGGCGTTGCGGCGCGCTTCGCCTTGATACCCGGTCCGCACCCGCTCGGGCACGCGCTCGAAGTTCGTGAAGAACCACCACGCGCCGCCGAGGACGAGCACGGCGAGGATCGCGGCCGTCCACGCGGGCCGGCTCAATGGACTGCCCTCGCGCCGAAAGCGCGCTCGGGGTTCGCCCAAGACGGGGGAGGGGCCCTGTCTTCCCTCCCTTGGGGCGGCCCGGCGGGGCTCACGCCGAACCTCCCGCGGCGGCCGGCGCGGCGAAATGCGGCGCCCATTCCCGCGCGAGCGCTTCCGCCTCGGCGGCCTGGGGCAGCCGCCCCGCGTACGCCGCGCGCTGCCAGGCGAGCACGAGGCGGGCGAAGTACTCGGCGCCGCCCCGCGGCAGCGCCTTCCGGGCGGCGCGCACGCAGTCGCCCTCGGTGTCGCCTTCGGCGAGCGGCACGTGGTCGCGGTGGACGAGCACCGAGAGCGCCGCCCGGTACAGCAGCGAGAGCGCGTCGCGCAGCCGGCCTTCGCGCGCGAGCCGCGCCGCGGTCCCGGCCACGTCCTCGGGGAGCGACTCGGGGGTGACCGCGAGCCCGAACAGCGCATCGGGCGGGCTATAGGTGTCGGGCGCGCGCTCGAGGAACGGGAGCAGGTAGCGACGCGCGAGCGCGGCGAGCACGACCACGCCGACCCCCACCGCGATCCACAGCAGGGTCTGCGAGATCTGCGCGAAGAACGCGCCGACGTTGCCCCAGAAGTCCGAGCCCGTCTTGTCCTGCGGCTTCGCCCGCTCGCCGCGGTAGCGCCAGACGAGCTCCTCGCGAGACTGCTGGAACTCGGGCGCCTTCAGCACCTCCTTGATCTCCTGCTTCGCCGACTTGTCCGCGGCGAAGGCCGGCGCCGGGCCGCCCGCGAGCGCGGCGAGCGCGAGCGCGATGCACACGAGCGCCGCCGCCTTCGGGACGCGCAGCCGCTCGTCCAGCCGGCGCAGGCTCAGCTCGATGTCCCAGCCCTCGAGGATCGCGCGCCGGTTGAGGTAGAGCGAGAAGCCGGCCGCGACGTACAGCGGCTCGATCACGCTCACCGCCGCGACGTAGCACGCGCTGTCGAACCAGTCCCAGCGCGCGCCCTCGTCGCCGCCGCCCTTGAAGAGCTCGGAGAACTCGAAGCCGGGCTGGCCCCCGCCGGGGACGAACAGCGCGGCGAGGAGCCCGAGCGAGACGAGGACGAGCGCCTCGAAGTGGAGGCACAGCACGGTCAGCCAGACGGCGTAGCCCCGCATGCGCCGCCCGAGCGCGCCGCGGCGCGCGCGCGCCTCCGTGCCGGTCTGCTTCTCGAGTTGCCAGACCGGCATGCTGAACGACCGCGCCGGGTCGAGGCGAAAGAACGTGAGTCCGGCGACGACCCCCGGCCGCAGGCAGTCGCGCCAAGCGTGCAGCGCCTCGGAGACGGTGGGCGGCGCGCCGAACACCGCGCGGCTCACGACGTGCAGCACGAACCGGTCGAACACCGGCTTCAGCCACCAGAGCACGAGCGGCGCGACCCACAGCGTCTCCTGGAACACCGCGTGCAGGACCGCGGCGGCCGGGAGGTAGACCGCGAGCCACGTGCCCCAGACCGGGCGCCACCATCCGCGCGCCATCTGGAAGCCGAGGTCGAGCGCCTCCCATCCGCCGCGCGGGCGAAGCGCGACGCTCAGCCGCTCAAGCTGCACGGCCGCGGCCCCCGAGGGCGAGATAGCCGAGCACGACGGCCCAGAGGATCGCGCCGACCGCGTACTTCGTGCCGGGCGGGAACAGGGTGAGCGGCGACCAGAACGCCTCGACGAACGCCGCGGCGCAGAACATCGCGGCCGCGCCGTACATCAGCCGCACCGCCGGCCGGGCCGCGGCCACGAGCGCGCTCTTCCGCGAGCGCGACCCGGGCGCAACCAGCGCCCCGCCGAGCTTGAGCCCGGCCGCGCCCGAGATCGCGATCGCGACGAGCTCGAGCGCGCTGTGGCCGGCGACGAAAGACCAGAACGGCGTGCCGTAGCCCGCCTGCGTGAGGTGGCCGGCGACCGCACCGATGTAGATGCCGTTGAAGGCGAGGTAGAAGACCGAGCCGAGGCCGAAGGCGAGCCCGGTCGCGAAGGTCTGGAAGCCGATCTTCACGTTGTTCCAGATGTAGAAGCCGAACATCGCGACGTTGTCGTCGGCGTCGCGCATGCCGAGGCGCTTGTTTTCCGGGTTGTACATCTCCTGGAACTTGGCGAGGCTCTCCGGCTCGAGCAGGTAGTAGACGAAGTCCGGATGCCACTGGAGGACGGCGATCAATGCCGCGAGCGGGCCGAAGAAGAGCGCCGCCGCGGCCACCACGAGCGCGCCTTCCTCGCGCACCAGACGGGGAAAACCCACTAGCATGAACTCGAGGCCGCGCGCGAGCCCGCGCCGCGGGCGCGCGCCGTACAGGAGGTGATGTCCGCGCAGCGCGAGCTGGTTCAGCCGGTCCACGAGCTCGGGGCTGTACTGGCGGTCGCGGGCGAGCGCGAGGTGCTGGCAGACGCGCCGGTAGGCCTGCGGGACCTCGGTGTCGGGCAGCGCGCCGGCCGGCATCGCCGCCCGGCCGGCGCTGCGGCGGAGCTTCTCGTCGCGGTCGAGCCAGGTCTCGAACCGCTCCCAGTCGGCGCCGTGCCGCGCCTCGAAGACCGCCTGCCGCATCGAAAGGACTCAACGCAAAGACGCAAAGGCGCGTAAAGAACGCAAACAATCGAATGAGATTCTTTGCGATCCTCCGCGTCCTTTGCGCCTTTGCGGCGAGACTCTTTGTTTCATGTTCACTTCCGGCCGACCAGATAGTTCGCGATGCGCACGAGCCGCGCGGCCGCGCCCGGCCCGTCGAGCCGCCCGGTCAGCGCCTGGGGGATCAGCGCGAGCTCCTCGGCGCGCTCGGCGGTGAGGCCTTGGGCGCGCTCGGCGAAGTCGAGGATCGCGCGCTGCTCGGGGAGCGTCAGCGCGACCGCCGGGGCGAGCGGCGCGGCCTGCGGGATCTGGAAGCCGCGGGGCTTCGCCTCGCGATACACGACGATCGTGCCGGCGGCGAGGTCGCCGAGGCGCTTGAAGTCGCGGTTCATGAGCATCGCCACTAGGCCGAACCCGTAGAAGAGCGGCAGGAAGTCGATCGCCCGCAGGAGGTTCCGCGCGAGCGCCGCCGGCCAGCGCACCGGCGTGCCGTCGTCGTGCAGCACGACGAGGCCGAGCGCCTTCTTCCCCGGCGTCGCGCCGTTCCAGTGCACCTCGCACCACGCGGGAAAGAGCCATTCGAGGAAGAACCACAGGAGCAGGAACAGCCCGAGGCCGAAGCCCCCGAGCAGCCCGAGGATCAGCGACGCGACCGCGAGCACCCCGAGGCGCAGCAGCATGTCGAGCGCCCATGCCCCGGCCCGCGGCACCGGGCCGGCGAGCCGTAGCGCGAGCTCGATGCCTTCCGGCGTGGCGATGCGGCGCGCGGTGTCGAGCATGAGGGCGCTAGCCTACCGCACGGCGATCCGCAGGTCGCGGCAGTGCGACACGACGCTCCCCTCGCCCGCGTCAGCGGAAGAGGGGTCGGCGGTGAGGGGTCCGCCGCGCCGTCCCGTCGCCGCTTAGTCGGTGTAGAAAATGTCCCGGTATGCCGCGTACACCGACGCCGCGAGCGTCGGGCCGAGCAGCAGCCAGCCGAGCAGGAACGGGATCGAGGCGACGATCGCGAGCCCGAGCAGGATGAGCCCGTAGACGAGGAACGGGACGATGTTCCTGAGGCAGGCGGAAAAGCTCGTCTTGATCGCGTCGCCGATGCCGAGGTCGTTCAGGACGACGAGCGCGGGCGCGAACCACACCGCCATCGCCACCGGGACGATTAGGGCGAGCGCGATCAGCGCCGCGAGCAGGACGGTCATCACGCCGAGCTCCGCGCCGCCGGCGTCCCGCCCCAGCAGCGCGCCGAAGCCGATGCCGGCGCCGGCGATCGCGAACGCCACCAGCATGACGACGATCAGCGCGACGAGATACAGGAGTCCGATCACGGCCAGCTTGCCGAAGTGATCGCGGAAGCCGGCGAAGAGGTGTCCGACCGCGAGCTCGCCGCCCTGCGCGAGCTCCCGGCAGCCGAGGATGATCCCGCCGGCGAACACCGGCCACAGCAGGTTGCTCGCGAGGCTGCCGAGGAACGGGATCAAGGCGATGAGGAACGAGATCAGCACGAAGACGACGAGCAGCAGGATCCAGGTCCCCGGCTGGCGCTTGAAGAGCCCCCAGCCGTCGCTGATCCACTTCCAGCCGTTGCCGGCGGCGACCGCCTGCCCCTCGGCGTTGAAGTTCCCCTCCGCGCCCGCGGCGGGCACGTCGGCGACGCGCGCGCGCGGCGCGGTGTACGGGTCTGTGGCCATCGCGAATCCCCCCTGTGAGAACGGCCCGGCAAGGGTAGAGGACCGGCCCCTGCGCGGCAAGCGCGCCGGGGCGGCGGCCCCGACGCCCGCCGCCCGCCCGGGGGCGCAACCCGTCACGCCCGGGGCCCAAAACCGCCCTCGGAAGCGTAATTTCGGGCGCGCAGGGGGTAACATTTGATTAATCTTTCAGCCACGTCCATATCCGGAGACGCAAGCCGAGTGGCCGACAAGGGCACCACCAAAGGCAACCGCGGGTTCGTGCTGGCCGAGACCCAGCCGCTCGACGGCAAGACCATCTTCGACGCGCCGGCGCCGCCGTCGCGCAAGCCCGCGCGGTTTCGCAGCCTCACGCTCGTCGGCGCGACGCCGGCGCGCTTCGGCGAGGGCGAGCCGCAGGGCTCGCTCAAGATCCGGCTCGCGCGGATGCTCGAAGAGCGGCGTCCCGACGTATCCCGGCCGCGCACGCGCGATCCCGAGCCGAGCGTCCCGGGCGCGCAGAAGGACCCGCAGCTCTACACCTTCCTCGCGCACGACAACGGCCAGTTCGTCGGCTCCTTGAGCGTGCGGCTCGACTCCGCGCGCGGCCTCGCGGCCGACGACCTCTACCGCGACGAGACCGCGGTGCTGCGCGACCACGGCTGCCGGGTGTGCGAGTTCCTCAACCTGTCGCTCGACATGAACTCGGCGCCGAAGCGCGCGGCGGCGTGCCTCTTCCACGCGGCGTACCTCTTCGCCGGCGCGGTCTGGACATGCGACTACGGCGTGATCGAGGTGCCGTCGCGCCACGCCGACTTCTTCCGCTTCTCGCTCGGCTTCGAGCCGATCGGCGAGGAGCGGATGAACCCGCGCGTCTCGACCCAGGAAGCGCTGCTCTGCGTGCACCTCAAGACCGTGCTCGTGAGGATGGCGCGGCTCGGCGGCCGCCCCGATCTCGCCGCCGAGGAGCCGACGCTCTTCCCCTACGGCTTTTCGAGCGAGGAGTCGGCGGGCGTCGTGCGCCGGCTCGCTGCGTTCGCGACCTCCGGCGCTGGTTGACCTCCCGCCCCCGACAAGGGGTGCCGAACGAGGCGCGGCGCGGGGGTCTTGGTCCCCGCCGCTTCGTCGCGCTCCGCGACCCCGCCGGGGGCGTCGCGGGTACTAAGTCACGAGCCGGCCGCTCGCGCCGGGTCCGGGCAGGAACCCCGTCACGGGCGCGCGCGTCGCGGAGGCGAGCGGCGGCCCGCGTCTGGCTACCATGCCGAGCGACGAAACCCCGGCCAGATCCCACGCGTGAGCGAGACCGTGATCATCTACGCCGACCCCGCCGCGCCGCGCGGCGCGGGCGGCGAGCCGCTCGGCGGCAGCACCGTCTTCAGCGAGCCGGCGACCCAGAGCGCGCGGTTCCGGGCGCTCACGCCGGTCGGCGCGGACCCGGGCCCGTTTAGCGAGGTGTCGCCGCGGGAGACGTTCCGGATCCGGCTCGCGCGGACCGGCGCGAAGCGGCGCGAGACCGCCGCGAAGCGCGGTGCGGCCGACTCGCCGACGCTGCCCGGCGTCGAGCTCGACCCGTTCCTCTTCAGCTTCCTCGCCCACCACGAGGGCAAGCTCGCCGGCTCGATGAGCGTCCGGCTCGACTCGGCGCGCGGGCTCGCGGCCGACGAGCTGTACCGCGACGAGCTCGAGGCGCTGCGCGGCGGCAACCAGAAGCTTGCCGAACTCGTCCAGGTGTCGGTGGACATGAACTCGGTGCCGCGGCGCGTCCTCGCCGGGCTCTTCCACACCGCGTACCTCTTTGCCGGAACGGTGCACGCCGTCGACTACTGCCTGCTCGTCGCCGCCGCGCGTCACGCCGACTTCTTCTACGCCTCGCTCGGCTTCGACTACGTCGGCGACGAGCGCGTCAACCGCCGCGCCGGCGTGCCGATGGCGCTGCTCGCGGCCCACCTGCCGACGGTGCTCGAGGCGCTCGGACGCGTCGGCGGGCGCCCCGAGGTGGCCACCGGCGACCCGACGCTCTTCCCGAACGGCTTCTCGCCCGAGGAGGCGACGGGCGTGGTGCAGCGGCTCAGGTCCCTCGGCACGAAGTAGCTCCGCGCGCGCCGGGTAGAATCCCGGCCGTGGTCACGCCCGCTCCCGCTCGAGTTCCTCCGGTTCGGCCGCGGCCGAGCTAGTGCCGTTCCAACTCATTCGGCCCGGCCGCACCCGCGCATCCGATTGTCGGTTCATGGGCATCGGTCGGAAACAGCTGGAACGGCGCTAGATGCCGAACCTCGCCGACTTCGGCGCGGGGACGATGGCGTGGATCGCGGTCGTGATGCTCGTCTCGGGCTTCGCCCACGGCGTCATCGGGTTCGGTTTCCCGCTCATCGCCACGCCGCTGCTCATTCTCGCGGTCGACCTGAAGGTCGCGGTCGTCGTCTCGCTCGTCCCCACGCTCGCCCTGACGACGCTCAACGCCTTCCACGGCGGGCGCCTGCGCGAGAGCATCGGCCGGTTCTGGTTCCTGCCCCTGTGCCTCGCGGTGGGAAGCTACGTCGGTACGCGGCTCCTCATCGTCGCCCCGAGCGAGCCGTTCCTCCTGCTCCTCGCCCTGGTCGTGCTCGGGTTCCTCAATCTCGAGCGGCTCGGGCGCACCGATGCACCGGCGATCCGGGCGCACCCGATCCCGTTCGCGGTCGCGTTCGGGCTCGCCGCCGGCGTGTTCGAGGCGACGGTCAACGTCGCCGGCCCGGCGCTGCTCGTCTTCTTCCTGCTGCTCGGGATGCAGCCGCGCCCGCTCGTCCAGCTGCTCAACTTCAGCTTCATCGCCGGCAAGGGGGTGCAGCTCGCGACCTGGACGGTGAACGGCGGCGTCACGCTCGCGCAGTGGCTCGCCACCCTGCCGTGGGCGCTGGTCGCCGGCGTCGGGCTGCTCGCCGGCCGCCGGGTGCACCGCCGGGTGAGCACCGAGACCTACGGGCGCTGGCTCCGCTCGTTCCTCTGGGTGATGGCGGCGCTGCTCCTCCTGCAGTTCGCCTGGGCGATGGCGCGTGGCCCTCACCCCTGACCCCTCTCCGGCCCCCAGCGGCGCGGGAGAGGGGAACGGCGTGCCTGCGTCGCCGGTGGCGCCGCGAACCCCTCGGATCGGGAGCGCCCGCCCGTGGACGCGCTAGCGGCCGAGGCCCGCGCCCCGCTCCTCGGGCGCATCGTCGAGGTTCGCCGCGAGGAGGTGGCGGCGCTCCTCTGGTCGTTCGCGTACTTCTTCTGCCTGCTCGCCGCCTATTACGTGATCCGGCCGGTGCGCGACGAGATGGCGGTGCAGGCCGGCGCCGAGCGGCTGCAGTGGCTGTTCTCGGCGACCTTCTTCGCGATGGTCGCGCTCGTCCCGGTGTTCGGCGGCCTCGCCGCGCGGCTGCCGGTGAAGCGCCTGCTGCCGGCGGTCTACGGCTTCTTCGTGCTCAACCTCGCCGGGTTCTACGCCGCGCTCGCGGCCGGCGTGCCGCTCGCTACGCTCGCGCCCGCGTTCTTCGTGTGGGTGAGCGTCTTCAACCTGTTCGTGGTCTCGGTCTTCTGGAGCTTCATGGCCGATCTCTACTCGACCGCGGCCGCGCGGCGGCTCTTCGGCTTCATCTCCGCCGGCGGCAGCCTGGGCGCGATCACCGGCCCGGGCTTGACCGCCTGGCTCGCGCCCGCGATCGGCATCCCGGGCCTGCTGCTCGTCTCCGCCGGGCTGCTCGCGGCCGGGCTCGGGTGCATCGCGGCGCTGCTGCGGCTCGCGCCCGGCGGCGCGCGGTTCCTGCGGACCGCGGAGGAGGAGTCCGGCGCGCGGCCGCGCCTGTGGGAGGGCGTCGTGCGGATCGCGGGCTCGCCGTACCTCGCCGGCATCTGCCTGTTCCTCGTCTGCTACGCGCTGCTCAGCACGCTCCTCTACTTCGCCCAGACGAAGCTCGTGCCCGAGGTCGTGCCGACGCCCGAGCGGCGCACCCAGCTCTTCGCCGCCGTCGACCTCGCGGTGAACGCGCTGACCCTCGTGCTGCAGCTCGCCGTCACCGGCCGGCTCTTGTCGAGGTTCGGCGTCACGCTCATGCTTGCGGCGCTGCCGGCGGTGGCGATCGCCGGCTTCCTCGTCCTGGGGCTCGTCACGGTCCTGCCGGTGCTGATCGCGCTCGGCGTGCTGCGCCGGGCCGGCGAGTTCGCGATCTCGAAGCCGGCGCGCGAGACGCTCTACACAGTCGTGCCGCGGGAAGAGAAGTATCAGGCGAAGAACGTGATCGACACGGTCGTCTACCGCGGCGGCGACGCCGCCTCGGCCTGGGGCGTCGCCGGGCTGCAGTCGCTCGGGCTCGGGCTTTCGGGCATGGCGCTCGCGGGCGTGCCGGTCGCGTGCGTGTGGCTCGCGACGGCGCTCTTCCTCGGGCGGCGGCACGAGCAGCTGCGGAGCGCGCGATGACGCCCGAGCGCAGGGTCGCGATCGTCACGGGAGGCGCCCAGGGCATCGGCGCCGGGATCTGCGCGCGGCTCGTCGCGGGCGGCTACGCCGTGGCGATTGCCGACGACGACGCGGAGGCGGGCCGCGAGGCGGAAGCGGCGCTCGCCGGCGCGTGGTTCGTCGGCTGCGACGTCGCCGACGAGGCGCAGGTCGCGGCGTGCGTCGCGTCGGCGGTGGCGCGCGGCGGCCGGCTCGACGCGCTCGTCAACAACGCGGCCCTGACGCGGCCGGCGCGCGTGCCGGTCGGCGAGCTCGCGCTCGAAGTGTGGAACCGCACGCTCGCGGTGAACCTCACCGGCGCGTTTCTCATGGCCAAGCACGCCGCGCCGCATCTGCGGCGCGCGCGCGGCGCGATCGTGAACATCGCCTCCACCCGCGCCCTGCAGTCGGAGCCGGACACCGAGGCGTACTCGGCGTCGAAGGGCGGCCTGGTCGCGCTCACCCACGCGCTCGCCGTCAGCCTCGGGCCGGAGGTGCGCGTGAACTGCGTGAGCCCCGGCTGGATCGACGTGAGCGCGCGACGCAAGCGCAGCCGCCGGAACGAGGAGCGGCTCGGCCCCGCGGACCACGCGCAGCATCCCGCCGGCCGCGTGGGCGCGCCGGAGGACGTCGCCGAGCTCGTGGCGTTCCTGCTGTCGGACGCGGCCGGCTTCATCACCGGCCAGAACCTGATCGCCGACGGCGGGATGACCCGAAAGATGATCTATGTGGGATGATGGCTCGCCGGCGACGGCCGGGATGACCGTCCCCGGGATCGGGAGGGAGGGGAACCATGGAGCAGGTGAAGGTCGTCGATGCGGGAGCGCAGCTCATGCTCTCCGGCCCGAGCCGTGCGCTCGTCGAAGCGGCGCTCGAGACGCTCGTGGCGCAGGGCGCGCGGGTCCTTTCCGCGCCGGCGCAGCTCGGCAGCCGCTGGATCGCGACCTGCGAGAAACCGCCGTCGCGTAACGCCGCCGCGGCGCAGGACGTCCAGGCGAGCGTCGACGACGCCTTGCTGCGCCGGGTCAAGATCTCCGACACCGGCGACCACGTGATGATCACCGGCGAGGAGAAGAGCGCGGTCGAGGCGGCGCTCGAGGCGCTGGCGCGAAAGGGCGCGCGCGTCCTGTCGGCGCCGGCTCCGCTGGGGAACGGCTGGGTTGCGGCGTGCGAGAAGGCCGAGGCGATCGCCAACCGGTGCACGGTGGAGCGCATCGGCTTCCAGTTCGTGGTCCGCGGACCCAATCAGGCGGCGGTGGAGGCGACGGTGCGGGATCTCGCCGCCCGGGGCGCGAAGCAGGTGGGCGCCATCGAGCACGTCGGCGGGGAGTGGGTCACGGTGTGCGATGCCGGCGAGGTGACGGGCATCATGCATATCAGGTAGCGCGCTCGGACCCGGCGGCGAACGCGCGCGCAGCGCGGCCATCGGCCGGCATGGCAGAATCGCCCGCCATGCCGAAGGTGCGCATCCATGTCGACGAGCTCGCGCAGTGGGTGGGCCGCGAGGTGGCGACGAGCGACTGGCTCGAGATCACCCAGGAGCGCATCGACAAGTTCGCCGACGCGGGCGGCGATCACCAGTGGATCCACGTCGATCCCGAGCGCGCGGCGCGGGAGTCGCCGTTCGGGCGCACGATCGCGCACGGCTTCCTGACGCTCGCCGTGCTCTCGCAGCTCCTCGGCGACTCGCTCGAGATCGCCGGCAAGCGCATGGGCATCAACTACGGTCTCAACCGGCTGCGGTTCCCGAGCCCGGTGCCGTCGGGCTCGCGCCTGCGGGCGCGCTTCGTGCTGGGCGCGCTCGAGCCGCTCGAGGGCGGCGTCCAGACGACCTGGAACGTGACGGTCGAGCGCGAGGGCGAGGCGAAGCCGGCGCTGGTCGCCGAGTGGGTCACGCGGCACTACCGTTAGTTAGGACGTCAGCAAAGCCGACGTCCTAACTGCGCCAGTTGGAGCGGACGGCACGGCGCCGCTCAACTGGCGCGATGTCGCGGGCGGCAGCCCGTTGTTGGTATCGTTCGGCTCGGGGCTTCCCCGAGGAGACGCGGTGTTGGGCGAGGCGCTGCTGCTCGCCGGCGCGACCGGCGCCGGCTGGTTCTGGTACGACAGCATGCGCGCGCGCGAGCGCGCGGTCGCGCTCGGGCGGGCGGCGTGCGAGCGCGAGGGACTGCAGTTCCTCGACGAGACCGTGCTCTGCACGCGGACGCGGCCGGCACGCGACGCCGACGGCCGCGTTAGACTGCGCCGCGTGTACCGGTTCGAGTTCAGCGACGACGGGGTGAACCGCCGGGCAGGGGCGCTCAGCCTGCTCGGCCCGCGGCTCGAATCGCTCGAGCTGGAGCCGTTTCTCGCCCGGTGACGCATGCCGAAGTGGATCGAAGGGACGGTCGTCGCCCAGCGGGCGTGGACGGAGCGGCTGTTCTCGCTGCAGGTCGCCTGCGAGATCGGGTCGTTCGAAGCCGGGCAGTTCGCGCGGCTCGCGCTGCCGGTCGCCGGAGAGCTCGTCGCGCGACCGTACTCGTTCGTGAACGCCCCGCGCGAGACGCCGTGCGAGTTCTATTACAACATCGTCCCCGAAGGTCCCTTGAGCCCGCGGCTCGTCCGGCTCGAGCCGATGGACGTCGTGTTCCTCGCGCCGAGCCCGTCGGGCACGTTCACCCTCGGCGAGGTGCCGGAGGCGGCGAACCTGTGGCTGATCGCGACCGGTACCGGGATCGGGCCGTTCCTCTCCATGCTCAAGACCGAGCTGCCGTGGAAGCGCTTCCAGCAGGTCCTGCTCGTGCACGCAGTGCGGCACGCGGTCGAGCTCACCTACCGGGAGGCGATCGAGGGCTTCCGCGCGCGCCATCCCGGCCAGTTCCGGTTCGTCTCGTTCGTGAGCCGGGAGCCGCACTCCGGGTCGCTTTCGGGGCGCATCCCGCAGGCGATCGAGCACGAGCGGCTGGAGCGCGCGGCCGGCGCCGAGCTCTCGGCGCGCGCGTCGCAGGTGATGTTGTGCGGGAATCCGGACATGGTGACCGACGTCATGGACGCGCTCCGGGCGCGCGGCATGAAGCGGCATCGCCGTCGCGACCCCGGACACATCGCGGTGGAGCCCTACTGGTGAGGCGACTCTGGATCGTCGTCCTCGCCGTCGCGCTCGGCGGCTGCGGCAGCGTCGTGCGGATGGCCTACAACAACGGCGATCTCGCGCTGCGATGGATGGCCTACGAGTACTTCGACCTGCAGGGCGAGCAGCAGGAGGTGCTGAAGGCGCAGCTCGCGCGCTTCCACGAGTGGCACCGCCGGGAGGAGCTCCCGGCGTACGCGGCGATGTTCCAGGGCGCTGCGGACCGGCTCGCGCGCGGGCTCACGCGCGAGGACGTGCTGTGGGCGGCGGCGGCGGTGCGCAACCGCTACCGCAGCGCCGTCGCGCAGGCGGCCGAGGAGAGCGCGCCGGTCCTCGCGCGGCTCGGGCCGGACAACTATGCGGCGCTCGAGAAGAAGCTCGCCGACAACAACCAGAAGTTCGCCAAGGAATACCTGGCGGGCGATCAGGCGAAGCGCGACCGCGCGCGGACGAAGTGGCTCGAGGAGCGCTTCGCGTACTTCATCGGCGATCTCACCGATGCGCAAGCCGCGCTGATCGTGCGCTTCGTCCAGTCGCAGCCGCGGCTGAGCGAGGTCCGGCTCGACGACCGCAAGCGGCGCCAGCAGGAGTTCGTGCAGCTCGTCAAGGAGCATCGGTCGAGCCCGGACCTTGCCGAGCGGCTGCGCGGCTACTTCCTCAACTGGGAGCGCGACCGCGGCCCCGAGCACGGGCGGCTCGCCCGCGAGTGGGAGGACCGGCTCGTCGCGCTCGCGCTCGAGATGGACCAGGCGCTGAGCCCGGAGCAGCGGCGGCGGGCGGTGGAGCGCTTCGAGAGCCTCGCCGAGGACTGCCGGGTCCTCGCCCGGCAGGGACGCCCGAGCGGCACCACGGCCGCGCTCGGGGTCGGCGCCGCGTTCCGCTGACCGCGGCAAGGGACAAACCATGAAGATCCTCGTCCTCGGCGCCGGCGCAACCGGCGGCTACTTCGGCGGGCGGCTCGCGCAGGCCGGCGCCGACGTGACCTTCCTCGTGCGCGAGCGGCGCGCGGCGCAGCTCGCGAAGGACGGGCTGGTGGTGAAGAGCCCGCACGGGGATTTCACGCTCCGCGTGCAGTACGTGACACAGGCGAAGCCCGAGTACGACCTGGTGATGCTCACGCCCAAGGCGTACGACCTCGATGCCGCGCTCGAGTCGATCCGCCCGGCGCTGAGGCCGGCGACGCACGTGCTGCCGCTGCTGAACGGCCTCGCGCACCTCGACCGGCTGGACGCCGAGCTCGGAGCGGCGCGGGTCGTCGGCGGCACCTGCCACATCGCCGGCACCATGACGCCCGAGGGCGAGATCCGCCAGCTCACGCAGCTGCAGCGCATCGCCTACGGCCTGCGCTCGGGCACCGGCGCGGACGCGCGCGCCAAGCTCGAAGCGCTCCACGCCGCCTACCGGCGCGCGTCGATCGACGCCGTGCTCGCCGACGACATCATGCTCGAGCTGTGGGAGAAGTACGTGCTGCTCGCGACGCTCGCGGCGATGACCTGCCTGATGCGGGCGAGCGTCGGCGACATCATGGCGACCGGCGAGGGCGAGGCACTGATGGAGGAGACGTTCGTGGCGTGCGTCGGCACCGCCGCCGCCGCCGGCCATCCGCCGCGCGAGAAGGCGCTCGCCGGCGCCCGCAAGTTCCTGTTCGAGCGCGGCTCGACGTTCACGGCGTCGATGCTGCGCGACGTGGAAGCGGGCCTGCGCACCGAGGCCGACCACATCGTCGGCGACATGCTCAAACGCGTGCGCGCGGCCGGCGTGGACCCGGGGCCGCTGCGCGCGGCCTACGCCCACCTGCAGGCATATCAGGCGCGCCGGAAGCGCGAAGGCGGCTAGCCCGGATATTTCATGAGGTGAGGTCGGCGAAGTCCTGATAGGAACGTTGAGTCAATTGCTTAGGTTGATTCAACAAGGACCTCGCCGATGTCAGATTGTACGTCGAAGCAGATCG
>Ga0187892_10003000_pt1 | contig 31943 bp, 25 predicted proteins | sample MA1701073metaG_FD_139345 | JGI IMG/M metagenome (GOLD analysis project Ga0187892, IMG submission 139345) | Bio-ooze microbial communities from a basaltic lava cave in the Kipuka Kanohina Cave System on the Island of Hawaii, USA - MA170107-3 metaG ...
CGAGTCGTCTTCCCCTTCTGGCTCCACGCCACAGACGAAAAGGTCCGCTGCTCCCCCATGCGCCACCCCCTGCACCTGTCTCTACCTCAATTCGGGCGGCTTGTGCAGAGGTTCCCTAGGCGCGGGTGAGGGGTAGGCGCACCTCGAAGGTGGCGCCCTGGCCGAGAGACGAGTCGACGCGGATCTCGCCGCCGTGGGCGCGCACGATCTGGTAGGAGATGTAGAGGCCGAGGCCCGTGCCCTGGTCGGCCGGCTTGGTGGTGAAGAAGGGCTCGAACAGGCGGTGCTGGATCTCGGCGGCGATGCCGCAGCCGTCGTCCTCCACCCGCACCGACGCGAAGGCGCCCTCGACCGCGCTCGAGACCCGGACGCGGCCGTCCGCCGCGACGGCCTGGAGCGCGTTCACGATCAGGTTGAGGAACACCTGCCGCAGCTGGCCCGCCGAGGCGCGCAGCAGCGGCAGCTCGCCGTAGGACTCCGCGATCGCGACGCTCGGGTGCTGCGTCGAGGCGAGCCGCACGCACATCTCGAGCTCGTGGTTCACGTCGACGGGCTCGTGCGCCGCGTGCGCGGAGTGCGCGAACTCGCGCATGTCGCGCGCGATCGAGATGGTGCGCTCGACGCCTTCCAGCGACTCGTCGATCAAGGCCTCCGCGCCCGCGAGCAGCCCCGTCGTCGTCTCGCTCTCCGCGTCCTTGCGCACCTCCTCGCGGAGCGCGCTCCAATCCTCGTGCAGGGCGCGGAGGTTGCTGCGCACATACGCCATGGGGGTGTTGATCTCGTGCGCGATGCCGGCGGCGAGCTGTCCCACCGCCTCCATCTTCTGCGCCAGGCGCAGACGCCGCTCGAGCTCGTCGTGCCCGGTGACGTCCTCCGCGAGGAGGAGCGCGCCCGAGACCTCGCCGCTCTCCGCGCGCAGCGGCGCCACCGTGACCCGGAGCCGTTTCGCGGACGTCCAGCTCGCCGCGAAGGAGACCTCGCCCGTCTGCGTCTCGCCCGTCTCGAGCGCCCGGTGCACGAGCTGCGGAGCGCCCGCCTCTCGCCGGGCGCGTTCGTATTCGAGCATGTTGCCGAGCGGCCGCTGCCGGACCGCCTCCGGCGTCGCGAACATCTGCCACATGCCCGGGTTCACCGTCTGCACCTGACCCGTCGCGTCGCACGCCATGATGCCGATGGGAGCGTGCTCGACGAGCCCGCGCAGACGCGCCTCGCTCGCGGCGAGCTCCTGCATGCCGCGCTCGGCCTGGGCGCGCGTGAGACGGCGCTCGTGGCCGACGACGAGGTGGCTGAGCCCGACCGCGGTGAAGGCGGGCCCGAGCCCGGCGACCATCGGGAACGGGTGCCCGATCAGGAGCTGGCCCACCGCGAGGAGGCCGATCGCCAGCCACACGCCGAGGGAGACGAGCAACACGATGCGGTCGCGGCGCTCGAGGGCGCGCGCCTCGTGGACCATCCAGGCGCAGCCGGCCAGCATGCCGACTCCGACCCAGGGCATCCCGGGGCCCGCCGTCACGCCGTAGAACGAGCGGCCGAAGGAGTCGAGCTTCGGGGTCGGCGTGTCCCCCATGAAGAAGGGCGTGAAGAGCCCGAGCCCTGCGACGACCGCCGCGGCGCCCACGAAGCCCAGCAGGGTGGAGGGCGTTTCGCGGCGACCCGCGAGGCTCCGCACCATGAAGCCGAGCCCGCCCATCAGGGGCAGCATGGCCAGGCAGACGCGCGCCGCGAGGACCGCGCTGTCCGGCGACGCCGTGTGGATCTGCACGAAGCGCCCGAGCTGGAAGACCGCCGTGGACGCCGACCAGAGCGCCACCCAGGCGTTCGCGACGTGACCGCGCCGTGCGAGCGTCAGGTGCAGCGCCGTCACCCAGCTGGTGACGCCGAACAGGATCATCAGCACCGTGTGGCTCGAGGCCCACGCCTGCGGTAGGGACTCCATCACTCATGGCGGATCGGCCCTCCCGGCGGCCGCCTTGACCCGGAGGACGCATGGCCCAGGACCCGGCCCCCATCGCCCCCAGCAAGCTCGCCCACTTCGTGCTGCGCACCCGCCGCTACGAAGAGCTGATCGCCTGGTACCGGACCGTCCTCGGCGCGGAGCCCGTGTTCGAGAGCCCCTTCGTCACCTTCCTCACCTGGGACGCCGAGCACCACCGCATCGCGATCGCGAACGCGCCGCACTTCAAGGACCGGCCCGACGACGCGGTGGGCCTCGACCACATCGCGGTCACGCTGCCGAGCGCGGTGGACCTGCTCCGCACCTACGAGCGCCTGCGCGATCTGGGAATCGAGCCCAGCACGCCGATCCACCACGGGCCGACCCTCTCGATGTACTACCTCGATCCGGACAAGAACCAGATCGAGCTCCAGGTGGACGCCTTCGACAGCGAGGAGGAGCTGAAGGCGTTCTTCCGCTCCGGGCAGTTCCGCGCGAACCCCCTCGGCGTGCTCTACGACCCCGAGGCGCTGCTCGCGCGCTGGAAGGCCGGCGCGAGCGAGCACGAGCTGCGCGCGCCGATCGCGGGCCCGCCGCCTTCCTCCAACCCGTTCGCGCCCCACTGATGGCGCGCCTCTCCCGTCGCTCGGCCCTGCTCGCGCTCGAGTGGCCGCGCGCCTTCACGGAGGCGGCGGCGCTGCCTGCGAGCTGGCCGGTGCTGCGCGCGGCGCCGCGCGGCGACGGCCACCCGGTGCTCGTGCTGCCCGGCTACTGGGCGGGCGACGCCTCGACGGCCGCGCTGCGCGTCTATCTGCGCGCGCTCGGCTATCGGGCGCACCGCTGGAGGCTCGGCCAGAACCTCGGGCTCGAGGACGGCGTCGGCGGCCGGCTGCTCGCGCGCGTCGAGGCGCTGCACGCGCGCTACGGGCGCGCACTGAGCCTGGTCGGCCAGAGCCTCGGCGGCGTCTACGCGCGCGAGCTCGCCAAGCTCGCGCCGGCGCGCGTGCGGCAGGTGATCACGCTCGGCAGCCCGATCGGCATGGAGCGCCGCCAAGTGAACGGCGGCTGGCTCGCCAGCATGGTGCTCGGCCCGGCCCACGAGCCCGACGGCGCCGCCCGCATCGCCGACCCGCCGCCCGTGCCCGTCACCGCGATCGTGAGCCGCAGCGACGGCATCGCGGGCTACCGCGACTGCCTCGAGGCCCCGGGTCCGCGCGCGGAGAACGTCGAGGTGGTGGGCAGCCACCTCGGGCTCGCGGTGAACCCGCTTGCGCTGTTCGCCATCGCCGACCGGCTCGCCCAGCCCGAGGGCGCGTGGCGGAGCTTCGACCGGAGCGACCTGCGCTCCGTGCTGTACCGCTGAACGAGGGTCCTCGCGAAGTCGGACTCTTCCTGGGGGGGTGACGCGGGGCCGGCGCCCGCAGAAAAGCTCCACGCGCGGGCGCGGCCGGGCGTAGTCTGGTGGGCATGCAGCAGCTCACCGGCCTCGACACGAGCTTCCTGGTGATGGAGGCCGGCGGCCAGCTCGGCCACGTCGGCTCGCTCTGCCTGTACGACCCGAAGGGCCTGCGCGGCCGCTCGCTCGCCGAGGCGTTCGGCGCCGCGCTCGAGGCGCGCCTGCACCTGCTGCCGCCGTACCGCCGCCGCCTGGTCGAGGTGCCGCTCGGGCTCGACCGCCCCTACTGGATCGAGGATCCGAACTTCGATCTCGACTACCACCTGCGTCACATCGCGGTGCCGCCGCCGGGCGACGAGCAGCAGCTCGCGAGCCTCGTCGCGCGCATCCACGGCCGGGCGCTCGATCGCGCGCGCCCGCTCTGGGAGGCGTACGTGATCGAGGGCTGCGCGAACGGCCTCGTCGCGCTCTACACCAAGATCCACCACTGCACGATCGACGGCGTCTCCGGCGCGGAGCTGATGCAGGTGCTGCTCGATCGCAGCCCGGCGGGCGACGAGATCCCGGCCGGCGAGAACGCCGCGCCGGAAGCGATCCCGGGCGCGCTCGAGATGCTCGGCCGCGGCGCGCTCGGCCTCGCGCGCCAGCCGGACCGCATCGCCCGCACCGCCTTCCGCACCGTGCGCGACCTCGGGCGTCAGGAGGGCGCGCTCGGGGCGGTGGCGCGGAGCCTCGGGCTCGACCGGCTCCCGCTCGCGGGCGGCTGGCTGCGGCGGCGCGGCCCGCAGCTCGACGCCGAGCCGATCCCGCAGACGCCCGCGCCGCACACGCCGTGGAACCGCTCGATCACGCCGCACCGCCGCTTCGCGTACCTCTCGCTGCCGCTCGCGCGCGTGAAGCACGTGAAGAGCGCGCTCGGCACCACGCTGAACGACGTGGTGATGGCGATCTCGAGCTCCGCGCTGCGCCGCTACCTGCTCGAGAAGGACGCGCTGCCCGACACGCCGCTCGTGGCCATGGTGCCCGTGTCGGTCCGCAGCGCCGAGCAGAAGCGCGAGTTCACGAACCGCGTGACCATGGTGCTGGCCGAGCTGGCCACCGACGAAGAGAACCCGCTGGCGCGCCTGCGCCGCATCGCCGCCGCAATGCACACGGCCAAGCGCATGCAGCAGGCGGTGCCCGCGAATCTGCTCCAGGACTGGACGCAGATCACGACGCCCGCGCTCGCCGCGCAGGCCGCGCGCATCGTGGCGCGCACGCGGGTGATGGACCGCATGCGACCGCCCTTCAACGTGGTGATCTCGAACGTGCCCGGCCCGCGCGAGCCGCTCTACTGCGCGGGCGCCGAGCTGATGACCTACTACCCCGTCTCGGCGGTGGCCGAGGGGCAGGGGCTCAACATCACGGTGCAGAGCTATCGCGACCACCTCGACTTCGGGCTGATCTCGTGTCGCGAGCTGGTGCCCGACCTCTGGGACCTGGCCGGCCTCTTCCCGGAGGCGCTCGAGGAGCTGGAGAAGCAGGCGCCCTGAGACGCGTCCTGCTTTGACGGTCCGCAGGCCGCCTCGTAGCCTCGCTGCGATGCCGCGGCTCCTCCCCCTGCTCTGCTGCCTCGTCGCTGCGCCGGCGCTGGCGGGGGTGAACACCACGCTCTTCGACGACGGCCAGTGGCGCGTGATCGGCGCGCCGGCGGGGCCCGACCCGATCGCGGTCACGCGCGACGGCGCGCCGCTCGGCGACTTCTCCGCGCTCGTGTTCAGCTACGACCTCGGCCTGGGCTTCGTGCCCGTGCTCAGCCTCGCTGCGGACGGCACGCTCGAGCCGCGCCTGCCGCCGCCCGGCGAGCCGGGCGCGACGGCCGTGCTGGGCCGCTACTTCGAGTGCGACGGCCCGCTCACGGCGCCGCTGCGCTTCGCGGCTCTCGACCTGCCGGAGAAGGCGAACAGCGACGCCCTGAAGCTCGGCGGCACGCTCTCGAACTTCGACTCGCTCGTCTCCGACAAGCTGAAGCTCTGGGTCGTCCAACCGAACGCGAACCGCGTGCGCGTCGAGCTCCGCTACAAGCTCCGCGCGACGCGCGATCTCTGCGTGGATCCCGACCGCCGCGACACGCAGGAGGAGTTCCGCATCGTCGAGCTCCAATCGCGCTACCTCTCGCCCGCCGCGCACCTGAACGACCTGACCCGCTACACGAAGGGCACGGATCTCGACTGCGACGTGTTCGGCGACTGCGACTTCGATCGGACCTCGTTCTGCGCGGCGCTCGAGAACACGACGGGCTACGTGATCGACTCGCCGAACCGCCTGCGCGACCGCGACGTCGAGCTGTTCCACACCTCGAACGTGCCGGGCGCGACGCCCTCGCTCGCGATCGAGATGTTCGCGCCGCACCCGCGCGCGGTGAAGCCGCAGGGCTTCGTCACGCAGAGCGCCGATCCCGGCGCCATGAACGTCGCCTTCTGGGCCGACTGGGCGGACGTGAAGCGCGAGCACCACGTCGGCAAGACGGTCGGCTCGTTCTCGTTCGCGCTCGAGGCCACTCCGCCGCGCAACCCGAGCTGCGACCGCAGGCAGTAGGAGCCCGACTGCCCGCCTCCGGCGCGCGCTTCATGCTGACGTCCGCGGCCGCCTTCGCCGTGATGACCGCGGCCGCCAAGCTCATGGGCACGCGCCTGCCGGTCTTCGAGGTCGTGTTCGCCCGCGCCCTGTTCTCGGTCGTGGTGACCGCCGGGCTGCTGCGCCGCAGCGGCGTGCCCTGGCTCGGGACGAGGCGCCCGCTGCTCGCGCTGCGCGGCGTGCTCGGCTTCCTCGGCCTCAGCTGCTCGTTCTACTCCGTGATCCACCTGCCGCTCGCCGACGCCACGCTGCTCCAGTTCATGCATCCCGTGTTCACGGTGGGGCTGGCGGCGCTGCTCCTGCGCGAGCACATCGGGCGCGGCATCTGGCTCGGCGTGCCGCTCTCGCTCGCGGGCGTGCTGCTGGTGGTGCGGCCCGGCTGGCTGTTCGGCGCGGCAGACAGCGCTGCGCTCGATCCCTTCGCCGTCGCCGTCGCGCTCGCCGGCGCCTTCTTCGCGGCCGACGCCTACGTGACCGTGCGCCACCTGGCGCGCACGGGCGAGCATCCCCTCGCCATCGTGTTCTCGTTCCCGGCCGTGGCCGTCGCGCTCTCGTTCCCGCTCATGCTGTCGGACTTCGTCTGGCCGCGCGGCGCCGAGTGGCTCGGCCTCGCCGCCACGGGCGCCGCCGCGCAGATCGGCCAGATGGCGCTCACGCGCGGCATCCAGCTCCTGCCCGCGTCGCGCGCGACCGCGTACTCCTACACGCAGGTGGTGTTCGCGGCGGGCCTCGGCGCGCTGCTCTTCGGCGAGGCGCCCGACGCGCTCGGCCTCGCCGGCGGCGCGCTCGTGCTGGCGGGCGCGTGGCTCGCGGGACGCAGCGCGACGAGCGCCGCCGCGCCAAGCGCCGCCGCGACGAGCAGCGCGAGCGGCGCGGGCTCCGGCACGGGATAGAGCACGTCGCGCCCGCCGAGGTCGTCGAGGTGCAACGCCGGCTTGAAGGCCTCTTGCAGCGACAGGTGCGCCCAGGGGACCATCACTGCGGTCACATCCGGGAGCTCGGACACCCGGAGCCCGGCGAACGGATCATCGAAGTCCACGACGAGGGCGTTCGTCGGGTCGTCGTCCTGATCGATGTTGAACTCGGGGAAGTCGGTGGGATGTCCGAGTCCGAGCGCGTGCCCTATCTCGTGCTCGACGAGCCGCTGGAGCACCGCGAGGCAGTAGCTCTCTCCCAGCGTGCGGAACAGCAGCGTCATGGACTCCTGATTCAGCACGATGAGCGCGTCCGTGATCGCCTGCCCCGGCACGACGTCGCCGTTCGTGAACGTGCGGTCCGACGAGAACGCGGCGTGCCATTCCGTGTGGCCCCCGCGTCCGACGGAGGAGCCCGTCCAGATCGAGATCTCGTCACCGCCCGCGCCCGGACCGATCGTGATGTCGAAGGCGACCGCCGGGCTCGCCCACGCGCGCACCCCTGCGGCCATGGCCGCGTACATCTTCTCGATCAGCACCAGGTCGGTGACGCCGAACGCGAGCGGAATGGTGTGATCGATGTTCACACGGAGGCCGTCTGCAAGCCCGCCCGCCCCGGGCTTCGCGTCCCAGCGCGGCGCCGCCAGCAGCGTCGATTCGACGTCGAGCGCCACGCCGCCCGGGCAGGTCGCACACGGTGCCGTGATCGGCTCGAGGACGGCGAAAGCCGACGCGCGCTCGGCCGGCGCCCAGCTCGCGGCCGCCAGCAGCGCCATCATCCCGATCGACGCGGCCGGTCGCCCTCGCGCCAAGCTCGCCTCCTCACATGGGTGGCGCGGTCGGGCCGAAAATGGCGGACTCGGCTCGGTGGGGCGCGACCCCACCGGCTCGACCCGCACATCCGCGGCGAGCCGGAGCCGGGCGCTGCGCGGACTGCGATACGTTGGGCCGTCGGAGCTTGTCATGCTCGAACTCCCGCGACCGCCTTCGGATTGGGCATTCGTCGGCCGGAAGGCCGAGCTCGAGCTCGTGCTGGCGGAGCTCGACGCAGGGCGATCCGGGCTCGTGATCGCAGGGCCGCCCGGCGCCGGGCGCACGCGGCTCGCGCGCGAGATCACCCGCGCGGCAGCTGGGCGCGGCCTCGCCACGGCGTGGCTATCGGGCGAGGCGGAGCCCGAGCGCCTGGCTTCCTTCGAAGCGTCGCGCGTCGGGCTGCTCGTCGTGGACGACGCCCATCTTCTCGCGGCGCCCGTCGCGCGCCGCGTCGAGAGGGCGGTGAAGGACGGCGGCGTCTTCCTCGTCGCCACGCTGGCGAGCGGCCAGCGCGGCCCCGATGCCATCCGCTCGCTCTGGAAGGAGGCAATCGCTCCCCGCATCGACCTGGCGCCGCTCGGGGAGCCCGCGCTCGCCGAGCTGCTCGAGTCGGCTCTGGCCGCGCGCGTCGAGCGGGGTACCTGCCGCCTGCTCTGGCGAGCGTGCCAGGGCAACCTCGTCTGGCTGCGCGAGCTGCTCCGCGAGGGCCTGGCGCGCGGCGTTCTCGAGCGACACGCAGGTGTGTGGCGCTATTCCGGACCGGTCTTGCTCGGCCCGCCGCTCCAGGAGCTGGCTCTCGAGAGCCTGCAGTCCCTGCCCGAAGCCGCGCACCGAGCGTTCGAGTCGATCGCGATTGCCGGAGCGCTGGAGCTGCCGCTGCTCGGCACGGCCCTCGCCGATGGCTCGCTCGAGCTGCTCGAGCGCCGCGGACTGATCGCGGTCGAGCGCGACGGCCTGCGGAGCTCCGCGCGGGTGGCGCAGCCACTGTGCGGCGATGCGGTACGCCAAGCGATGCCGCGAAGCCGCGCCCTCCAGGTGCATTGCGAGCTCGGCAATGCGCTGCTCCGGCTCGGACTGCGGCGTTCCGGTGATCGCTTCCGGGTTGCGACCTTCCTACTGGAGGGCGATCCAGCGGCTGGCGCGCCGTTCTTCGTGGACGCGGCCCAGGAGGCGTGGGCGCGCGGAGACGCAGCCCTCGCCGAGCGCCTCGCGCGCGCTGCCCTGCACGGCGAGCACGCGGGGCCGGCGCGCCACCTCCTCGCCGAGGCGGTGGCCGACCAGAGTCGCTTCGAAGAGGCGTTCGCCGAGTGGGAGGCGCTCGACGCCCTCGAGATCGACGACGCCCTGCGGGCGCGCGCGGCGAGGAGTCGCGCGGCCATCCTCGCTTTCGCACGCGGCCGCACCCAGGAGGCCCGCGAGGTCCTGGAACGCGCCGAGGAGCGCGTGGCCTCGCACGACCTGAAGAGGGTCCTGGTCGCGATGCGGGCCTCGATCGGCCTGGTCGATCTGCCGCCGGATCGGATCGTGGCGGAGACCGAGCTGGTGCTGCGCGAGCCGGACCTCCCGCCCTACGTCGAGTCGCGCTCCCTCTCGTCCCAGTTCGTCGCCGCCAACGCGCTGGGGCGCTTCGAGCGCGTGCTCGAGCAGCGACCGCGCGCGCTGCAGGCGGTGGCTCGCCAGCGCGCCACGAATCCGTTCGCAGGGATCTGGGTCGACCTCAACACCTTCTACGCGCTGCTCTTCACCGCGGCGTTCCCTGCCGCGGAGCAGCTCGCCAGCGAGCGGCGCGAGGCTCACGCCGAGGATCCCTTCGTGGCGACGCGGGGCTACTGGACCTACGCGCTCGGCCTCGTCCTGCTGTGGCGCGGCCGCGTGGAGGCGGCGACTGCGCTGTTCCGGGAGGCCTCCGCACTCCTCCTCGCCTACGACAACGGCGTGCGCCAGGCCGTGCTGTTCGACCTGGCGATGGCACGCGCTCTCGCGGGTGCAGGCACGGAGGCGGAGCAGCTCCTGAGCGAGGGCGAGACGTCCCGTCGGGCTCCGCCAGTCATGCTGCCGGGGCGCGACCGAGCCCACGCGTGCGTGCGGGCCGCGCGGGGAGAGCGCAGCGCCGCACGCGAGCTCCTCGTCGAAGCCGGACGCAGCCTGTTCGCGAGCGGTCGAGCGCTGCCCGCAATCCTCGCGCTCCACGACGCGATCCGCTTCGGTGCGGGCATCGAGGCGGCGCGCGCGCTGGACAAAGCCGCGTCGCACACCGACGGTCCGCTGCTCGAGGCGCTGGCTGACCACGGCTTCGCCCTGGCGAGGCGCGACGCGCCCGCGCTCGACGCCGCCTCCCGGCGGCTCGCCGACCTCGGCGTGCTCTTCTACGCGGCGGAAGCCGCGCGGGCCGCCTGCGAGCATCACACGAAGGCCGGCGACACAGCGGCCGCCCTGGCGTCGCGGAACGCCTTCGAGCGCCTGGCGGCACAGTGCGGGGGCGCCGCGTTCCCGCCCCTGGGGATCGGCGATCCCCTCACGCGCCGCGAGCGCGAGGTCGCCGAGCTGGCGGCCCGCGGCGCGAGCGACCGCGAGATCGCGGCGCGGCTTTCGCTCTCGGTTCGCACCATCCACGCGCACCTCCGCACGGTGTACGGAAAGCTGGACGTCGACGGCCGCAGCGCCCTGCGCGCGCTGCTGGCTCCGTCCGGGGAGCGGGTCCGGGACGAAGACGACGTGAAATAGGCAACCGACTGCCGATGCGGCGGCCCAGCGCGGCCGCGTAGGGTGCCCCTCCGAATCAGGAGGGCTCGGTATGCAGTCGCCGGAGCGAACCCACTCGATCGTCGCGGTGCTCGCGCTCGCTCTCGCCGCTGCGTGCCTCGCGGGCGCGGCCGCCGCGGCCGCCTCAGAGGCGCCGCGCGAGGGCACATGCGACCTGGCGGAGGAGCTGTTCCCGGACAACAACCCGGGTCCGGGGTCGCTGAAGGAGATCGCGGTTCCCGAACCGACGGACCTCGGGAGCTACGTCCGGAGACGCGATGTCGCCATTGCGCTCGGGAAGGCCCTGTTCTGGGACATGCAGGTGGGCAGCGACGGCGTGCAGGCCTGCGCGTCGTGCCACTTCCGCGCCGGCGCCGATCCGCGTTCCGTCAACCAGTTGAACCCCGGCGGCCAGGACAATCCCGACCCGACGATCGATCTGGGCGGACCCAACCATCGACTAACGGCGTCGGACTTCCCGCTGCACCAGCTGGCCGACCCCACCGAGCGGACCTCGCTGGTGCTGCGCAGTATCGACGACGTCGTCTCGTCCCAGGGCGTGCATCTGCGGCGATTCGTGCGTGCGGAACGGGGCGCGATCCGAGACGAGACCCTCGTGGTGCCCGACCCGGTATTCAACGTCCAGGGGATCAACACGCGGCGCGCGGAGCCGCGCAACACGCCGACGATGATCAACGCCGCGTTCACGCTCCAGAACTTCTGGGACCGGCGCGCAGCGAACATCTTCAACGGCGTCAGCGTCCAGGGGGCGGGCGATTCCGCAGCGCAGGTCCTGCGTGCGGACGGCGCCGATCGGATCACGCCGGTCTACGTGCGGATCGACAACGCCAGTCTCGCGTCGCAGGCGGTCGGTCCGCCGCTCTCCGATCGCGAGATGGGTTCTCTCGGCCGCACCTTCAAGGACGTCGGCAAGCGCTTGGCGTCCGCTCGACCGCTGCGGCGGCAGAAGGTGGCCTTCGACGACAGCGTACTCGCGCCCTACGTCGATCATCGCGAGCACTACCGCGGACTCGATACGACCTATCGCCAGATGATCCAGAGCGCGTTCCAACCGGCGTGGTGGCGGTCGAATCTGATCGTCCGGATCGAGCCCAACGGCTCGCTCGCCTTCGTGTCCCGTCCGGATCGCCCGCTGCGCGACAACGAATACACGATGGTCGAGTACAACTTCTCGCTGTTCTTCGGGCTCGCGGTCCAGCTCTACGAGATGACACTCATCTCCGACGACGCGCCGATCGATCGCTTTTTCGAGGGCCAGCCGGACGCACTCACGGCCAGGGAGCTCCGCGGCCTGGCCATCTTCGACAGTGAAACCGCGGATACCGCGTGCTCTGGCTGTCACTCGGGCGCCGAGTTCACCGACAACTCCAGGCGCATTTTCGACGGTGCGGTGGTGGATGGCGTGAGGCAGCCGGCGGAATGGGTCGAGCGGATGTTCAACGGCGAATGTGAAGTGGTGGCCTACGATCAGGGCGTCTACAACATCGGCGTCCGGCCCACCGAAGAGGATCTCGGCCATGGCAGCAACGATCCGTTCGGAAATCCGCTGTCGTTCATCAAGCTGCTGACGCTGCCCGCGAGCGAGATCCCCGCGCAGGAACTGCTGACGTACCCGATTCCCAACATCGCCGATCCGCCCATCGGGCTCGGCGAACGGACGCTGACCGACGGCACCTTCAAGGTCCCCGGCTTGCGCAATCTCCAGCTCACCGCTCCGTACCTCCACAATGGGGGGCAGCGTACGATCCGCCAGGTGGTGGAGTTCTACAACCGCGGCGGCGACTTCCGCGAGCACAACGTCGAGAACATCGACTTCGAGATCGGCAAGCTGAACCTCACCCCAGAGCAGATCGACGACCTCGTCGCGTTCCTCGGCCGCCCGCTGACGGACCTGCGGGTCGTGCGTCAGAGCGCTCCGTTCGACCACCCGCAGCTGTTCGTCCCGAACGGCCACTCCATCGACGGGGGCGCTCCACGGGCCACCCGGGAAGGCGTTGCTCGAGACCTGCTTCTCGAGATCCCGGAAGTCGGGCGCCGTGGAGGGCGACTGCCGAGCGGCTTCCTGGAGTAGCGACGGCGCCATGCCCGACACCACGGACCCCGCTTCGAAGCAACTCGTCGATCTCCCCTTTCATCTCATCGTGATGTGCCCGAAGTAGCCGACCTCTAGTCCCCCTCGTCTGGGAACCTCGCCCGATACCCGCGAAACCTCTCCCTCACACGCTCTTCGCTGAGCCCGAACTCCTCGAGCTCGTACTCGTGCTTCCCGTGCTTCGCCCGCGGATTCGCCGCCGCGTGCGCCTCGAACGCCGCCAGCGCCGCCGGCGTCAGCGGCAGCCCGAAGTGCGCGTAGATCCGCTTCGCCACGCCTACCGCGTCGCTCACGAACTCGTCGTGCGAGACGTCCACTACGCGCCGCGCGTCCATCTTCTCCCGCGCCGCGAGGCCGTGGTCGAGGGAGCGTGCGTAGAACTCCATCACCACCGGCCCGAGCCACTTCTTGTCGAGGCCCACGAGCGTGGTCATCAGCGCGGCGGTCATGCTGCACCCCGAGGCGATGCACGCGACCGGGTCGCGGTGCGTCCACACGATCGCGACGTCGGGGAAGGTCGCGGCGAGCGCGTCGAGGCCCCAGAGATGGGCGGGCGCCTTCAGCAGCCAGCGCTCGCCGGGCCGCTGCCAGTCGAGGAGCTGCATCAGCTTCTTCTGGTAGGCGTAGAGCGGGCGCAGGTCCGAGGCCTGGCTCTGGTACCAGCTCGCGTAGGGCTCGAGCATGATCTCGATGCCGAGCTGCACGCCGTGCATCGCGTAGGCGTGGAGCAGCACGCACTCCTCGGGCGTGTCGGCGCTGGTGAAGTGGATCTTCGTCCACTCGGGGTTCTTCTCGCGGCCCTGCGCGTAGTAGGCGTCGATGGCCTCGCGCCGCGGGTCGGAAGCAAAGGGCGCGGCGCCCTCGAGCGGCTCGGGGCACTGCGTCTCCCAGAGGCGCAGCGGCCGCGCCGCCGGATCCTCGCCGAGCAGGTTGAAGAGCGCGGAGGTCGCCGAGCGCGGCAGGCCGGTGAGCACGACGGGGCTCTTCACCGGGCGCGCGAGCACCTCGGGGTGGCGGCGCCAGGCGTCCTCGAGCTTGAGGCGCGTCGCGAGCAGCCCGACGAGACGGCGGCGATTCCGCCGCCGTCCCTTCTCCGAGAACGGGTTCCGCTGGTACGTGTCGAGCAGCGCGCGGAGCCCGGCGCGGAACGACTCGTCGCCGAAGTCATCGAGCTGCGCCGCAGCGCGAGCCTCGGCGAGGAGCGCGGCCTCACTCCAGTCCGGGTCAGCCACGCCCTTCGAGCTCCGCGAGCTTCGCGACGCGCGTCTTCGGGTCCGGGTGGCTCTTGGCGCGGATCCAGCGCACGCACATCGTGCCGCGGCGGTGGCCGCAGGTATCGAGCCAGTTCGGGTGCCCGGGATCGCGCGCCGCCACCACGATCTCGACGCTGCCGTCGGGCCGGTACACCGCCGTGTGTTTGTTCACGTGCACCTTGCGGAAGCGGTAGTCGAGGCTCTCCAGCCAGTAGTTCGCGAGCTGGAAGTTCCAGAAGTCGCACTCGGGCGGCGTGAGCGTAACCACCAGCGCATCGTCGTCCGCGAGCTCGAAGTAGCTGTGGTAGTAGGCGATGTTCGGGTCGCCGCCCGCCGCGAAGGCCTTCTCGTGGGGGAAGCGCGGCAATTGGTTGGGGTGCTTCTGCCAGTCGCGCGCCCACGAGTCGAACAGGCGCGACGTGCCGGCGACGAACTTCGCCACGCCCTGGAGCATGCGGTCGAAGCGCACGGGGTCGAGCGACCTCACCTCGCCCGGCCCGCCCACACGCTCGATCTTCACGTCGGCGATCACCTCCTTCGCGTGATCGAGCCGCGTCTGACGGATCTGGATCATGCGCGTCTCCGGCTTCATCGGGAGCCAGTTCACTCCCTTCGGCTGCTCCTTCGACGACGCGATGATCTCGAAGCTGCCGCCCGGCCCGAGCTTCATGTCCTTCGCCTCGAGGTAGCCGGTCGTGCTCAGGCTGCCGGTGGTGGCGTAGTTGCCCGCCTGCGTGCCGAAGCCGAGGTAGTGCACCGTGCCGCGCGTGCCCCAGATCCGGTAGTCGTGGCTGCCGTTCACGGGCGCGTTCAGGTAGACGTTGTCGGGGTTGTCCATCCCCATTTTCACCGTCTCGCCGGTGGTGCGCTGGAAGTGGGGCGTGCTGGCGTCCGACGCCTCGACGAAGGTCTCGAGGCCCGCGCGCAGCAGGCGGCTCAGGTAGCGCCAGCCCTCCGCGCGATCGAGCGGGTCGTTCGGGCCCGCGAGCACGACGGCGCCCGCCGCCTTCAGCGTGTCGCAGAATTCTTCCCAGGCGCGCCCGTCGACGACGCGCGCGATCGCTTCGGCCTGATCCGCCATGCTTCCTCCGGAAAACGGCCGAGCTTAGCCCGACTTGCGCGGAGGCAGCCCCTCCTGGAACCGGGGCGCGTCGCCCGGGATCTCGTCCCAGTTCGCCTTCGAGCCGACGTAGATGTGGCCGCCGATGCGCAGGCCCGGATCGTCGTCGAGCACGCCCGCGGGCACCCAGTACGCGGCGGCGCCCGGCAGCTTCTGCGGCAGCGGCGAGCCGCAGGTGCGGCAGAACGTGGTGCTCCAGCCCGTGGGCTTGCGGAACACCTGCCGCAGCTCCTCGCCCGAGAGCCAGCGCAGCTCCGCCTCGGGCACGACGATCACGGCGTTCGACGCGGTGCCCGAGACCTTGCGGCACTGCGAGCAGTGGCACATCCCCACCTGCGTCACCGCGCGCTCGTACTCGAAGCGCACCGCGCCGCACAGGCAGCTCCCGCGGATCACGAACGCGCCTCGAGGCGGAACAGCACGATGCCGGCGGGGACGGGGTCGTAGCCGCGCTCCTTCAGGATCGGGTCGCGCAGCGCCGCGTCCGTCACCCGCACCGCGCGCAGCTCGAAGATCTGCTCGCCGATGCGCACGCGCACGTCGGGGTGCTCGATCCAGATCGCCGCCCAGCTCTCGCCCGGCCACCACTCGGCCAGCGCCCAGCGGTGCGACTGCGCGAAGAGCGCGCCGTCTTTCACGAAGCACTCGAGCTGGATCGAGTGCGGGTCCGCCGGCCGCGACTCGACCTCGCAGATCGCGCGGTCGCCGCCGAGCGTCTCCGTCCAGACCGCCGGCGCGGGCGTCACCACCCCGCGGAGCGCGCCCCCCGGCACCGGGCCGCAGCCGAGCGCGAGCCCGATCAGCGCGGCGAGCGCGCTACGCACCGAGCTGCCCGAGCGCCGCGCGCCCGCCGATGTAGAGCAAGGCGAGGCACGAGACGAGGTAGAGGTTGAAGCGCAGCATGACGTGGTTGAAGGTCGTGTGGACCGCGCTGTGCAGGACGCGGAACGCCACGAAGATCCAGCTCGCCGTCACGTACGCGCCGTCCACCTGCTGCGTCGCGAACAGGTAGAGCGCGAGCGCGTAGAACAGGACGGGCAGCTCGAACAGGTTCTTGAAGTTGTCCGAGGGGTTCGACACCGACGCGGGCGACAGCCGCGCGAACTCGCCGGGCACCGAGAGGTCCACGTCGCCGAGGCTGCGGATGAACGGGATCCGCCGCGCGTACAGCACGATCCAGACGGCGAGCGTGAGTCCCATCAGGGCGAAGAACGGCCCGAAGATCGCCGTCTGCTGCATGTCAGGCGAGGGATAGCACGGTGCGGATGCCGCGCTGGGCCATCAGGTCGTCCATGGCCGAGTTGATCTCCGCGAGCGGCCGGCGGGCGGTGATCATCGACTCGAGGTCGAGCCGCCCGGCGCGCCACAGCCCGAGCAGCCGGGGGATGTCGCGGATCGAGTTGCAGCTGCCGAGCAGGCAGCCGAGCAGGCGCTTGCCGCTCACCACGAACAGGCTCGCGGGCGCGAGCGTGATCGCCTGGTCCACGGGAGGCGCGCCCACGCATACCACCGCGCCGCCGTTGCGGGTCGCGAAGAAGCCGGTGCTCACGAGCGCGGCCACGCCGGCCGTCTCGAACGCATAGTCCACGCCCACGCCGCCCGTCAGCTCGCGGACGGCGGCGATCACGTCGTCGCTCTTCGGGTCGAGCAGGTCGGTGGCGCCGAGCGCCTTCGCCGTCTGGCGGCGCTGCGCCACGGGGTCGGAGACGATGATGCGCGCCGCGTTCGCGAGCCGCGCCCCCTGCACCGCGGAGAGGCCGATGCCGCCGAGCCCCATCACGAGCACGGTGGCGCCCTCCTCCACGCGCGCGGTGTTGAGCACCGCGCCGACGCCGGTCTGCACCGCGCAGCCGATCACGCACGCGATCTCGAGCGGCGTGTCCGCCGGCACCTTCACCGCGCCCGTGGCATGGACGACGGTCGACTCGGCGAAGGCGGCCACGTTGAGGCCGCGGTAGACGGTCTGGCCCTTGCGCGAGAGCCCCGTGCTCCCGTCCGGGAAGGCGCTCGTCATCACGCCCAGCGAGCGCTCGCACAGGCTCGCCTCGCCGCGCACGCACCAGTAGCAGGCGCCGCAGGGCGGGCACGGCGTGAGCACCACCTTGTCGCCCTCGGCCAGGCCGGTCACGCCGGCGCCGAGCGCCTCCACCACCCCCGCGGCCTCGTGGCCCAGCACGATCGGCAGCGCGCCGCCCATGTCGCGCACGCTCACGTCCGAGTGGCAGAGCCCGCAGTGGTGGACGCGCACCCGCACCTCGCCCGCCCGCGGCGCCCGCAGCTCGAGGTCGCTCACCAGCTCGAGCGGCTTGCCGGCTTCCGTCACGATCGCTGCCCGCATCACGCCTCCTCCGAAGACGCGACAACATACCCGGTTCGTGGACGCCGCGACCGGCGACGAGAAAGGGAGCGGCCGGATGCGGGCGGCGTGGGCCTGCCTCGACGCGCGGGAACGGACTGGCGATCGTGGCGTCCAACGCTGCGCCCCCCGCACGAGGCACCCATGCAGAAGCGGATCGCTCCCTTCCTGTTACTCGTCCTGGTCGCGGCGGCCCGTCCGTCTCCGCGCATCGAGTCGTTCTCGCCCGAAGGCCTCGCCAAGAACGTGCGCCAGGTGGCGGTGCGCTTCTCGCAGCCGATGGTCGCGTTCGGCGACCCGCGCCCGCCGCTCGAGCTGTTCGCGATCGACTGCCCGGAGCAGGGCGTGGCGCGCTGGGTGGACGAGCGGAGCTGGGTCTACGACTTCGCGAAGGACCTGCCGGCGGGCGTCGCGTGCGGCTTCCGCCTGCGGGACGAGGTGCGCAGCCTCGCGGGCGCGCGCGCCGCGGGCCGGCGCGAGTTCCGCTTCACGACCGGCGGCCCCGCGGTGAAGACGGTCCAGCCCTGGCCCGGGACGCGCATCGCCGAGGACCAGCGCTTCGTGCTGCGCCTCGACGCGGTGGCGGACCCGCGCTCGGTCGAGGCGCACGCGCACTTCCGCGTGGAAGGCCTGCCGGATCCGGTGGGCGTCCGCGTCGTGACGGGCGCCGACCGCGACGAGGCCGTGCGCCAGAGCGTGCGCGAGCCCGCGGCGTCGGACCTGGTGCTCGAGGCGCGCCAGCGCTTCCCGGCCGGGCGGCGGGTCGACCTGACCTGGGCCGCCGGCGTGGCCACCGCCACGGGCGTCGCCACGGCCGAGGCGCAGCGCTTCGACTTCCGCGTGCGCGACGCGCTCGCGCTCGAGGTCTCCTGCCCGCGCGAGAACGCGCACGCGGACTGCCTGCCGCTCGGCGAGCTCTCGCTCCGGTTCTCGGCGCCGATCGCGGCCGAGGCCGCGCGCCGCATCCGGCTCGTGCCGCTCACGGGAGCCCCCGCCCCGGGCGCGCCCGAGCCCGCCTACGACTTCGACGGCGGCGACCACATCCAGTACTGGAAGATCCGCGGCCCGTTCGCGCCGCGCAGCCGCTACCGCCTCGAGCTGCCCGCCGACCTGCGCGACGACGCGGGCCGCGCGCTGCCGCCGCCCGACGCGGCGGCGCTCGAGGTCGCGATCGCGCCGCTGCCGCCGCTCGCGAAGTTCGCGGCGCGCTTCGGCGTGGTGGAAGCCGGGGCGCCGGTGCTCCCCGTGACGCTGCGGCGCATCGAGCCCGAGGCCCTGCCCACCGGAACCTCGATCGACCTCGCGGGCTCGTCCGCCGACCTCGCCTCGCCCGACGCGGTGGACACCCTCGCCTGGCTCCGCGCCTCCGCGGGCTCCGACTGGGGCTGGCGCGAGAGCTCGATCTTCTTGCGCGGCGGCCGCGGATCCCAGCAGCGCGAGCGCTTCGCACTGCCGCTGGCGGCGAGCGAGGACGCCACCGAGGTGGTCGGCATCCCGCTCGCGGGCCCCGGCCTCCACGTGGTCGAGATCGAGAGCCGCGCGCTCGGCCTCGCGCACCTCGGCGCCGACCGCCCGATGTACGCGTCCGCGGTCGCGCTCGTCACGAACCTGTCCGTGCACTTCAAGTGGGGCCGCGAAAGCTCGCTCGCCTGGGTGACGAGCCTCGATCGCGGCCGGCCCGTGGCCGGCGCGAGCGTCGCGGTGTTCGACTGCGACGCCAAGGAGCTCGCGCGCGGCACCACGGACGACGACGGGCTGGTGCGGCTCGCGGGCCTGCCGGAGCCGGACTCCGACACCACCTGCGGCGGCTACACGAGATACGACTCCGGCCTGCTCGTGATGGCGCGCCGTGACGGCGACGTGAGCTTCGTCCACACGAGCTGGGAGGAGGGCATCGAGCTCTACCGCTTCGCGGTGCCGACGCGCTGGCGGCCGCTCACGGCGCTCGCGCACACGATCTTCGACCGCGCCCTGTTCCGCGCCGGCGAGACCGTGCACATGAAGCACCTGCTGCGCCGCCCGGTGCTCGCCGGCTTCGGGGCGGTCCCCGACGCCGCGGAGTACACCCAGCTGCGCATCCAGCACGTCGGGAGCGAGACGCCGGTCGAGCTGCCAGTCGCGCTCGACGCGAACGGCAGCGCGCTCTCGGAATGGGCGATCCCGAAGGACGCGAAGCTCGGCGTCTACGAGGTGGCGCTGGTGCGGCCGGCGGCCTGCGCGGGCGAGTGCGAGCACACGCTGGTCTCGGGTCGCTTCCGCCTCGAGGAGTTCCGCCTGCCGCTGCTGACGGGCGCGCTCCAGCCGCCCGCCGCGCCGCTCGTGGACCGGCGCGAGTTCCCGCTCGACGTCGCGCTCCGCTACCTGGCCGGCGGGCCCGCGAAGGGGCTCGACGCCACGCTGCGCACGCAGGTGCGGCCGCGCAGCGTCGAGATCGAGGACTACGAAGGCTTCGCGTTCCTCGCGGGCTCCCTACGCGAGGGCATCGAGCGGCGGAGCTGGGGCGGCGACGAGCACGCCGAAGCGCCTGCGCCGGAGGTGCGCACGCAGGCGCTCGTGCTCGACGGCGCGGGCGGCGCGCGCGCGACGGTGGGCGCGTTGCCCGAGAGCGCGGGCCCGAGCGAGGTGGTGGCCGAGCTCGCGTTCCGCGACCCGAACGGCGAGACGCAGACGCTCTCGCGCACGCTTCCGCTCTGGCCCGCCGAGCGCATGATCGGCCTAGCCGTGGCGCGCGACTTCGTGAAGGAGGAGCCGCTGCAGATCGACACCGTCGTGCTCGACCTCGAGCAACAGCCGGTCCGGCGCGCGCCGGTGACGGTGGAGGTGTTCGAGCGCACGACCTCGTCGCACCGCAAGCGCCTGGTCGGCGGCTTCTACGCGTACGAGCACGTCACCGAGACGAAGCGCGTCGGGACGCTGTGCGAGGGCCGCAGCGACGGCCAGGGTCGCTTCCGCTGCGAGGCCCCGGCGCCCGGCGGAGGCCAGCTCGTGCTGCGTGCGACCACGCGCGACGCGGAGGGCCGCAGCGCCGTCACCCACGTCGAGCGCTGGCTGCCGGGCGAGGACGACTGGTACGCGGCCGAGAGCAGCGACCGCATGGACCTGCTGCCCGACGAGCGCCGCTACGAGCCCGGCGACGTCGCCTTCCTCCAGGTGCAGATGCCGTTCCGCGAGGCCACGGCGCTCGTGACGGTCGAGCGCGAGGGCGTGGCCGAGGCGTTCGTCACGAAGCTCTCGGGGCGGAAGCCTTGGGTCGCGGTGCCGATCGAGGGCGCGTTCGCGCCGAACGTGTTCGTGTCCGTGCTCGCCGTGCGCGGGCGCGTCGCGGAGCCGCAGCCCACCGCGCTCGTCGATCTCGCGCGCCCGGCGCTGCGCCTCGGCATGACGAAGCTCCGCGTCGGCTGGCGCGCGCACGAGCTGCGCGTGTCGGTGAAGGCGGAGCAGGACAGCTATCGCGTGCGCGAGACGGCGAAGCTGCGCGTCGCGGTGCGCACGCCCGACGGCGACTTCCCGCCGCCCGGCACCGAGCTCGCGGTGGCCGCCGTGGACGAGGGCCTGCTCGAGCTGGCGCCGAACGCGAGCTGGCGGCTGCTCGAGGCGATGGAGGGTGAGCGCTCCCAGGAGGTCCACACCTCGACCGCGCAGCTCCAGGTGATCGGGAAGCGGCACTACGGCCAGAAGGCCGTGCCGTCGGGCGGCGGCGGCGGCGGGCGGGCCACGCGCGAGCTGTTCGACACCCTGCTCGCCTGGCAGCCGCGCGTCCCGCTCGACGCGCGCGGCGAGGCGCGGCTCGAGATCCCGCTCAACGACTCGCTCACGAGCTTCCGCATCGTGGCGGTGGCGCACGGCGCCTTCGACCGCTTCGGCACGGGCAGCGCGAGCGTGCGCACGACGCAGGAGCTGATGGCGCTCGCCGGCGTGCCGCCGCTGGCGCGCGAGGGCGACCGCCTGCGGCCCGAGTTCACGCTGCGCAACACGACCGAGGACGAGCTCGCCGTGACGGCGCGTCTCTCGGTCGAGGGGCTCGGGCGCGAGCTCCCGCCGCAGGAGCTGGTGCTCGGCCCCGGCGAGGCGCACGCGCTCGGCTTCGCGCTCGAGGTGCCGGTGGGCGTCTCGATGCTGCGCTACGAGCTGTCCGCCGAGAGCGCGGACGGCGGACCTGCGGACCGCGTGCGCGTAGAGCAGCAGGTGGTGCCCGCGGTGCCCGAGCGGGTGTTCCAGGCGACGCTGCTCCAGCTCGAGCGGCCGGTCCAGCTTCCCGTCGCGATGCCGAAGGACGCGGTGCCCGGGCGCGGCGGGCTCGAGCTGAGCCTGCGCCCGACGCTCGCGAGCGGCAACGCCGGGCTCGAGGCCTGGTTCCGCGCCTACCCCTACGACTGCCTCGAGCAGCGCACCTCGCGCGCGATCGGCCTGCGCGACGAGGAGCGCTGGCGCGGGATCGCGGCCGATCTGCCCGCCTATCTCGACGAGGCGGGGCTCGCGAAGTTCTTCCCCTCCATGCGCGCGGGCAGCGACGTGCTCACGAGCTACGTGCTCTCGACCGCGCACGAGGCCGGCTACCCGCTGCCCGACGCGAGCCGCGCGCGCATGCTCGACGCGCTCGAGGCGTTCGTGGACGGCCGCATCGAGCGCCCGAGCTACACGCCGATGGGCGACCTGCCGCTGCGCAAGCTCGCCGCGCTCGACGCGCTCGCGCGTCACGGCCGCGAGGTGAGCGCGCGCCTCTCCGCGCTGCCGCGCCAGCCGGAGCTGTGGCCCACGTCCGCGCTGCTCGACGGCCTCAGCCTGTGGCGGCGCCAGACGGCGGGCGACGCGCGCACCCGCGAGCTCGCTCGCATCGAACGCCTGCTGCGCGCGCGCCTCACGCTCGGCGGCACGACGCTCGGCTTCTCCACGGAAGAGGCCGACACGATGGACTGGCTGCTCGCCACGGCCGAGCTGAACCTCGTCCGGTTCGTCGTGCTCGCGCACGAGAGCCCGGGCTTCCGGCGCGACCTGCCGCGGCTCGTGAAGGGCGCGCTCGGGCGGCAGCGCGCGGGCGCGTGGAGCACCACGGTCGCGAACGCGTGGGGGCGGCTCGCGCTCGAACGCTTCTCGCAGGAGTTCGAGGCCGTGCCGGTGGCGGGCGAGACCGAGGTCGCGCTCGCGGGCGAGGCCCGGCGCCTGCCCTGGGCACCCGCGCCGCCAGCGACGCTGCGCCTGCCCTGGCCGCTCGGGCCGAGCGAGCTCGCGCTGCGGCACGACGGGGCAGGCGCGCCGTGGGCCGAGCTGCGCAGCGTGGCGGCGATCCCGCTGCGCGCCCCGCTCTTCGCGGGCTACCGGGTCGCGCGTCGCTGGACGGCGCTCGAGCAGAAGACGCCGGGCGTCTGGAGCCGGGGCGACCTCGTGCGCGTGCACCTCGACGTCGAGGCGCAGAGCGACGCCGCCTGGGTGGTCGTCACCGACCCGATCCCGGCCGGCGCGGCGATCCTCGGCAGCGGGCTCGGGCGCGACTCCGCGCTCGCCACGCAGGGCGAGAGGACGGAAGGCGACGGCTGGTGGTGCCCGTGCCGCGCCTTCACCGAGCGCAGCTTCGCCGCGTATCGCGACTACTTCGAGTACGTGCCGAAGGGGAAGGTCGCGATCGAGTACACGCTGCGGCTCGATGCGGATGGCGTGTTCTCGCTGCCGCCCACGCGGGTCGAGGCGATGTATGCGCCGGAGAGCTTCGCGGAGCTGCCGCACGAGAGCGTCGAGGTGCTGCCGTGACGCGCGCGCTCGGCTGGGCGGGCTTCGGCGCGCTCTGGCTGCTGAGCCTCTTCGCGCTCGTCGCGTGGCCGGCGCCGCCGCCCTTCGCGGCGGTGCGCGCCGCGCACACGCCGAGCGAGGCGCTGCTGCTCGACCGGAGCGGGCGCGTGCTCCACGAGCGGCGCGCCGACGCGCGCGAGCGCCGGCTCGCGTGGACCGCGCTCCGCGAGGTCTCGCCGGCGCTCGTGCCGGCGCTGCTCGCGGTCGAAGACCGCCTCTTCTTCTCGCACCGCGGCGTCGACCCCCGCGCGCTCGGCGGCGCCGCGCTCGCGGCGTTCCGCGGCGAGCGGCGCGGCGCGAGCACGCTCAGCATGCAGCTCGCCGCGCAGCTCGACCCGCGCCTGCGCGCGCCGCGCGGCGGGCGGACGCCGGGGCAGAAGCTCCGCCAGGCGGCCGCCGCGCTCGCGCTCGAGGGGAGCTGGACGAAGGGGGAGATCCTCGAGGCGTACCTCAACGGCGTCTCGTTCCGCGGCGAGCTGGTCGGCGTGCGCGCCGCCGCGCTCGGCCTGTTCGGCCGCGCGCCGGACGCGCTCGGAGACGCGGAGGCCTGGCTGCTCGCGGTCCTGCTGCGCGCGCCGGGCGCGGAGGCCGGCGCGGTGGCCGAGCGGGCCTGCCGGCTCTCGGCGTCCGCCGACGCGGAGACCGATTGCGCGGCGCTGCGAGCGCTCGCGGCGCGCGCGCTCGGCCCCGCGCCGGCGCTGCGGGGGCGGGCGGCCCACGCGCCGCACCTCGCGGCGCGGCTGCTCTCCGATGCGACGCGCAGCGTGCGCACCACGCTCGACCTCGAGCTGCAGCAGCGGGCGAGCGACGCGCTGCGCCGCCAGCTCGCGGACCTCGCCGGCCGCAACGTGCGCGACGGCGCGGTGCTCGCCGTCGAGAACGAGACCGGCGACGTACTCGCGTGGGTCGGCAGCAGCGGCTCGCTCTCGCGCGCCCCGCACGTCGACTTCGTACGTGCGCGGCGCCAGGCCGGCTCGACGCTGAAGCCCTTCGTGTACGCCGCCGCCTTCGACGAGCGCCGCCTCGCGCCGGGGTCGCGGCTCGACGACTCCCCGCTCGAGCTCGCGACCGGTGCCGGCGGCTACCGACCCGAGAACTACGATCGCCGCTTCCACGGCCTGGTGAGCGCGCGGCTCGCGCTCGGCTCGTCGCTCAACGTGCCCGCGGTGCGCGCGCTCGAGCTGGTCGGCGTCGAGCCGGTGGTGCGGAGGCTCCGCGCGCTCGGCGTCGCGGGCCTCGAACGCGCCGAGCTCTACGGGCCGTCGCTGGCGCTCGGCGCGGCGGACGTGACGCTGCTCGAGCTGGTGAGCGCGTATCGCGCGCTCGCGCGGGGCGGCGTCGCGGGCGGGCTGCGGGTGCGCGCGGGCGAGGCGAGCCTGCCGGAGACGCGGGTGCTCTCACCCGAGGCCGCGTTCCTCGTGGCGGACATCCTGTCGGACCGCGGCAGCCGCAGCCTCACCTTCGGCCTCGAGAGCGCGCTCGCGACGCGCCACTGGAGCGCGGTGAAGACCGGCACCAGCAAGGACATGCGCGACAACTGGTGCATCGGCTTCTCGCGCCGCTACACGGTCGGCGTCTGGGTAGGCAACGGCAGCGGCGAGCCGATGTGGGACGTCTCGGGCATGGACGGCGCCGCGCCGGTGTGGGTGGAGCTGATGAATGCGCTGCACGCAGGCGAGGCGGGCGACCCGCCCGAGCCGCCGGCGGGCCTGCTGCGCACCGCCGGCGATTGGTGGATCGCGGGCAGCGAGCCCGCGCCCGGCCTCGCCGCCGAGACGCCGCGCCTCGCGCGCATCCTCTCGCCGGCGCCCGACCAGCTCGTCGCGCTCGACCCCGACATCCCGCGCGACCGCGAGCGCGTGCTGCTCCAGGCCGAGCCCGCGGACATTGGCCTGCGCTGGTCCCTCGACGGCGCCCCGCTCGGCTCCGCCGCCGCCCCGCGCCTCTGGCCCCCGTCGCGCGGCCGCCACGAGCTCGTCCTCGAAGACGCAGCGGGGCGCGCGGTGGACGCGGTGCGCTTCGTGGTGCGATGAGCGCTGCAGGGGCTGATGGCTGTCGAGGGGGCTGGATCAGCCTGGTCCGGGACGGATCGCAGATCGTTCGCTCCGAGCGTTCTCGGACTGCCGAGGAGCTGTTCCGCCAGATGCCCCAGCTCGATGTGCTCGCGATCGACATCCCGATCGGGCTGCCCGAGCGCGGGCCGAGGGCGTGCGATCGCGAAGCCCGCGCGGTGCTCGGCGCGCGGCGCAGCAGCGTCTTCCCGGCGCCGCCGCGGGCCGTGCTAGGCGCGACGAGCTGGCAGCAAGCGTGCGAGATCCGGAATGGCCTGGAAGGGAAGCGGATCAGCAAGCAGACGTGGGCGATCGTGCCGAAGATCCGCGAGGTCGACGACGCGCTGCGTCGCGTACCCGGTCGCAGCGCCTGGGTTCGCGAGGTCCACCCGGAAGTGTGCTTCTGGGCCTGGAACGGTGCGCCCATGAAGCACGCGAAGAAGAAGGCGCCGGGGCGCGACGAGCGCCTCGCGCTGGTCTGCCGTCACTTCGGTACTCGTGCATTCAGCGAGGTGCGCGATCGCTTCGAAAGGTGCGATGTCGCCGACGACGACATCGTCGACGCCTTCGCGGCGCTCTGGACCGCGGAGCGGATTCTGCGCGGCGAGGCGGTGCAAATGCCGAGCGCTCCTCCTCTTGACCCTGAAGGCCTGCGCATGGAGATCGTCTACTGATGCGATCTAGAAGATCGCCCGAATCAAGCTGGACTCCATCGGCTGGCGAAGTTTAGGGCTGATCCATGGGCTGGAAGTGCCGGGACAACGCTCTATCGCGCTCCACCGAGCACTCAGTAGTAACGCGGCGAACCAGCAGCGAGGCTCACGATCTCACCGCCTGCACCTACTGTGACTCGTACGTTCACGTCGAGCACCTTTGCATTGCAAGGACACGCATTCTCGACCCAAGCTTCGTCGAACTCATGCTGGCCGGAACTCAACTGAAACCGGGCTCCCCAGCCTCCAAAGGGGCCGTTGTCCAGACTGAAGTCGAGCCGATTCTCGCCCGGCCTCAAGGCTCCGCTGATGTCCACCCACCCCGTGTCGCGGTTGGCCGTCGCCAAGACTTGCACGCCGTTCACCAGGAGGCGTGCGGAGTCATCGACCTGTGACAAACGCGCGATGATCGTCTTGCCTTGCACACCCAGGAGGCCTGCAGCGATGCTCCGGTCCGGCTCCCTCGCTCCCTTGGCGATTGTCTCGAGAGTCGCTCTGCCGTTCGGAACTCGCGCCAGCGATCCTGGCAGCGTGGTCGGGAGCTGCGAGGTCGAGCGCAGCGATGAAGTCCGCGCGACGTCCATCGTCCTCGGCTTCGACGATCACCCTCAAGTAGTCAGAAAACTGGCGCCGAGCCGAGATCTCCAACTCGCGATTGTCGATTCGCTGCTGAGCCTCGTCGAACTCGCACTTGAGAAAGAGACCGAACAGCGCGATCACGACACCAGAGAAGAACTTGCCGAGGAAGTCGAGGACGTCCCACCAGTCCTTTCCCGGCCGCTTCTCCTCATCAGCCTTCAAGACCGCCTCCCCGTCACTTCGCGCTCAGCGGGGGTCGAGGCGGATGGGGGTGACGCCGGTGGGGTCCATGCCGCTGCGGAGGGCGCGCTCGCGCCAGCCGTACTTCGCGAGCGTGAGGGCGTTGATGCGGTCGCGCGTCGCGGCGTCCTCGACGAGCACCGCGCGGTACTCGCGGCGCTCGCCGCCGCGCGTCACGGCGACGTCGGGGTTCGCGCGCACGCGCGCCAGCCAGGGGCTGCTCGGGTCGCCCGTGCGGAGCCAGGCCGCCCCGCCGTCGTCCACCACCCAGAGGCGCGTCTCGTGCGCCCCCGCCGCGTCGCGCGTCTCGAGCACGACGACCTCGCCGCTCTCGGCGAGCACGACGTAGAAGATCCCGAGCGCGACCGCGAGCGCCGCGATGCCGCCGAGAATCCGTCCGAGCCTCATGCGTTCTCCTGCGCGGGCGCGACCAGGGTGCGGGCGTGGGGACGGAAGCCCAGCGCGCTCCAGAACGCCAGCCCGCTCTCGTTCTGCTCCAGCACCTGGAGCCAGACTCGCGCGCCGCGCGGAAACACCTCGTCGAGCAGCAGGCGCACGGCGGCGCGCCCGACCCCGCGCCGCCGGAGCGCGCGCGGCACCAGGAGCTGGCGCAGGTGCACGCCGTCCTCGTCGATCTGGAAGAGCGCGTAGCCCGCGGGGCCGTCCGCGACCTCGAAGAGGACGGCGCGGTACGGCCCCGCGAGCCAGCGCTGCATGCGCGCCTCGAGCTGCGCGACCGTCATCGGGTTGTCGGAGCCCTGGTCCTCGATCAGCTCGCGGTTCCAGGCGGCGAGCCGGGGCAGATCAGCCGCCGTCGCGAAGCGGTGCCTCACGGCGCCGCAGCGGGCCCCGCGTTCCAGATGTCGCGGTGCATCAGCCAGCGCCCGCCCGTGCGCTTCCACACCACCACGTAGCGGGCGCTGCTCTCGCGTCCGTCGCTGCCGAGCAGGTGGACGACGCCGTCTTCGAAGGCGAGGTCGCCGTGCGACTCGACCGTCGCCGTCTCGAGCCGCACGCCGCGCGTCTCCTTCATGGCGCCGCCCCAGAACGCGGCGATGGCGGCGCGGCCGCGCGCGGGCGCGGCGCCCGGCGCCATCACCACGCCGTCCTCGGTATAGAGCTCGGAGACCGCCTTCGCGTCGCCGGCGAGGAACGCCTTCACGAAGGCGGCGTTCCCGGCGTCCACGGCGTCGCGCACCGCGTCGCCGTGCACGGGGGCCGCCTGCACGCCGAGCAGCAGGCACGCGAGCGAGGCGACGGCGAAGCGCGACACCACGCGCCTCAGTATGGCCCGAATTGCCCGTCACAGCGAGTCGAGGAACGCCAGCAGCTGCTGCCTCTGCGTGCGCGACAGGAGCTGGTAGCGGGCGGTCACCCCAGCCGCCTGGCCGCGGTGGCGCCCGATCGCCTCCTGCTTCGTGAAGCTGAGCCCGTCGTGCATCAGGCGGTTGCGGGTGCGCAGCGCCCAGAGCGGCGCGGTGCGGAGCTGGCTCGCGGTCCCCGCGAGCTCCGCGGTCGGCAGCAGCGGGATGCCGTCCCCGGTGCCGATGTCGTGCAGCAGGAAGTCGCTGTACGGGTGGATGAGCTTGTTGCCGAGCGCGTCGGGCACCACGAACTCGCCGCCGTTGATGACCGTGCCGGGAGGCGCCGTCACGATCGCGGCGGTGTGGCAGGTGACGCAGCCCACCTCGCGGAACCAGCGCTCGCCGGCCTCGACGTCCGGGGTGATCGGCCCGCGCGCCGGCGCCTTCGTCGAGCGCATGAAGTCGGCGAAGGCGATCAGGTCGACGCCGTCGTCCTCGGGGTCGGGCACGAGGTCCCACTCGGTGCCGTAGCCCACGAACACGCCGCTCGAGGTGTTCTCGTCGGGCAGCAGCGGGCTCGTGATGCCCATCTCGTTCAGGTACGCGTCGCCCGAGAACGAGACGAGGCTCGCGTGCTGGCCCTTCCAGCCGAAGCGCCCGATGCGCGCCTTCCCGCCGGCTTCGAGCACGGGCGCCAGCACGATGGTGCCGCGCATGCCGAAGGGCTGGCGCTCGCGGATCGCCTGCAGCGTGCTGTTCGCGATCGCCTCGACGTAGCCCGCGCCCAGCGTGTTCGTCGAGATGCGGAAGGTGCGGATGTCGTCCTGGTATGCGACGCGCTCGACGATGTCCGGCGAGATCGCGCGCGACTGGATCAGGGAGCCGCCGAGCGATTCGAAGAACGTCTCGCGTTCGAGGCGCCCGGTGCGGTGCTCAGCGACCTGGCTCGCGCCGCCCGTCGCCACGTTCTGGTGGCACTCGCGGCAGCTCTGCGCGTTGTAGGTCGGGCCGAGCCCGTCCTCCGCCAGCTCCACCTCTTCGAAGATGAAGCGGTTGTCGTTGAAGGAGCGCAGCGCGACGACGCTGTCCTCGTCGAGCTCCTCGAAGGGCGGCCCCTGCTCGAGGTAACCGTTCGTCAGGTTGTCGAAGCCGGTGACCGCCTCGGTGACCGCGGCGGACGGCCGCAACGCGGCGGGCGCCTCGGCCTCGATGCGGCCGTCGTTCCGGAAGCGGTCTTCGCGGCGGCGGTGCTGGGCGGTGGCGGGATCGGCGAGCGCGGCGCCGAGCAGGAGCGCGAGCGCAGAGGCAGGAAGGGCTGAGCGCATGAGGTCTCCATCGTCTCCCCCCGACCGCTGGAGTGACGCGAGCATGCAGCGCGCGTGACGGTGCCGCCGTGAGTCGTGTCACGGAAGCGCGCGCGCAAGAGCTTACCTTGGTAGCATCGCGCGCCATGCGGAACGCACGCAGTCGCGTCGAGCAGATCCGCGCCCGGCTGGGCCATCCCGTGATCGACTCCGACGGGCACGACGTCGAGTACCTGCCGCTGGTGCGCGAGGAGTTGCACACGCTCGCCGGCCAGAGCGCGGTCGACCGCTTCGAGATGATGGTGAAGGGTGCGCAGCTCGCGCGCGGGCTCGACGACCCGACGCGGCGCACGCAAGGTGTGATGCGCATCCCCTGGTGGGGCCTGCCCGCCGAGAACACGCTCGACCGCGCCACCGCGATGCTGCCGCGCCTGCTCCACGAACGGCTCGACGCGATCGGCATCGACTTCGCCGTCGTCTATCCCACCTACGGTCTGATGGCGCTCTCGGCGGAGCCCGACGAGGTGCGGCAGGCCGCCTGCCGCGCGTTCAACCGCTATCACGCGGAGGTGTTCGCCGGCCTCGGCGACCGGCTCGCCTCGGTGGCGCTGATCCCGATGCACACGCCGGAGGAGGCCGTCGCCGAGCTCGACCACGCGGTGACGTCGCTCGGCTTCAAGGTCGTGCTGCTCGCCGGGCACGTGCTGCGCCCGCTGCCCGGCGAGAACGTGCCGCGCGGCGCGCGCTACCTCGACACCTTCGGCGCCGAGAGCGCGCACGACTACGACCCGGTCTGGGCGCGCTGCGAGGCGCTCGGCGTGGCGCCGACCTTCCATTCGTCGGGAATGGGCTGGGGCAGCCGGAACTCGCTCCACAACTACGTCTTCAACCACCTCGGCAACTTCGCGGCGGCGGGCGAGGCGGTGTGCCGCGCGCTGTTCCTGCACGGCGTGCCGAAGCGGTTCCCGCGCTTGCGCTTCGCCTTCCTCGAAGGCGGCGTGGCGTGGGCTGCGCAGCTCGCGGCGGATCTGGTCGGGCACTACGAGAAGCGCAACCGCGACGCGATCCGCAGCTACGACCCCGCGCGGCTCGACCGCGTGCAGCTCGCCGCGCTGGCCGGGCAGTACGGCGCGCCGCGCGTGGTGGAGAAGCTCGGCGAGCTCGGCGCGAGCCTGCACCTGCTCTCCGAGCCGGACGAAGATCCCGCGCGCCTCGACGAGTTCGCCGGCGCCGGCGTCGCGTCGGCCGAGGAGCTCGCGCGCCTGTTCGCCGAGCGCTTCTTCTTCGGCTGCGAGGCGGACGACCCGCTCAACGCGGTGGCCTACGACCGCGCGCGGCTGCCCTCCGGCTCGTCCCTGCACGCGCTGTTCGGCTCGGACATCGGCCACTGGGACGTGCCCGACGTCGCCGGCGTGCTGCACGAGGCGTGGGAGCTGGTCGAGGACGGCATCGTGTCCGAGGAGGACTTCCGCCGCTTCTGCTTCGGCTCGCCGGTGGCGCTGTGGACGGCGAACAACCCGCGCTTCTTCGAGGGCACGCCCGTGGCCGAGGCCGCGGCGAAGGAGCGCCGGGCGTGAAGGTGCTCGTCACCGGGGGCACCGGCTTCACCGGCTCGCACACGGCGCGCGCGCTCGTCGCCGCCGGGCACGAGGTGCGCCTGCTCGTGCGCGACGCCGGCAAGGTGGCGCGCGTGTTCGAGCCGCACCGCATCTCGCTCACCGACGTCGTGGTGGGCGACATGACCGACGCGGGCGCCGTCGAGAAGGCGCTCGACGGCTGCGACGGCGTGGTGCACGCGGCCGCGCTCGTGGACCTGCGGCGCAGCTCGGCGCGCCTCGTGGAGGAGACCAACGCGCGCGGCGTCGAGCTGGTGGTCGGCGGCGCGGTGCAGCGCGGGCTCTCGCGCATCGTGTACGTGTCGAGCCTGTCGGTGTTCTTCGTGCCGGGCGGCCCGCCCGTCTCGCCCGAGCTGCCGATCGCGCCCGCCACCACCGCGTACGCACGCTCGAAGGCGCAGGCCGAGGTCTACGTCCGCGAGCTCCAGGCGAAGGGCGCGCCCATCCGCATGTCGTACCCGGCGGGCATCGTCGGCCCCGACGACCCGGGCATGAGCGACGCGAACCACGCCGTCTACACCTGGTTCAAGGACACCGGCGTCGTCACCTCGAGCGGCTTCCAGTGCGTGGACGTCCGCGACGTGGCCGCGCTGCACGTGAGGCTGCTGGAGCTGCCGTCCGGCGCGCATCGCTACGCGGCCGCGGCCGACATGTTGCCGTGGGCAGACATCTACGAGCTGATGGACCGCATCACGGGCACGCGCGTGCGCCGCTTCGCGGTGCCGGGCTGGCTGATGCGCGCGGCGGGCAGCGTGGGGGACGTGGTGAAGCGCTTCTACGACTTCAACTTCCCGCTCACCCGCGACAGCATGGAGTTCGCGACGCAGTGGCCCGGCTCCGACGCCACGCGCACCACGGGCGAGCTCGACTTCTCCTTCCGTCCCGTCGAGGAGACCTACCGCGACACGCTGCGCTGGATGCACCGCGCCGGGCACCTGAGCGCGGCGCACGTGGGCCGGCTCGCCGCAGGCGCATGAGAGCCGGCAGGCCGAGCGCCACCGCCGTCGGAGCTGCCGCGTTCCGGGCGGGGCATCTGCACCTGTTCGATGGGCCCCCGATCCACGCCGACAGCTTCGCGCTCGCGCTCGCCGGCATC
>Ga0187892_10003001_pt1 | contig 31941 bp, 36 predicted proteins | sample MA1701073metaG_FD_139345 | JGI IMG/M metagenome (GOLD analysis project Ga0187892, IMG submission 139345) | Bio-ooze microbial communities from a basaltic lava cave in the Kipuka Kanohina Cave System on the Island of Hawaii, USA - MA170107-3 metaG ...
GATGGCCATCGAGAAGTTGTTGAGCAGGATCGAGAGGATCGGGATGCGCTCGCGCACCGCGGTCTCGAAGTCCATGCCGGTGAAGCCGATGGCCGCGTCGCCCCACACGTTGATGCAGAGGGCGTCGGGCTTGGCGAGCTTGGCCCCCATGGCGAGCCCCAGGCCGTAGCCGAGCTGGGTGGTCTTGCCCCAGCCGATGTAGGTGAGCGGCGCGGTGCTCTCCCAGAAGGGCGAGAGCTGATCGCGCGGGCTGCCCGCGTCATGGGTGATGATGGTGTTGGCCACGTCCACCGTGTGCAGCAGGTCCCAGATCACCCGATAGGGCGACAGCGGCTTGTCGCCGGCGGTGAGCTTGGGCATCCACTGGGCCAGCCACTCCGCCTTCATGGTGGCGATCCGGCGTGTCACCTCGGCCCGGCGGCCGCGCGGCTTGCCCTTCAGCCGATCGCGCACCTCGGCGAGCAGCGCCTCGAGCACGAGGCCCGCGTCGCCGATGACCGCGTGCTCGGCCACGATGTCCTTGTTCAGATCGGCCACGTCGATGGTGGAGTGGACGATGGTCTTGCCCTTCGGCATCGTCACGCCGTAGTTCGTGGTCGAGAAGCTGCAGCCGATGCCGAAGATCACGTCCGAGTTCTTCAGGAACTCGTGGACCGTCTTCGGGATCGAGCGGCCGCCCGAGCCCAGCGACAGCGGGTGGTTCTCCGGGAACGCGCTCTTGCCCTCGAGGCTCGTGGTCACAGGCGCTTCCAGCAGCTCGGCCAGCTCGCGGAGCTGCTGCCACGCGCGCGCGTAGTGCACGCCCTGGCCCGCGTAGATGACGGGCCGCTCGGCTTCCACCAGGATGCGCGCCGCCTCGGTGACCGCATCCGGATCGGGCGCGGTGCGCGTGCGCGGCGTCGCCTTGTAGTTGAGCGGCTCCGGGACTTCCTCGTTGAAGACATCGACCGGAATCTCCACCAGCACCGGCCGCGGACGGCCGTTCTTCACCTGGGTGAAGGCGCGGCGCATCGCGTCGGGCACCGCGTCGCCCAGCGTGACCTGCTCGCACCACTTGGTGATGTTGCGGTAATTGATGAACGAGTTGAAGTTCGGCGGGATATTGGTGATGCGTCGCGGGTAGCCGCCCGGCAGCACCACGATCGGCACCGAGTCCCCGTAGGCCTGGGCCACACCGCCGAAGGCGTTCTCCGATCCGGGCCCGTGCTGCATGGTGAACACGCCGATCTTCTGGCCGGAGGTGATCCGGCTCACCGCGTCGGCCATGTGCAGCCCGGTGCGCTCCTGGCGCACGATGATCGTGCGGATGTCGGCCTGGGCGGCCGCCTCGATGAGCGGGTTCACCGGGTAGCCGATCAGAAAGGTGGTACCTTCGCGCTTCAGGATCTCGGCAACGGCGGCGACCGCCTTCATGGAAGCCTCCTCTGGACGTGCGGTAGGATGGGGCCGACTCTAACTCAATCCGCGGGTGAAGGGAATCCGCCGGCGAGAGGACCGACGAGGCATGGCACGGAAGAAGTATAGCGTGGGCGTCATCGGGCTCGGTTTCGGCCGCGCTCACATTCCGGCGTTTCAGGCCAACGGCTGCAAGGTGGTGGCGGTCTGCCAGCGCAATCAGGAGACCGCCCGTGCGGTGGCCGCGCGCTACAACGTGTCCTCCGTCTTCGAGCGGTGGGAGCGGATGCTCGAGCAGACCAAGCCCGACATCGTGGTGATCGCCTCGCCGCCCAACCTGCACCGCGAGATCGCGCTGCATGCGCTCGAGCAGGGGGCGCACGTGCTGTGCGAGAAGCCGCTGGCCATGACCGCGGCCGAGGGCCGGGACATGGTCGAGGCCGCCACCCGGGCTCAGCGCGTGGCGATGACGTCGTTCAACTGGCGCTTCATCCCCGCCATGCAGCGCTTCCACGCGCTGGTCGAGGAGGGTAGGGTCGGCCGGCTCTTCCACGCGGCGGCCCGCTGGCTCGGGGCGCGCGGGGCCGACGAGTCCGCCCCGGTGACGTGGCGGATGGATCGCGCCCAGGCCGGCCACGGCGCCATGGGCGACCAGGGTGTGCACGTGATCGACCTCGTCCGCTGGCACTTCGGCGAATTCGCGCGCGTGATCGCGCAGGCGGGGGTGGCCTATCCGACGCGGGTGGTGCTGGACGGGGGCAAGCCGGCCGACGCCGAGGACTTCTGCAGCGTCATGGGCGAGCTGACCTCGGGCGGGCAGGTGACCTTCTCGGTGAGCCGCGCCGCGCGTGGGGCGAACGAGGCGTTCCTCGAAGCCTACGGGAGCCAGGGCTCGCTCGTCTACCGGCTCGATCGCGACAAGCCGAAGTGGTACGTGGGCGAGCTGCGCGCGGCCGGGGCCAGCGGTACGCTCCAGCCGGTGCCAGTGACGGCGGGACCGCCCCGCTCGGCCGGGGAGGGCGACCAGATGGAGGTCACCGGCAAGGCCACCATCGCGCCGCTGGTGAAGCGCTTCCTCGAGGGCATCCGCAAGGGCGAGAGCCCGTCGCCCTCGTTCGAGGACGGGGTGCGCGCGCAGCTCGTGCTGGACGCGGTGCTGCGCTCGCTCGGGGAAGGCGGCTGGCAGCGGGTCGGATCCGCGTGAGACCGGCGCGCGCCGGCCTGCACATCGGCGTCATCGGCGAGGGCGTCTGCTCGAGACGCACCGCCGCCCTCGCCGAGCGCGTCGGCCGGGCGATCGCGGAAGCGGGCGCGGTGCTGCTGTGTGGCGGCCTCGGTGGCGTGATGGAGGCGGCGTCGCGCGGCGCCGCCCAGGCTGACGGTCTCATCGTGGGGTTGTTGCCGGGGTTCGATGCGCGTGACGCCAACCGCTGGGTGAGCGTCCCCGTCGTGACCGGGATGGACCAGGCACGCAACGTCATCCTCGTGCGCTCCTGTGATGCGATCATCGCGGTCGGTGGCCGCTACGGCACCCTGTCCGAGATCGCGCTCGCGCTGAAACTGGGGCGGCCGGTGGTGGGGATCGGCACGTGGCGCCTCGCGCAGCCCGAAGGCCGGCGCGTGCCGCTGCTGACCGCGCGCACACCGGAGGACGCGGTGGTGCGCGCGCTGCGTGCTGCCCGCCGCGCCGGACGCGGCCGCCGCGGCTGGCTCGCATGAGTCGCGACCGCCGGTGTCACGCTCGCGTCGTTGACCCCCCGCGCGGGCGCGTGCTAGCCTCCCGGCGTGGTTCGGGTCAGCGTCGAGGCCGTCACCAAGCGCTACGGATCGGTTGAGGCGCTCCGCGCGGTCTCGCTCGACTTCGACGCCGGCCGTCTGACCGCGATCCTCGGCCCCTCCGGGTGCGGCAAGACCACGCTGCTCCGCTCGATCGCCGGGTTCGTGTCGGTCGACGCGGGAGCCATCCGCTTCGACGGCTCCGACGTGACGGCGCTGCCCCCGCAGCAGCGTGGCACCGCCATGGTCTTCCAGAGCTACGCGCTGTGGCCCCACATGACCGTGTTCGACAACGTGGCATACGGCCTGCGGCTCCGGCGGGTCTCCGCCGAGCAGATCGCCCGGCGCGTGCGGGACGCGCTCGCGCTGGTGGAGATCGGCGACGTGGACGCGGTCGCGCGCCGCAAGCCGACCGCGCTCTCGGGCGGCCAGCAGCAGCGGGTGGCGCTGGCGCGCGCCGTCGTGGTGGAGCCGCGCGTGCTGCTGCTGGACGAGCCGCTGTCGAACCTCGACGCCAAGATCCGCCAGCGCCTGCGCGTGGAGGTGCGACGGCTGCAGCGCCGGGTCGGCATCACCACCATCTACGTGACGCACGACCAGGAGGAGGCCCTCGCCATCGCGGACCGGGTGGTGCTGATGAATGGGGGCGCGGTGGTGCAGGCCGGCACGCCCGAGGGGGTGTATCTCGAGCCGGCGACCGAGTTCGTCGCCGACTTCCTGGGCGTCGGCAACCGGCTCGAGGCGCGCGCCGAGTCGGGGGCGCTGCATCTGGAAGGGCAGCGCCTGCCGTACGGCGGCGCCGCGCGAGGCTCCGTGCTGGTGATCCTGCGCTCGTCCGATCTCGGCCTGGCTCCGGCGGCGGCCGGGACCGGCGCCGCTTCCGGCACCCGGCTCGCCGGCCATCTCGAAGAGAGCCTGTTCCTCGGCGCGTACTACCGGCACTACGTGCGGGTGGGTGACGCCGTGCTCATGGTGGATGGTCCCGCGCCGGCGGCGCCGGGCCCCGTGACGATCACCGTCCCGCCGGACCGCATGCGCGTGTACCCGGCGGCCTGACCAGAGGAGAGCCCACGATGCTACTCCGATCGATTCTCGCCATGCTGCTGGCCCTGGTGGTGCCCGCCTCGGCGGCCACCCGGCTCAATGTCGCCATCGGCGCCGACGTCAACGTGGTCGAGGTGCACAAGACCCTGCTCGGGCCCGGCTTCCGCGCCACCGCCCCCGACGTCGAGATCAACGTGGTCGGCACCGGCACCGGGGAGCCGGCCAGCCGCGCCATCTACACCAAGATCAAGGCCCAGGCCGACGCGGGCCGTAAGCCGTGGGACCTGGATGTGGCGCTGGTGAGCATGGCCGTCGCCTCGCAGATGGTGAAGGAAGGGCTGCTGCACCGCTACGTGCCGCAGATGAAGAATGCCGCGCTGGTGAAGGGCGCCGAGGTGAAGGCCGCCTTCGGGGTGCCGGTGGACGGCTACGTCGTCCCGATGTTCCACAACCAGATTGCGATCGCCTATCTGCCTTCCAAGGTGCCGAACCCGCCCAAGTCCTTCGACGAGCTGGCCGCCTGGGTGAAGGCCAATCCGAGCCGCTTCGGCTACAACGGCATCAAGGGCGGCGTGAGCGGCGTGGGCTTCACCATGGGCTGGGTGTACTGGAAGACCGGCCTCTACAGCCAGCTCACCCAGGGCCCCTTCGACAAGGCACGGGAGCCCGCCATCCGCGAGGCGATCACCGCGCTGCGCGACTTCAACAAGCAGGCAGTGATCACCAACGGCAACGCGGGCACGCTCGACGCGCTCAACCGCGGCGAGATCTGGATGGGCGCGGTGTGGATCGATCAGCTCGTGGCGTGGAAGAACGAGGGCCGCATGGATCCGGCGGTGACGCCGGTGCTGCCCGCGCCGGGCCTGCCCATCTACCCGCTCTACCTGGTGGTGCCGCGCGAGGCGGCGAGCCGGGAGGCCGCCGTCCGCTACATCGACTACATCGCCACCCCGGAGGTGCAGGCCAAGGCCATCGTGGAAAAGTTCGGCTGGTACCCGGGGGTCGACGCCGAGAAGGTGCTGCCGCTCATCAACCCCAAGAGCCGGGAGCTGCTCTTCACCGGGGTGAGCGCGCAGGACCTCGCGCGCTACTCGCGCCAGATGCCGATCAAGGAGTACCACGACCTGATCAGCCTGGCGTACGAGGAGATCGTCCGCTGAACTGGGCCGAGCGGGCGCTGTGGGGCGCGCTCTGCGCCCCCGCGCTTGCGGTGCTGGCGGGGGTATTCCTGTGGCCGCTCGGCGCCTCAGTGGTCGCCAGCTTCTCGCGCGAGGGCCAGTGGACGCTGGCCAACTACGCGACCGTCGCCAACCTGTACGCGCGCGATGTGGCCTACACCATCGGGGTGGCCGCGGCCGGCACCGCGCTGACGTTCTGCGTGGCCATCCCGGTCTGCGGCTGGCTCCGCGTGCGCGCCTATGGGCCGGTCGAGTTTCTCCTGAAGGTCCCGCTCTTCGTGCCGTTCGTGGTGGTGGGGCACGCCCTGCGGGTGTTCTGGAGCCCCTACGTGCCGTCGTTCTCCTCGTCGTGGGCCGGCATCGCCGCCGCGCTCGCCTGGAAGCATCTCGGGCTCGCCGCGCTACTTCTGCTGGGGGCCTTCCGGGGCACGGATGATTCGTACCTCGAAGCCGCGCGCCAGCTCGGGGCCGGCACGGGTCGGCTCACCCGGGACATCCTGGTGCCGATGGCGGGGCCGGCCCTGGCGGTGACCGGCATCCTGATCTTCTCCTCCATGCTGGCCTCGTTCTCGATCCCGCTCATGATGGGCCGCGGCGGCGGCCCGCAGATGCTGATGATCGACGTGTACTATCGCTTCGGCCAGCACGGCGACTTCGCCACCGCCTCGGCGCTGGGGGTGGTCGCCTATCTCCTGGCCATGGGCGCCGCGCTCGTCTACGTCCGCCGGCTGACCCGGTAGGCGCTGCCCGTGATCGAGCCCGCGCGATCTATCGGGGCAATGACGGCGCGCGCGGCCGCGCTCGCGGTGGCGGCTTTCCTCATCCTCGGGCCGCTCCTGAGCCTGGGCGTCTGGTCGGTCGCGGAGCGCTGGACCTATCCCCACCCGTGGCCGCAGCGCTTCGGCTGGCGCTACTGGGCGCGCATGCTCTCGGGCGATTTCCTGGATCCGCTCTATACGGGTCTGATCGTCGCGGTGATCGTCACGCTGCTCGCGCTGCTCTTCGCGGTGCCGCTCGGCTACGCGCTGGCCCGTCTGCGCTTCGCGGGCCGCACGCTGATCCTGCTCGCGTTCCTCCTGCCCCAGGCCTTCCCGCAGCTCCCGGTGTTCGCGAGCGCCACGCGCGAATTCTACCGCTTCGGCCTCGCCGGGACCATGACCGGCGTGGTGCTGGTACACCTGGTGGGCGGGCTGGTCTTCGCGGTGTGGACGATGACCGCGGTGTTCCGCGCCATCGCGCCCGAGCTGGAGGAGGCCGCCCACAACCTGGGCGCCTCGGTGACGCGGACCTTCCTGACCGTCTCGCTGCCGCTGGCCGTGCCCGGCCTCGTGGCCAGCGCGCTGCTCGTCTTCCTCTACTCGCTCGACGAGTTCACCGGCACCCTGCTGGTGGGCGCCCCCTTCGTGACCACGCTGCCCGTCTACATGTACACGGCCAGCGTGGGTTACGAGCTGCAGATCGCCTCGGTGACCGCCATCGTGCTGATGGTGCCCGGCGCGCTGCTCCTGCTCCTCCTCGAGCGGGTCCTCAAGGCCGAGTACCTCGTTTTCTTCGGCCAGGTCTGACCGGATCAGAACGCGGTGAAGACGCCCTTGCCAGTGGTCTGCGTATCGAAGAGCTTGTAGGCCTCGACGGCCTGATCGATCGTGAAGCGATTGGTGAGCAGCCGCCCGAGCGGGATCTTGCGCTCCGCCACGAAGCGCGCGCACTCCCACTGGCCCATGCTGCTGAACGTCCACGAGGCCAGGAGCGTGAGCTGCTTGCGGATCAGGTCGCGGCTGATGTCGAAGGTGGTGGCCCCGCCCTCGCCCACGAAGCACATGCGCCCCCAGGTGGCGGTGCTCTTCACCGCGGCCACGCGCGGCTCGGGCAGCCCGGTGCAGTCCATGGTGGTCTCGGCGCCCTCGCCGTGGGTCAGATCCTTGATGGCCTTCACCGGGTCGATCTCGCGCGAGTTGACCACCGCGTCCGCGCCGAATTCCTTGGCGAGGACCAGCCGCTCACCCGCGATGTCCACCGCGATCACCCGTGCGCCCATGGCCGATCCCAGCAGCGTGGCCGAGAGGCCGACCGGCCCCTGGCCGAAGACGGCGAGGGTGTCGCGGCCCGAGACGTCCAGGCGCTTGAGCGCGCCGTAGGCGGTGCCGGTGCCGCAGGAGACCGCGGCGCCCTCCTCGAAGGTGAGCTCGTCGGGCAGCGGCACGTTGGAGCGGGCCGGCACCTTCATGTAGCGGGCGTGCGCGCCGTCGCCGGTGACGCCGAACACGGTGATGCCGCTCGCGCAGAGCTGCGACCAGCCGACGCGACAGTGCTTGCAGCGGCCGCAGCCCGAGTAGTGGTGGTTCATCACCCGCTGGCCCACCCGGCCTTCCGCCTCGCTCACGCCGGGGCCGACCGCGGCGATCACCCCGCAGGGCTCGTGCCCGGCGATGACCTTCTTGCCGCTGCCCCCCAGGCCCAGCGCGGCCGCCTCGTCACCGACCGCGCGATAGACCTTCAGATCGCTGCCGCACATGCCCGAGGCCTTGATCTCGAGCACCACCTCGCCCGGGCCGGGGGTGGGATCGGGGAAGTCCCGCAGCTCGAGCCGGCGATTGCCGGTGAAGACGATTCCTCGCATATGTTCCCCCTGCCGTTGTCGTTTGAACCCGGTGTAGTGTAAAAGATGGGGTGGCCCTCGGCCACCAGTACTCACCCTTCGCGATCCCGGGAGGCGCTCGATGTCGCGGCTTGCCTTGATGCTCACGCTGACGGTGGCCCTTGCCGCCGCCGGGTGCGCTCCGCGGGCCGAGCCGCGCACGATCATCGCGAGCGCGGGGGCGCGGGTGATCTTCGAGGATGACCTGCGCGCCCCCCGCAACTGGTCCGCCGCCCAGGGCTCGATCTGCAGGTCATCGTATGCCGACGGCGGGTACGTGATCGAGAACATCGCGGCGGCCGCGCCTTGCCTGCTGGGGCCAGTGCGGCCCGAGTCCTTCCCGGCCGGCGTGCGCATCGAGGTGTCGGCCCGTCTGCGCAAGGGCACTCGCGAGGGCGCCTTCGGCCTCATGTTCGCCAGCCGCGGCGGGCCCGACACCCGCACCTTTGCCACACTCGGGCTCACCGCCAACGGGACCTATCGGGTGGCGAGCTGGAGTGGCAAGTGGAGCTACCCGGTGCCGCCGACCGCCACCCGGAGCATCAAGACCGAGTACGGCGCCCTCAACACGCTGGCGGTCGAGCTGCGCGACAGATCCATCGTGGCCTACGTCAACGGGCGGCCGGTGGCGACCGCGGAGCTGGCCGCGGAGGCCTCCGGCACGCTCGGGTTCTACGTCGACCAGCGCGGCATGGAGGTGGTCTTCAGCGATCTCCGCGTGAGCGAGCTTCCGCCGATGCGCTGAGCGCGGGCCCGCCAGGCCGGCCCCTCAGGCGCCCGCGCGCTCGAGCGCCTGCTCGATGTGCTCGGGCGCGGGCTTGCGCGTGCCCGCGTCGATCTCCCGCATGATCCCCACCACCGCCGTCGACACCGGCGTGGGCACGCCCGCCTCGCGGCCCTTGTCCACCACGAGCCCGTTCATGAAGTCGATCTCGCTGCGGCGTCCCTTGATCACGTCCTGGGCCATGGAGGCGCGCCAGTTGCGGCTCGATCCTTCCTTGGGGGTGAGCCCGGCGTCGAGCTCTCCGTAGACGTCGGGGCGCCCGGCCTGGGCCCACTGCTCGGCCTCGCGGCCGTTGAACTTGGGGATGCGGTAGCCCAGTTTGAGCCCGACCGCCGCCGACTCCTGCGCGATGCGGATGGTGATCGCGCGGCCGCGCGGCTGCGAGGCGATCTCGACGCTGCCGAGGCCGGTCATGGCCTGCACCGGATTGCCCATGCAGTTGGCGCAAAGCTTGGACCAGCGCTCGCCCCAGAGGTTGTCGGTGGGCCGCGCGCCGTCCACCACGCTCATGATCTTGGCCAGCTCGGTGACCCGCTCCGTGATGCGGCCGTCGTGCTCGCCCGCGCGGAAGACGTCGTGCCCGGCGCCCTGACCTCGCTCCATGCCGCGCTCGACCTGACCGGCCTTCCAGAGCGCGACGCCGATCTTCGACATGATGAGGCCGACCGAGCGCTCGACCCCGGCGATGGAGGCCACGATCGGATCGTTCCAGCAGTTCTGGGCGGAGACCACGTAGCCCTCGGGCTTGAGGTGCGGCAGCGCCATCCAGGTGGCCCAGGCGGTGTCGTAGGCCTTCATCGCGATGAACGCGATGTCGAAGTCGGCCTCGAGGCGCTGCAGCTCGTGCACGTGCAGCGCGGTGGGCTTCGCCTCGAAGGGCTCGTGCGGGCCCGTCACCGCGATCCCGCGGCTCCGCAGCGTCTCGACCTGCTCGGGCCAGGGATCCACGATCGTCACGTCGTGGCCGGCGCGCGCGAGGAACGCGCCCAGATAGCTGCCGATCGCACCGCCGCCGATGAAGAGCATTCGCTTGGCCATCAGGATCTCCTCCAAGGTTGGATGGCAGGTTGCCCGACCCCGCGATCTTAGCGCCGCCGCGGGCGGTTGCCAAGCGGCGCCCGCGAGCGACTCTCCGGTGCGCTCGATCCGCGCCTCCGCTAGAATTGCGGGCGCCATGACTCAGCCGGAGGCTGTCCTCGTAGAGGTGGAGACGCTCTTCGCCTTGGTGCGCGAGCGCTACGGCAGCCGCCTGGACGCCGAGCAACTCGCGGGAGTGCGCACCGCCATCGAGGGCATCGTGCAGGCCGCGCGCGCCCTCCGCGCGGTCCGCCTCACCAATGCCGACGAGCCGGGACAGCGCTTCGTGCCCTATCGCGCGGATTCGTGAGGGCCGAGGACGTCGTCTTCACGCCGGTACGCCGGCTCGCGGAGGGAATCCGCTCGCGCCGCCTCTCCCCGGTGACCCTCGCCGAGACCTTCCTCGATCGGCTCGAGCGTCTCGGTCCGCGCTACAACGCGGTGGTCACCGTCACGCGCGCCCGCGCCCTCGAGCAGGCGCGGCGGGCTGAGCGGGAGATCGCAGCCGGGCGCTACCGCGGGCCGCTCCACGGGATCCCGTACGGAGCCAAGGACCTGCTGGCCACCGCGGGCGGGATCCCCACCACGTGGGGCGCGGCGCCCTTCAAGGACCGCGTCTTCGACTTCGACGCCACTGCGATCCGGAAGCTGGAGGAAGCGGGCGCGGTGCTCTGCGCCAAGCTGGCGATGGTGGAGCTGGCGGGAGGCATGGGCTATCGACAGCCCAACGCCGCCTTCACCGGGCCCGGGATCAACCCGTGGAGCCGGGAGGCGTGGAGCGGAGGGTCCTCGAGCGGGCCGGGCTCCGCGGTCGCGGCCGGCCTCGTGCCCTTCGCGATCGGCTCGGAGACCTGGGGCTCCATCCTCTCGCCCGCCGGCAACTGCGGCCTCGCGGGGCTGCGGCCCACCTACGGTCGCGTGAGCCGCCACGGGGCCATGGCGCTCTGCTGGACGCTCGACAAGCTGGGCCCGCTCGCGCTCACCGCGGACGATTGCGGCCTCGTGCTGGAGGCCATCGCCGGGCGTGATCCCGCGGATCCCACGACCGTGGACCGGCCGTTTCGCTACGACGGCGCGGGCCCGGGCGGCCGGCGATTCCGCTTCGGTGTGCTCCGCGGTGTCACCGACGGCTGCGAGGAGGCGGTGCGCGAGAACTTCGAGCACTCGCTCGACGTGTTGAGGGACCTCGGCAGCGTCGAAGAGGTCACGCTGCCGGACCTGCCCTACGACGACATCACCCGCACGATCCTGTTCGCGGAAGCGTCCAGCGCCTTCGAGGACCTCATCGAGAGCGGCGACATCGCGGGACTGACCGCGCCCGAGGACCACTACACCGCCTACGCGCGCGACGCCATCCTGGCCAAGGACTACCTGAAGGCGCTACGGCTGCGCGGGGTGATGGCGCGCGAGGCCGACCGGGTGCTGGCGCCCCTCGACGCGCTCGTGGCTCCGGGGCGCGCCACGGTGGCGGTCATGCTGGGCGGTGAGGTGCGCAGCGCCATCCACGGCACCGCGCGCGACGTGATGGGCGCGGTGGGCAACGGCGCCGGCCTGCCCGCGGTGGCGGTGCCCAACGGCTTCGGCGCGCGCGGTCTCCCGACGAGCCTGCAGTTCATGGGGCGGGCGTGGGAGGAGAATCTGGTCCTGGCCGCTGCGTGCGCGTATCAGTCGCGGACCGACTGGCACGCGCGCCATCCCCCAGACGCTTAGATCGAGACGCCTGGGCGGACTACTTCGCCCGGCGGGCGGCCACGTCGCGGTGCAGCTCGCGGCCGTCGGCGCGCCGCTCCTGCCGGTCGCGGTTGAGCTCGTGGACGTCCTGGCGGCGGTCCTTCAGATCGCTCCGCAGCTCGCCGCGATTCTTGTGGAAGTTCTCGCGCGCGGCCTTGATGGCCCCCGGGTCGCCCGACTTGTAGGCGTCCCGGAGCCGCTGCCGCGAGGCCTCGAGATCCTTCCGGTCCTGCCGGATCTCCTGCGTGTCCTTCGCGATCTCCTGCTGGTCGCCGCGGATCTCGCGCGAGTCCTGCCGGATCTCGCGGCGGTCCTGGCGGATGTCTCGCGTGTCCCGCCGCAGCTCCCGGCGGTCACCCTTCACGTCCTGGGCCGCTCCGGGGAGGGCGGAGAATCCGCTCACGATCACGGTCACGCACGCGGCACCGACGGTCCAGTTGATCAGGGTCCTCATGGGGGTCTCCTCTGATGCGATTGAAGGTATGACGGCCTGCGAACTCTTGGACAGTGCAATGCCATTGCCAGCCCGTAAACATTTGAATCAAAAGGGAAAGAGCGAGATGTGGGCCTGGAGGGTCTGACGGCCGGCGTCACCCGCCCCCGAATTTCGGGCAGGGCCCGCGGGCGTCAGGCGGAGCGGCGGCGATAGAGACGGCGGGCGGCGCGCAGGTGGGTCATGGCGGCGGCGCGCCGGCCGAGCGAATCGAGCAGCAGCCCGAGGTTGTAGTGAGCGTCCGCGAAGTCAGGATCGGCGGCGAGCGCCTGATGGTACGACGCGACGGCGTCGCGCCCCCGGGCCGTCTCCTCGAGCAGCCCGGCCAGGTTGAAGTAGGCGATGGCGTCGTGCGGCGCGAGACGGATGGCGGCGCGGTAGTGCGACTCGGCGGCCACGGCTTCTCCCGCCTGATGCTGCAGGCGCCCGAGATTCACGTGCGCGTCGGCCAGCGAGGCATCCAGGGCGAGCGCCTGCTCGTAGGCGTGGCGCGCCTCGTTGGGCGATGCCGCCTCCAGCTCGCCGCCGAGGTCGAACCACTCCGCCGCCGTCCGCGTCGGCGGCTCGGGCGCGGAGGGGGCCGGCCGGGGGAGCGACGGTGCCGCGTGCTCGGCCACCGCCTGCGCGTCGAAGTTGAACAGGAACTGGCCGGAGTCGGGCTGCCAGCGCGCGGCGCCGTCCCAGGCGACCACGCGCCGGCCGTCGGCGTAGACGGTGACGCTCGAGAGCGCCTGGTCGCCGGGGAGCTGGCGGCGCAGCGAGGTGAGCATGCGCCGGATCCGGCGCGCGGGCACGCCGGCGTCGAGCAGGCCGCGAGTGGTCTTGAGCAGGAGCAAGTCCGGGAAGGTCCACCGAAGTCGCCCGCCGCGGCCGCGAGCGGGCGCGAGCAGTCCGGCACGCGCGCAGGAGCGAATCTTCGAATCGGACAGGCCGAGGATCTTCGCCACCTCGTGGGTGGAGAAGGACGTCATTTGCGTCCGGCTTGGGCCTTCCTGTCCTTGTCTTCCGAGGTGGCTCGCTTCGGGGCCTTGACCGGGGGCTTCTTGCCGGCCGCGGGGGCGGCCTTCGCGCCCGCCGTCTCGTCACCGGCTGCAGCCCGCTTCGCCAGGCTCTGCTTCAGCGCATCCATGATGTCGATGACCTGGGCGCGCTGGGCCTCGGGGGCCTGGGTGGTGATCTCCTTGCCTTCGACCTTGGAGTCCGCCATCTCGAGCACGCGGTTGCGGTAGTCATCTTGATATTGCTCGGGCTTGAACTCGGTATGCGACAGCTCGTCGATCAGCCGCTCCGCGAGCTGCAGCTCGCCGTCGCGGAGCTTGACCGACTTGCCCTTCTCGATCTCGCCGAAGTCCCGGACCTCGTCGGCGAAGTACATCGTGTGCAGCATCAGCCCGTCCTGAGCGGGCCGGATCAGGACGAGGCTCTCCTTGCCGCGCATCACGAAGGTGGCGAGCGCCACCCGGTCGCTCTTGGCCATCGCGTCGGCGAGGAGGCGGTAGGGCTTCTCACCGCCCTTGTCGGGGCCGAGGTAGTAGGTCTTCTCGAAGTAGATCGGGTCCACCGAGGGCAGCGGCACGAACTCGGCGATGTCGATCACCTTCGAGGCCTCTCCCTCGAGCGACTTCAGCTCCTCGTCGCTGAAGCGCACGTACTGGTCCTTCTGGAACTCGTAGCCTTTCACGAGCGCGCCGCGCTCCACCGTCTCGTTGCAGACCGGGCAGAAGGTCTGCTGCTTGATGCGGCTGCCGCACTTGGCGTGGAGCAGGTTGAAGCTGACGCCGCCTCCGGAGGCGGCGGTGTAGAGCTTGACCGGGATGGAGACCAGCCCGAAGGAGATCGTGCCGGAGCCGATGGAATGTGGCGCCATGGCCGTGAGACTTTGCACAGTACCACCGGGGCGGCTATGCTCCAAGTCTCCGATGGCCACCGCACCGGATAGGGGTGGACGCGCCGCGCAGGGGCGAGGGATTGTGCCCGACTCGCTCGGAGGTGAGCGCCCGCCGCCGCTCGACGCCTATCGCAAGAAACGCGACCCGGACCGCACGCCGGAGCCGTTCGGTGGCCGGCTGCCCACGGGCGGGCGACTCTTCGTGGTGCAGAAGCACGCGGCGCGCCGACTCCACTACGATCTGCGTCTCGAGATGGACGGGGTGTTGAAGAGCTGGGCGGTGCCCAAGGGGCCCTCGGTGCACCCGGAGGAGAAACGGCTCGCGGTCCACGTCGAGGACCATCCCATCGAGTACGGCGACTTCGAGGGCGTGATCCCGGCCGGCAACTACGGCGCCGGGTCGGTCATCGTGTGGGACCACGGCTGGTACCGCTCGACGAAGCCGCAGGATCCCCTGGAGCAGCTCGCTCGCGGCAAGCTCGAGGTGGAGATCTTCGGCCACAAGATGCGGGGGCGCTGGACGCTCGCCCGCATGTCGGGCAAGGACCGCGAGTGGCTGCTCCTCAAGAAGGCCGACGGGGCCGCCCTCCCTCACGAGGCGCCCGAGCTGACCGAGCGGTATCCGCAATCGGTGATCTCGGGACTGACCGTCGAGGAGATGGCCGACGCCTCCGGCCGCCTCGCCGCGGTCCGGGCACGCCTGGATGGACTCGGGGCGCCGCGGGGCGAGGTGAACGCTCGCACCCAGCCCTTCACGCTGGCCACCATCGGGGAGCGCCCCTTCTCGGATCCGGCCTGGCTGTACGAGATCAAGTACGACGGGGTGCGGGTGCTGGCCTCCCGCGACGGCGATCGCGTGACCCTGTATGGACGCAGCGGCCAGGACACGACCTCCCGGTATCCGGAGGTGGTTCGCGCATTGCGAGCGCTGCCCATCCAGCGCTTCGTCGTCGACGGCGAGATCGTGGCGCTGGACGACGTGGGTCGGTCGAGCTTCCAGCGGCTGCAGCCTCGCATGGCGCTCACCGACCCGCACGAGATCGCGCGGGCGGCCGCCTGGTGGCCGGCCGTCGGCGTCTTCTTCGACTGCCTCATGCTGGACGACCGCGATCTGCGTCGCTTGCCCCTCGTGGATCGCAAGGAGGGCCTGCGCCTCCTGGTCCCGCCCCTCGGCGCGGTGCGCTACAGTGATCACATCGTGGGCGAAGGGCGTGCGTTCTTCGACGCCGCGTCCGAGCAGCGGCTCGAAGGCATCGTGGCGAAGCGGGCGAAGAGCCTCTACACCGGGACGCGGACGCGCGACTGGGTCAAGATCAAGTGCCAGCGCCGTCAGGAGTTCGTGATCGGTGGCTACACCGACCCGCAGGGCTCGCGCGGCTACTTCGGCGCGCTGCATCTCGGCCTCTATGAGGGCCCCGCCTCGGCGCCCCGTCTGGTCTACGTGTCGAAGGTCGGGACCGGCTTCGACGAGGCGCGGCTCAAGGCGATCTGGGAGCGGCTGCGGCCGCTGGAACGCCCGACGCCGCCCTTCGAAGCCGGCACGATCCCGACCGGCCGCGGCCACCACTGGGTGGAGCCGCGCCTGGTCTGCGAGGTGCGTTTCTCCGACTGGACCGAAGACGGCGGCATCCGCCACCCGGCTTTCATCGGGCTGCGTGAGGACAAGAAGCCGGCGGAATGCCGACGCGAGAAGACGGAGGATGCGGAAGTGTTGGCGCTACCCGAGAGGCCAGATCTCGCGGGGGTGGGGGGGCTTGGGGGAGGAGCGGCGCCCGCTCCCCCCCAATTAGAAGAAGAAGGTCCCGGGGCAGCGCCGGAACCGCAGCCGGAGCCGCGTCTCAAGCCCACGAACGTCAAGAAAGTCTTCTGGCCCGCCGAGGGCTACACCAAGGGCGATATGATCGCCTACTACGAACGGGTGGCGCCGTTGATTCTGCCCTATCTGAAGGATCGCCCGCTGGTGCTCACGCGCTATCCCGACGGGATCACCGGCAAGTCCTTCTATCAGAAGGACGCCCCCGATTTCGCGCCGGCCTGGGTCCGCACCGAGCGCATCTACTCGAAGGACACCGAGCGCGACATCGCCTATCTCGTGGTGGACGACGTGGAGATGCTCCGTTACGTGGCGAACAGCGCGGCCATCCCGGTGCACCTGTGGGCCTCCCGCATCCCGTCCCTCGAGCGCCCGGACTGGCTGGTGCTGGACCTCGATCCCAAGGGCGCCCCGTTCACCGACGTGGTCGAGGTCGCGCTCGCCCTGCGGCGCATCCTCGACGGCCTCGAGCTGCCAAGCTACGTGAAGACCTCAGGGGCGACCGGGTTACACATCCTGCTGCCGCTCGGCGCGCGCTACACCTACGAGCAGGCTCGGAACTTCGCGCGCCTGCTGGCCGTGCTGGGCGTGGAGGCGGTGCCGGAGATCTCCACGGTGGCTCGCCCGCTCCGCTCGCGCGGCGGCAAGGTGTACATCGACTTCGGCCAGAACGGGCACGGGCAAACCATCGTGGCCCCGTATTCGCTGCGACCGCTGCCCGGCGCGCCCGCTTCCTGTCCGATCGAATGGCGTGAGGTGACCCCGCGCCTCGATCCCGCGCGCTTCAATCTGAGCACGATCGCCGCGCGCTTTGAAAGGATGGCCGATCCGCTGCGACCCGTGCTCGGTGGCGGCATCGACATGGCGGGCGCGATCGAGCGCATCGAGGCCCGGCTTACACATCCCTCTTCCCTCAGGGGACAGGGCAGGGTGAAGGGTGGTGAGAGCGCTAAGTGTTCAGAATCGCCCGCAGCTGCTGGGCGAACGCGGGGCCGGCGCCGGCCTCCTCGTGCTTGAAGTAGACATAGGCATCGCGCCAGCCCGCGCCCAGCCGCGTGATGGTCCGGCTCCATTCCTCGAGGTCGGCGGCGGTATAGCCCTGATCGCGCAGCCGCAGGTAGCCCCAGTCGGCTGTGACCTCGAGGGGCGTCGTCTCGTCTTCCGTGTCGGCCAGGCAGAGCGCGGCATTGGCGCCCCGGAGCCGCGTATAGACCTCGTCGGCGAACCAGCTCTCGTGGCGGAACTCGAAGGCGCAGCGCAGGGACGCGGGCAGGAGATCGAGGAGACCGCCCAGGCGTCCCATGTCCTTCCTGAAGTTGGGCGGGAGCTGGAAGAGCACCGGGCCGAGCTTCGGCCCGAGCCCGGCCGCGGTGTCCAGGAAGTAGCGCAGCGGGTCGTCGATCTCCCGGAGCCGCGCGAAATGGGTGATGCGCTGCGGGGCTTTCAAAGTGAACGAGAAGTTGGTGGGCGTCTCCGCGTCCCAGCCCGCGATGGTCTTGGCATTGGGCATGCGGTAGAAGGTGTAGTTGATCTCCACTGTGGAGAAGCGCTCGGCGTAGTAGGGCAGCATCTTGCCGGTCGGGAACTTCTCGGGATAGAAGCTCCCGCGCCACTCGGGATAGTTGTAGCCGGAGGTGCCGATGCGGATCATGAGCGGTCTCCAGTCACGATACCGCTCCCGGTGTCGACGGTCAGGCGATGCAGCGCGATGCCACACGCGGTCGCCACGTTGAGCGAGTCGGAGCCGGGCGCCATCGGGATGCGCACCCGGTGATCCGATGCGGCCCGCGACTCCTGGCTCAGGCCGGCGCCCTCCGCGCCCACGATCAGCGCCAGACGGCGAGTCGGCACCCCGCGTGCCGCCACCGCGTCGATGGCGTCGGCGCAGCGATCCGGCGTGAGCGCCACGAGCGTGTAGCCGGCTCCGCGCAGGGCCGCGAGCCCGTTCCCCCACTCCGTCCGCGCGAACGGAGTGGAGAGTGTGGCGCCCATGGAGACGCGGATAGCCTTGCGGTAGAGGGGGTCGGCGCAGCCCGGGGAGAGGAGCACGCCCGCGGCCCCGAAGGCCGCCGCGTTTCGGAAGACCGCGCCGACATTGTCGGGATCGGCCAGCTCCTCCAGCGCGAGCACGATGCGCGGGCCGCCGGGCGCCACCACGTCGTGGGCCGCCGTCGGTCGCCCTCGCTCGCCGAGGGCCAGGCAGCCGCGGTGGAACTTGAAGCCCACGATGGCGCGGATTGTCTCGGTGGAGGCCTCGTACACGCGCGGGGCGCCCGCGCCGGCCAGCACGTCGAGGAGATCGTCGAGCGCCCGCCGCGTGGAGAGGAGCGAGCGGGTCCGAAAGCGGGAGGCTTCGAGGAGTCGGCGAACGACCAGACGGCCCTCGGCCAGGAACAGCCCGTCGTGGCCGCGCAGATGGCCGTCGCGCGCTTCACGGTAGTCCGCGATGCGAGGATCGGTGGGATCCTCGATCATTTCGACCTTCAATGCCGCCTCCTTGGCCGGAACGCTCGGTTGTGGAGGTAGCTAAGCCCCTCCAGCCTATACCGTTTGGAGGGGGTACAGGCGCGTACAGCGTAGCCTCCCACCGCCGGCCCCGGTGCCGTTTCGCCGGGGTCGGCTTTTCTACGACCTGCTCGAGTCCGGCCTCCCGCTGCTCGGCATCAAACCGCGCCGGGCACCCCGGCTGTCGCCGAATTGCCCGTCAGTAGCCCGGGGTTCGCTCACGTGCGCGCGAGTGAACTCTCGTCTATTCATGGTCACCCCGGGTGACGGATCGGTAGCGGGGGTCAGGGGCAGCCGGCGCGCGGGGCGCCGGGAGCGCGACGGGGAACGAACGTGCAGGCGAAAGTCGCCGGATGCTTGCGGTACGCCTCGAGGGTCGCCGCCAGCCGCGCCAGCGTGCGGTCGCGCTTGGCGAGTCCGATTCCGTAGATGGCGAGGTCGTTCACGAGCCGGGTGTAGAAGACGTGCTCGGCATCGCCGCCGGTGCCCATGCAGGGCGACGGCTTCACCGCCACGCGAAGCTGCGGCCCGAAAGCGGCGACGTAGGCCTGCAGCACCGGATCATCGCGCAGATCGCGGGGCACCTCGGGAAAGCGCGCGAGGAACTCGTCGACGGTCAGCGGAGCCGAGGCAGCACGGCCGCACGCTTCGAGGCTTCGAGCCAGACGCACCTTCATGTTCCCGATTGTGCCACACTATACCGCCCGCCTCGAATGGACGAAGAACCCGCCGGCTCGGTAGGACACCTACGGCAAGTGGCTCCCGATTGGAGCAAGGGCTTCTCGTTCCGAGGGATTGCTTCGCTCGGGGCGGCTGTGGATTACGTCCTGGCCGGCCGGGTCAGCGAGCCCTCCACTGGCGAGCGTATCCCGTGGCGGCTATGATCACACGGGCAGGCGGGTAGGGAAGCGGCGGGCGCGGCAGGAGCGGCGGTGCGCTAGGCTAGGCTTGCTGGTAGGCGGCGATGCTGGCGATCCACTCCGGCAGCACCGCGTCCGTCGGGCGCGGCAGATCGAAGCGGATGCGGCTCAGGGCGAACTGGGGGAGCGCCACGTGCTCCATGCAGCGCAAGCAGTAGAAGTCGAACTCGAGCTGGGCGCGGCGGCCCTGGAACTCGAGCATCGTCTTGCACACGGAGTGATAGAGCTCGCCATCGGGGCTTGCGTAGACGGTGGCGAGCGGCGACTTGGCGATCTCCGCGGCCAAGAGGGACTCGGGATGGCGCCGGCTGATGCCGGTGCTCCCCTTCGGCCGGCCTCGCTTCCGACGGATCTCGGGCGGGTGCGGGTCGTTGATGTGCTGCCTGGCTGCGGCTTCCCGGGGACCGTGGATGCGATCTTGAGTTCTCATGCCCGGCCTTACGAGCAAGAGGCGTTCCACAGTTGACACTGGTCGCAACCAATTGATTATTAAGTGATGTTTTGGCATCCCCCACGTCTGCAGGGAGCCATTCGACTACAAAATTTGGTCCCCCGTAGCCAGAGGTTGTCATCCTCAGAACAGCGGATGTCCACGACGGGCATCACGCCGGGAGGCCCCCGATGCTGGGCATCGTCGCGACAATCAAGGTGAAGCCGGGAATGGAGCAGCATTTCGAGGCGGTGGCCAAGGAGCTGGTGGCCAAGGTCAATGCCAATGAGCCGGGCTGCCGCCTCTATGCGCTGCATCGCGGCGAAGCGCCCCAGACCTACGTCTTCATGGAGCGCTACGCGGATCAGGCGGCGGTGGAGGCCCACCGCGCCACCGACTACTTCAAGGCGCTCGGGCGGAAGATGGGCGAGTTCATGGACGGGCGGCCAGAGGTGTTGCGGCTGCGCGAAGTGGAGTAGACGCTTCAGCCTCCGGCGAGCTTCACGGTGTAGCCCAAGCGAAGGAGCCGCTCGGCCAGGCGCTCGCGGTGGTCGCCCTGGACCTCGACCACGCCGTCCTTGACGGTGCCACCGGCCCCGCAGAGCCGTTTCAGCTCGGAGAGTCGGGCCTCGAGGGCCGGCCCGCGCTCGGGTAGCCCGTGGATGACGGTGACCGTCTTGCCGTTGCGCCCGCCGCGATCGCGGAAGAGGCGGACGACGCCGTCGCGGGGCACGGTCGGTCTCGTGGTTTGCTTCACGGCCGCAATCTAGCAGAATCCGGGCCGCGGGATCGGTGTACGCTCTGGAGCAGTCTCGGGAGCCCGGATTTTCGGGCGGGAGGAGCCCCGTGAAGATCACCGACATGACACTCACGCTGTTCGCCTGGGAGAACATTCCCGCGACCACCTACGGCCGGCACACCGGCAAGTTCGGGGGCCAGAGCCAGCTCGGCCTGCTCACGCTCCGCACCGACGAGGGCGCGGAAGGCCACGCCTTCCTCGGCTCGGCAAGCCGCGGCGCCCAGTACGACGCCGAATCGCTGATGAGCGCGCTCAAGCCGCTCGTGATGGACCAGGATCCGCTGGAGCGCGAGCGGCTCTATCAGGCGCTGCTCTCGCGCAACCGCCAGACCACGTGGCGCGCGATCGGCGCGGTGGACGTGGCCCTGTGGGACCTGGCCGGCAAGCTCGCTGGCCTGCCCATTCACCGGCTACTCGGCTCCTACCGGGAGCGGCTGCCCGCCTACGCCAGCTCCGCGATGCTCCAGTCCAAGCAGGCGTACGCGGAAGAAGCGGCCCGCTTCAAGGCCTCCGGATGGACCGCGTACAAGATCCACCCGCCCACCGATCCACGGCTCGACATCGAGATCTGTGAAGCGGTGCGCGGGATGGTGGGCGATGGCTTCACCCTCATGCTCGACTCCACCTGGGCCTACGACTACCCGGCCGCGATCCGGGTCGGGCGCGCCATCGAGCGGCTCGGCTACTACTGGTACGAGGATCCGCTGGCCGACGACGACCTCTACAACTACGTCAAGCTCAAGCAGCACCTGTCCATCCCCATCCTCGCCACCGAGTACGCCCCCGGCGGCTTCACCGCCTACGCGCCCTGGCTCGTGGCGCGGGCCACCGACTTCCTGCGAGGAGACGTCGCGGTCAAGGGCGGGATCTCCGCGCTCGTGAAGACGGCCCATCTCGCCGAGGGCTTCCACATGAACTTCGAGATCCACCACGGGGGCAACTCGCTCAACAACGTGGCCAATCTCCACGTGGCGATGGCGATCCGGAACTGCGAGTTCTTCGAGGTGCTGCTGCCCGCGGAAGCGCAGAAGTACGGCCTCGTCGCCGACATCGAGGTGGATTCGCACGGCCTGGTGCGCGCGCCCACCGCGCCCGGCCTGGGCGCTCAGATCGATTTCGAGCTGATCGAGCGGAAGAAGCTGGCAGTACTCCGCTAGCTCACGCGGCCTTGCCGCCGAACCGTGCTCGGTCGGGCTAGTCGGCGAGGCCAGCCACGATGGCGGTGAGGGCAGCCGTCGCGCGGTGGAGCGCGGCCGGCTCGAGCGTCTCGAGCGCGTCGTCGCTCGTGTGATAGGTGTGAAACGGCGGCGGGCGGCGGAGGAGGCTCCGGAAGCCGGAGCGCACCGGGCTCAGCACGAATCGGCGCAGGGCCACCGCGTGGGCGGCCGGCACCATCGTGAAGCCGTAGGCGGGCAGTCCGGCCGCCGCGAAGGCTCGATGGTCGCTGCCGAACATCGGGATCCGCCCCACGACCTGGTATCCGGCGTCGCGCCGGATGCCGGCCGCCTCGAGCGCGGCGGTGACGCGTCCGAGGAACGGCGTCTCGGCTCCCGCGTCCCAGAGCGCGACCGTATCGCCGATGCCGCACAGCTCGAGGCTCAGCACGCCCGCCACGTCCTGGATCGGGATCTCCTCCACGTAAGCGCGCGCGCCCAGATAGTCGATCTCCTCCGCGGCGGTGAAGAGCAGGCGGACGCGCCAGCCGCGCGGGATCCGGGACGGCAGGCGCGGGATGAGGTGGAGCAGGACGCCCACCGCGGCCGCGTTGTCGTTGGCTCCGGGGCTGCCGGGCACCGCGTCGTGATGCGCGCACAGCAGGAGCACGCGCGGACCTTCGCCCAGCTCGACCGCGAACGAGTCGCCGCGGCCCTCGGGGCGTACGAAGCGATGGCGGGAGAAGGCGATCCCCCGGTACTGGAGATAGCGGGGCAGCGCCGCTTCCCGCGCCGGGTTGTCCCGCCCGCAGAGCAGGCGGGCGAGGGCGACCGGCGCGTCGTCGCCCACCAGGACCGCTTCGAGCGGCGCGGGGGGCGCGATGGGACCCCGGGGCCGGCGATTGAGGAGCCGTCCCAGGGTCCTCCGGAGCAGCCGGCCGAGAAGGGCGCCCGCGCTCAGTTGAAGACGACCACGCCGCGGGCGACCTGACCCGAGCGCAGAGCCGTGAAGCCCTCGTTGATCTGGTCGAGCGTGTAGGTGCGGCTCACCAGCTCGTCGATCTTTAGCCGGCCGTCGAGGTAGAGGTCCACCAGCTTCGGGAAGTCGATGTCGGGCCGCACCGAGCCGTACATCGTGCCCTTGATCGCCTTTTCCTGGAGCGCCATGTTGTACGGCGTGATCGGGGCCCGCACGTTCAGCGCCGCCATGCCCACGATCACGGCCAGGCCGCCGGGCCGGATGGCGTCGACGATCTGGAGCGTGGTCGCCTCGCCCCCGATGGCGTCGAAGGCGTAGTCCACCCCGCGCCCCTTCGTGAGCTCTCGCGCGCGGTCGACCACGTTCTCGGCCTTGGCGTTGATGGTGTGGGTCGCGCCGAATTCCTTCGCGTAGTGCAGCTTGCTGTCGAGCAGGTCGGCGGCCAGGATGATCGAGGCGCCCGCGAGCCGCGCGCCTTGCACCACGTTGAGTCCCACGCCCCCGCAGCCGATCACGAGGACGGAGGCCCCCGCCTCCACCTCCGCGCAGCGGGTGACCGCGCCCACCCCGGTGGGGACGCAGCAGCCCATCAGCGCCGCCTGCGGCCACGGCATCTCGTTGCGGATCGGCACCAGCATCTCGGCCGGGCACACCACCTTCTCGGAGAAGGTCCCGATGCGCGCCATCTGATGGATGTCCTGCCCGTCACGCTTGAGGCGGTAGGTGCCGTCGAGCATGCCCCAGCGGGGCGAGGTGTGGCCGTCGCAGAGGATGGAGCGGCCGATCGAGCAGTAGAGGCAGCGGCCGCAGTGGGGACGGAACGAGAAGATGACGTGGTCGCCGGGCTTCACGTTGGAAACCCCCGCGCCGACCTCTTCCACGATGCCGGCCGCCTCGTGCCCCAGCACCATCGGGAGCGGCGGGGTCCAGTCCCCGTTCATGATGTGCCAGTCGCTGTGGCAGATGCCGGCGGCCTTGACCTTGACGCGCGCTTCGCCGCCCCGCGGCCCTTCCTGGACGAGATCGACCACTTCGAGTGGAGTGTTGGCCTTGTAGAGGACGGCGGCTTTCACGGCGATCTCCTCCTGCTCACCCTCTCCCCTCGGGGGAGAGGGTGGGGTGAGGGGTCATAGAGCTGAGGGGTGGTGTTCGTTCACTTGGGAACCGCGGTGATTTCCACCTTCACCTCGGTCGCGACCGCGACCGTGCGGTAGAGCGGTCAGCGGTCGCGCCACGTCTCGACCAGGGCTTCGGCGCGCGCCTGATCCACGCCGCGGAGCTCGAACTTCACGTTGATGGCCTGGAAGCGGTTGGGCTCCGCGTTGCTGCGGATGCCCTCGATCAGCACCTCCATGCCCGCGAGCGGCACGCCGGTGTCGTGAGCGTGCTTCTCGATCAGGGTGACGCCGCAGGAGGAGATGCCGGCCAGGAACGCCTCCCCGTTGGTGAGGGCCTCGTTGGGCCCCGAGGGGGAGTCCAGCACGAAGTGCTGATAGCGGGCCTGGTTGAGCGAGCGGCCGAGCACGCCGCTCGAGCCGGACCGGACCGTGTCGATCTTGACGCCGTCGGCCATGCGTGCCTCCCGGACGAGACTGAGTGCCAACCGCCCACCGCTCTGGTCGGCGGCATGATGCGGCGGGGCGGCGGCCGTGTCAAGCGAGGTATCATCGTGCGCCATGGGGGTCTCTTTTTCACAGCCGCCACCGTCCGGGGTCTCAGTGGGTAGAGTGATGGCCGAGGATGCCTTCGAGGCGGTGATGGGGGCCCATCACGCGGAGATCCGACGCTACCTGTTGCGGATCACGGCGCGCGCGAGCGACGCCGACGATCTCTCGCAGGAGACCTTTCTCCGCGCGTTCAGGGCGTACCGCGCGCTGCCGCCGGGCGCCAACGTGCGGGCGTGGCTGTTCACGATCGCGACGAACCTGGGCCGCAACCACTTTCGCGCTCAGTCGCGCCGGCGGCGGGCCTACGCGGCGGCCGCGTGGGAGTCGCGGGCGGACGCGCCGGAGCGGGCCGACGGCCAGGCGCTGGCCGACGAGGCCCGCGCGCAGGTCGAACGAGTGATCGGGGGGCTGCCGGAGAAGCAGCGACTGGCCTTCATCATGAGGAAGATGCACGAGCTGGACTACGCGGAGATCGGAACGAGCCTGCGCTGCTCGGCGGAGAGCGCGCGGGCCCACGTGTTCCAGGCCCTCCGGAAGATCCGGCGGGAACTCGACGGTCATCTCCCCACCGGGACGGAGTCCCAGCCATGAGCAGACAGCCCGCGGTGTGTCGCGAGATCGAGCCGCATCTCCTGGCCGTGGCCACCGGCGAAGCGGAGGCCGTAGCGGCCGAGCGGGTCGAGGTCCACGTGGCCGCCTGCCGCGCGTGCCGGGAGGAGCTCCATCACTATCGGGCGGTGGAGGGCATGGTACGCACGCTGCGCCGCGCCCCGCTCCGCGGTGACGATCCGACCCTGGCGCGGGCCCAGCTCGCGTCACGTCTGGCCGATGTCCGGTCGCGCGTGGTGGGCTTCGGGATCTTCCCGTCGGCCCTGGGTCCGGTGCTCATCGGCCGGTCGGAGCAGGGGGTGGCGGTGGTGCAATACCTCCCCGCGGGAGGCTCGCTCACCGCCCACGTCCGCCGCCTACTCGGGGAAGACGCGGTGGAGGATCGCGCGGCCACCGAGGACCTGCAAGCCGAGCTCCAGGAGTATCTCGAGGGTCGGCGCGCCCGGCTCGACTGGCCGCTCGACCTGCGGCGGATGCGGAGCGACTTCCAGCGTCGGGTACTCGAGGCCACCGGGGCGCTGCCCTACGGGGCGGTCACCTCCTACGCGGGCATCGCCGCCCGCATCGGGGCGCCGACCGCGGTGCGCCCGGTGGCGCAGGCCCTCCGCTGGAATCCGCTGCCCATCGTTATTCCGTGTCACCGGGTGATCGGCAGCACCGGCGCGCTCATCGGCTACGCGGGCAAGCGCGTCGAGCTCAAGCAGCGGCTGCTCGCGGTCGAGGGCGTGAAGACGGTGGCGGGGCCCCACGCCTTCCGGGTGCCGCGCGAGGCGATGTACACCCTCGTGCACGGCGACCGCGAGTACTGCGTGCCGACCTGCGGGGCGCTCTCCACCACGCCGCTGTCCAAGCTCACCCTGTTCGGTACGCGCGAGCGCGCGGAGTCCGCCGGGTTCGCTCCCTGCACGACCTGCCGGCCCGATCTGCATCCACTGCCCGCCTGATCGTCACCGCTTCCACGGCTTTTCACGTCGCGGCGCCATCGGTGTCTCACCTGATACATGGAGGTGCGAGACCATGACCGAGATCGTGCTGATGAGGCTGTTGTACGTGGCGGGATTGCTCGCGCTGGTCGCGGCGGTGGTGCTCGTCTCGTACGCGATCGTGGGCCTGCGGAGCTGGCTTGGATCGCCGGGGGCGATCGAACCGACGTCGGGCGTCCGGCCGACGCGCTGGAGGACGCTGCTGTGATCCGGAGGAGGAGGCGATGAGCGCGCATCCGGGAATCGCGATCGTGACGACGTTGCTACCGTTCCTCGTGGTGGCGGGTCTGCTGTGGCTGACCGGACGGATCCGCGTGCGGCGCGAAGCGTGTATCGCGCGGCAGATCGCGTTGACCGACGCCATCCACCGCGAGCTGGGCGCGGCGGCGGCCCCGGAAGTGCGGCGGGGCGCGCGCGAATGGATCGTCTCGGTGCGAGTGCCGCTCCACCGGGAGGGGACCGTGGGAGCCATCACCCGGATCACCCACGACGTCTTCCGGCGCCTCGAGGGCGAGGATCCCCTGCGCCTGCGCGTGGTGCTGCGACCCCAGGAGTCGCGCCCGCGCGCTCGCACCATGACCATGGGTTCGCCGCGCACCGCGGGCCGGCTGAGCCGGGCCGCGTGACGAAGGGAGGACGACGATGGAGCTGAGCGTGTACGTCGTGGAGAAGCTGGCCGCGGTGCGACTCGACGAGCTGCGGGCGGAGCGGCGGCGCATCGCGCTCCTCGAAGAGGTCCGGACACCGCGGTCCGGGATCGCCTCCGGTCTCGGCGTGGCCCTCATCAGCCTCGGGCGCTGGCTGGCCCAGGGGGACCCGGGCGCGGGGGGGAAGGCAGGGGTGCGAGTGGCGCGCTGAGGTAGTATGCTTGCCGCAGGCACAGGGGGGGCCGGGCCATGGCGGCGATGACCTACGATCGGCGGGAGCAGGACCTGGGCAACATCCTTCTGCTGGAGCACGTGAATGTGCGCGTGCCGGACCAGCAGGCGGCCACGCTCTTCTACATCGCGGGGCTCGGGCTGACGCGCGATCCCTACCTGATGGTGAGTGTGGAGAACATGTGGGCCAACGGCGGCCAGACCCAGTTCCACCTGCCGACCGGCAAGCCTCAAGTCGTCCAGGGCCACGTGGAGCTGGTGGTGCCCGACCTGGACGCGCTGACTCGCCGCCTCGCCGCGGTGCGCGAGCCGCTCGCGGGCACCGCCTTCGCGTACGAGCTGCGCGACAAGCACGTGGCGGTGACCTGCCCGTGGGGCAACCAGTTCCGCTGCGTGGCCCCCGGCCCCGAGTGGGGTGACGTGACGCTCGGTATCGGACGCGTCGAGGTGCCGGTGGGACGCGGGGCCGCGCCCGGGATCGCGCGGTTCTACGAGCGGGTGCTGCGCGCCACCGCCGCGGTGACCCAGGACGATGGGGGCGCGGCCGCCCGCGTGAGCGTCGGCTACCGGCAGGAGCTGGTGTTCCGGGAGACGGACGCGGCGATCCGGCCCTACGATCAGCATCACATCGCCATCTACATCGCGAACTTCTCCGGGCCGCACGCGTGGCTGATGGAGCACGGGCTCGTCACCGAGGAGAGCAATCCGTACCAGTACCGCTTCCAGGTGATCGTGGATCCGGACACCGGCCAGCGCCTCTCCGAGATCGAGCACGAGGTCCGGTGCGCGACGCACCCGATGTACATGCGCCCGCTGGTGAACCGCAACGCGGCCCAGCGCCAGGCGACCTACGTGCGCGGCCGCGACGCCTTCGTACCCGGCCTGCTCTAGAGAGGAGGGACGCATGCTCGCTGATCGATACGTGAAGGGTGTGCTCACCGTGATCGCGGTGGCCCTCGTGGCCATCGCGGCCAATCTCTGGGTATCGCAGCTCCGTCCCTCCGCGGCGGATGCCCAGTCGCTGGCCAAGTACGAGGTCGGGGTGCCGCGCGCGTGGGGCAAGCTGGTGGGCTTCTCCAACAACAACCTGTTGCTCGAGAGCGGCGAGGGCGTCTTGCGCATCGTGGACGTGGAAGGCCGGGAGCCGGAGTATCCCAAGATCAAGGTCCAGGTGCGCTGGAAGTAGCCGACCGCCGTCCCGCGTGATCGCGCGCCCCTCGTGCGCCGCGCTGTGTATCCTGCTGACCGCCGTGCCCGCCTGGGCCGGCTTCGAGGAAGGGCGGCGGGCCTACGACCGGGCGGACTACCCGGTCGCCTACCGGGAATGGGTTGCCCTCGCCGAGCGCGGCGACCCCGCGGCCCAGTTCCTGGTGGGCTTCATGCACGAGCGCGGGCAAAGCGTGCCGCCGGACCCCGCCGTCGCGGTGACCTGGTACCGCCGCGCCGCCGCGCACGGCGACGTGCATGCCCAGTTCCGCCTGGGCTTCCTGTTCGCGTTCGGCCGTGGGGTAGAGCGTGACGACGCGCAGGCCGCCGACTGGTACGGGCGCGCGGCGGAGCAGGGCAATCGGGCGGCGCAGGCCGCCCTGGATCAGCTGCGCGCCGAGGGGCGGCTGGCGGGGCCGGGCGGCTCGCGCGAGGCGCTCCTGCTCCGGAGCGCGGCCGAGCGCGGCGCGGTCGCCGCCCAGTATCAGCTCGCCCTCCGCTACGCCAGCGGCGAGGGGGTGCCGCGCGACGCGACCGAGGCAGCGCGGTGGTACCGGCAGGCCGCCGAGCAGGGGCTCGCCCCCGCCCAGTACCAGCTCGCGCTGCGCTACGCCAACGGCGACGGGGTGACGAAGGACTACGACGAGGCCGCGAAGTGGTATCGCCGCGCCGCGCTGCAGGGCGTGGCCTTCGCGCAGTTCAACCTGGGGGTCCGCTACGCCAATGGCCAGGGCGTCGAGCGCGACCCGGTGCAGGCCTATCTGTGGTTCAGCCTCGCCGCTCAGGGCTTGCTCGGCAAGGAGGCCGACACCGCCCGCCAGGCGCGCGACGCGATCAAGAGCACGCTGACACCGGAGCAGGTCACCCGCGGCGAGGAGATGATGAAGACGTGGCGGCCCACGCCGGAGAACCCCGGCGCTTCCGCGGCTACGCCTCGAAGGTGATGTCCTGGGCGCCCTCCCAGCACAGGAGGCGCCCGACCTCCACGAGTCGCTCGCGCCCCTCGACGATCGTGAGGAAGTGATTGCCGGCGAGCGGGCCCTTCACGCTCGCGAAGCGGGTGGTCCCGTAGGGGAAGAGGATCTCGGTCTCGCTGAGCCCGGCCGGATAGAAGAGTAGCGCGCCCGGGGCCGGCGCGGCGGTGGTGTTCTCGGCGCTCACGCCCAGATCGAAGTCGCCCAGTGGAATCCAGCCCGCCTCCCCGCTCCATCGCGCCTGGATGAGCCGCTCTCGGTACGGCAGGAGACGCCGGAACGCCGCGCAGGTGCGCGGGGCCGCCCCCTCCTCCCAGCGTGCGGTGAAGGCCAGCGGCCCCACCCGGATCCGGATCGTGGTCATCAGAACTGCAGGCGGACTCCGCCGTGGACGAGGAAGGGAGCGCCGATGGAGACGACGCCCTCGCTGGTGCGGCCGGTCGTGTAGGTCGTGTCGAGCAGGTTCTCGATGCCGAGAAAGACTTCCCCCCAGCGGGCGATGCGGCGCGAGACGAAGAGATCCAGGAGCACGTAGCTGCCGAGGGGGAGCGTGTTGAGGTCGTCCTCGAATTGGCGGCCGACGAAGCGCGCGGTGGCCGCCACCGTGAAGAGGGCCGGATTGTCGTAGCGCACGGTGAGGGACCCTCCGTGGCGCGGCACTTGCGCCAGGCGCTTGCCCTCGAGCGCCCGCTGCTGCGGGGCATCGATCACTTCCGTGTCGGTGAAGATGTACCCGGCGATGATCCGCCAGTCGCGCGCCGGGCGCAGCTCGAGCTCGGTTTCCACGCCCCGGATGCGCGCCAGGTCCAGGTTCTGCCGCTGGCGGCAGGTGGTGCCGACCGGGCAGTCGGGCAGGCGGCTGCTGAGGGTCACGTTGGCGACCAGGTCCTGGACCTCGTTCCAGAACGCGGTGGCGCGACCCTGGAAGGGACCCCACCGCTGCTCCACCCCCACCTCGCCGCCGGTGAGCCGCTCCGGCTTGAGCCGCGCGTTGGCCGCGGTCACGTCGTTGCGCACGCGGAAGACCCGGTACAGCTCATTGATCGTCGGGACCCGGAAGCCTTGATAGCCGGAAGCGCGCAGGTCGGTCGACGGCGTGGCGTGCCACACCATGGCCAGGCGTGGGCTCACCACGAGGTCGTCGGTGTCGGGGAAGGACTGGCGCGCGGGTACGCCGGCCGGCGGGGGCGTGTCGCGCCGGAAGCCATCGTAGGCGCGCCAGTAGTCCGCGCGAACACCGCCGACCAGCTCGATCTGCGGGATGGGCGTATAGACGTCCTGGACGAAGAGGCCGACGATCTGCTGCTCGCCGCCCGCCACCCGGGTGCGCGCGAAGGCGCCGGCCACGTAGACGCGCTCATCGGTCTCGCCGTCGACCCACCGGAAGTCGGCGCCGGCGAGCAGCCGGTGCGAGCCGAACGGGCGGCTCCACGAGAGGGCGGCGCCCACCGACGTCGTCGGCACCCGCTGGTCCAGGGCCAGGGTCTCCGAGTTCCGGTCGGCGGCCTGGGCGGAGAAGGTGCTGCGGAAGGCCTGAAAGTCGGTGAAGACGGTTGCGGTCCACTCGCTACCCTCGCTCGTGCGCGCGCGCGCCCCGGTCGCGAAGGAGCCCGCGTCGGTGTTATTGAACTGGAGCCGGGTGCCGTTGTCACGGCTCTCCGCGTAGTAACTGCCGCGCACGAACACGGACAGATCGGCGGAGGCCACCAGCTCCACGCGCCCGTTGAACGTGGTGTGGGTCGAGCCCGCGTCCACGTCGATGGTGCCCCGGCGTGAGGCGTACACGACCTTGTAGCCGTCGGTGGCGAAGTGGTTGCCCTCGAGGCTCAGGCGGAACGGGCCCTGGGCTTCGGTCAAGAGCAGGTCCACGTTGTGGGTGTCGCTGTTCCCGTAGCTGCCCTCGAAGAGGGCGGCCCGCTCGAGGGGACGCCGCGTGATGATGTTGATGACCCCGCCGAGGGCGTAGTTGCCCCACACGCTCGCGCCCCCGCCCCGCACGACCTCCACCTGCTCCACGCTCTGCAGAGGGACGCGGTCCCAGTACACCCAGCCGCCGAACGGGTCGTTGATGGGGATGCCGTCGAGGAGCACGAGGGCGCGGCTGGCCCCGCTGGGGCCGATTCCGCGCAGGGACACCCCCTGGGTGGTCGGATGCGAGACGAGGCTCGACGAGCGTCGGAACAGGCTGAAGCCGGGCACTTGGCGCAGCAGGTCGTCGAGGCTCTGCGCCGCGGTCTGGCGAACGTCCTCGCGGGTGAGCACGGTGACGCTCGCGGGCGCCTCTCCGAGCCTCTGCTCGGTCCGGGTGGCCGTGACCACCACCGGCTCGAGCCGCTCCGGCTCCTGCCCGCGCGCGGGCGCGGCCACCGCCAGCAGGAGCAGGGAGGCCAGGGCCCGAGGCGTCATGGTCGGGGCGATCAGCGGCGGCGCGACTTGCGGGACACGGCGCGCGGCCGCTTCTGACGGCGCGCGCCCGCGCGACTGCGCTCGGGCAGCACCGCCACCGCTTCGATCTCGATGAGCAGGTCCGGCCGGACGAACTGGGAGATCTCGAGCAGGGTGCTGGCGGGCCGGCTCGCCCCGAAGTACTCTTGCCGCACCGTGTTGACCTTCTCCCGGTCCGCCACGTTCTTGAGATAGACGGTCACCTTGCACACGTCCGCGAAGGTGGCGCCGGCCGCGGCGAGGCACCGCTTGATGTTCTCGTGCGCCTGGCGGGCCTGGGCGACGACGTCGCCGCCGCCCACGGTGCGTCCCTGATCGTCGCTCGCCACGCAGCCGGAGACGAAGACGAGCCGTCCCGCGCGTACCACGTGGACGAAGTGGCTGATCGGCTGAGGCATCCCCGGCACCCAGATCTCTTCCCGGTGAGCGGCGGTGGCCATCGTGGTCTCCTCCTCCAGGGGGGTGGTGTCGCCCGGCGATTATTCTCCGGAGCGGCCGGGGGGTCAAGCCACGTCCACGGCAGGTGCCTCGCCTGACACCGGCTGTCAGCTGGGCGTCACGGGCGCGGGCTAAGA